>JAESFR010000041.1_pt1 | contig 327162 bp, 326 predicted proteins | sample 9266191 | NCBI WGS metagenome assembly JAESFR01 (sample SAMN14503063, study PRJNA617104) | algae metagenome | isolation source: Pleurocapsa minor HA4230-MV1 and co-occurring heterotrophs from cement on... | place: USA: Nuuanu Pali Lookout, Hawaii | collected 2009-07-20 | reverse complement strand
GAGTTACAATATCTGTGCTGAAGAAATATATTGAGAATCAAAATACACCAATTTAAACCCTGCCCACCCTCTCATCCCGACGTTGACCTATCGGTACAACGCGGGGCTTCACGGGTGGAAGCTAAATAGGATGAAAGATGAAAAAAAGTAAATCAAAATCGCCGTCTCAAAATAATTAATGGAGAAAAAAAAGCTTATTTAATTGCGATCGCTTGTAGCGAAACTTCAGCAGGTACAGGAAAATGGTCGAACTTGAGTGTGTTCAACAGGTATCAACAGAAACTATCAAAGACTTTATCCTTCAATTCAAACTTGATGAACTACTAGAATCAATTTGCCAAGCAGTATTACTGACAATTCAAACTATACATTGCCACATCCAAACCATGATAAATGATCTTTTTTTCTAGTGTCATACCCAGTTTGTTAGCGACACGAATCGAACGACTATTTTCTATTTCGATCAAACAGACAAAACGCTGAAAGTTAAATCTCTGCTGTCCATACTCCACAACCGCCTGAGCTGCTTCAGTTGCCAGTCCCTGTCCCCAATATTTTCGGGCTAAACGATAACCGACTTCAACTTCTTTTTGCTGCTCAATAGATTGAATAAAAAAACCACAGTAGCCGATTAATTCTTGATTTTGTTTATGTACTACGCCATATAAACCAAAACCATATTCCATATAAGATATTAATCTTTGCTCAATAAACTGTTTAATTTGCTTTTTACTATGTACGCCAATGATTGAAAATTGCATTACTTCTGCGTCACCTAAGATCGGCATTAAAGCTTCGGCATCACGGGAAGTAATATACCGCAACGTTAGTCGAGAAGTTTCCAGAATCTGCATTTGTCACAGCTCAACAACAAGTTAAAACTAATGCTAACAGTCGCTTGACATCATGCTCAAGAATGTAACTTCTCGTTATTTCATGGTGCTGGTAGTAGGAGATATGAAACATGATTAGCGATCTACTTTTGCCTGGCGATCTACATTCTGACTAGTCTTACTAGGTGGGATGCCTTCCATGTTAATAATACCTTGAATCACCGAACCAACTATCGGTGCAGCAACAGTAGAACCAAAGGTATATTTTCCATGGGGTTCATCCACTACCGCTAAAACTGCATATCGAGGTGCTTCTACGGGAAATATACTGACAAAGCTAGTAATTTTGGCTTTTTCATCATATCCTCCCCGATCCACTGCCTTTTGAGAAGTACCAGTTTTACCCGCAATACGATAGCCTGGAACTTTGGCAGCATAGCCACTGCCATCCTCAACCACCTCTTCCATCATTTCTAAAACCGTCTTGGCAGTTTTGGGCGAAAAGATTTGCTTACTGTTTGCTGGTTGAACATAGTGTAAATAGCCTTTGTAGTCTGATAAACCTCTAACTACGTGAGGAGTAATTAATTTTCCTTGATTAGCTAAGGCTGCATGAAGTTGAATTAACTTGAGGGGAGTTAAGGACAAACCTTGACCAAAAGCGGTAGTGGCGGGTTCAATTTCTCTGACAGTAAATTCTACCTCGTCTTTTAAGCTGCCTGGAGTGTAGCCAGGAATATCAAAATCTACCTGATCCTCAATCCCCAATTTTTGCAGATCTCGATAGTATTCTAAAGGTTTCATCCGTCGCATCGCCTTGATCATGCCGACATTGCTGGAATATTTAAGAATTTCAGCTAGAGATAATTCTCCCCTAGCGCCTTCTTGGTCAAAATCATGATTACGCACCACCGCATCCTTAATTTTAATTTCTCCCGTGTCATTAAAGGTGTCGTCAGGATCGATGACTCCTGCATCCAAGGCCAAGGCAAGATTAATTGGTTTAAAGGTTGAACCAGGTTCATAAAGATCGGTAATTGCCCAGTTCTTAAATAGTTCAATCCCGTATTTATTGTAAGTATTCGGATCGTACGTGGGTTCTGATACCAAAGCAGCGATCGCACCATCACGGACATCCATAACGATTACCGTACCCCGCTTGGCCTTATATTTATCCATCTGTACCTTAAGGGCATTGCGGGCAATCTGCTGTAATCTTAGGTCAATAGTTAGCTGTAGTCGCAGATCGTCGAAGTTAAAGAGTTGTTGCGATCGCTCTAAATCCCCTGGATAAAATATAGGTTTAGAGTTTTCAAAGCTGCGCTTCATTTTCCAGCTTATTGGCTTGCGTTCTAAAAGCTTGTTTTGAGTGTATTCCACCCCTGCTTGGGGACTACGAGAACTGTCGCGATTAACATATCCCGTCACTTCAGCAGCCATCTTTTTGTGAGGATAGAAGCGAGTATAGTTTTGCTTGAGATCCAAACCATCAATTTGCATCGTGGTAATTTTCTCCTTGACAGATTCTGGCAGATCCTCAGACAACAGGATTCCCCAATCTTGTTTGGCAAAGATGGCTAATAGTTCTGCTGACGTTTTATCACCCAATATTGCTGAGAGTTGTTCGGCAATTTCTGTTGCGGGTACTGGTTCTGAGTTGCGTCTAAATAGATGAGGATGAACGTAAAGTGTATAGGTGATACGATCGGTGGCTAAGACGTTTTGCTGGCGATCGACAATTTGACGACGAGGAATATAAAAATTTAGCTTAGTTGTCTGCTGATCGATCGCGATCTGGCTTAATTTTTTCCCGTCGGGTGCTTGTTCATACTTAATCACGGGATCGATGACCTGAAGATAGTACAATTTAGCGCCTAAAGCAAACGCCCCAATCACTAAGATACTCCAGACGAGCAACAATCTGGCGATCGCCGAGTTAGTGGTTGGCATTGCTCGATCTCGATCGCTGTTACGACGCTGTAGCTGTTGTCGTTTAGCTAGCTTAAGGGAATTATTTCTATTTGGCTTGAGAGGGAATTTAAACTTAGATTTGGACATAGTTGAGCTTCTAAGCTGTCTAATATTTAAGATTAGTCATCGGTATTTCTCTACTAGCTAAATAATTTACTTAGATTGATTAACTCGGTAATTTTATGCAAAGATAGCGAAGTATATCCTTTAGGATAACTGTATAAATCAAAGCTATTTTGACTTTAATTGTGAGAATGATCGGTAAATAAAAAGAAGCAGAAATTGATATTAACGAATAACTCTAAAAATCTCCAATATTTTTGGCTTAATATCCCAAACTGTTATATTTTAGCTCTGCTATTTTTGACTGGGTTTGCTGAAGATCGGCTGGGTTTCTGGGTTTAACTTGAGCAGGATTAATAAAAATCGCCGATTCTGGCTTAGATATGCTCAAACTCTTGTTTTTTCCTGCTTCTTGGGCAATTTGATATTTAATCGTTTCGTTGACTGCTACTAATTGACGTTCCTGTTGCTGTAAATCTTCTAAATGTTGATATTCCTGACTCCATTGCTGAGGAATTTTCACCGTCGAAACATAGAGACTGATACTGGCAGTCATGGTGGCGATCGCCAAGCAAAAAGAACTTTTTTGGATTAAACAGAGGGTTTTCAGGTTCTTTGGCAAGGCTTGGGACTTAGGAAAAGTCTTCGATTTAACCAGTTTTGCTGGTTGAACTGGCGATCGCTGAACTATGTTCGGTTGATTAACAACTTCGTTGGGTTGAGCTTGAGGATAATAGTAATCAGACGAAAAATCGGGTTTTCTCAGAGCCGCCATCGATCAATCTCCATGTTTTTGGTTAAGCCATTGGGCGAATTTTAGCTTACATTCAAAAAAATGATAAGAGCAAAATTATTAAAATTAATAGTTGATTTGGAAGTCAATAAAGATAAGATAAAGTTCAGATCGAGATTGAATAAAAAAATATTTTTGGTTGATTTTTTTAGTTCTAAGGGATATTAAATAGCTAATAATTTTTTTGATTGTTTATTATGCCCAATTTTTCTTAATTACTCTTATTAGGTAAAAATTTAATTACAGTTATAAATAAAACTATGCAGGTAATAATTGTTGGCGCTGGCCCTACAGGTGCAGTACTAGCGCTAATGCTAGTCAAAAAAGGGATTAAAGTAAAACTAATTGAAGCGTCTAGCGATTTTAAACGCCAATTTCGGGGAGAAGGTTTGATGCCCAGTGGCTTAGATGCCTTGGCAGAAATGGACTTGCTCAAACTATTATCAGATATTCCCCATCAAACTATCGATGCTTGGGAATTTTTGTTATCTCACCGTAGTTTATTTAAAGTGAATGAGCCAATAGAAGCAACAGGAAAATATTGCACCACAGTAGTTTCACAACCTCATTTATTAGCAGCAATTATTCAGCAGGCGGAAACTTATCCTCAATTTGAATTTATGCAAGGAGAAGCTGTCCAGGATCTTTTATCAGTCAACAAGCGTATTTGTGGCATTAAATTAGGTTCGGGAAGAGAAATTCAAGCCGATCTAGTGATTGCTGCTGATGGACGTAATTCGCTAATTCGCAAAAAAGCAGGAATTGATTTAACTAAGCTGCAAAGCAGTATTAATATTCTGTGGTTCAAACTTGATTCGGGAACTTTAGCTCAATCAAGCAACATCTTTTATTCCATTATTCAGGGTAAAGACGCTTTTGGTCTATTTAGAGCCTCATCTGGTCAATTACACATCGGCTGGGGACTTCATGCAGACGATAATTACGACTGGAAAACCGTTGATTGGGTCAATAAACTAGCCGCCACTTCTCCTCCCTGGTTAGCAGAACATATCCTGAAACATCAAGCTAGCTTAACTCAACCCCTACTGTTATCTGTAGTCGTCGGTAGATGCGATCGCTGGTCAATCCCTGGACTAATTTTACTGGGGGATGCAGTCCATCCCATGTCACCAATCCGCGCACAGGGAATTAATATGGCATTTCGCGATGCGATCGTCGCTGCTAATCACTTAGTTCCGATCTTAAGTAGTTCAGCAGCTAATTTAGATCAGATTGACGCGGTATTACCCTTGATTCAACAGGAAAGAGAACCAGAAATTATCCGTATTCAACAACTACAGGCACAGGAAATGGGCCAGGCAGAACTACTGCACAATAGCGCTTTTGTTCGCTGGGGGGCTAAAACCTTGGCGCCGATCATTGGGCCAGGGATTAAGTATTCGTGGTTAAAAAGACAAAAGCAACTACGTCAGGGAGTAACTAAGGTAGCTGTAAGCTATGGCCGTACAAAGTTGGATTAGGACATTAATAGTAATTTGCTCGTAAGTAGGAAATAGGAAGTAAGAAATAGGAAAGAGGAAATAGTATTTCAAAGATGTCTTAACGTTGTTATCTAGGGCTATATTAATGCTGATCGCAATCCAGACGACTGATTAAACGTAATTAAAAAGCTAAAAGCTAAAAGCTAATAGCTAATAGCTACCTTAACCGATCAATTGTCTTTACCCTAACTGAGATTAGATACTAAACTTCTTGAAATTGTCGAGCATGAAATTTAGCATATGCTCCATTTTTATCTAGTAATTGTTGATGATTACCAGACTCAATTATTTGCCCTTTTTCTAATACTAGAATACGATCTGCCCTTCGGACAGTAGCTAATCGATGAGCAATGACAAATACTGTGCGATCGCGCATAATTCTTTCTAAGGCTTCCTGTACTAATGCTTCAGATTCCGAGTCCAAGGCAGAGGTAGCTTCGTCTAAAATTAAAATTCGCGGATTTAGTAAAATTGCCCGAGCGATCGCAATTCTTTGTCTTTGTCCACCCGAAAGGTTAACCCCTCTTTCTCCCACGTAGGTAAAGTAACCTTGAGATAGTTCGTTAATAAATTGATGGGCGTTAGCAATTTTGGCAGCAGCTTCAATATCTTTTAGTTCTAAATCAGTTTTACCAAAGGCAATATTTTGGGCAATTGTACCAGAGAATAAAGTAGTTTCTTGTGGCACAATGCCTATTTGTTGTCTCAGGCTTTTGAGAGTAACGTCTTGAATATTGATGCCATCAATTAAGATTTTTCCTCGATCAACATTATAAAAGCGGGGTAATAAATTAACTAAAGTAGACTTACCTGCACCCGATGAACCGACTAAGGCAATGGTTTCTCCAGGATGCGCCAACAAGCTTAAATTATTAATTACAGCAACATCAGGCTTATAGCTAAAGCTAACCTCAGCGTATTCAACTTTACCTGTTACTGACTCCAAAGCGATCGCCTGTTCTGTTTCAACTACTGCGGGTTGAATTGCTAGTAACTCAAAGATTTTATCTACAGATGCCTGTCCTTCCTTAAAGCTATTATAGTTACTCGTCGTATGAGTAATTGGGTCAATTAATAGTGCCACTCCTGTAATGTAGCTGACAAAATCCTTTCCAGTTAAATTTCCTAAAGATATCTGCCATCCACCTAAGAAAAAGATAAACAAGACAGTCATTACCAGTAAAAAGCCTACCACCACAAACTGAAATGCCTTGACCTTCTCCGCCTGATATTTAGCTTGGCAATTGGCTTGTGCTTCTCGACTAAAACGCTCTAATTCATATTCTTCGGCGGCAAAAGCCTGGACTAAACGAATACCGCTCAATACTTCAGTTAATAAAGCCGACAGATTAGAAATCCGATTTTGACTACGGCGCGAATACTTTAACAGTTTCTCTCCAAATGTGCCGATAATTATCCCCATCAAAGGGGCTAAAATCAAAGTTGCGATCGTTAACTGCCAATTCAGCCATAACATATAGCCTAACACTACCAATAACTGTAAGATGCAGGGAATAAAATCGTGAAAAAACTGATTAATTACTTCCCCAATGCGATCGATATCTTCAGTTAAACGATAGGTTAAATCCCCTGTTTTAACCACTTCAAAATAATTCAGGCTTAACTTCTGTAAATGACTATAGACAGATGTGCGTAAACTTAAAGTCGCCTTGAGTGAAGCTTTCGCCATTAGAGCATCCTGTCCATATTGAGCCACCCCCTGTAACAAAAAAACTATTGCTGCTAATCCAGCGATGCGTGCAATACTACTGGGATCGCCTTTGCCAATATATTGACTTACTTCTCCTGCTAGCCAGGCTTTAATTGGCCAAAAAGTAGTGAAGATTACAGTACAAATAAAAGCCCAAAATATAGTCAGGCTTTGAGGACGAACAAAAGGAAGGAGTTGCCAATAGCTACGATTCTTCAAAGGGATCTCAGGGTGATTATGGTAGTCATTAGTCTACACCAGAGATTATTACTGTCAATTAGCTTTAAGTTTGGATGTCAAACTAATTGAGAGAAAATTTGGGCAAAAAAAAAGCGCGTTGTCTAAGGACGCACCTTTTAAATTGGTAAATAATAATGAATATCTAGTCTTAAATTTATTATTCCACAACTTTCTTTAACAATTAGTATGTTCATGTAATCTTGCTCAAACAAAGACCAACTTCATCTTAACTTTATAAAACTGGAATCTAAACTCATATCAAGCTGTAAATTTGGGCTAAAGCGATCGCCAAAGTGGCATTTTTCTTTATCTTGGAGAATAAGCATTCTACAATAAGAGCAATTTAAATTTAAGATAATAATTGAACCTTCAAACATCTTGCGATGACTGTTGCTCCTCAGCCTAAAATAAATCTAACCTCCCGTTTAGTGCAAGGCATCTTATCAATTAAGCCTTTAGCTGACTTTGCCAAATCCCGCGCGCGTCAGATGATGATCGAGCGTGCAGAAGCAATTGGTGTACCCTGGCGAGAAAATGTCCAACAGTTAAGCGATCGCAATTGGTCTGAAGATTTTACTCAAATCCAGAATCCAAACCTCAAATATCCAGACTATTACACCACTTCTTTTCACGCTTATCCAGATGGTAATTTAAGCTGGAAAGCGGCTTGGGAAGTAGAATCGGCGGCTCGATCTGTCCATGCTAAGATTTGGCCAGAAGTCGGTGTTAACGGCGACACTAGACTGAGACAAAGTTATCATCAGGCATTGCAGCAGCATCTAACAATTACCCCTAATACGATTCTCGATCTTGGTTGTGGTGTAGGAATGAGCAGTATTGCTCTACAGGAAATTTATCCCCAAGCACAAATTACAGGGATCGATCTTTCTCCGTACTTTCTTTCCGTAGCTCAACATCGAGCAAAACAGCAACAATATTCAATTAAATGGATTCATGCTGCTGCTGAATCTACAGGTCTAGCTACTCAAAATTTTGATTTAGTTTCGGCTTCCTTGATGTTTCATGAGCTTCCCACTGTCGCAGCACAGGCAATTATTACGGAAGCTCATCGTCTACTACGTCCAGGAGGTTATTTATCCATTATGGATATGAATCCTCAATCCTCAATCTTCCAGAAAATGCCCCCTTATATATTGACTCTACTTAAAAGTACTGAACCCTATTTGGATCAATATTTTACGTTGGATATGAAGCAAATATTTATTGGCGCAGGTTTTACTACTCCTCGTATTTCGATTACTACTCCTCGCCATAGAATAATTATCGCTCAGGCGCAGCAACCAGCAAATTACGGTGTTGTATAATCCTGCAATAGTAAAAACTAATTAAGAAACTTGAAGACTCAGAAACGGAGCAAATTTTTATCTAACTAAAAACTATCCCGTAACTATGCAACGCCTAGTCAATTAGTCAATTACTATTGAAAATCAATTAAAATTCATTTGCTTCTATATAACGTAAAGCTAGATACATCAACCCAACAAAAACCGCTATACCTACTAAAATTGCTCCAATTAAAATCTTCCCTGACTTAAATGCGATTACTGTCGTGAGCAAAAAAGGAACTCCTAATAATGTTGCAGCTATCACAAGCCTGCTAGGAGTCCAGCGAATATTCATATTACTCCCAATTTGACCATCTCCTCCAGTAAAATTGGGTACTACAGCTTCCTGGGATCTCTTCGTCCCTCCTGTAACTAGCCTTTTAGGTAAATTATATTTTTTGTTATCCATAGCAAGATTCTAAATTTGTTTAACTGCTTAATCACAGACATGGCAAAGAATAGATTAACGCTACTATTTAAAAATGACCACTGATATTAATAGTCAAATATAAAGTCTTATAACAATATTTGTTGTTTTTGTTGATTTTAACTACATTTCGGTAAGCCCATTCTTTGTCTCCTCAATACTTCTTCAGGACGTATTAGGGGAAAAGTCTTCTTCTCGGCAGGAGTCGGTTTTTTAATCGGACGGGGTGCTTGAATTAGGTCTAGAGCAATTAATTTATCTTTAGGGAAAATATCACTTAAATACCATTCATCTTGAGATAAAATATCCCAAATATCTGCCAGACGACGAAATTTACGAGCTTTGTTGCCCATTTTTAAGATCCAGCCTCCGACAGTGCGTTTGATATCCATGCAAGCTTGATGGGCTAATCTCATGACTCGTTGGAGACTAAGGCGCATTATCGGAGAGATATCTTTTGCCCTACGGATGATTTGTTTGGCTTGTTCTAAGTCTTTTTTGATGATTTCGTTTTCTTGTCTAAGCTTATGGACTTCTGTTTTGAGGGCGATGATTTCTTTTTCTAGTTGGTCGGTAGTTGCTTGAGGTTCATCGCCAAAGGGGATTTCTAGATTTGTCTTGATCGCACTTGATGACTGGAATTCGATTAGGGATATGCGTTCTAGGTTAACGGCTTCGTAACCGCCAGCATCTAGTTCTACTGTCCATTTTATGGAGTAGAGGGTTTAGACAAGGACACTATTAAAGCAAGTTAATAGTGCAAATTTTTCAAGTTAATTCTGGTGGGCAACAAGCTTCTTTTACAACATCTTCTTGCTCTTAATGTTTTTTGTCCATCCTATGATCAGCGCGATCGCACTAATTCCTCCAAGAATTCATAAGGAGCGATCGCCATGAGCTATTTCATTATCATACACAATAAAAGGAAAATAAAAAACTTTTTTTAAATAATTTGTGTGTATAAAATAGAGATTATTAGACTTATTGACGTGCTAACAGCCAAATGAGCAAAGCGACAGAGTATTCTCAGGGAAAACACCCAAACTCATTAGCCAACTTAATTAAAACTGACGGAAGACCTAAACAATACGAAAGTAAAAAGGAAAGGAAAAATATTTCTGTCACATCAGAAGGATGGGAAGGTATTGGCAAGTTAGCAGAACGTTATGGTTGTTCTAACAAATCGGAGTTTATTGAGAAATTAGGCAGGGGATTAATCGAGTTAAAAGTTTCCGCTTAGTTGAGATAATTTATTTGATTAACAGCGATCGCCATCACGAACTTAATTGACTGCAACCAGCAATAGATTTATTGATGTTGGGTTTCACTCTAAAGACTATTCAAATCCTTTTAAATAGCGAGCAATATATTTTTGTCCACGTTCAATATAATAAAGTGAAAAAAGTTTTTCATAATCTTGCTTGACTAATGTCATGGCTCGTTGTGTCCGCTCATGGCCAAAGACAATAAACTGAGCTGTAGATATTGCATAGAATTTGCGTTCTGACTCTTTAATATTGTCTTTAAATGCATGTTTGTAGAGCGATCGCACTGCTTGAATAAATGCTTTTTGTTCGTCATCAAATTCAATTTTGCCTTCACTGGGAAAATATAATTCTGTCCGTTTCATAAAACCCATGACTATATTCATACATTCACGGGTCTTTTCTACCGATAAACATTCTCGATCGCTGCGACGAAATGCCCACTGAGTGCAACCGTTGGTTACTTCTAATACCCTCAGTTTGGCAAATTTATCTAGAGCTTCATCAGAAAATTTTTCAAACTCTTCAATTTGTTCTTCTATGAGCTTTTTAAATCCTTGATAATCTTCTGCAAAAAACTCCTTTAGTTCTTTGATCTCTGCTAGTTTGTTCCAATAAATTGTGCGTTGTATTTTCATGATTAAAAAGCATCTATTCTATGATATTGGTGTAAAGCTTCAAAGTTTTATAATCTTCACTTCTATCGTACCAACAGCATACTGCTCTCCCAAAAGTGCGTAGCGAAGACATGCCTTATGGCTTATCGCATCCCTCAACCCGCAATAATTCAACTTCAACTTCACACTACTTTCCCGCAACTCAGCCGTAACCAGTTGATTTGGTTCAAATTGTAGTTTTTCAGTGGTGCGATCGCCATCACGAACTTAATTCTCTCTCTAATTCAATGTAAACAAACGTATGCGTTTGCCCTGGTTTTTTAGCAGTAGCATTTGCCTTTACTACCTCGAACAGATTTTGCCAACTTCCCGAACCAAACCTAAACGGCATAGTTAGTAATCCTGCTTTAGCCTGGGATAGAAAGTAGTTTCATGTTTAGTAATTCTAATAAGCGACACTAAGCACACAAATAATTCTTTTCCCTTTTGGGGAATTAAAAGTAATTGTATTCAGCGATCGCGACAATATTAACAATATTTACTTATCAATTGAGACAATACACCACTAAATCCAAATAAGATCATGAGATCTTGACGAATTAATAAACCTTTATTGGCTAGAAATATAATTAAAGTAATCAAGGAGAACAATATAATCACCAAATTAAGCAATTTATATCTTCTTGTTAATTTTGTATCCTCAGGTGATTTTTGAAGAGCGATCTAAAGGCGATCGCCTTCAATAAATATATAAAATATAGGGAAATACTAAATTAAAACTAATCAAACAGTACGGAATTGATTAACTTATAGTAGTCATAAAAGAATCAAATTTCAGGAGATATCTTAAATGAGTAAATTATTTGCAGTAGTAGTTGCCACTGTACCCGAATATTACGAATATAAAAAAGAACATCCCGAACACGATCGAGATTAACTTGAGTGGTTTAAGCAGCAATACGAAATTCATTTAATTATGCCGAATAAGCTACTTTGGGGATTGGTAAAGATTCTCCAGTGCTTTCGTAGGCTGTAATGAGGGATTCGAGAGCTTCTTTTCCATTAGCAAATGCCTCATCATAAGTATCGCCATGAGTACGCCAATAACTACCAGGAAAATCGGGTAATGCTACCAAAAAGCAATTATCCTCATCACTCCACTGAATAATCATTTGATATTTGGCTTTATCCATTTTCTTGTCTTCTGCTTACTTCTTCAATTTCAAACGTTAGAGTGAAATTATAAAATATTCCGTATTATTGTTGGAGAGGCGATCGCCTTGATTGAATAGAGAAAAGTATACTAGTAATTAAGATAAATAATGCAAAATGTTAGTTTAGTAGCCTTCTATGGTGATAAACCTGTCGTATTAGCTAGCTTGATTCAAAAATTGCAGACATATCTAGCAAATCATCAGTTGCTTCACGATATATTTGTTCCCTATCAGTTAACTCAAGTTCACGGCACAATTATTGGTTGTGAAGGGTGGAAAACGAATCTAGGAGTAGTTAATCAGTGGTTTGAGGAAAAGAGGCAGGAAACCAAATATATTGATTTTGCTGGTTTAATTAATTATCTTCAGCATCAAGTTGATTTGCCTATAACGATTCGTTTTGCTGGATACGATCGCAATATAAACTACAATTTCTTAAGTCGCGATCGACATTTATATCATCGTTCTTTTCAACTTCAATCAGCAGACAATGAGTATATACCTGTATTAATTGGCTGGTCATGGCAAGATCGAGCTGTTACTTTAGCAATAGATAATCTACGCCGTGAGTTGCAGCGATTTAATTTACTGCATAAATATCATGCAATTCCTAGCGATATAGATAATGACTTTTATCTAAGACTAGGAACGATTAAGGCTAATTTAACTTTACCAGAGATAGATGCGATCGCCTTGGAGATCCGTAATTTATTAGCAGCTCAATTTATATCTATTGCAATTCAATTAGAAAACCTCGCTTTTGTCCAATATCAAGACTTGTCTCTAACTCCCGCCACCACGAAAGTAATTCCTGTGACTGAAATATTGCCTAGTGAACTCCAGCAGCTATATTCAGCTTCAGCTAGTAGACTTTAGAATTAGCTATAGAGATAAGATTTGGGAAAAATGAAGCAGAAATTACTAGTTACGGGTGCAAGTGGTTTTTTAGGCGGGAATTTGTGTCAACAGGCTCAAGCTAACTGGGAAGTATACGGCACTTATTTTAGCCACGAAGTGAAAATACCTGGAGTGACTTTATCTCAGACGGATTTAAAAGATTTTGCGGCTTTAGATCGCTTATTTAAAGAAATCAATCCTGATGCGGTAATTCATACGGCTGCTGCTTCTAAACCCAATTTTTGCCAAACTAACCCAAATGAATCTTTTGCGATCAACGTTACTGCGACGATTAATATTGCTCGCCTTTGTAGTGAACGTAATCTTCCCTGCGCCTTTACCTCAACTGATTTAGTCTTTGATGGTAAAAATTCCTTCTATACAGAAAGCGATCCTGTTTGTCCAATTAACTACTACGGTGAACAAAAAGCGATCGCCGAACAAAAAATAACTGAAATCTATCCTGCGATCGCAATCTGTCGGATGCCGTTGATGTTTGGTATGCCATCGCCAATGTCTCTTGGCTTTCTTCAAGAAATGGTAAGTAATCTTCAAGCAGGCAAAGAAATTAACTTATTTACCGACGAATTTAGGACTCCTGCCAGCGCCACAGCAGCATCTCAAGGATTATTATTAGCAGTCACTAAACAAGTCCAAGGGATTTTACATTTAGGGGGAAAAGAGCGTATTTCTCGCTATGATTTTGGTTTATTGCTAGCAGATATTTTGCAGCTACCGCAAGATTTAATCAAGCCAGGTAAACAGGCAGATGTAGTTATGGTGGCACCGCGATCGCCCGATACTTCTTTAGATAGTAGTAAAGCCTTTGCCTTGGGATACCAGCCTCTATCTTTGAAAGAAGAGTTAAGCAATTTATATAATATCCTCACTATTTAGCCTAATAATCTTTCAAGTTTCTGATAAATTTCATCTTAAAACTCGCGCCAAGACGTTTACCCCGCTTAGTTTGGGGCAAAGACGCAAAGGCGTTTATCCCGCTTAGTTTGAGCGCGAGATTCGGCGAATTCATTTCGCCTTGAATAATCGCGCTGTTGGGGCCCTAAAGGACTAGCTTCGCGTCGCAAAGATTTTATTAGAAGCACTTAAGCGGACTTGATATTAATCCGTCTAGTTTAGGCATGGGAAAGCTTTTCTAAAGCTGCGGTAAAAGCTTCGCTACCAACTAATTCTGACTGGCTACTCGCTTTGTCTGCGGTTTCTCCAAGCTGTCGATCTTCTAGTTCTTCGAGGCGATCGATTAGTTTTTGGTATGCTTGGGCGGATAAAATGACGTGGCTTGGTCGTTTTTGTTTAGTAACTAATATTGGTTCGACTTGAGCTTTATCGAACACCTCTCCATGTTGATTACGAATTTGGGTCAAGGAATAGACATTCATTACTTGAACATTTTGACTATTTTGTACATTATAGCAATTATTTGCTAATGAACACTTTTAAGATGTTTTGTCTTGGGATATGAAGGCGATCGCGACTAGTTCTAAAATCAATGCAGCGATCGCTGTTGAGGTAAGCTGGATTAATCCTACATCTGCGTTATTGAATAATCCGTTTCTGACACTCAAATAAGCAGAAATAATGTCGGTAAAATCGATCGCCACACAAGCAAATAACAGCATTTTGACTTGGGTTTTGTCTGTCAACACCACTAATATAGCCAGTACCATATCTCTAATTGCCCAGGCACGAATAGCATAAGGCATTTGCAGATTAGAAGCTAAAGATAGTCCTGTTTCTGCCATAAATAGATGAGGTGCTGCATAGCCAAAGGCACTCAAAGCAAACCGAATTAGACACATCAAGCCGATTAACAATGCCACATACCAGACTTGATTTCTCATGCTCACTGCTCCAAATATTTCAATTAAATTTAGCTAAACCTTAAATTCTTTTAGTTACGAAAGTAAAGTAGCTACTTTTTAGTAAGCTAGGAACTAAAAATAAAGCATCAAAAGTATGACAGAGCTTGAATATGTTCCTTTAGAAAAGCTGCTCGATCAGATTTCAGGGCGTTGGACAATGTATATTCTATGGATTTTAGACACTAACGGTACACTTCGCTTTGGAGAATTAAAGCGTCAAGTTGAAGGAATTTCTACTAAAGTTTTAACCGAGAGATTAAGAATGTTAGAGAAGATTGGAATTATCCATCGCCACTATGAAGCAACAATTCCGCCAAAAGTAAGCTACGAATTAACTGAGCGAGGCAAAGAATTATCTGAGCCTTTATATCAGCTTTGTGAGTTGGCTACTCGCTGGTATGGAGATGTCACTTCCCACACTATGAACTATGAACGCAAACAATTTTAATTGTGAAGCGTAATCATCAAAGCTTGCTGGACATCCAAAAGAACATTCCAAAACCGCCAAGTACCACTATGGCAATACCAATCAAAATACCGCGACTAGCGAATTCTACATTGCCTATTCTAATATTTAACTGTTCGGTCTTGGTATCTAAAGTCTTGATTTCTCCTGATAATCTTTCATCTAGCGCTTTAATATTGCCTTTGATTTCGGCTTGACCTAAAGCTAAATTATCTATCTTTTCGTCTAACTTATTTATCTTGCTGTCTATCTTTTCGTCTAGCTTATTTATCTTGCTGTCTATCTTTTCGTCTAACTTATTTATTTTGCTGTCTATCTTCTCGTCCAGTTTATCTATCTTACCTTCGAGCCTGCTGAGTATTTGCGCTAAGTCTGTTTGAATTGTGGGGTTTTCCATTGCTATGATTAATTTGAGTTTTGAAAAAGCATTCCCTCTTGATTGCTAGTCGGTGGGGATGTCTTTATCCTAAAGGATTCCCTAAAGGGTTAGCTTCGCGTCAGCGAGTCCTAAAGGATAAGCTTCGCGTCCTTCGCGTCGCACTTCGTTATTATATTGGCTAGATTTTCTCTACAGTTGGGCAAATCTTTAAAACATTAACTCTAAATTAATTCCTGCACGACTATCATGATCCTCGATGGAGTTTTGCCATTCTAAATCTGTTGATAGGCGCAACTTAGAAGTAACAGCATAGCCAACCGAGAGAGAAGTTATACCGACTTCTTCACTACCACCAGGGGAAATATAGCTTTGAGACAGGGAAATATCCCCTGCACCAGTACGAGAAAAAGCGAGCATTAGTCTTAAACCAAGGTGCAGTCCATCGGTATTAAAGTCATTACTTTGAACATAGCGATAACCGACTATCGGAGCGAGATTAAAATAATTGCCCAGAGGTAAGACAAAATAATGTAAGTCTGCGCCGTAAGAATTGCGATCGCCATTAAAGGCAGACTGGTAATTGGCACTAACGGTTAAACCCGTACGTTTAATAAATATATCTTCAACGCCTAGATTTATTCCTCCTGTGTTATCCGTGCTAGGAAAAGTCGTGAAACCTAAGCGTAAGCGAGTACGAAAACTAGGATCGTGGCGAATATCCTCCCATAAGTCGGGTACTTCCTTGAGCCAGCGTTGTAAAGTGGGACTTTCTTTAAGTACGCGATCTGGTATGTCTTGTGTGTTTTGTCTGTCTTTTAGATCTGTAGTTTGAGCATTAACTGAGTTGGCAACGCTAAGTAAGACAATTTGCCAACCCAGCATGATCCCTAATAGCTTTAAGAGATTAAGATTAATGGCGTTCAAAAATATACCCTGAATTTTCTTTAGCCAATCTAGCTTAAATTACTACATGATGAAATGATAGTTAGAATTTTCTATTTTTCAGGCACAAACTTGAGGGAGACTCCATTCATACAGTAGCGTTGTCCTGTGGGTTTAGGCCCATCACTAAAGACATGACCTAAATGACCACCGCAGCGACTACAATGTACTTCTGTTCTGGTCATAAAGAGAGTGCGGTCAACAGTAGTAGCGATCGCCTGTTCTAAAGGCTGATAAAAACTCGGCCATCCTGTACCACTATTGAATTTTGTATCGGAGGTAAATAAAGGTTGCCCACAGGCCGCACAAAGGTAAGTACCATCGTCATAAACTTTGTCTAGAGGACTTGTACCTGCTCTTTCTGTACCGTGCTTACGTAGCACTTTAAACGCTTCTGGAGTGAGGGTTTCTTTCCACTCTTGCTCGGTTTTTTGAACTTCGTATTGATTTTCGGAGGTTGTCATAATAAATTAATGATTGTAAAGAATTGCAAATATTACTATTATGACGCGAATAGGGGCGATTCGCGACGCGCAGCTAGTCCTTTAGGGCGAAATGCCCCTACTAGGCAATTGGTAGATAGAAACGGAAAGTGCTACCTACACCTAATTCGCTTGTCACCTCAATTTTACCACCCTGTAATTCTACTAAACGGCGGGCGATCGCCAGACCAATACCCGTTCCACCTGAATGACTAGAGCGAGAAGGATCGGCACGCCAAAAACGCTCAAAGAGAAAGGGTAAGTCCTCTTCGGCAATGCCAATTCCTGTGTCCGTGACGGAGATCCAGATCTGACGATTGATTTTTTTAGCTTCGACGGTAATCGAGCCTGTTTCGGTGTAGCGGATTGCATTACCTAATAAATTGACGAGAATTTGTTCAGTGCGATCGCGATCGGCTAAAACAGGAGGAAGATCTTTAGGATATTTTAGTTCTAAGGTGGGGCCATCTTCTAATAGCTGATCGGCAAATCGTTCTACGAGGGAAGCCAGTAAAGGATATAAATTCAATGGTTGAGGGTTAATCGATAAATAACCCGCTTCTGCTTTAGAAAGCTCCTGGAGATCGTGGATCAAGCGCTCTAAACGTCTAGTTTCTTTAATCAAACGCAGATACAGTTCAGGACTACCCTCAATTCTGCCATCAGCCAGTTCTTCTAAATATCCCCGCATGACAGTTAAGGGAGTGCGGAGTTCGTGAGTAAGATCGCTAATTAACTCTCTTCGTCTTTGCTCCACATTACCAATACTACTCGCCATGGAGTTGAAGCTGACACTCAGTTGATTGAGTTCAGAAATATCGCTACCAGGGACTCTTTCATCCAAGTCTCCTGCGGCAAACTTTTGGGTAATGCGTCTCATTTGCGTTACAGGTTGGGTAATGCGTTTAGAAGAGACATAGCTGACTGCACCTGCTGCACCTGAACCGACAATTACCGATAAGATTGCACTCCGATTCCAGGCATTTTGGAATCCTTCCACCAAATAGGTTCGAGCCGAGCGAACAGTAAAAATACCTCGCTTTTCCAACTGTTCCAGACGGAAAACAAACATCCTGGGGGACGATACTTTAGCAATGATGATAAAACTGCCCAATCCCACCATCATGACTAATAAGTGTGAGACAAATAAACGCGCACCCAGACTTAGCTTAGGCATTATTCAACTAATAATTTCAACTGCGATCGCCTAACAATTAGACGTAGCTAATTTTACTGCTTTTTAATTATTATTTCTGTAATTATATTTTCTCCATTTGTAAAAACCCTGGAAAAAGATTCTAAAGCCATCGGTGCATTATGATAAAGCAAGCAGGGATAAATTATCATCTTCATAAAATAATTTGATTGCGCCAAAATCCCGACGCAACAGATTCTCAACTTGTAACGTCGAACAGTTACCCAGGCGAAGCCAAATAACTTTCGGTGGATTCCCAAATACTAAGCTTAGGTCGTGCATGTCCGCATCTTTCGAGACAATCATCAAATTATTATCTTTTGCATAATCCCAAACTATTGGGTCGATGGTTGCTTTCATACCAACATCTCGAACGTGAAGCGAATTTGGAAAAAGATCACTCAAACGGTTTGGCAAATTGGGCGACAAGTTTTCATCGAAAAGTAATTTCATGTGGATAATGGAGCGATCATAAACCGACGCTCACGATCAGCAGCATAAGCTATACAGGCTTTTAAATCTTCTCGCGTCAGATCGGGAAAATCGTCGAGAATTTCTGCTTCAGTCATCTCGGAAGCCAGATACTCCAGCACTTCATAAACCGTAATTCGCAAGCCGCGTACACAAGGCTTACCACCGCGTTTATTTGGTTCGATCGTGATGTAGTTTCGGTAGTTCATAGTTGAAATGATCGTTATTGTGTTCTTTCCATTGGCAAAATCTTAGATTATGGCGATGGAACTGGCTCTATCATCCACTAAACAAGCTGAATTACAATATTATTTTAAGCTAGAACCTAGAATAATCCTTCGCCCCAGGGTTCAGTTTTGATCGCAATTCAACTTTAGCAGCATTTCCCATTCCCTTCAGTTTTTAGAGTTCTTCTACCTGGTATCCCTGGTTCTTGGCAATCTCAAGTATAGAGGGGCATGAGTTTTACTAACTTTAGACAATGATCTAGATCGCACTACTTTAACCTTGATCGCTCTAACTACAAACTGTTTTTGCAAAAGTGTATCGCCCGATTCAAACTACAATTTTTTGGCGTTGCACCAGCAAACGTAGAATCAAGGCAAAGATCAAGATAGCTACCCACGGTGCATAAAACAGCCAGGACTCGCCTAATCTTTTGACAAAAGCAACGGTAAAAGATAGCCAAAGATAGTACATTCCCAGCGTATGCAAAATTTTCCAGTTATGTCTGCCTAGAATAGTAGCAGGACGTTTGAAAGAAGTAATGGTCATCAACAGAATAAATACATAGCCCAAATTAGCAGTAAAATTATCTCGCACCATGTTTTCTGAGGTTAAGATGGCGACACCTGCGATCGCAATTGCATGAAATCCGTGAGATATTGCCATAGATAAGCCTAAATAGCGACGATTTTGTAATAACCAGCTAGAGGCTTGACTTGGCTTAAGTTTCTGTATTGCTGAGGCAGTAAAAGCTAATAAAAATAAAATGCAGGATGAACGAGCCGTAAATCTAATTAAGAGCCGAAAACTATCTTCGCTCATGCCTTTCGCCAACAAAATTGCAGCAAATATCGTGGCAATAATTAGAGTCGATGATTGAACAATTTGCCATTTCTGGAATGGTAATACTCTGCTCATATAGCTTCACCTGATAATTCTGTTTTCAGATGACTTAAGCGCATTGCTAAAAATAAAGGTAATGCACAAGACAAGCCGATGATTAAATTCACCACAATATAAACCCAGAGGAATTTCATTTGCCGTTTTGTGCCTTCTTTAAATACAAAAATCCAAAACACGAAGGAAGAAGTAAATAAATCTACAGCGAAAGCACTAGAGGCTTGATTAACAAATAATTGTGACCAAAATAACGATAAATTTAAACCATGATCGACAAGAAAAGGAATAAATTGTGAATAAGGCAGAGCAAAACCGACTATGGCTAAGATTAGGTAAGTTATTTGCATGACTATGATTAATTTAGAACTAATGCTTAGTTTAAATATTTGTTAGTCCGCTGTCTTACCTATACTTCCAAAAATTGTTCTATTCTTCCGATTAATTTTGTATCCTGTTTAAAATAAATTCTGATATGCTTTGGGTGTGATTTGATAATGCTGGCGAAAGACTCTAGTAAAATGACTTTGATTTTTGAATCCAACTTCCTGGCAAATAAAAGCGATCGCTAAGTTGTTTTGGCGCAATAAAATTTTGGCTTTTGCTAAACGGCAATTGGTAATATATTTATGAGGTGAAGTACCAGTGGATTGCTTAAACAGGCTAGCAAAATAATGAGGACTAATATTAATTAAACTTGCCAGTAAGTCTAGGTTCAGATTATGGTCTAAATGTTCTTGAATATATTCAGTGACTATTTTTAACTGGTAATTTGTTAGTCCACCTCGATACTCCTTGACAATAGAATTTTTGACTCCGTAACGCCATAGTAAATGCGCTCCCAATGCCGTAGCCATAGAATCTGCATAAAGCCGACTATCTTCGCCAGCTTTAGCTAATTCGGTTTTTAAAGCTAAGGCTATTTGTTGAATCAGAGGATCTTGGACTTTTAGCTGCGATCTCAACTCAACTTTAGCAGCACTTGCTCCCATAGCATTTAGCAGTGTATCAGGGGGCAAAAATAGATCGATTAAAGGTACATCCCGATCTGTTTTCACTCTGGGGAATAGGCTACCAGCAGGAATTAGAGCAACATCACCTTTTAGATATTGTTCTTGATGCCATTTTCCCTCGATGTGAAAACTAGCCTGAAATTCTCCCTGAGCAACTATTAAAACATGAGTCAAGGCGATCGTTTCGGGCATCTCTCCCGCTGGCTCTAATTCATAAATCAGACCAAGATTATTCCATCCCGCTTCTTGACTAGAAAGTAGATGATTTTGCTCGTGTTCACTGTATAAATTAATCGCGGATTCTTCTAAAGACAAAATTCAAAACCGATAGTTTATAGTTATACCAATTCTCTATGAAAATGCATTAAATCAGATTTGACCCCTTTGCCCCAAACTAAGCAGGATAAAAGTCTTTGCCCCAAACTAAGCGGGATAAACGTCTTTGCGTCTTTGCGCGAGACTTACAATCAAAATATTAAGTGCGACTTTAAAGAGAAATGGTATTAATACTGTTGATTAACTTGAATTAAATCTCATTATTTCATATGTTTCCTATTTGAAATGACTATATTTAGCTAAAGTTTTCATTACTTTAGTATGCGCTTGCCCAACTTTTGAAGGACAAACGCATTTTATCCAGTTTGTCAAAATTTAAACAAAAACAAAATTATCTGCATTTAAACTAGTAGCATCAACACCTTGAAGAATTGCTAAGTCTTCTTCGCCATTAGTAATTACGGCATCTCCATTGCTATCGGTAATGCTTAAATCCTCGAACGCAATCTCCAAACTAGCAATACCAAGAACATCAGTTCCAGACTCAAAATCGGTAATGATGTTAGCTGATTCGGGAAATCGACCATTAGCAAGCCAAAATTGGTCTGCACCTTCCCCTCCAGTAATCGTATTATCACCGCCATTGGTGGCAAAGAAACGATCTACACCTTCTGCACCTACAACAATATCTCCTGTACCTAAAATAGCCAGATCATCACCAGCATCGAGATTGATCAGGTTGTTGCCCCCACTAGCGATCGCAGCATTGACAAGATCTTCACCTTCACCAGTAGAAATTTGGCGATCGCTGCCTTCTAGTTCAATAATATCGATGTCTTGATTACCTAATAAGGTTTCAGCAGTGGTTTGCTCCCCTCCATCAGCTGCCATTTCAGGTTCAGTCCCAAATAAAGTCTGGTACATAATACTGTACATATCGGTGTTATCTACCGTACTTTCTAACAAGTCTGAATTCAAACCATAAGCTTTAGAAACAATACTACCTGCAACATCATCAGTAGTGGCATAAGCTAGACCAAAATCAAAATTATCGCCGTCTGCATCAGGTGCGCCAGTGGTAAAAGGTGCAGTGTCGTTACCTGTAGTGCCATCCAGGGGAACTTGAACACCATCAGCATCTTCGCCAAAAGAGACAGTTTCTGATTGGACGTTAATGTCGCCTACAGTTTCGCTATCCGCATCAACATCAATTACTTCTACACCACCAGCATCGCTATCGGCAGCAGTCAAAACTAAAGTATTAGGGTCAACATTGTTCACGAAATCTTGTGCTACACCAATAGCTTCATCAGCCCGTAAAGTTGATTCAACTGTTCCTGCACCGTTATTATTATTAGGGAAGTTATCTGAACCTTCTTCTTCCATAACAACCATGAAGCCATCTTCAGCGTTGGCGAACTTATCCAAACCTAAAGTTTTATCGAGCATTTCGGCAACGGTAGGCGGATTTTCATTTCCTGGTTGTCCGTAGAGAATTAATTCACCATTTTCATCGACCAAACCTTCTGATTTTAAAGTTGCTTCATCTGTATCGTTATAGGTATCTTCGGCAGCAAAGACACCCAAAACTTTTTCCGCATCAGCAGGTAAATTCTCTAATTCTTCACGAGAATAAACAACGGTGTAACCTTTGGCTTCGGCTTCTTCAATAATATTGCGTCCATCTTCGCGAATACCTTCTTCTCCAAAACGTCCGACTGTACCTTTGGGTAGATAGTGAATTTCACCACCACCCATGATCACATCTGCACCAGACTCAACGATTTCGGCAGTAATTTCCGCAACATTGTCACGGTTTTCAGCATCCGAGAGAAATGCACCCGTACCAGGTTCGGCAATAAAACCAGAATTGATTACTGCGGTAGGCTTACCAGCAGCGATCGCTTCTTCCATTACCGTCGTACCTGATTCACCTGAAAGGGAAGTGTAAGGATTACCCTCTTCGTCTAAACCATAACTACCAGCGTAGGGTTTAATACCGTAAGCGTGAGCCACTGCACCAGCATTAGAAGTCGCCACAACTCGATCATCTAAATGTCCGAGATAAACCCCCGCATCGGTCATGTTGTCCCAGTTTAATCTGCCATCTGTGCCTTCCGAAGCAAATCGCGCAGCAGCATAATGAGAGGGACTTGTACCATCTGGGTGAATAAAGATAACATTACCCGTATCCTCAGTAGCTTCAGGAGCAGGTTGAATATCGTCAGGCACTCCTTCAGGGGGTTCTAACTCCACATCAAAGAGAGTTTTATACATCAAACTATAAATGCCTGTATTGTCTACAGTGCTGGGAAGTTCCTCGGCATTTAAACCGTAAGTTTTAGAGACAATACTACCTGCGACATCGGGAGTACCAGACCAAAGAACACCGTAATCAAAAGTGTCACCGTCAGCATCTGGTGCGCCAGTCGTAAAAGGTGCGGTATCGTTACCTGTCGTACCATCTAGGGGAACTTCTGTGTCAAAAGGAGGTTGCACTTCGGTAGTACCTACTGTCTCTCCTTCAACATCGTCGATTTCCAAACCCCCACCATCGCTATCAGCAGCAGTCACCAGTAAAGTATTGGGATTAACATTATCAATATAGTCCTGAGCAACACCGATCGCTTCATCTGCTCTTAATACTGCTTCAGTTGTCCCCTCAGCATTATTATTATTCCCAAAGTTGTCTGTGCCTTCCTCTTCTAAGACGACAAACATACCCTTTTCATTCTGGCTGAAAGTATCTAAACCCAGAGTTGCTTCTAACATTTGAGCAACAGTTGGCGGATTTTCATTACCAGGTTGACCATAGGAAATTAAATTACCCTCTGCATCGACCAAGCCTTCTTGTTTTAAAGCCTCTTCGGGAAGATCATTGTAAGTATCTTCGGCTGCAAAAACCCCTAATACTTTTTCCGTATCGGCAGGAAGAGCTTGTAATTCTTCTAGAGTATAAACTACCGTATACCCTAGATCTTCCGCTTCTTGAATTAGGTTGCGTCCATCTTCACGGATACCTTCTTCACCAAAACGTCCAACTGTACCTTTGGGCAAATAATGAATTTCACCTCCACCCAAGATCGCGTTAGTACCAGACTCGACTATTTCCGCCGTAATTTCGGCAACGTCATCACGATTTTCTGCATCAGCTAAAAATACACCAGTACCAGGTTCGGCAATAAAACCAGAATTAATCACGGCTGTCGATTTGCCTTCGGCGATCGCCTCTTCCATAATGGTCGTACCTGATTGACCAGAAAGGGAAGTATAAGGATTGCCCTCTTCATCTAGACCATAGCTATCAGCTACAGGTTTAATACCGTAGGCATGAGCTACTGCACCAGCATTAGAAGTAGCTACAATTTGGTCGTCTAAATGTCCGAGATAAACCCCTGCATCAGTCATCTCATCCCAGTTTAGTCTGCCATCTGTTCCTTCAGATGCTAAACGTCCTGCTGCATAGTGTGAAGGACTTGCACCGTCTGGATGAATAAAAATTACGCTATTGTTTTCGCTCATGATCTGTTGATTTTTTAGCTAATAATTAGCAATAAAGACTATTTGGGATATGTAAATGTTAAAGAGGCGTAAAATCGTCAAATATACCAATTGCCAGCACAATTTCTTAATCTGCTAACTCTTAATCTGCCAAAATTGCTTTGAGGGATATTGAAAGTAACGAGACCTCAATCGATCAATTCAAAGTTGACAAACCACTATGGGAATATTGGATATTGAGAATTATTATGTTTCTTAATAAAATCTTGATATTTCTAGATTAAGTAAAAGTAATTTTTGGTTTAAATATTGTCTAGATGACTCTCAAAGCCAGATTTACGCAATTTCTCCAACCAGCGATCGCGCAGCCCAATCGCAATTTAAAAAATTTCTCACAATAGTGATTAAGCTAAAAACCAACTAATTCTTGATTTTTGCTCGATAATTAAAGTGAAGCTACTTAATTCTTAAAGATCGATTATTATGATTTCTCAACAATCATCTCTAGGTCTAGCAGTTGGTTCTTTACGCAAGGTACACCACATTGCTTTAAACGTTCAGGACATGGAGGCATCTAAGCACTTTTACGGCAATATCTTGGGCTTACATCAGCTAACAGGGGATGAAGTGCCTCCAACTTTAGTCAAGCTAGTGGCAGCAGGAAAAGTATGTAACTTTAAAACTCCTGACGGTATTATTCTGGATTTGTTTGCCGAACCCGATCTGTCGCCTCCCGATCGCGATCCAGAAAAGCAATTTACCCGTGCTAATCATTTGTCTTTTGATATTGAACCACAACTATTTGATGAAGCGATCGCCATTTTGAAACAGCTGCAAATTCCTGTGGCGATCGATGTAGTAACCCGCTTGACGGGGCGAGGATTTTATATTTACGATCCTGATGGCTTTATCGTTGAGATTCGCTGCGATCCTTTGAATGTCTGATATGGATTAACTTCGTTCACATTTATTAGTTTTTAGCTTTTGAGCGAAATGTACAATCAAAAATCTTATCTGCCGACTTTTCCTGAAGCCAAGGCAGGAAATCTAACTAGGTAAAAAGGTGCTTTGAAGTCATTTTCGCCATTATTTAGCGGTGGCGAGTTCTGTAATTGGCTAACGGTAACGTAGATATAATCATCTGGGCTAAACGCCATGCCATTAGTCCAACTGAGTAGCTTTTTGTCTTGATACAGAATTTGATATGCGCCTGTGGCATCCACCACGCCGAGCGCATGATCGGTAATGGAGGTAATATAAACATTGCCTGCGCCATCAACGGTGATACCGTCACAAATTGGCTTGTCGCCATAGCGTTCCACTCTACTAGATAAATCTTCAGGAGAAAGGGCAGGATCTAATAAATCTATTGTGGCAATGCGATATAAAGATTTACCACTCATGGGTGCATAGTAAACCCATTCATTATTGGGATCGACGGTAATTGGGTTCGCGCCAACTTTAGCGGGTTTTGCTGCCATATTAATTACCCGTTCATCGACTATTAGGGGTATATCTTCAGGGCGAGTGGAAACATCTCCTTCTAATACCCTGCGGGAAAATCCAGTATTGAGATCGACAACGATTAAAGCTGAATTATCTCCGCTAGCAGTATCGGTAAGATAAATTGCATTATTATCTAGATCGACAGCTAAATCATTTAAAAAAGAGTTTTCAGCAATAATTGGCTGTGGCAGATAGATTACTTGGTAAAGTTCGTCATTTTCTGTATCCCAACCCACAATTTTACCTGGTTGTCCCACTCCCTCACTATTATCGAGCATCCAGACTACACCATTGGCATCGGCTCTTAATCCCAACACCGTATTTAAACCGATTCCCTTTTGCTCAGGTTTGCTACTCCAGGCTTGATTAGGAAAAGGTACTAGGCTGTTATCTGCCAATAATTCCACTACTCGTAAGGGCGCACCATAAAATTGATGCTGACTCATCATGATTCTGCCTTCTGGCGTGATGGCAATATTCCCTGGAGGATGTGCTGCGGGAAATTCGGCAACTACTTCTAACTCGTCTTGCAATTCATTTTGAGCAACTACTGGATGATGAACAGCAAAAGATAACCAAATAACCAAAATCGCGACAGATATAAAGTAGGCTAGAAAACTAAATAAGCGATCGCGGTCAATTTTAGCTTGATAGTTATCGATCATAATTTGTTTAGATTCTGGGCAACAGTAAGTTACTGATCGAATATTATTAGTCAGTTTGCTTAAATTCCTGACAGGCTGCTAACAAATCTTGATGTAGTTGCGGAGTTCTAGCGACGATCGCGCCATCATAACTATAATTTTGACAAGTGTGCAAGGGTGGCAAAGGAAAACCGTCTAATCCTGTGACGATACAACCATTCTCTTGTGCCATGAATGCCAAGGCTGCACTATCAATAAACTTACCTCTTTTGGTAATCCAGCCGCTTAAATCTCCTGTAAAAATACCGTTGTAGTTGGGTAATTTAATCGTCGAAGAATAACAGTTCTCGATATCTATTACCTGGTACTTATCTTGTAATGCGGGTTTTAAATGTGCCATTCCCCAACCTAATAAGATTGCGGGAGCAGAATTATTAATTTTTAATCTGGGGCAATCAGCTAAATCTTGTTGAAGATGACCATGATATACTCCATGATTTTTGATGGTGTAATAGTAGCAGTCTTGAGCGGGAGAAATGGCAATTACCGCCTCGTAGCTATCGGTATTTAAGATACTTAGAATAATCTGATAATTATCAAAACCATCAAGATAATATTGTGTCCCATCAATTGGATCTAAAGTAATCAGGTAGTTATTTGTACTTAACTCCGTCGAAGAAAAATATTTAGTATTGCGTGATTGTTCATATTCCTCACCATAAAAAGCCAGATTGGGATATTTTCCCAGTAGGGCTACCTCCACCACTGTTTGAATCGAAAGATCCGCATCAGTTAAAGCTGCCGCTAAGATATTGCCTTCTACATCTTTGGCGGGTAAAGAAGTAATCTTGGCTTGGATCTGCCGTGCGTAGCCCGCAGCTAGTCGTAAATGGGGCAATAAGGTTTGAAGTATTTCACGGGGAAGAGGCAAAGAGAACATCTCAAATATCAGGCGCAGCTAAATTTAATTGTTGCTTAATCTTAAAGGTAAACTAGGCAAGATTTAAGATAGCCTCATTTTTAGTTTTATTTTTAGTCTCAAGCTCAAATACTATAGCCGTACAAAGTTAAATTAGGACAATTAGAGCGATCGCAGTTAGGATAGTGCAGTGGAATAGTTAAATATCGGTCAGAGTTTGGGGAATTCGAGTAGCGATCGCCATTACCAAAAACTATCCAGTATTAAGACGGACTAATTATGCTTGCTGACGGTGATAGAGTAAAGGAATCAGCGATAATAGTGCAAGAAAAGTTAAAGCGAGAAAAAACGAAAGGCGATCGCCTCCTGTCATGACCATTTCACCACTCTTTCCAATCCAAGTGTAGGCAAAGCTACCTGGAATTACCCCAATAAAAGTAGCCAGAGTATAGTCTAACCAGTTGATTGAAGTTAAACCAAACAGGTAGTTAACCAAGTTGTAAGGGGAAATGGGAATCAGACGAGTGGTTAGCACATACGAAAATGGTTGTTTTAATACTGCTGCTTGAAATTTGGTGAGCCTTTTACTTTGACTTAGCTTGCGTTGAGCCAGATCTCGAAACAAATAGCGAGCCGTCCAAAAGGCAAACAATGCCCCAGAGGTAGCACTGATTACAGAAATAATTGTGCCATACCAGATGCCAAAGAGACAGCCGCCAACAATAGTTAAAACTGTGCCAGGAATACCAATTACGGTTAATCCTGTGTAGATCGCAATAAAGAGAATTTCAACATAACCCTCGTATTGCTGGATGAAGTCTTTAAATAGGAAAGGGTTAAAGACTGCTTTTAAGGGAGTCAAGATACAGAGTAAGATAATCCCCACAGCAGCAGTAGCCAGGGCAATAAACTGTGGTTTGAGGATTAGTTTTCTAAGCTGGATTGATAATTGGACAAAGCTTTGAGTTATTTTCTCAAACATGAGCGATCATAGTAAAGAGCCACCGCAGCTAGAGCCTGTGCCAGCAGTGCAACCATAGCAATAGTTAGCCGTTTTAATCTCTTTGATTACATCTAAATTATCTAATGATAATAATTTTGCCACGGTTAGGCGATCGCGATCGGGTGTAGTTGCTGCAATGTTTTCCATCTGGTTAAAGTCACAGTCGTAGACATTGCCCAAGTAGTCAATTGACAGTTCATTGCGACACATGACGCTAGTTAATGTAGCAGGATTATAATTTTCTGCTAAAAATTGAAGATAATCATCGTGAATTCCTCGACGTTGTAAAAACTGTTTGGTTCTGCCGATAGGAATATTGGTGATCGTGAACAGATTATTAAATTGAATCTGAAAGTGTTCTGCTAAATAAGCCTTGTAGTCTTGTTCTAGCTTTTGCTGGTTGGGAGTTAAAGCAAAATCATTTTTAGTCGGCAGTGGGGGATTGTAGACTAAATCGATCGCTAAATTAGGATCTGTACCATAGCCGAGTTGGTTCAACCGCTGGATAGCCTGAATCGAATGATTATAGACTCCTGCACCCCTTTGTCGATCTACATTGTCTTCAAGATAGCAGGGAAGAGAAGCCGTAACTCGGAGTTGATTTTGAGCAAAGTATTCGGGCAAGTCTTCAAATCCAGGTTCAAAAAAGATGGTCAAGTTAGAACGAACAATTACCTCTTTTCCTTGGGCTTTTGCTGCTTCAACTAGAGGACGAAAACCATAGTTCATCTCTGGCGCACCACCTGTGAGATCGACGGTTTGGATCTGAGGGAAGCGATTAATTAGCTCAATAATCTGTTGACACACTTCGGGGGATAATTCTTCGGTGCGCTTAGGACTAGCCTCCACGTGACAATGAGTACAGGCAAGATTGCATTTACGACCAAGATTTATTTGCAATACTGTAATCTGACTTTTGGTTAAAGGGTGATTGATTTTCTGCGCAAAAGGCGTAATCGAAGTTTCTGTATTTGTAATAAGCATTTTTAGATTTTATCGATCGCCGATCGTTAATTATTTTTGGTGGGCATCAACGAAGAGCAAAAATCTCGCCATATAATTAGCTTTATTGCCCACCCTACTGGATATCATATCGATCAACAGCAATTTCCAGGGGAACAACAATCATCGCTGCTAGTGTCAGTCAGGCTGTATTCTGAACCCTTGGTTTCTCTGGCGTGGCGTACTGCTTTGGTTTTGCAGTTAAATTCTGCTGCGTCTTCTAGAGCAATATTCTCGTAGGGTTCAATGCCGATTACGTCTTGACTATAAGGACTACAACAGCTAGTCATAATGTTATAGGTCTTGTCACAAACCGCCATTCTTTCTCCCCGACAGAAGACATGACCATCATCATCTACTACCTGTTTCCAAGGGCCTTTATAGACAACAGACTGCTTTCTTTCTAAGCAGATACCTTCTTTGCCTTTATAGGCTCTGACAGTCATGGAACGAAATTCAACGCCATCAATTACTTGCCAGGGAGTCTCTTCTCGCTTCAGGATTTCTACTCCATAAAACCCAGCATCTTCAAACATTTTCAAGAACAGATCTTCTCTAAATGCTCCTGCAATACAGCCACTCCACAGATCGGGATCTTGCATAATTTTGGGCGTAGGATCTTCGTCACAGACAATATCAGAAATTACGGCTCTACCACCTCGTTTTAGCACGCGGAAGATCTCCCCAAATAACTGTTGTTTGTCTTGAGGACGAACTAAATTGAGGACACAGTTGGAAATTACTACATCAACGCTATTCTCAGCAATTAAAGGCTGTTGTTGTCTGAGGCGATCGCATTCTACCTCATAGGCGACCATCTGATCTACTGATGTGATGGGATTATTCTGTAACCAAGTTTCTAATTGCTCTAAGGGTAATTTTAAATCCTGAATTTTGCCCTTAACAAACTCAGTGTTGCCATAGCCTAGCTTGTCCGCCATTTCTCCCTGATACTTGCGCGCTAGATTAAGCATCTCATCATTAAAATCAACACCGATGATTTTGCCTGACTCTCCTACTTTTTGCGCCAAAATATAGCAGTTTTTGCCCGCACCTGAACCTAAATCAACTACAGTTTCGCCCTCATTGACATAACGGGTAGGATCGCCACAGCCATAGTCTTTGGCAATAATTTCTGGGGGCAAATTTTCTGTATAGTTGCCTGCATATTCTGTCGGACAACATAAACTTGGTTGCTGTTCTCTGGCACCTTCTTGATATCTTGATAGTACTGTTGATTCAATATCGTAATCTAGATCATTCGACGCGCTTGTTTGGCTAGTTGCAATCTCAGTCACAGATAATTAATCCTTTTATTTAGCTTAGTCTGTTTACAGGTTAATTGAATTATTACAGAGTATAAGAGTGATTTTTACTCAACCAAGCATCACTTTTAGATGATTTAATCTTTAATAATCTTCAGATCTTATATTTGGGCAAAAAAAAGACCATAGTCTAAACTATAGTCTGGCTAAAATCTTTTAAATTAGCAACAGCGCGATCGCTTTAAATATCGCTGTGAATTTTAGAAGGTAAAAGTAGTTCTCATTACACCAATCAAGGCATCTTCATCATCAGATGAACCATTGGGATTGACGATATAAACAACACCTGGAGTTACCGAGATATTGTCATTGAACTGGTACTTATATAAACCTTCAATATGAATTGGCGCGTCTTCACCACCACCATTGGAAGCAGAATCAACATATGGTTCTGCACCGACAAATAAAGAGGCTAAGTTACCTTCTTTACCTAAATCGGGGAATGACAAACCTGCACCATAGGAATAGATATCAGCATCTTCGTCACCAGCAGACTGTTGAGCCTTGGTTAACATGCCAAAAGCATTCAGCGCAATGCGATCGCTAATTTGGAAAGCTGCCTCTACGCCATAAGAGTTGCTCGAAACTTCCCCTCCATTCTCGCCAAAAGGCTGTCTTGCAGTAGCAGTACCAACACCCAAGTCATAGATAGTGTTATCTGATGCGCCAAATTTACCTAATACATAAGTACCAGCAAGCTGTAGCTTATCATCTAGGAAGCTTAAGGTGACTTGACCTAAAGCAGAATATTCTTCGTTGAAAAGACCACCATCTTCAGCCTCAATCGGATTGGCAGAGTCACCACCAAAGTAACCAGCGCTTACAGTAACAAATTCAATCGGTTTAAAGTTGAAACCAACACCACCACCACTAGGAAGACCAATTTTATAGATCGGGCTAGATTCAGCGAAGCTAGAGAGAGAACCTGTCGCACCAGTAAAGGTGTCTAGGTAAGGACTGAGAGTGGGAACAAAATCCTGCCAGATAGGAAAAGCAGCAGGCAGATAAACATCGATTTTTTCGCCGATGGGGAAGTAGTAAGCTAACCAGCCAAGACTAACACTGTTATCTGAGTTGGTAGTTTGATAGGTCAAGGCTCCAGTCTCTAAAGGTGCGGCTACTTCATTTGCTTCACCTTCATTGCTGGTAGTTTGGAAATCAAAACCTGCATTAGCAGCATCTAAGCGGGTATAGAGAGAATCTTCACCAAAGAAACTAGAAACAAAATTCAAACGTACTCGGTCTTGAAATACTACTTCATTGAAGTCGGAGTTGTTGAACTCATTACTGATGCCAAAGACAGCTTCTCCTTGTAATTTAGTGGTAGTAGAAAATTGGCTATCTTCTAGAACGGCTGTCCGACTTTCTAGCTCGTCTACACGACCACCAAGAGTAGCTAATTCTGCTTCAAACTCTTGAGTTAAACGGTTTACGGTTTCTAAGTCTTCGGCAGATACGGAATCTTGAGAAGAAATTAAACGCTCTATTTGATTCAAACAAGAGTTTAAGCCAGCAGCAAACTCATAGCGTGTCAAAGATTGGCTGCCACGGTAAGTTTGATTAGGAAAACCAGCGATACAGCCATAACGATCTACTAAACTACGGAGTGCTTCATAAGCCCAGTCTGTAGGCGATACGTCTCGTAATTGGTTGACGTTTGTTACCTGACTACTAGAATTGCTTTTGCCTTCCTGACTGTAGTTATTAATTTGGTTAAGTAATGGGGAATTACTAGTAAAATTACTGCTTGCACCTGAAGTTGATTGAGCAGAAGCTTCCAGTTGAGAACCCAGCACAAAACAGATCATTGCTGGAGAAACCAGCAACAAATTGCGGATTAATTTAGACATTTTCCTCACACCTAAAAAAGAAAATTGGCTCGTGTCATCAAGGCGATCGCCCTGGGATTAACTGTTTAGTTAACACGAAGAACAATCTCAAAGCTAACAACGATCTCGTATGGTTTTTGTATCCTTAGATACATGCAGACAATAGTGTCAGTAGTTACTAAAATTGTCAATATCTTGATTAGCTCTACTTTTATGTTACAAAAAGCGGCTTTATTTAGTCGCTTACCCAGTTAACTAGAGTTCTCACAGGGAAGCCCGTAGCTCCTTTATTGTTAATCCCGCCAGCAGTCTCGGCCCAAACTGGCCCAGCTACATCTAAATGCATCCAAGGCGTATCCTTGATAAACTGCTTGAGAAATAACGCTGCCGTAATTGAACCACCAGCACGGGGCCCAGTATTTTTCATGTCAGCAATTTGCGACTTTAAGCCTTCAAAATATTTTTCTTCCATGGGCAACTGCCAGAATTTCTCTCCTGCCAATTCCGCAGCAGCTTTCATTTCTGTTGCCAAAGCATCATCAGTACTCCATAACCCAGCAATATCGTTACCTAAAGCCACGATGCAAGCTCCTGTAAGAGTAGCCAGATCGACGATCGCATCAACTTCTAAAGTTTCAGCATAGACCAAAGCATCCGCGAGGGTTAATCTACCTTCAGCATCAGTATTGTTAACCTCAATTGTCTTACCGTTAGAGGCTTTGAGGATATCGCCTGGGTGCATTGCTTTACCGCTAATCATATTTTCCGTCGCTGCACAGATAAAGTGAACTTCGGTATCAGGTTTAAGTTGAGCGATCGCTTTAGCTGCCCCAAGAGTAGCTGCACCACCACCCATGTCCATCTTCATAGTTTCGATCCCACTACCACTAGGTTTCAGGTTCAAACCACCAGAATCAAAGGTAAGGCTTTTACCGACAATAGCAACCTTGCGTTTAGCTGTTCCTTGAGGCTTATAGATTAGATGAATAAACTTGGGAGGAATTTCTGAAGCCTGTCCTACCCCTAGATATGCCCCCATTCCCTGTTGAAACTGAGCGCAGTCTGCTTCTTCTAAAATTTTGATTTCTAAACCATAGTCTTGGGCTAACTGTTGAGCTGTTTGAGCCATAGTCACAGGAGTCACTTCATTGGCAGGAGCATTAACTAATTCTCTAGCCAAGATCACACCATCAGCAATGATTAACCCTCTACTAATCGCCTCGTCTTGCCCTGCCAAACCAATTAGCTCGATGGTTTCTAACTTAGGTTCTTTTGATTCTGGCTCAGACTTAAAGCGGTTGTCTTCATGCAGTGCCAGAATAATTGCTTCAGTCATTGCCTGGGCTACATCTGAGGCTGATGCCGAACCAGGGGGTAGACTAATACCTAAAGTTTTTTCCTTGGTAGCCAAACGAGCGATCGCTGCCACCGCGTTACGCCAGCTATTAATAGTTAAATCTTCTGCCTTACCTAAACCAACCAGAGCAATTTTACGTACGGGGTTTTGACCGCCCACACGGCCCATTACGGTAGTGCCAGATTTGCCCTCAAACTCTTCCTCCGCAATCAATTCGGCAATTGTCCCTGCTAATTTTTCGTTAAGGGTTGCCAAATCCCCTGAGAGTTTGGTTTCACCTTCAGCAATGCCTATCGCTAGTAAATCTCCAGTCCAGTCTAATAATGCTCGCTCAGTTGCTTTGATTTGCATCCTCTTCTAATCAATCCTTGGTGTGAAGTAAATATACTTCAGTTTATCTATATAGCGATCGACTCTACAAGGGAAAGTTACGAGTCAGATAGAGACAAAACATTATCTTTGAGCGTCAATTTGAGCATTTTCGAGAATTGACCATGATGCGACTAAAATATCTATTAAATAAAATAAAATAGCCAAAAATCAGGTTGTAACTAGCTTGGCTTTCAATTCAGTAGGTTATATTGATTGATTCTTCGCATGAACAGCAAATAAGATACTTCACTTTAAAGTTACGTCAAAGTTACACCAAATTCTACTTTCAAACCCTCGACAGTCAAAGATTATTCTGACCATTGATAAAATTTATATTTAAGCTTTTGCACCAGAATTGGTACTTCAACAACAATGCGATTTACTATTAAAAATCTATACTGGGTCGATATTTCGATTCTCTTACTGGCATTAATAGTAACGCTTTTGGGTATTGGTAACTATGGTTTATATGAACCCCATGAAGGTCATTTTGCGATGGTTGCGCAAGAAATGCTCTGGCGCAATGATTGGGTAACTCCTCACCTTAATGGCTCGCCCTATCTCAACAAGCCACCCCTATTGTATTGGCTGATCGCTTTTACCACAGGGATTTTTGGTTCGACCGAGTTTGCTGCTAGACTACCTATCGGTATTGCTGGTTGGGTAGGCATAGTTGTTGCCTGGAAGTGGACTAGAGAACTCTGGGGAATTGAATCTAGTCGAGTTGCAGCGTTAATGCTTTCTGTAACTCTTGGCTGGTTTATTTTTACCCATCAGATCTTAATCGATGCCTTACTCGGAACATTACTCATTAGCAGCAACTATTTCCTTTGGCGATCGCTTTACCAACCCAATCGCCTCAATTGGTTGGGAACATATACTTCTCTGGCTTTGTGTGTCTTAACTAAAGGATTAATTGGAGTAGTTTTTCCGTTCCTAGGATGTTTAGGACTAATTATTGTCCGACGAGATCTCAAAATTCTAGGTCGCATTAAAATATATCAAGGATTACTCTTGATGCTGGCGATTATCCTGCCCTGGTTTATTGCGGTAGAGCAATCTAACCCTGGTTTTTGGCATTATTTCATTGTTAATGAACACTTCGATCGTCTACTAGATCGTCGCTATCCTCCAGACTACGAGGTTTCTAAAATTAGCGCTATTGGTTATTTGGCAATTACAGCCTGTTGGTGTTTCCCCTGGATCTTATTTTTGCCGTCGGTGATTAAATCTACTACTCAATCATGGCAAAGAGGATTTTTAGCTAACGCTTCGCTCTTAGATCGTAAAAATAGTGACGGTATTTTCTTGCTAGCTACAGCAGCAATTTTACCAGTAATTTTATTTCTGCCTCTGTCTTCTCGCCTAATTTACTATAGTATTCCCGCTATTCCTCCTTACATTATGTTGTGTGCTGGCTGGTGGTCAAAGCGTTATCGCACTACAGTTAAAGGGCAATCTTCAGGAACTTCCTCTACAGTTATTGGCTACTCAACACCTAATGCTGCTTACCCTTCTACCATCTCTACTCTGTGTAAATCATCAGCACAGATAGCAAGTCAGGTTATACCAACTCAAGCAGTAGACTTATATGGCGCGATCGCTTTAATCTTAGGAATTGGTTTTTATGGTTCAATTACCGTTCTTCCTCTGATCGTTACTCTCTTACCTGCGGTGTTACAAACGGCAGAAATAAACAAATTAATTATAATTGTGGCTATTGTTTTAGGTACAGGCTGGCTGGCTTCGGGATTCGCCATGCTGAAGCGTTCTGCCCTAGCTTGGCTACCATTGGTCATCGTCTTAATGCTTACCTATATTGCCACAATTAGAGGATTTGCGATTTATCAAGATATTCGTTCATCCAAAAATCTCGTCCAAGAGGCAAATTCCTGTCTGAGTGTCGATACTCTTTGGACATATGAAGGCTCGCGGGAACTCGGTGCAGCAGGGGTTATTGGCTATTATCTCAATCAGGGCAAAACAAGCGATAATCGCCACGATCTACCAGGCTGGACGACTGTTGGTGACATTACCTACCGCACCGTAATGATTCTCGCTGACGGTGGCAAAAACCGTATCCCGCCTCAGTTTCCTGGCTCTACTCCTGAATACTTAATTACCCAAGCGGAACTACAAACCGATTGGGATAGCGATCGCCCTGTAGTATTTCTCACTGATTTTCTCCGCCAACCCAACGATAGCAGCGATCCTCTTACTCTTAACCTTCCTCGTGGTGTAACTCAACCCTATATCATTAGTGGTCAACGGCAACTTTATCTCAATCAGGCGGCAATGAAGCTTGCTCAAAATAAATGCCCAGAGTGATTACTGATTACTGACCGTTATGTTAAATTGTGTACACAGAGGTACATAATTTAAGCAGAGGTGATCGCAGTGTTACAAAAAATTGGCATACGGGAATTTAGAAATAACTTGGCAAAATATCTCAGTGCTACTGAACCTGTAGCTGTCATGCGCCATGGTCAAACTGTGGGTTGTTTTTTACCTACTCATAAAAAGCCAGAACAAGCAAAATTGGAATCTTTGAAAGTGGCAGCAGAGAAATTAGATCGACTATTGGCAGATTCGGGAATCACAGAGGACGAACTCGTGGCAGAATTTCGTCAACTACGTCAAGAACATAATCAATAAAATTGATGGCAGCAGAAATAAAAGTTGTCCTCGATTGCGGCGGCTTTTGGGTGTGAATCTTCATACCCAAAACGCGCCGCGCCAATATATTGATTCGAGCAGTACTGGGGCAAAAAGTACGAAATAACATTGAAAAGTTTGCCAACTCTGCTCAATTTTTTACTGCTGACATTTGTTTTGCAGATGCTAGAAAATATCTGCCAGCTTTGTTTGCAAAACGTGATTTACCTGCCGATGAAGCGCTTAAAGTACTAGAAGGATTGACCAGCTTAATCGCTGCTGTGGATGCCGACTTGTACGAAATTTATGAAGTAGAAGCTAAACAAAGAATTGCGGTGCGGGATATAGATGACTGGCCCATTGTAGCAGTGTCACTCATGTTAGATTGTCCCATTTGGACAGAAGATGCCGATTTTTTCGGCGCAGGTGTAGCTACTTGGACAAGCAATCGCATTCACCTTTATTTATCCAAAGGAGATAGAAAGATATCGAATGATGATAAGTAGTTGTAACGGACTGAAATTATAATCACATTCGACCCGAAATCATCGGCGTTTTCAGTAGAGTGGGCAATGCCCACCCTACTTAAATGAACCCAGTACTTTAGCCTAGACGCGCTACTACACTGATTACTAATTACTGATTACTAATTACTGGTTACTGATTGCTTTTGACTCGATCGATAACTTTCTCTTCTCCTGACGGTTCAATCATAATTAACGACAATCCTTGGTCAACATCGCCTTGGAGATACATTTCTCCTGCTACTTCACCGCCTATATCTACCTTTTTTAATAACTGTTGCGTGTTTAAATCATAATTAAATTCAAAATATTTATTCTGAATGATTCCATCGACAATGTTGTCATAACTAGCTATCATTTTGCCGTCAGGATCGTAAAAGCGAACCTTGAGAGAATCAACTTCGTTGGCTTCTTTTCCTGGTAATGCGATCGCGCCTGTGTTTTTTTTGGTCTCATCGTAACTGAAGTTTGTCTCGACTCGATATCCTTGCTCACTATAGAGTTGGAAATCTTGAGTTGTGGCAGCAGCAGGGAAAACTGCCAGTAAATTGATTAAAGCGATCGCCAAAATAGTAATTAATTTAACAGCAAAATTTTGATGATTGACCATATAAAAGCTATAAAAATAAGCAACCTAAATTTAATTCTTAAACTATTCAGAATATAGCTAGAGACATAACACCCGTGACATTAGCTCGTGATATATTAATATATATTAAGCATAAAGTTGTATTTCTTGACATATGCGTTTTTTTATTGTCTTAGCCAAAGAGGTTAAACCCTAATGATGTCTGCGGAAACCACAAATCTTACTCTACAGTCTTTAGCAGTTGACTTTTTTGATAAGTCAGCAGGTAGCTGGAATTCCCAAAGAAGGTATTACACATTAAACAAAGATGTTGAACCTCAAGAAGTTGAAAGTATACTTAATATTTCATTTTTGTCTCAAGGCGCAGCAGAATTGATTGAACTAGCCCAAAGGCATCAACTAGAAGACTTATCGGCGTTAGTTTGTGGGACAAAAGTTACTTGGGAAAGTAGCTACACCAATCAAAATCGTAAACCTGTGACGGGTTCAACCGTTTTTGGCATTAAAGGAAATGTTCTCTATCGCGATCGCGGATTCGCCACTCCTAAACCAGTAATTGCGATCTGTTCTTTTCCTAATGCGGAAACTATGAACTTGCGTACTGAATATAATGCCAATGTTTTTGAAGAAGAGATTAAATTAGTGGGTCATAAATATCGCACCAGACAAACAGTCATTTCTCGTGCAGGAGAGGAAATTACCATCGGTCAATATTTAGAAAAACGAATTTGATTTAAACAGCAAGAAAGCAAATAAATGCTTGAAAAAATGTTCTAGTCAAACCCAGCCCAAATTTACTTTGGACTGATAACGATGACAGGGCTATTTCATTCTCATATATCCAGAGAATAAATTCTCTGTCTAAGTACATTAAGTCCGTTTAAACGGACTTTAATTTTAAGCCAAGAAATTTATTTCTTGGTTCACTACAGTTAGAATGAAATAGCCCTGTAGCGATGATGGGCATTTTCCAATACCCTGTATTTCGATTAAACTAAAAGAAAACTCGGGTAAAAACCATCAAAGTCGGTGATTTTCAGTCAAAACATCAAACATAAGCTAATTTCTCTGGCTCTCGGTATATCTGCTGCTCTATTACCCATAGCAGCGATCGCAGCAGAAAGAATTACTTTTAACATAGCTCCTTTCGGTCAGTTTCAAATTAAAGTTAAGGATCTCGAAGCCTTCGTTGCTACAGGATCAAAATCTGCTGAACTGGACTATTATCTTCGCCGTTTGCCTGCCAAACAGCAAGCCAAACTACCAGAGCTATTATCTACCCCTCTAGAGTTTAAGCCTTTAACGATCGCCAAATTTACTAACTCTACCGTTGGCGAGATTCTAATTAAAAACTTCGGTAAGGGTATTAAAAGTCAGGTTAATCGCAATGGCTTTTATGCCTTGAGAGGCGCTATGATTGCTGCTGCTTTCGACGATGAAGGATTGACCCTCATCAACTTATTACACCACTATCCGCTTAAAACAGTTCATCTTGATTTAGAAGTATTAACTCAATATCTCGAACAGGCTACAAAATTAGCAAAAAACCGTGAAATCATCGATCGCACTTGGTTTGATGGTCATCAGAATCAGCATAAGGCATTAGGCGATCGCCTTGAGGGAGAATTAGATCTGGAAATTCCTGGGCAATATTCTTGGCAGAAACGGACTCTCACCTACAAAAATCCTCATCGCCAGCAAACAGGTTTATTTGATCTTTATCAGCCAGAAATTGAGCGTCCCGTTCCTTTAATTGCCATTTCTCACGGTATCGCTTCCAATCGAAAAACCTTCGCTTATCTGGCAAAACATCTAGCCTCTTATGGTTTCGCGGTTGCCGTAATCGAACACGATGACATAAGTTTAGCTAAATTCGATCGCTTTCTTGCAGGGATAGAACCCTTTCCCAAGGCAAATAATTTAGTCAATCAGCCTTTAGATATTAGTTCCGTCCTCGATCGCTTAGAATCAGAATCGAATCTTGATTTAAACCAAGTAGGAATTGTGGGTCAGTCTTTTGGGGGATATAGTGCATTAGCATTATCAGGAGGGAAATTAATCCCTGACCAATCTGTTGCTGAGTGCCAGACAGAAGACGATTCTGATGTCTTACTAGATTTGTCGTCGTTAGCTCAATGTACTTTTAATCAACTCTATAAATCTCCAGTACAATTACGAGATCCGCGCGTTAAAGCAGTAATTGCTATCAACCCGATGGCAAAGATTTTTGGCTCGACGGGGATGAGTGAAATTAAAACTCCCACGATGATCATTTCAGGGATCAACGATCGCATTATGCCCCCTGTTGCAGAGCAAATTGAACCTTTTTCTTGGCTTAAGGAGAAAGAGAAATATTTAGTTTTGGTCAAGCCAGCAACTCACTTTAGCTTTTTACAAGAAAGTATAGGAGTTTTGCCCGTACCTGATGATGTGGTAGGCCCTCGACCGATTTATGCCTATCCTGCTTTGAAGACGCTTACCACTGCTTTTTTTCAGGTTTACCTGGCTCAACAGCCTAAATATCAAACATATCTACAGCGAGATCGCATTCCGCAACTAGACAATAATGCTTTTAAACTTTTCATCATCCGTAATCTAGATCCAGCTAAATTAGAGCAATTTAAGCAATAATTACTGAGAATTAGAGGCTGAGGTGTTTTCTGCACGAATAGTAAATATCTTGGCAGCAGCTTGATTATTTTGGGGATTATCTGACCAAGATTTTTTTAGCTGGACTAAATTCTTGAGATTGACATGTAAATCATCGGCAGGAAAGTTGTGCATTGCCTCAAGTATCGTCCAACCATCAGATTTACTCGGTACATCGGCGGTTTCCATCAAAGTTGAACGAATCTCTAAAAATCCATTACGTTGAGGATCGGCTTTGATTACTGTACCCAAGTCTTGCAAAAACTGTTGGCCTTCTGGAGTATTAGCAAACTGACCCAGAGTAAGGCGATCGCATTCAAAACGGCTATTGAGCCAAGATCTTAATTGAGCTAGGGTTTGGCGCTCGGCAAACTTGGAATAAACTCGCAACTCCAAGGTCATTTCGCCCGTAGCTGCATACTTTTCTAGGGAATTTACCGAAACTTTGCCCTTAAAAAGACCATAAGTTAGCTTCACTTTCTCCGCCCCTAAAGCGTTTTGGGGTTGAATTGTTAAAGCTGAAAATCCAATGCTGACAGTAATTAAGCATCGGTAAATCAACCCTGGTCTGTTAATCTGGATGATATTCATCAAAAATAATTAAAGTAATAAAAATTAATAGATTTTCTTAGTGGTATAAAGTCGCTATATTAAGCTACTAAGTTCCCTGATTACTAATAAAAAGATCGACAAGAAGCCAACTCTCTTAAACTTTGATAATCTGGATAAATTTAGCTTAAGTAAGACACCATGAACCAGCCTCAACAGTTACGTACCTTAGCAGTAGATATTGGTGGTAGCGGGATTAAAGTAATGGTTTTAGATGTTGAGGGTAATCCCTTAAGCGATCGCCAACGTCTTAAAACCCCGAACCCTGCCAAACCACAAGCAGTAATTGACACCATTTTGACTCTAGTAAAAGAACAAGAATATGACCGTGTTTCGGTGGGTTTTCCTGGAGTGGTACAAAGCGGAGTAATCAAAACCGCAGTTAACCTCCATGACGACTGGCTACAATACGACCTAGCCACTAGCTTGAGTAAATTACTGTCTAAGCCAGTAAAAGTAGCAAATGATGCTGATATTCAAGGACTTGGGGCAATTTCAGGCAATGGAGTTGAGTTAGTAATTACTTTAGGAACAGGATTTGGTTCAGCTTTATTTGTGGAGGGAAAACTAGTTCCCAACCTCGAAATGGGACATCATCCGTTTCGCAAGCGAGAAACCTATGAGCAACAATTAGGTCGAGCAGCTTTGGAAAAACATGGAAGCAAAAAATGGAATCTGCGCCTGGAAACAGCGATCGCTCATCTAGAACATCTGTTTAACTACAACACACTCTATATTGGTGGAGGAGAAACTAAACAGGTCAAGTTTAATTTACCCGCTAATGTCAAAATTATCCCCAACGTCACAGGGTTATTAGGAGGCATAAAGTTGTGGACTAATTGATTACTGATTACTGATTACTGATTACTGATTACTGATTACTGATTACTGATTACTGATTACTGATTACTGATTACTCTGTTCATTGTTCATTGTTCACTGTGACGTGAGCTTGCGAACTAATCCTTTAGGACTCATTGTTCATTGATTACTACTCCAGTTGATTGGTAGAGGTAGAGGGTTTGCTTGAGGATCATCAGCATCAGTTTGATTTGCGGTAGCTTTGTCTAATACAGCCTCGACGCGATCGTAGATCTCCTTAGCTTCTGCTAAAGAATTGCCAATACTAGTTAAACCCAGCTTGCCAAATTCTGATAATGCACCCATTAGATGAAAGACAGTCCCTGTCATACTACTACTATCAAAATGTAGTCTTTTTTGAGCAATAATATCCATCAGATCGTTGGGTAATAGACCTTTATACTGTGGTTTGTGAAGATTATCGGTGGCAATATAGTATTTTTCTTGATTGTGTTGACTCAAGAAGTTGCCTGTGTCGTAGTCTAACCTGCCATTAGTCAATAATCTTAAGGTCATAAAGGGGTGGGTTGTGCCACCTTTGCGGAGGTTAATTTCGATCGCCTGAATATCCCATCGTTTGGTTTGAGGATCTTGCACTGTAATAAAATCTACCCCGTAACGTTCGATCGCCCCCTTGGCAGCTAAGACTTCACCAACTTTTAACCCTATTTCTTGTAGTTCATGTCGATAGTCAGCATCCGCAGGAAAATAGCACCCTTCATATACCTGTCCATCTACACCACCCAAAATCTGATCGTGAGTCGAGATAATTTCCACTTCTCCCGATGGTCGAATATAGCCTTGGACACTTGGCGATCGCTTGATCTGCCCTTCGATAAAAGCCTCCACAATTGCCCCCAATTCGGGAATACGTCGTGAAAAAGTCGCCCAGGTTTCTCCTGCCCCTTGAAAGCTCATATTTTCTAGCTGTTTACTTAAGACTATTTTAGTTTCGGCTTCACTTTTTTGATTTGAGTTTTGACTTGGGGCATAGGCTTGAATTGGTCTTAAATCGAGCAGGGCATTTCCTTCTCCCGAAAAGCCTTCGTTGAGCTTTACTACAACCCGTTTTAAGTTAGGCTGTCTTTGCCAAAGTTGCCATAAATCTTCGATTAAATCTGTGGGATTTCTCACAGTGTAGCTACCGTCAGGATGAGCAATTCCCGCCTCGGCAAAAATACGACGACTACCGCTTTTAGAACCCCACTTGAGTACTTCAGGAGATGCTGCTAAGAGGGGAATACCCAGCTTTAAAGATAGCTGCTGCTCAAGCTCGGTAGAGTTATAACAGACCATATAAGACTTATTAGGACGTAGCGCCCGACGAATTTTTGCCACCAGTCGAGGACGATCTAAAATCTTTTGGGTTAAGGGTTTAAGCGAGCCATCATAAATACTAATCAATAGTAAGCGATCGCGTGCATGGGAAAAAGGAATGCCTGGTAAAAGTTGCAGATAGTAGTCAATGACAATGGGACACAGAGGCAAAGCAGTAAGATAAATTACCCTAGTTAACGGATTACGCAGACGGATCAAAGAAAATAATAGTCTTTCTTCGTAATGCAAGAACCCCGCTACTTTATCGCCCACCTGCTGATCGACGCTAAAGGAAGGAATCACCAAAATATCATAGTCATCTTGATCGAAAATATCGACACTCTGCCAAAGTTGACCTTCTTCAGGCGATCTTGTCCATTCTCTTAGCTGATTCTGTAGCTGTCGGAAACGCTCTGTTGCTGCTGAATGACTATCTACCATGACTTAAAAATGACTACTATTGACTACTATAATTGTCGGCAAAACCCCAAGAGTTATAGTATACTTTCTGCGAATATCAATGTTTCATCTGTTTTAAGTATGAATTTAAGTAGCTAAACATAAAAACCTTAGAACATTTTTGAAAAATTATTTCTTACTTCCTATTTCCTATTTCCTATTTCCTATTTCCTTTTCCCATGCCTAAACTATTAGTTGTGACGACAGTTCCCATTACAATTCGCAGTTTTCTGCTTCCTTTGATCGAGCATTGCCAAAGTTTGGGCTGGCAGGTAGACGGTATGGCGCAGGGAATTGAAAGCGATCGAGATTGTGTAGAGACATGCGATCGCATTTATGATATTCAATGGTCACGTAATGTCTTCGATCCGAGAAATTTATGGGCTGGAGTCTCGCGAGTTAAGCAAGTAGTGGCACAAGAAGATTACGATCTAGTTCATGTTCATACTCCTATTGCTGCCTTTGTCACGCGCTATGCTCTAAGAAATAACCGAAAAACCAAGGTCATCTATACAGCACATGGTTTTCACTTTTATCATGGCGGTAATGCACTTAAAAACTTTATTTTCCTGAGTTTAGAGAAGCTAGCTGGTGCATGGACTGATTATTTAATTACAATTAACCGAGAAGACGAAGCTGCTGCTAAAAAATATAACTTTCTTCCTGATGCCAAAATTTATTATACTCGTGGCATCGGCGTAGATACTGATTATTATGCTTCTGGCAAGGTCGATCCTGCAAATCTAGCACAAGTACGTCAGCAGTTGAATTTAGCCGACTCTGATACTCTATTGCTTTCTATTGCTGAATTTACTCCTCGTAAAAGACATCAAGACTTACTCAATGCTTTAGCCAAAGTAGCTAATCCTCAAGTTCATTTAGCGTTAGCAGGAGAAGGCCCTATTCAACCAAAAATGGCAGAATTAGCCCAGCAGCTAGGTATAGCAAAACAAGTGCATTTTTTAGGTTATCGCCAAGACATACCCACCTTAATTCAAGCAGCCAATGCTGTATTACTAGTTTCTCAACAGGAAGGGCTACCTCGCAGCATTATGGAAGCAATGTGTTTAAGTACCCCTGTGATTGGCTCAAATATTCGCGGTACGCAAGATCTGTTGGAGAACGGCTGTGGTTTATTAGTCCCTCTTGGTGATACTAACGCCCTAGCACAAGCAATGTCCCAGATAGTTGAAGATCCCAATAGCCTGGCAGTAATGGCGACAAAAGCTCGGACAAAAATCGCGAGCTACGATCTGCAAAAAATTCTTCAACAATACTCTGAGATCTATCAACTAGCCTTGAGTGATATTTGACTATCCTCACCGCTTCTAATATGAAATACAAATAAGAATGATACAGATAAATAGTCCCTAAGTCCCCAAGTCCCCGACGCGAAGCTAGTCCTAAAGGATAAGCTTCGCAAATGGTATACCGCTACGCGACGCGGAGCTAGTCCTTTAGGGCATATCCTTTAGGGCATATCCTTTAGGGCAAGTCTTTTATTTGTAGCAAACATTTGCAGATTTAAGATTAAGTCTAAATGCGCGTCAGCTTAATCGGTTTTTTAGGTGGTTTTTCTAAGTTGTTTAAGTTGTCCAATTTTAGTTTAGACCAAACAATACGTTGTCTTAGTAACCAGATCGATAGACCTACGGCAATAATACAAAAGGTTCGGAAATAGTCAATTGCTCCCACCTGGGCATCTGCCATCAAATAGTGGGGGCCAACTAGGATGGTGTGCAGCACTGCTAAAGCCATTACAGGGACACTTAATAAGTGAATGTGACGCCAAGCATTGCCTAATTTACGCTGCAAAAATCGGAAGCTAGTCATTGCCATAAGAGCCATGATACCTAGAGAGATTATACCTACCCACATCCCCCACTTGTGTTGAGCAGACATCAGCCCAATTGTGGCTAAATTTCCTTCTAAAGAATCTCTCGTAACATAAATTACATGAGCAAGTACAGCTGCAAAAGCAATAACATCAATGGCTCGACGATATTTCAAAGGAGCATCCCACCAACCTTTGAGCGGACGGGCGACTAAGGCGAGCATCAGGAAGAATAATCCTACATGCCCAAGATGATTACCTATAACATTGATCTGGGATAGTACAATAACTGCCAATGCTGCCAGCGACCAATCTCCATAGGGCAAAAAGGGTCTTTCTGACTTTGGTTGTTTAGTTTGGTTGACTTGAGTAGCTTGAGTAGCTTGAGTAGCTTGAGTAATTTGAGTAACTTGGATAGCTTGGATGGCTTGGGGTTGGGATGTAACTACTGGAGAGTCTATGGCACTCACTGTATCAGAAGTTAAATTGAGAGCATTGGAGATAGAATCTTGATCCGTATTTTTTACTAGGGTATCGAGTAATCCTGCGGCAAAATGGTACGAACCACGATAAACAGAGCGAATCGCTAAAGCTAATTCGCTAATAACCATATTTTTAAACACGTAGCCAATGGCTCCAGCGGCTATTATCTCTGAGACGATCGAATCGTCATTAAATGAACTCAAAATGAGAATTTTTACATCAGGGTAATGCTTGGTAATTTTTTTGGTAGTTTCTAGACCACCCATCCCAGGCATCAACAAATCTAAAACTACTACATCGGGCTTAATTTTGCTTACCTGTTCAATTGCATCTTTCCCGTTAAGTGCAAATCCAACTATATCAATATCTTGAACTTCATCAAAGATCGCTTGTAATCCTTCACAAACAAGCCTGAGATCGTCAACAATCAATACTCGAATTTTTTGCTCAGAAAAATCCTGGCTGACATCTTTTGTAGTACTAAGAAGAGAAGAATCTTTAGAAGATGGCTCTGCGACAACTGATTGTCTACTTTCCACCACATCATTAGTAGTCATACTCGATCAATATCAATTATTAGGTTTTCAAAGGCATTGTTCTCAAAATACCAGAAAGAAGTTGGATTCTCAAATTAAATACCTAAATATGACAAAAACAACTAAATTAAACTCTTAATATAAATTGTAGTTTTTTTATTTGCTCTGAAATATGTTTTGAACCATTGATTGATCGATCCCTGCTGCTGCGCAATCTAATTCAGCGATTTCTCCCGCGTCTAATAACCAATTTTTGGCTTCAATATTATCCTGTGCCTGTTGAATGTTTTTTGCTCCAGGAATCGGTATTGTCCCCTTAGCAATACACCAATTAATTGCTACTTGCGCCATGGTTTTATTACGGGATTGCGCGATCGCCTTGACACAATCTAACAGCGGTTTAGCTTCAGGGACTAATCTTTTAAACAGCAATCCCCGTAAACCTTTGGGGTAGTTACTTGGCTCGTTATATTTACCGCTTAAGATGCCCAAGCACAGGGGACTATAAGCAATCAGTTTAATACCCAATTCATCACAGGTTTCCTTGAGGTTTAGTTCAGTTACGGGATAGGTTGAAAGTAAAGAGTATTGCACCTGGAGAGTGGCAATGGGGATATGGCGATCGCTAAATTTTTGCTGAACTTGCTTTAATCTTTTGGTTCCATAGTTAGATAGTCCTACACCCTTAATTAATCCCTGTTCATACAAATCTGCTAATCCATCTAGAAGCTGCCATTCTTGCCAGGGAAAGTAATTGGCCGTTGACCAGTGCATCTGTGCTAAATCTACCCTACCCATGCGCTGTATAGAAGCTAGTCCTGCCTTGACCATTGATTTTGAAGTTAATCGCCAAGGATAGGCTGCAAGTTTAGTCGCCAAACAGATTTGCTCTTTATTTACCCCCTGATATTCTCGCTCGAATTTTCCCAGCAGCTTTTCACTTTGACCATTGAGTTTACCTGTACCATAAGAATCACCAGTATCAAATAAGGTAACGCCATTAGCAACGCACAGATCGAATACTTGTTGTAATTGAGAATTCATACTCTGGTCATAACCCCACAGCAGACGATTTCCCCACGCCCAAGTCCCGCAACCCATTTGAGGTAACATTAGTCCTTTTGTACTTGACACCATAACTTTTTAATTTAATTTGATAGGATATTAAAAACTAAATCGGCTAGAATTAGCGGAATAAGCGTCTCTTTAGCAGAAAAATCCTGCATATCAGCAAAAATGTATTCGCCCTTGCATCTTCACTAACATCTGATAACTAACAAAACATGAACTCACAACTCCCTTTAGGTTCAGTCATTCAAGGTTCTTTGACCAAAGGTTTAGAAGTAAGATTACACCCAGATGTCTCAGTGGAAGATATGCGTGTTGGTAAATTTTTAGTGGTACAGGGGACTAGATCGCGTTTTTTCTGTTTACTGACTGATGTTTCCCTTGGCTGTTCGAGCGATCGCATTATTGCTAATCCTCCTCCGATTGACGATACTTTTTTAAGAGATGTTTTAGCAGGAAGCGGTACTTACGGTACAGTTGCCCTCTCGCCGATGTTGATGTTTACGCCGACAGCAACCCAGAGCGATTTTCCCAGCTTACCCATAGATCCCGATCTAGATCTTAATACTAGTTTGGGTTCAATGCAGCCAAACACCAGTGCGGACATGGAATTACTGCCTGTCAAAACAATTCCCGCTCACTTTAGTCAAGTTTATGAAGCAACTGAACATGACTTTCGCAGTGTTTTTGGTTGGGAAGACGATCCTTTTCGGCGCAATTTTTCCGTTGGTCAACCTTTGGATATGGAAGTGCCTGTCTGTATTGACCTAGATCGCTTTGTGGAGAGAAGCAACGGCATCTTTGGTAAATCTGGGACAGGTAAATCATTCCTAACTCGCCTATTACTATCAGGGGTAATTCGCAAGGAAGCAGCAGTTAATCTGATGTTTGATATGCACTCTGAGTATGGTTGGGAAGCCATGAAAGAAGGCAAACAAGTAAGTACTGTTAAAGGTTTGCGTCAGCTATTCCCAGGTAAAGTAGTGATGTACACCCTCGATCCCGAATCTACTAAACGCCGAGGTGTTAGGGATGCTCAGGAACTTTATCTCAGCTACGATCAGATTGAGATTGAAGACTTAAAACTCGTTTCCTCCGAGTTAGGACTATCTGAAGCAGCAATGGATAACGCCAACATTCTCTACAATGAGTATGGCAAGTCTTGGATCATGCGTTTGGTCAACATGACCAACGAAGATATTAAAATGTTCTGCGAGTCAAAACAGGGACATCAGGGTTCAATCTCCTCTTTGCAGCGTAAACTAATGCGCTTTGATACCCTTAAATATATTCGCTCAGCCTGTCCCCATAACTATATCGATCAATTAATTCAAGATTTGGCAGCAGGAAAAAACGTAATCATTGAATTTGGCTCTCAGTCTAATATGCTGTCTTATATGCTGGCGACTAATATGATTACTCGTCGGATTCATGCCAGCTATGTCAAAAAAGCCGATCACTTCTTGCAAACTAAAAACCCCCTCGATAAACCCCGCCAGTTAGTGATCACGATTGAAGAAGCACACCGTTTTCTCGATTCTAGCGTCGTTCATCAAACCATTTTTGGCACGATCGCCCGTGAAATGCGCAAATATTTTGTTACCCTACTAGTAGTAGATCAGCGCCCGTCAGGAATCGATAACGAAGTTATGTCCCAGATTGGTACTCGCGTAACCTGCTTGCTCAACGACGAAAAAGACATCGAGGCGATCTTTACAGGGGTGTCTGGAGGAGCAAACTTAAAATCTGTTTTAGCCAAGCTAGATTCTAAACAACAGGCTTTAATTTTAGGTCATGCTGTACCGATGCCTGTAGTTGTCCGTACTCGCCCTTACGATGCCCAATTCTATCGCGAAATTGGCTGTACTGATTGGGAAGAAATGCCCAATGAAGAAGTATATGCTGCTGCTGAAGTTGCCAAGGCTGACTTAGGATTTTAGATAGGATTTTAAAACTACTACAAAATAACCCCGTCAAAGACAGGGTTATAAATTAAATTAATTCGCTAATTCGCTATCAATTTCTTCAAAAATTTAAGTCAGAGATTATGCTATGCCAAGCCAATGAAAAAAGCCTTGTCCAGTAGTTAATTCCACAACCATTGCGCCTAAAAAGCCAATCATTGCTAATCTACCATTCCAAATCTCTGCACTAGGATTAGAACCGAATTGAAATTTAGTCGCAAATTCACCATATTTGCGCTCGGACTGAGATCCATAATGTTCGTCTGGTGTTTTGTTTTGCATATTTGCCATTTTTATAATTCCCTTAATTGTGATGAAAGATTAACTACTTTTAAGATAGAAAATATATTTCTTAATGTTATCTATCTTTAGTAATATTTCAAAATAGATTCAGGTCATCTCAATATTTTATTTATCCAGAAGCATAGGTGCGTTATTGGATATAAGTGATACCAAAAAGTATTTAAATGTATCATAAATCACAAAAAAGCTAAGATAATCACAGAAAATTAGCTAAAAAAGTATTATAAATAACTTTTTGTCCAAGATTTAAATGTGGAATATTTGATCGGTCTTTAGATAGGTATCAATTAAAAAAGCTTTGATTACTATCAAAGTAATAAACATTATTTCAAACATTTAGGTGTGTGATGAGCGAAAATAATACACTAACAATCGAGCAAGAGTTTCATCTGAGAAAAATAGCGGATCAAACTAAAAGTTTATCTCAGCAACAAGCACAAGAATTAATAGTTGAATTACAACGTCAGATGATATTGAAACTGGGGTTTTGTTTGATTAAACTTTTAATTCGCCGTCGAAAATTAATTATTTCTACTTTCCAGTGCTTATAGTTACGGTGGCGCGTTTTTGGGAAGAATACTCTTACCAAAAAGCCGCCACGTTCTTTTTCGGCTGACCAGTACTGTAATTTTAAGATATGAGCAATCAAGCGTTCTAAATAACTCTCAAGCGATCGCTTTGATGATTTCCCCATATCATCAATTTCATCAAGCAAATTATCCCAGTCCATATTCTCAAAATCTCGATTTTGAATTGCTTTTTTGGTTTCTTCAACCCATAAATTGAAGTCGCGATCGTGTAATTCTTTGATACTTTTCAAGTCTTGCATTACCTATAATTGAGAAGATTTGTCTTGTCAAAACTAAAAAATGGGTTCAGCGATCGCCAAACCCATTTAACTAGCAAAATTTTATAGTCTACTTAACAGTTTCTCTGGTTTCCACTGGCTGTTTTGGTACAGACTGCTGTTGTTCTAAAATTCTTTGCTGTTGAAGACGTTTAAAGTCCGAAGCAGAATTGTCCATTTGAATTTGAGATTCTTGACCAAACTCGTCTGCACTACGGCCATTTGCTTGTTGAGCGCGATGCATAATATCTAGAGGATTTAACCCCGCAGGCGCATCTCCATAGATCCCATTTTTTTCGTTAGGCTGATAGCCGTCATCAGCACCCGTACTAGATTGAGCTAAAACAGCGGAATTTAATCCCGCGATCGCCACTAAAGCTATTCCTACTGACCAACAAATTGGATTTAAGCGGTTATTTTTAATCATAATTAAACCTCACCATAAAAGCTAATATTATTTTTTTAGGCAAAACGACGACGTAATAAAGGTTGAATTGCCAGTAAGATCAAAGCGTCAAACGCTAACAATACTAAGATAACAGCACCAAAACTAAACCCGAACCAGGGAGTATCCATTACCAGACTGTTAATCCCCCAATCTCCATGACTATAAATATAGCGAATTGGTTCAATCGCATAAGTTAACGGATTAAGACTGGCAATTACCTGAAGCCAATCCGCCATAAAACTTAAGGGAGCAAGAGCCGTACTCGCAAACAATAGGGGTAAGTTAGTCACAAAAATCACGGCAATTAGTTCAATATGACCAGGGAGAGCAAATGCCAAACCCAGACTCAAAGCGGTAACTCCTAGAACGATGAGAAAGACGATTAAGGCGATCGCACTTAACCCAGCCAACCCTGGTAACCCCGCACCTAATACAGCACTGGCGAAGATAATCACTGCGGTCTGAATAAAGCTCAGGGCAATGATATAAACTGTCGAAGCTGCCACAATAGAGTAACGGGAAGACAATGGTGCTACTAGCAAACGGTTCAAAAACCCAAATTCACGGTCAAACATTACAGGTAATCCAGCGTTTAATGCTCCCGAAAAAGCAGTAAAGACAATGACACCTGGCGCTAGGAATTTGGCATAACTCAAGTCAGTACCAAATAATCCCGATGGTGCTTTGCTAAACAAGGCGCCAAATAAGACCAACCACATAAAGGGTTGAATGATGCCCGCAATTAGAGTCGAAGGACGACGTTGCAGTTGAATAAATAGACGTTGAGTCAGGGCTAATGTTTCCTGAATAAAATCACCCAGAGAATTACTTGACTCACTATTTTGTCTGCTGATACCAATATTAGGTGCTAAAGCCGACTTGATTTTACTACTAGAGATAGATTGACTCATAAATTTATTGGTGATGGTAAACAGGATGTTGGTTGATTTAAAATTAGTTAGTTTAACTTGTTATGCTTGCCTATTTTTTATACCTATTACCTTCATTTTAACTCCGCCTTCAGGAGTAAAAGTAAAACCCCGACGACCAGATTTCAATGGGCGATGATCGAGCAATTCTAATTTGATCTGGGACATAATAGTCGCTAAAACTAGCTTCATTTCAAATAAGGCAAAAGCATAACCCAAGCATCGACGATTTCCCCCGCCAAAAGGCAAATATTCATAGGGAGAGAACTGTCTTTCAATAAACCTTTCTGGTTTGAATTCTTTTGCTTGAGGATAAAGATCTTCTCGTTGATGGGTTAAATAAATAGAAGGAAATAAAGATGTTCCCGCTTCCAGCCGATATCCCATTAATTCAAAGGGTTGTTTTAATTGACGACCAACAAATACCACTACGGGATTTAATCTGAGGGTTTCTGAGACGATCGCACTGAGATAGGGAAGTTTAGCAATATCGGTAAATTCGCTGTTTTTAGCCAACGAATCTAATTCTTGTCGGCACTTTTGACCGACTTGAGGCAAACGATGTAGCCAGTAAAATGACCAAGCCAAAGAACTTGCAGTAGTTTCATGTCCTGCAAATAACATAGTCATCAATTCATCGGCGATCTCTCGATCGCTCATTGCTTGACTATCTTCGTATCGAGCTGATAGCAATAAGCTGAGGATATCTTCCCCCATAGTAGCGGGATTTTGACGACGGCGATCGCATTCCTCTTGTAAAATCTTTTTAATCTGATCTTGTTGTTGGCGAAACTTACTCCAGGGAGTTAATCCACCCAAGTCTTTTTGTAAGGCGGGAAAAAATAAGAAAAAAGAACGCAGTGGCGAGTTAAACGTCTCCAACCAATCGACTAAAATTGCTTTAAGGTGATCTAATCTTTGTCCTTGCTCCAAACCAAAAATAGTCCTTAAAATAATCCGCAGGGAAATCTCTTGAGTATAATCTCGAATACAAATAGTTTGACCAACCTGCCATTGAGATATCACTTCTTCCGTCACACTAACCATAGTTTGACCGTAGCTTTTCATCCTCTCCCCGTGAAAAGGTGGCATCAGTAACTTTCGATGTTGTTTGTGTTCGATGCCGTCTAGCAATACTAAAGATTTATCTCCCAGCAAAACTCTGATTGGCGCAGTGGACTGTTGACCAATTTCAAATAAATTAGGATCGGCGGTAAATACTTGTTCAATTGCTTGAGGATTACTGAAAATTACATAAGGAGGCATTAAAGAAGATTTTGAGCCATAAAATATCTCGCCATATTTTTGGTTATATCTTTCTAATGTGCCAAACTGATCGAGTAAAGCTTGAACCATAACGACGATCGCAGGAGCTTTTGAACCAGGAGGAAGTTTGGGTTTAGCTGATGAGGGAATTACAGTAGTCATCGTTTAATAAACAGGTTACTTCATTTGCTGTTTTTTCTCTTTTTTCAGATCCCTGGTGCTAGATGCAGCTATTTGAGCATCCATAATAGTTTGTCCAGTAGCTGCGAGATAAACATCATCAAGACTAGGGCGAGACTGCGATAAGCTAAATGTCGGTAGCTCGACTTCTGCTAGAGACTGCTCGATTTTACTGAGGGAACTTTGACCAGATTTGACAATCAAGTTGAGAGAATTACCCTGGACAGCATTGATAATTACTTCTTCCACGAAAGGCAAAGATTCTAAAATATGCTTGGCTTTAGCTGCTTCTTCATCACTGGTGAACTCTCTAATTTTTAAGGTAACGCGATCGCCACCCAATTTATCTTTCAATTCTGACGGTTTACCCTCATCAATCACCACTCCTTGATCGATAATTGCCAAGCGATCGGCTAAAGCATCGATTTCCTCTAGGTAATGACTAGTAATTAGAACAGTTGTTCCTGCTGCGCGCAGTTCTTGTAAAAACTCCCACACCACCAGCCGACTTTCAATATCCAAACCAACTGTAGGCTCATCTAAAACCAAAACTTCAGGCTGATGTAATAATCCCGCTGCTAAATCTAGACGTTTACGAATTCCCCCAGAATAAGTGCCTGTCTTCTTGTTGGCATATTCTGACAAGCCTAATACTTCAATTAATTGTTGAATGCGATCGCCAATTATTTTTTGGGGTAAATGGTAAAGTGCTGCCTGTAACTTCAATAGCTCTCTACCAGTTAATACCTTGTCAATTGCTACTTCTTGGGCCACATAACCCAACCGTTGTCGTACTGCTTTCGGGGAAGCGATCGCACTAATTCCCCCGACTTCAATCTTGCCAGCATTAGGTTTAGCTAGAGTACACAAACAGCGAATAGTGGTGGTTTTGCCCGCACCGTTGGGGCCTAATAAACCAAAGATTTCTCCTGGCTGGACAGTGAAAGAAATATCTTTTACCGCCTGGACATCACCATAGCTTTTTTGTAGGTTTTCAATTAAAACGGCAGCCGACATACTATTTAAAAATTGTTTTGTCTACATTTTATATATTTATTGTAATAGTTCTGCTGATGACAGATGTTAAGTAATTATCTAGATCCTGCTAATTTACCCTAGGGTTTTTACTTGGGGACTTGGGGACTTGGGGACTTGCCCTAAAGGACTAGCTTCGCGTCGGGGACTTGGGGACTTGCTGATATATTAACTTCAAACTGCTAGTTTTTTATTTCTCTATCTCCCTACTTCCCTACTTCCCTAAATAATTGCAATTACTTGCGTAACGTTAGATCTAGAGTAACGTTGACTTTTAAGAAGGGGTGGTTTTGCTTTAAACTGTGAGTTGGCTCATTATAATTCAGGATAAATTCATAGCAATGGAAATCGGGCAAAAGGTCAAGGTTTATCGCCTCAGAGATCGAGTAAATAGAAACGTTGCGGGAACGTTAGGCAAAGTTGGTACCATTAAAGAATATAGAATGACCGATGGCAGTGGCGTTGGTGTGGTGGTTCAATTTGACGATCGCTCCTCAACCTGGTTTTTTGAGGATGAAATCAAGCCCGTAAACTAGTCATAATAAATTAAATCTATAACAGACTAAAATTTCACTAAATTCTTAAATATGTCCTCGATCGTCACCTTTTTAGGTAAAGGCGGTACGGGTCGCACCATCAGCGCGATCGCAACTGCTAAAAAACTAGCTACAGAAGGCAGAAAAGTACTTTTAATGGGGCAAGATCCTACCCCTGCTTTTGGTTTAATCTTAGGCGTACCACCAACTACCGAACCCCAAGAGATTGGGGCGAATTTGGCGGTGATGCAGTTAAACTCTGCCGTCTTGTTAGAAAATAGCTGGGAACAAGTTAAGCAAATTGAAGCCCAATATTTGCGATCGCCAATTCTTAAACAGGTATATGGTCAAGAGCTAGGTATCCTGCCAGGCATGGATCGGGCCTTAGCGCTTAATGCTATTCGCGAATATTATCAAAGCAATCAATATGACGTAATTGTTTATGATGGGACAGGAGGCATCGACACTTTAAGGATGTTTGGTCTACCCGCTAACTTAAGCTGGTATTTCCGCCGTTTTCGCGGTATTTTTGCTGAATCCGATATTGTCAAAACTCTGTCTCCTTTCGTCCAGCCTGTGAGCAGTGCTATTTTTAACACTTCTTGGTCAGCCAATGATCTGACAGGCAATGCTAATAATCCAGCAACTCAAATGCTCGAAGACGGTACAGCAGCATTGAGCAAAGGTAATGTGATGGCTTATTTAGTCACGACTCCTGACCCTATAGAGATCGCTACAGCTAAGTATCTCTGGGGTAGCGCTCAACAGGTTGGTTTAGGTGTTGGGGGAGTGTTGGTCAATCGAGGAGAAGCGGTCACTGATGAATTTGAACCGTTACCAGTTACCTCAATGCCGAATTACGACGGGAACAACTGGCAACCTTTGATCGATCAATTGCCGAAGATGCCAAGCAGTGTTGATATTCCTCAAGCAACAGAATTTGTCATGGCAGAGCGTAAAGTAAAAGTATACTTGCCAGGATTTGACAAAAAAGATGTCAAGCTAACTCAATATGGGCCAGAAATTACCATTGAAGCGGGAGATCAGCGACGCAATATTACCCTTCCTCCTGCTTGGCGTGGTAACTCAGTCACAGGGGCTAAATTTGCCAATGGTTATTTAGAAGTAACGGTAGGTTAGTTGAGTAGGGGTAAGCAGCCACACAAGAGTCAAAAGCAAACAAACGTTTAATATCATCATGTCTGATTCCACCACCAATCCCGAACAACCGAATAACTCAGGTAATTCTAAGACTCGTCAACTGCTGGGGATGAAAGGCGCAGCAGCAGGAGAAACATCTATTTGGAAAATACGCCTTCAGCTAATGAAGCCGATTACCTGGATTCCGCTGATCTGGGGCGTTATTTGTGGCGCAGCTTCTTCGGGCAACTATACCTGGACAGTGGAAAACTTCTTACTTTCCGCAGCCTGTATGTTACTTTCAGGCCCTTTAATGACGGGCTATACGCAAACCGTTAACGAGCTATACGATCGCGATATTGATGCGATTAACGAGCCATATCGGCCGATTCCTTCTGGGGCGATTTCTCTACCCCAGGTAAAGGTACAGATCTTTGTGCTGTTATTTGCTGGCATAGCTTTAGCCTATGGTTTAGATCTTGCCGTGGGTCATGATTTCCCCACCATCCTCTGTATTGCCTTGGGTGGCTCATTGGTAGCATATATTTACTCCGCACCACCATTAAAACTGAAGCAAAACGGCTGGCTAGGTACTTATGCCTTGGGTTCGAGCTATATTGCTCTCCCTTGGTGGACTGGTCATGCCTTATTTGGCGATTTAAACTGGACAATCGTCATTTTGACCCTAATCTATAGTTTTGCTGGATTAGGAATTGCCATTGTCAACGACTTTAAAAGCGTCGAAGGCGATCGCGAATTAGGTCTGAAATCTTTGCCTGTTATGTTTGGGGTAACTACTGCTGCTTGGATTTGCGTAATTATGATCGATGTTTTTCAAATCGGCATCAGTGGCTATCTCGTGTCAGTTCATGAAAATCTTTACGCCACGATTGTCTTTTTGCTAGTGATTCCCCAAATTGTTTTTCAGGATATGTACTTTTTGCGTAATCCTTTAGAAAATGATGTTAAATATCAAGCCAGCGCTCAACCATTCCTAGTATTCGGGATGCTGTTTACGGGTATTGCTTTGGGACATGCAGGAATATAAATCAATTAACATCGATTGCTCAATGTTGAACGATCGCGCGCCTATTGATAACGTGAAGCTTAATCGACAATATCTCATTTAAAAATACTCTTTGTGAACAAAATAGACTAAGAGATCGATGAGAGAATAAATATTCTGTTATTTATCTGCATATTAGAAAGGAGAACTAAATATAATGCTAGAAGGCTATAGAAAACACGCAGCAGAAAGAGCAGCCTTGGGTATTCCTGCTTTACCTTTAACGGCACAACAAACTTCAGAATTATGTGAAATTTTAAAAAATCCAGCAGCAGGCGAAGAAGAGGAACTGTTGGGGTTGTTGCGCGATCGCGTCCCCCCTGGTGTAGATGATGCAGCCTATGTTAAGGCTGGTTTCTTAACTGGTGTAGCTAAGGGTGAAATTAACTGTCCGATAGTTTCGGCGGTAGAGGCAGTACATTTACTGGGAACGATGATTGGCGGCTATAACGTTCATTCTCTGGTGGATTTACTCAAGTCTGAAGATAAGGCGATCGCTACAGAAGCAACTACGGCTTTAAGCAAGACTCTATTAGTGTTTGATGCCTTTAACGACGTATTAGAACTGGCTAAAAGTAATTCTTTTGCCCAGCAGGTAATTGATTCTTGGGCAGATGCAGCTTGGTTTACTAGTCGTCCTCAGCCACCTGAAGCCATTACCGTAACGGTATTTAATGTACCAGGGGAAACAAACACCGACGATCTATCTCCTGCACCCCACGCCACTACTCGTCCCGATATTCCCCTCCACGCCTTAGCAATGCTAGAGTCGAAGATGCCTGATGGCTTGGAAACTATTGCCCAGTTAAAAACCAAAGGTCATCCTGTAGCTTATGTCGGTGATGTAGTTGGTACTGGTTCATCTCGTAAATCGGCAATTAACTCGGTGCTATGGCATATTGGTGACGAAATCCCCTTTGTGCCTAATAAAAAAGCTGGGGGTTATATTTTAGGCAATAAAATTGCACCGATCTTCTTCAATACAGCAGAAGATTCTGGGGCATTACCCATTGAGTGCGATGTCTCTCAGATGAAAACAGGAGATGTCATTACTATTCATCCCTATCAAGGCAAAATTACTAACGAAGCGGGTGAGGTGATTTCTACTTTTACCCTCAAACCAGACACGATCATTGATGAAGTTCGTGCGGGGGGAAGAATTCCCTTACTTATTGGTCGCGCCTTAACTGATAAAACTCGTGCAGCCTTAAACTTACCTGTCTCATCAGTCTTTACTCGTCCGTCTCTACCAGTCGATACTGGCAAAGGCTTTTCTCTGGCACAAAAAATGGTCGGCAAGGCTTGTGGTTTAACTGGAGTTCGCCCAGGTACATCCTGCGAGCCAATGATGACTACAGTTGGTTCTCAAGATACCACTGGGCCAATGACTAGAGATGAATTAAAAGAGTTAGCCTGTCTTGGTTTCAATGCCGATTTAACTCTGCAAACTTTCTGTCATACCGCAGCTTATCCCAAGCCTGTGGATATCAATACTCACAAGAATTTACCAGACTTTTTCTCTACTCGTGGTGGTGTAGCCTTACGCCCAGGAGATGGAATTATTCACTCTTGGCTCAATAGAATGTTGTTACCCGACACAGTGGGGACTGGTGGCGACTCCCATACTCGCTTTCCTCTCGGCATCTCTTTCCCTGCTGGTTCTGGTTTAGTCGCCTTTGCAGCAGCATTAGGAGTCATGCCTTTAGATATGCCTGAATCTGTGCTGGTTCGTTTCACAGGAGAATTACAGCCAGGAATTACTCTCAGAGATATTGTTAACGCTATTCCCTGGGTGGCTATTCAACAAGGAAAACTAACCGTCTCCAAAGAAAATAAGCAAAATGTCTTTAACGGACGAGTCATGGAAATGGAAGGCTTGCCCGATCTTAAAGTAGAACAGGCATTTGAACTTACCGATGCTACCGCCGAGCGTTCTTGTTCTGGCAGTACGATTAAACTTAGCGAAAATACCGTTGCTGAATATCTACGTTCTAATATAGCGCTGCTAAAAAACATGGTAGCGCGGGGTTACAGTGATGGTCGTACCTTAATGCGTCGGGTAGCCAAAATGGAACAATGGTTAGCCAATCCTGAATTAATGTCTGCGGACAAAGATGCAGAATATGCCGACACAATTGAAATCAACCTGAGTGAAATCAAAGAACCGATCGTTGCTGCACCCAACGATCCTGATAACGTCAAGCTCATGTCAGAATGTGCGGGAGACAAAGTAGATGAAGTGTTTATTGGTTCTTGCATGACTAACATTGGACACTATCGCGCTGCTGCTAAGATCCTCGAAGGTGCGGGAGTCGTCAAAGGAAGACTCTGGGTGTGTCCTCCTACTCGCATGGATGAAAAACAACTCCGTGAAGAAGGAATATATGGCATCTTTGCTGCTGCTGGCGCTCGGACTGAAATGCCTGGCTGTTCCCTCTGTATGGGTAATCAAGCCCGTGTGGAAGATAACGCCACTGTCTTTTCTACTTCTACCCGTAACTTCAATAACCGTATGGGTAAAGGCGCGCAGGTTTACTTAGGTTCAGCGGAATTAGCTGCTGTATGTGCCTTGTTGGGTAAGATTCCTACAGTGGATGAATATATGGCAGTTGTCAAAGAGAAAATTGCTCCCTTTGAAGGTGATTTATATCGCTATCTCAACTTCGATCAGATTGAGAATTTTGCCGATGAAGGTAGAGTGATTGCGTTAGAAGATATGCCTAAGATTGAGGATATTTTAGGGATGCCTGTTTGATACGAAGTCCGTTTAGACAATTGCCATAAAACTCGCGCAAAGACGCAAAGACGCAAAGACGTTTATCTCGCTTAGTTTGGGGCAAAGATTTTATAAGAAGTTAAAACAATCAAAATCCGTAGGGTGGGCATTGCCCACCCTACTCAAATGAACCCAGTACTTTAGCCTAGACGCCCTACTACCCAGTCTCTTATTACTTTTGAGAAATGGTATTATCTCGCTTAGTTTGGGGCAATTCGCCCCTACTAGATCATATGTTTTTTAGATGAAATACAAATAAGAATGATACAGATAAATAGTCTCCAAGTCCCCGACGCGAAGCTAGTCCTTTAGGGCAAGTCTTCCATTTGTAGCAAACATTTGTAGATTTTTTATTAGATCGCAGCAGCTAAATTTTGTTCGATTACTCGCACCAGTTTATCTGTCCAATAGATAGTTAACTGCTGTTCGGCAGCTTCAACCATGACGCGAATCAAGGGTTCTGTTCCTGAAGCTCGAACTAAAATTCTGCCCTGTTCACCCATTGCTGCTTCTGCTTGAGCGATCGCCTGCTGGACAGGTTCACATTCTTGCCATTTGCTACGACGTTCGCGATCTTCGACTATGACATTGCGCAGAATTTGGGGATAGGTTTGGAAACTGTTATCTACTAATTCTTTTAAAGAGGTTTCAGACTGTTTAACCAAAGAAGTTAAATGTAGGGCGGTTTGAATACCATCTCCTGAAACTCCGTGGTGGTGGCAAAGAATGTGTCCTGACTGTTCTCCCCCCAACATTGCCCCTGTCAGCCACATCGCTTCTTGAACATGGCGATCGCCTACAGCAGTACGCTGGATCTTACCTCCCTTGGCTTGCCAAGCTCGCTCAAAGCCTAAATTAGCCATTACTGTAGCCACAATTAAATCATCGGGTAGCTGCTGGCTCTGACGTAGTAAATCACCCCAAAAATAGAGGATGTAATCACCATCAATTACTCTACCCTGACTGTCTACCGCCATCACTCGATCCGCATCACCATCAAAGGCAAATCCTAGATCGGCATGATAGTCTCTTACCCCTTGCTTTAATAGTTCTAAATGGGTAGAACCGCAATTAACATTAATCAGATCGCCATTGGCTAAATGGTTAAGACTAATTACTTCTGCCCCCAACTGCTCAAAGATTGCTGGAGCCACCTTGACCGATGCGCCCCAGGCTAAATCTAAGACAATACGCATTCCCTGAAAATTGGTGTTTTGAGGCAGAGACTGTTGCAAAGACTGGACATATTGTTGAACTAATTCGGGGCGCTGATAAGATTTACCCCAAACTAAATTAGCCTCATGGAGTATCCGATCATTTCTCAGGTGAGTCTCAATTTTTTGGGTTAGAGAGTCAGATAATTTAGTCCCCTTTTTGCCAAAAAACTTAATTCCGTTATCTTGTGGGGGATTATGGCTAGCCGAAATCATAATTCCGCCAATTGCTTCGCTGTCACTGGCTAAATTAGCCACACAGGGGGTAGGACATAAACCTATGTTCCAAACTTCTAGTCCTGCGGTTGTTAATCCTGCTGCGATCGCCGAAGCTAACATATCACTAGAATTACGTGAATCTTGCCCCACAATAATTGGGCCCTGATGAGTCGCTGTCTGCTTTAAAACTTTACCAGCCCAATATCCTAGCTGTAGGGTGAAAGGTGCATTTAGAAGATCTCCCGCCTTCCCTCTAATTCCATCTGTGCCAAATAAAGGGGTTTGCGGTAATTGACTTGGATCAAATAAAGTCTGGGCTAAATTGTTCACACCTATACACTCCTAAAGCTGATCATTAATTAAATTTATTTAGTGTTTTTGCCAAATAATATTGTTTTATAATTGATGCAAAACATACTACAATTAATAATTTAATATATACTCAATATTCCTTGTATCTACCCAATAAGCTAAACGATATTTTGCTATTTTGGGTAAAACAACACTGTCATTGAGTATATCTGCTTAAAGCCAAGGGATGGTTAAGATTATTTAATCTCTAAATTCATCTATAAATTCATTGTTTCGAGGATCTTAATCATTTCTGGTAAAGTAAGCCCCGACTCAAGATAGCGAGGGTTGCTGGGATTATAGGGGCTGACAAGGCGATCGATTGAATTAATCGTTGAATCTGCGGCAATTATCGGAATATCAGGATCAAAAGCCGTCGGCATGACCAAAGAACTAGAGAAACCAGCAAAAATCATGACCGTATCGGATTCACCCGTAGCAGTCTCTAGGTGAACCATTAAGACCTCTTGTTTGCGCTTGAGGGTATATTGTTCTAAACGTAAGCCAATGGGTTCTAGCATAATTTTTCTAACTTTAAGTTCAACTTTGCGGACAGAAAAGGCACTAGCCTAGACCTATTTTCCCTATTTTGCTATTTTGATTCTCGCTCATCATTACTTACTGTTCCAACGCCGATCGCCCTTGTTTACCGAGACGGATCAGGACAAAATATGCCAGATAGATGATGTAGATAACTAAGCCAACTGAACCCATAAAGCCTAAAAATCCTTCATTTCCTGGTTTATTGTGGAAGAAGTTACGATAGGCTGCGGGCGCTTCTAACCATACCTGACAAAAAGCAGTTTTAGCAGTGCTGCTAGATATACCACAGGGAAGAAATAATGATTTAGCGATCGCTCCCAAAGTACAATAGGCTGTCATCGCCCAGCGCCAGGAGGTAAAGGTTAATTTAAGCAAAGTTTGGCGTGTGTCGCGAATTTCTTCATTGAGATCGACCCAAAACCACAGAGAAATGGCGATCAAGATGCGGGCTGCAAAACCACTAATAAATCCAACTTTCCAGCCAGGGATTAAGAGATAAACCGTGATCATTAATAAACTAGCAACTCGCCAATAAATGATCAGTAATCTTTGCATGGCTTCTTGTTTCTGAAATAAAGCCCAGATTAATAATCCTAAAGGCAGGATTACTGTTAACAATACTCCTAAACGATAGTCCATCCATACTAAAGATCTAAACCAAATATCCATTATTTATCTTGTTGAAATTGTATATACTATTTTGCTGTTAAAAATTAAACAGCTTGAAATTGTCTTTTAAGGGTGCATTAACAATTGCTCTAAGTCAACGCTGATGTATAGCCGTACAAAATTAGCTTAGGACAATTAGGGTGATCGGCTCGTAAGTAGTAAGTAGTAGGTAGTAGGTAGTCCTAAAGATGGAGTAAAAGGCAAAAAATAAAGATGAGAGTCCGACTTACTCTCACCTTTGTGGTTAATCTTAATTTATGAGAATTTATGAGAAAATTTCCGCCAATTAGCTTTGAGGGAATTGTTAGTCTTCGTATACGCGGCATTCTAGAGCATCAGGATTTTCATCACAGTAGACCTCTAGAGAGTTTTTGACAGGAGCTTTTTGCTTTTGGTGTGATGCTTCAGAAGATAATTCTTCGACTGTATCCCAAGCAACCGCGCATTCTCCCGAAGTATCTCCTTCAGTGCTACAAATTTCTCTAGCTTCTTGTCTAGCTTTTTGTACTTGTTCTTGTAAATCGCTCATATTAGTCCTCTTTTATTTAATATCTGGGTTATTTTATACCACAGCAAGGTTTTCGACTGTGATAAATGCTCGCATTTCCTTAACTTAGGAAATAAACCGTTAATTATTACAACTTATTATAAGACTTACAATTCGCTAGTTGTTTCATTGACGACATTGTGGTTTTCCTAAGCATTTATACTCTATAATTTAACATTGCTCTAATTGCCTTTACCTTGGATCTATCTATAGACTTAATTCTATCCATAAGCTTCAGTTAAACAGTTCAGACCATTGCATAATCGGGTTTGCAGTTGGGGCTAAGGAATATTAAACCAATACATAATAAACTTTTCTTAGCATAAAATACTCGATCGCAATCTGAGAAAAGTTCTGAATATTTTAACTATTTATGGCTAAGGTATTAAATTTTAGTCCCAAGGTGTGGATTTTGGCAGCAGGTAGATTGTTGTCGGAAATTGGCACTGGCTTTACTTTGTTTTATGCGCCGATTTTTTTCGTTAACGAAGTGGGACTTTCATCGACGTTAGTGGGGGTAGCTTTGGGTAGTGGCTCGATTTCTGGCATTGTGGGTAGATTTTTGGCAGGACAGGGAGTAGATTCAGCTCGTTGGGGACGCAGGAAAATTTTATTAATCTCCGCTGCGATTTCAGTTTTAGCAGACGTAGTTTTATCCTTGTCTTTTAATTTTTCCACCCTGGTATTGGGCAATTTATTGATGGGTTTTGGTGTGGGGATGTATTGGCCAGCCACTGAAGCAGCAATTATCGATTTAACTACACCTGAGCAACGTAACGAAGCTTTTGCGGTAACTCGACTAGCAGATAGTTTGGGCTTGAGTTTGGGGGTGGTGTTAGGGGGTGCTTTAATTGCCAACTCTGGTAACTATCGAACTTTGTTTCTGATTGACGGCGTTTCCTTTGCTGTTTTCTTCGGCGTAATTTATTTTGCGATCGCCGAAACTTATCAATTTAAACCACAATTGCTGGAAAATCAGCAGAATGGTTGGTCTTTTGCTCTACGCGATCGCGCTTTCATGGTGTTTGTGGCGGTAAATATTTTATTCACTATCTATTTATCCCAGGTACAAAGCACCATGCCTTTGTATTTGAAAAACTTTGTCCAGCTATCTGACTCTACAACTGGTTTCTCCGAAAAGGTCATCAGTGGTTTATTTACTTGGCACATTGCCTTGGCGGCGATTTGTCAGCTTCCTACTGCTTGGATACTCAACCGCTTTAGTCGGATTGCAGGATTGAGCTTGTCTTTTTTAATTTGGGGAATAGGTTTTATCTGCGTTTGGGTTACGGGCAATGTATCCGATCATACTTTGATTTGGGCAGGCTTAACTTTAGGGGTCATGTCTTTAGGCATGGTGACATATACTCCTGTTGCTTCTGGCTTAGTAGCAGAATTAGCACCTGAATCTTTGCGCGGGGTATACTTTTCGATTAATTCTCAATGTTGGGCGATCGGCTATTTGCTCGGGCCTCCATTAGGTGGTTGGGCATTAGATCATCCGCAATTTACAAGCTATTTTTGGCTAATCTGTGCAGCTTCAATCTTATTAGGTTTGGGAATTTTACAGTATCTCAAACGGTTAATTAAAATTAGGTAGTAGGTAGTCCTAAAGGATACCGCTTCGCATATAGGTAGTAGGTAATAAAAAAAGTCCTAATATTATCTATTATTGCTATATTTCAAAATTTACTTATTAATAAATATTAAAATAACTTTTTATCCGTAAATTAACGGAGTATTCAATTTAAACATATTAAACAAATAATTGTTTATAATTATTTACTATTTTTAGTAAAAGATTTATTTTATTGACATACAGCTTACTTTTATATCTATATACATTATTCACGCTATCGACAATAAACCAATAAATTGTTAAATTCAAATCATATCATTGCTGACTATAATCTTGTTGAATAACAACATAATAGACAGAAATACATTAGAAGTATCATGTTTTATTTTTATGTTAAAAAGATCTACTAATGATCTAACAAATATTGATTTGCAGAGTAATGCTAGTTTAACGGAGAAAATAACTAAGTTAGCTCCTAATATTATTTATATATACGATCTAGAAAAAAGGTGTAATGTCTACTCTAATCTTTTGCTCAGTAAAATTTTAGGCTATTCCAACTCAGAAATAAAGTCGATGAAACTGCTGCTGAGTAAGATATTTCATCCAGAAGATTTAAATGCGATCGCCCAGCATCATCAGGATTGTTTGCAGTTAAATCAAGGTGATTACTTAACTATTGAATATCGAGTCCAAGATAAACAAGGTCATTGGCATTGGTTAGAAAGCAAAGACACAGTTTTTGAACGAGATGTTTTAGGGAAACCAACTCAAATTTTAGGAGTTGCTCAAGATATTACGGAAATCAAAGAACTTCAGCTTAAAACTACTAAAAGAAATCTAAAATTAACCGAAGAAGTTATAGCTTTAAAAAACTGGCGTGATAAACATTTAAAGCTGGCAACAATGAATGAGTTTTTGCAGGCTTGCTTAACGACTAAAGAGGCTCAAACAGCATTAAGCAGTCTTTTACAGCCATTATTTCCTAATACTCATGGCGCAGTCTATTTGATGAAAAATAGCAAAAATCTGTTAGAAGCGATCGCCACTTGGGGAATAGTTAACAGCGATACTTTTGAACCCAATGAATGTTGGGCATTGCGCAAAGGAGACTTACATCTAGCCGATTCCAGTACTCCTGGTATCTATTGTAGTCATGTCGATCGCAGTGCCTGCCATCAGACAACTTTATGCATCCCCATGATTGCCAGAAGTAATACTCTAGGAATGCTATATTTACGTTTTGATACTCTTGAGCCGATCGGCGAATTAATTCAGGAATTAGCAAAAACGGTAGCGCAAAATATTGCCATGTCCTTTGCCAGTCTTGAGCTACAAGAACAGCTGAGATATCAAAGTCTGCGAGATCCTCTAACTAGATTATATAATCGTCGCTATTTACAGGAATCTTTAGAGAAAGAGCTAGATCGCGCTCACAGAAAGCAGCAGTTTATCGGCATAATCATGATCGATATTGACCATTTTAAAAATTTCAATGATGCTTATGGTCATAGTGTCGGCGATTTAGTCCTAAAAGAAGTCGGCAATTACCTCTTATCTCAAATCCGCCAGTATGATCTTGCCTGTCGTTACGGAGGAGAAGAATTAGTAATCGTCATGCCTGATGCTGCTATTGGCGATACTGTAATGCGAGCAGAAGAAATTAGGGCAGGAATTAAACAATTAAAACTAAAATACGATGAGCAAGAACTCGAATCGATTACTGTCTCGATTGGCGTAAGCTGTTTTCCTGACGATGGCATCACTAGCGAGCAGTTAATTCAAGCAGCAGACAAGGCTTTATATCAAGCAAAAGAACAAGGGCGCGATCGCGTTAAGCGATGTTGATTGTCGATCGAGATCATCCTCAAATCGGAGATGAATCCAGGTATGATAACTACAATGATCGCTTTTACTCAGAGGTTTTAAAGCTAACAGCCCAAAGCTAGCAGCCCAAAGCTATAAACATGGATAATTATTTTGCTACGGTGTCTCGCGGTTTGGAAGAAGTAGCTGCGGATGAACTAAGACGAATTGGTGCAGAGGATGTGCGCCCAGAATTTACAGGGGTACATTTTAGAGGCGATCGAAGATTACTTTATAAGGCAAATCTTTGGACGAGGACTACTTTTCGCATCTTAAAACCGATCGCTAGAGTAAAAAGTTTTAATGGTGATGAACTATATCGCAGCATCCAAAAGATTGACTGGTCAGAATATCTAGAGCCTGATATGACTTTAGCCGTAACCTGTACAGGCAAGAGTAAGCTACTCAATCATACTCACTTTACCGCGTTACAGATCAAGAATGCGATTACCGACTGGCAAAAGGTTAGAGGAGGAAAACGCTCTAGCATCGATACAGAGAACCCCGATCTACAAATTAATGCTCATATTGACGAAAAACACTGCATTATTAGCCTAGACAGTTCAGGCTCTAGCTTACACCGTCGCGGTTACCGCCCTGCCATTGGCGCTGCACCGATGAAAGAGACTCTGGCGGCAGCTTTACTAGACATGGCAGAATGGACACCAGATTTAGCCTTTCTCGATCCGATGTGTGGTAGTGGTACTTTACCCATTGAAGCGACTTTAAAAGCCTTAAATGTGGCTCCTGGACTCTATCGTGACTTTGGCTTTCAAACTTGGTTAGACTACGATCGCAACTTGTGGCAAAGTCTATTGAAAGAAGCTGAAGGACAACAAAAACACGATCTAAAAATCCCCATTATTGGTAGCGATCGCGATCTGCAAGTAATTAAACAAGCTTTTGTCAATGCTGAAAGTTCGGGCTTAGAAGACTATGTGCAGTTTGCCCGTCGAGAGCTGGCTGAGGTGGAAGCTCCAGCAGATCGCGGAGTCTTAATCTGTAATCCGCCTTATGGTGTCAGACTCGGTACAGAAGCCGAATTAGGGGAACTATATAAGCTGTTGGGAGACATCTTTAAACAAAGATTTAGAGGTTGGACAGCCTATGTTCTTACAGGTAGCATGAAGCTCTCTAAACAGGTTGGCTTGAGAACTTCCAAGCGCATTAAACTCTATAACGGCGCAATTCCCTGTACCTTATTGAAATATGAAATGTATTAATTTGGTAGGAAATAGGAAATAGTAAGTAGGTGGGTGTAATTAAATTGGAAATGAGGTTAGGGAGTAACAAGTAACGAGTAACAAATAGCTCTAAGGGTAGGGGTTTGATCAATTATTTTGCCTACCTACTTAATCAGTAATCAGTCCTAAAGGACGTTGTACCCTTGTGGTATAAGCTTCGCAAATAACCAGTAATCATTCATGTCAAGAAAAGTACGTAAGGCGATCATACCTGCTGCGGGGATGGGGACTCGGATGTATCCCGCTACCAAAGCCGTAAAAAAAGAGCTGTTGCCAATAATCGATCGCGATGGACGTGCCAAGCCAATTATTCTAGCAATTGTTGAAGAAGCTATTAGTGCAGGGATCGAAGAAGTGGGAATTGTGGTGCAGTCAGGCGATCGCGATTTGTTCTACGACCTCTTAAAATCTCCTCCTAAGCCTGAATTATGGTCTAAGTTGTCAGCTGAAAATAAGCAATACAGTGAATATTTAGCAGCTTTAGGCGATCGCATTACTATTTTGACTCAGACTGAACAACAAGGTTTTGGTCATGCTGTTTACTGTACTCGTGACTGGGTAAACGATCAGCCATTTTTACTTTTATTAGGGGATCATGTTTATACTTCCCAGATTGAATCTAGCTGTGCGACACAGATGTTAGATATTTATCAGCAAAATAATACTAGCGTGATTGGGATTACCGTCATGCAGGCGGATATTATTCACAAGGCGGGATGTGTTAGTGGCAGATGGAAAACGCCACAATCTATTTTAGAAATTGCTCAGATCTACGAAAAACCCACCCTAGAATATGCCAGAGAACATTTACGAGTACCTGGAATGAACGAGGATGAATTCTTGGGGATGTTCGGCATGTATATTCTCGAACCAACTATTTTTAAGCTACTAGCTTCAGAAATAGATAACAACGAACGTTTCCAAGGCGAGTTTCAGCTAACAACCTGCTTAGATAAATTAAGTCAGCAATATGGTGCGATCGCCTATCTTGTTCGGGGACAATACTACGATACAGGAATGCCCTTGTTCTATCGTCAAACTATGATCGATTATTACAATAATTTGATTACTGATTACTGATCAAATCAAGGTCTTAACTTCATGTCATGGAAATACTGGCTCACTCCATAATGTTCCATTAAAACTGGGAGGCTTTGATTTGATAGACGATTTTCTAAAAAATAAATAATTTTTTGACAGGTATCAGGGCAACCAATAGTTGCAATTAGTTTACTATTAATAAAAATTCCCCAACGTCCATTTGTTAGTTGTTTGGAATGATATGACATCGGTTTCTTGAATTTGCTCCCTGTGTTCGGTTTTGTTAATTGGATAATCTAGAGTTTACTAAAATAACATTTTAGAATCAATAAAAATTAAGATTTTTTCTCTCAAATAAACACAATTAAAGAGAAACTTAAATAAATATGTAATTTAAGCAATATCTTGTCTTTTTATGCAGTGTATTGCATTTTGCCAGAAAAAATGTATTTTAAGGTACAAAATTGCCTAATTGCATGATTTCTATTTTTGGCACGTATTTAGTTGACAACTAAACAGCAAAAGAACTAGAGCCTTATGATGTTGCGTGAAGTGAAAGCCGAAATCATTGAACTGATAACTAATTTTGCCTTTGTCCGAAACTTATCACTAACTATGATGATTGTCATCGCCAGCTTGTATGGACTAGCAGAATTAAAAAGTCAAAATGCTCAGTTAAAGCTTGCCAACTTTACAACAGCCAAAGTAATTATTCACCGCCAATAAAAGCATCGCCCTAAAGGATATGCGTAGCGGTATACCACAAGGGTACAATGTGCTTTAGCACTAGCTTCGCGTCGCAGATATAAAAGGGAGATAAAGTATATCTCCCTAATAATTAAAGTATTTTGACAAATGTATGTTTTATCTGTTTGTATTAAACCGCAGCAGAAGCTAATAGTCCTAATTCTACCCACAGCTTGTTTAATTCAACCATGTACTGCTTGTCTAACTGGGTGGCTACACCTTTCCAGCTAAACTTGTCTTCAACTCTTTGTCTAGCATTTTCACCTAGCTCTTGACGCCATTCATCATCGGTTAAGATTGAATCGATTGCTTGAGCAAAAGCCACTTCATCTTGAGGTGGTACTAGCAAGCCTGTCTTATTATTATCTATGGAGAATTTTAATCCCCCTACATCAGATGCTACTACAGGAGTGCGCGAAGCCATTGCTTCAATTGCTACTAAACCAAAAGGTTCATAATGACTAGGAACAACGCAGATATCAGAAGCAGCGTAGTAGCAAGCTAAATCTTCATGCTGAACTCGACCAGCAAATTCAGTAATATCTTGAATACCTAGTTCTTCGACAAGTTCGGCAATTCGGTCTCTCTCAATACCGTCTTTTTCTCCTGGAGTACTACCACCAACGAGCATCAATTTGACATTTTCGTGGCGTTTAACTTCATCTCTGGCGATCGCTCTTACTAGTGTTTCAATGCCTTTGCGCTCATCAAAACGCCCTGCGTACATTACTAGTTTAGCGTCCAAGTCAACACCAATCTTGGCTCGACCTGCTGCGCGATCGACGCTACCAAAGCAATCAATGTCAGTACCGCAAGGAATAACCATAATGTTACCTTTTTTCGATACTAGCGATCGCATATGTTCTTGTTCTTGGGGAGAAGTTGCGATAATCATGTCTGCATTTTCCAGACATTCTTTCTCTACCCGTAGACGAGTTTTAGCAATTAAAGGAATAGTATTAATTGAACGATATTTAACCGCTCCCAGTGAGTGATATGTATGCAGATGTTGTATGGATTGGCGTTGTTTGATTGCCATTCCCACCCATGCTGAGAGCCAGTAGTTAGTATGGACTATAGGATAAATAGTTTTTTGTTGATGCTGATAGTTAAAGAAAGCTTCAACAAATTCTGGTAAATAATTAAATATTTTTTGTCGAGCTACGAATTTCTCTGGGCCTGCCGTGAGGCGAATTGTCCGACAGTTTGAATTATGTTCTACAATTTTTGCTTGATTAGCATCACTACAGCGAGTAAACATATCTACCTGCCAACCTTGGCGAGATAATGCTTCTCCAACTTGTCTTACGTAAACGTTCTGTCCACCTGCTTCTTCCTTACCAATATCTACAGCGGGATCTCCATGAACGGAGATTAACGCAATTTTTCCTCGGCTTTTAGGTAACATGATTTTGGGAATTTTTTTATTTATCAAAGGCTTTAGCTTAATATACTTTAACAATATATCATAGCGCATCTTTCCTTCGTTATAGATATATTTGGTTATATATCTTTCCGTAGTTATAACTCTTTAGTCGGAGGTGCGCTGTATAACTTAATACTTTCTTAATATTTATCTATGATTCTTCAATATTCCACATAGCTATTAATTCGTTGCTGAATCTAGAATCTGTAAATAACCAAAAATACACTTTGCTTATGAATATAAATAATTTTTTCGTCGTAAATTAAGTATTTATCGTTAAAAGTTAAATACTTGATAGTAATTAACAAATTCTTGAATCGATCTATATTATTGAGAAATCTTATGTGTTGCCAGTGCTGCCAAAGCCTTTATTTGCTCTTGAAGTGCTATCTAAATCCTGTGTAACTATTACTTTGGTCTGAATAAATGAAGTGACAACCATTTGTGCTACCTTCATTCCTGGAATAATTTGAAATGGTTTTTTCCCATGATTAATTAAAATAATCCCTATTTCACCTCGGTATCCAGCATCAATTGTGCCAGGGGAATTTAAGACAGTAATTGAATGTTTTAATGCTAGTCCGCTACGAGGACGTATCTGAGCTTCATAGCCCATGGGAAGGGCGATCGCAATACCAGTTTTGATTAATTGAGCCTCACCTGGCAAGATCTCCTGTGGTTCAATCGCAAATAAGTCTAGCCCTGCATCCCCAGGATGAGCATAATGAGGGATGATTGCCGATTCGTGGAGTTGCTGAATTTTGAGTTCCATAGATTCTTGTCCTAAATGGTTAAACAGGTGTTTAAATAAAGATTTACGAGAGGAAATTAAACATGAACGCATCAGAGAGGGCTAAAAGTTTAGAACTTGCTACTAAAATTGCCTCTGTTGTGACCTTGTTTAAAGCACAATTTCCTGATGCCAAAGCAGATCTCAAGCCCTGGAAAAACGATCCAGACACTCGCGAGTTGGTCGATCCAGATTCAATTGATATTGGCTTTCATTTTCCTGGCTGGAGTAGACGTTATCAAAGCAATAGTATTTTAGTGCAGATCCGTTTCTACCAAGATCCCAGCGAACCAGTAGAGAAATTTATTGGCGTGGAAACCTGTGGCTTTAGTCATGTAGGTCAAGCTTGGAAATTTTCCACCATAGATAATTGGCAATGTGTTGGTCAATATCAACCCGCCCAGGATGCAGAAAAACAGCTCAAACTATTTTGTCGCCAAGTATTTGAGTTATTTAACTGACGTTACGCAAAAGCTATCATATTGAAATGGATATAAAGTTTTTGGAACTATATAGCGACTATATTATCAGCTCGTTTGGACAAGTAACAGCAACGGGATTGTCAAAAGCATTAGGCGGAAGTGTTAGTCATGTCAAAATAACCCGTTTTCTGTCAAAAAAGGACTTGGACTTCATTTGAGCTGTGGAAACTAGTAAAACCAGTCCTTTAGGACGACGCGTAGCTAGTCCTAAAGGATACACCTTCGGATATACCCTTGTCCTAAAGGATAAGCTTCGCAAATGGTATACCGCTTCGCATATAGTTAGAGAGCATGAAGTTGAAACATAAAATGAATCATTTTACTTTGAGAAATCGCATTTATATTACAGCTTTACAACAAGCTATGTCTGAACTGCATTTGCTCAAAAGTGCGTAACATCAGTGATTAAGTATGATTGTAGCTATATTAGAGAAGCGATCGCTTCAAACAAAAATGCTTCCAAGAAAGTAATAAAACAACTATTAATAACTAACAAAGAAAAAGAGTCAGAGGAAAAAATATATTCTCTAATTCTAGCGAATAACATTAATCCACCTCAAAAACTAGTAGATAAGGCGATTAACAACCAAGATCTATTGCGCAGTCTCATATCGAATAAAGATCTTGACTTAAAAATTTTAGACAATATATCTAATCTCACAAAAGATAAAATTGAACTTACCTCATGAAGGTTAGCAAGCAATAGTAACGCGATCGCTCAAAATTATAATACTCCCTTAAACATCATCCAAAAAATAATTAGCGCGTCATTACTCCGTTTACGAATGCGATCGCCTTTCTTTGCTACCATAGCTTTATTCGCTAAATTTATACCAACTCAAAGTATTTCGACTCCTGCAACAGACGGCAAAAATATCTTTTACAACAACGACTTTTGGCAATCCCTGACCTGTTTTATGGGTGGTTACTCCTGGCGGTTTAGATTTATCTCAGTTTCCGTTTGGTGAAACGGTACGGCTATTGTCTATTTAAGTTACCAAATTTTGCCATTGTAGCTAGTTGTTGAGCCGCACCTAAACTCAAGCCAAAACATAACGTACGATAAAGTTGTACAAGTAATCAAAAATAGATCGTGTTAAGTAAAGAAACCAGCTATTCCCAAGCTAGAGCTAATTTAGCCAGTATCTTAGATGAAGTAATAGACCAACAGCAGATAAAAGAAGGGAGATAAAATCTTGGATTTGGTTGCAGATATTTTAGACGGCGATCTTTTTAAAGGAATTGGCAAACCTGAACCTTTGAAATATATAGCTTTTGCTCTTTGGTCGCGTCGTCTAGATTTAGAACACCGTTTAGTTTACAAAGTAAAAGATAATCGAGTGTATTTTCTACAGGCTCGTTATCATTATTAACCAAGAAATTAGCCCCCGCTAGAGCAAAAAAATAGACTATGAGAGGTTTAACCAATAGAAGGTAATCCTGCTAGTGCCATTGCTACTTCTGCGGAACTGTATTCGGTGTTGATCAGTTTTCCCGCTTGATAGTCCATATATGCCTGCATATCAAAGTGTCCATGACCACAGAGATTAAACAAAATTACTTTGCTTGCACCCGCTTCTTTGCATTTGAGGGCTTCGTCGATCGCAGATTTGACAGCATGATTCGCTTCAGGGGCAGGTAGAATGCCTTCAGCACGAGCAAATGTTAGCCCAGCTGCAAAACAGCCTAATTGGTGTTCCGATCTTGGTTGCGTAAGTCCCAAAGCTACCACATGACTGATTAGCGGAGCCATACCGTGATAGCGTAAGCCTCCAGCATGAATGCCTTCTGGGACAAAAGTGCTACCTAGGGTGTGCATTTTCATTAATGGTGTCAAGTGCGCCGTATCGCCAAAATCATAGGCATATTGACCACGAGTGAGGGTTGGGCAAGCAGCAGGTTCGACGGCAATAATTTCAACTTCCCGCTCTCCTCTTAACTTGGCACCCAAAAACGGAAAAGCAATTCCCGCAAAGTTACTACCCCCGCCAGTGCAGCCGATTACCAGATCTGGATAATCACCCGCCATTTCCATCTGTGCTAAAGCCTCCTGTCCGATGACAGTTTGATGGAGAAGAACGTGATTGAGAACGCTGCCCAAAGCATAGTTACTCTGTCGATCCTGGGCAGCAATTTCAACGGCTTCACTAATAGCAATGCCTAAACTGCCTGTACTGTCGGGACTTGTTGCCAGAATCGCTCGTCCTGCTTCAGTTTCTTCACTAGGGCTAGAAACAACTCTCGCTCCATAGGCTTCCATAAAGGCACGACGATAGGGTTTTTGGTTATAGCTGACTTTTACCATATAGACCAGGACTTCCAAGTCGAATAGCGCACCTGCAAAAGCAAGTGCAGACCCCCACTGTCCTGCTCCAGTCTCTGTGATTAGTCGTTTGATACCCGCTTGTTTGTTGTAATAAGCCTGAGCAACAGCCGTGTTGGGTTTATGGCTGCCAGCAGGACTAACACCTTCATATTTATAGTAAATCTTGGCGGGAGTATCGAGGGCTTTCTCCAGTCGGCGCGCTCGATACAGAGGGGTAGGTCGCCATTGTTGATAAATGGATTGCACCTCGTCAGGAATCTCAATCCACCGTTCCTGACTCACTTCCTGTTCGATTAAGCTCATTGGAAAGAGGGGTGCTAAGTCAGCAGGCGAGATCGGTTGTCTAGTGCCAGGATGCAGAATCGGAGATAAAGGGGTGGGTAAATCTGCCTGGATATTGTACCAAGCACTAGGCATTTGGTTTTCTGAGAGGAGGTATTTAATTTCGTTCATTTGAATCTCTAGAGATCTGTTCTCAATAAGTTTGCACAATCTTTGATCGAATAGAAAGCGATCGCAACAACCTTTTATATCAAGTCCGCTTAATTACTTCTAATAAAATCTTTGCGACGCGAAGCTAGTCCTTTAGGGCCCCAACAGCGCGATTATTCAAGGCGAAATAAATTCGCCGAATCTCACGCTCAAACTAAGCGGGATAAAGGTCTTAGCGTCTTGGCGCGAGTTTTAATTGGAATTGTTTCAACGGACTTCATATTACACCTTAAAGATCAAAAGCTGGAATTAGCTCTTAGCGTTTTTGATTCTCTGTTAAACTAAATTTAGTAGTTTGGGGCTTTTTGAAGTATTGATAAACAGTACCAGATGCCTTTTGAATAAATTCTTTTGCTAGGGGAGAATTATCGGGACGCTTGACCAAAACAGAGGCAATATAGCGTTTACCATTAGGCATATCAATAATTCCCACATCACCTAAAACAGACTTGATATCTCCTGTTTTATGGGCAATGATTGCCCCTGATTCTAAACCTTCGGGGAGCAAAGTATTGGTAACGATGTTGCGCATAATATACAACATGCGATCGCGCGATCGCAAAGAAATTAAGTTTCCGCCATCAATTTTGACTAATAGATTACCCAGATCTGCTGAAGTTGTGGTGTTAGTTCCTGTTAAATCTGGCAGTGGGTTATGTAACCTGGTAGCCACCAATCCCATCTTGTTAAATCGTTGGTTTAATTGATCCATGCCACCCAAACGTTTGATCAGCATGTTGGTGGCGGTATTATCACTAATGGTCATCATCTGTTCCGCAGTTTCCAGAGCCGAAAACTTACTATTGGGTGGCTCATACTGCATACCACCAGAACCACCAGCAATGACATCTTTGCTCATAATTAACTCTTCTGCCAGGTTAATTTTTCCCCGATCTACATCTTGAAAGAAAGCAACGAGGATCGGTAATTTAATTGTGCTGGCAGCGGGAAGTGCTAATTTACTATTAATACTGACAAAACCTTTGGTGTCTAAATCTACGAAGAATAATTCTGGCTGAAGATCGGGATATTGAGTGGCTAATTGTTCCAGTTGAGATTTGAGGGTAGTAATTTCTTTGCCTAAAGAGGCGATCGCAAATAAACTATCTAGTTTGGCTTTGTGTTCGCGATTTACCTTTACTTTAATGGTGGAATTAGGCGCTTTTTGTAATTCAGTCGCCTGAAAAGAGCTTGCCATCGACATCAAAGAGCCAAAAATAGTGCTGAGTCCAATCGTAATAGTTAGGACATAGGTAGCCAATTTTAAAGTTTTGGGAGATTTTGTAGTTCGACTATTGGTCGCTTTTTTGGGACGACGATTAGAACTTGATTTTGCAGTTAAGTTTTGTTTCGAGCGAGAATTATTTTTAACTCGCTTTGGTTTAGACTCGCTGGGTTTTTTGGCTGTGGCAGAATTGCCTAACAAACTAGGTTTAGATTTGGGATTAACTTTAACACCCTTAGCTCTGGTAAGAGAAGACTTTTTGCCTTTGCGATTCACTCTCAACTCCTGGAAAACAACTACATATTATGGAAGCAAGCAACTAGTTCATTTCCATTGACCCTCAAGGAAAATGGCGCTTAATCATACTCTATTGATGAGAAATATAGTCAATCTTGACCGAAAGTGGCTTTAATCTCTGCCAGTAAAGCAGTTTAATCCTATCTCATCACCATCGAACAGAACCTAATTTAAAAGTTAAAACTAAAATTTCTGCCACTTCTCCATCACTCTGATTGACAACGAGCAATATTAAAGAGAGCATCAACTATTCAGCGTTGATTGTTCATCGATCAACAGTATGTAGTTTTGTCCCATAATTTACACTGGTAAATTTACGGATTTTTTCCCCTAGGCTGTGTGTATGTTGAGAAATTTTGAGCAATTTCAGCAATATGAATAGTCAATTCTCAGAGAGTTTTACTTGATTTTGATTTGCCCAACGAATTTGACGTAAAATTCCCCGCAGCATCGCCACTTCTTCAGGCTGTAGATTGGCTTTGTTATAAAGGCGACGAAACTTTTCCATCTTGACAGCGACAGTATGAGGATACAAATAGCCAATTTCAAGTAACATTGCCTCTAAATCTTGATAATATCCTTCCAAGACTTCAATCGTCGCATTATTGGGCATAGGTGCGATCGCTGGCGAAGAGGCAACTGGTTCGGGAATTTGACCTCTACTCATTTCTAGCCAACTTTGATAAAGCTGATAAACGCAAATTGTCACTGCCTGAGCTAAATTCAAGGAGGGATAATCAGGATTAGACTCAATACAGATAAATCTTTGAGCATGTTTGAGTTCATCATTACTTAACCCCCGATCTTCAGCGCCAAATAATAAGGCTGATTGAATATTAGGCACGAGTAATCCAGTCAGTACTGTTGCGGGGGATTCCAGCAGAATCGGTACACTGCGGGAACGTACGGTAGTGGCGATCGCCTGCTGACAGCCTGCTAAAGCAATCGGGATACTCTCTACAATCTGCGCCGTTTCTAAGACATCTACCGCATGTACCGCCATTTGTCTGGCTTCATCAGATTCGAGATCGCACCTGGGATTAACCAATACCAGGTTAGTCAACCCCATGTTTTTCATAATTCTGGCGATCGAACCCACGTTCAACTCTCCCGCAGGTTCAACCAGCACAATCCTAATATTTGCCAACAAGTTTTGCTTCATATGTCTAAATTATCAATTAATGAGGAATAATAAAACTGTGCTTCTTATCCTGGCAAAACATGGCAAACCAGCGCAAAAAATCAGATCTTCCGACTAAAATTTGTCCTGTATGCGATCGCCCTTTTACTTGGCGTAAAAAATGGGAAAAATGCTGGGATGATGTTAAATACTGTAGCGATCGCTGTCGTCGTCGCAAACAGTCTGCTAACAGTGAATCATAATTGACACTGTTAACGCCTAAAAATATTAGTCATATCACTATCTTCATCACATTATGTCTGCTAATCAAGTACAACCCAAACTGATCATTCACGGTGGCGCAGGAGGACATATTAAAAGCGAACAGGGAGAGGCTAAAGTTCGCCAGGCTCTTCACAATGTTGTAGCAGAAGTCTACGATCTACTTACTCATGGTAGCAGCGCAGTCGATGCTGTGGTGTTGGGTTGTCAACTACTGGAAAACCAGCCAACTTTTAATGCTGGTACGGGTTCAGTCTTGCAGTCTGATGGTCAGATTCGCATGAGTGCTGCCCTGATGGATGGTGCAAAACAGCGTTTTAGTGGCATTATTAACGTCTCTCGCGTTAGACATCCCATCGAACTAGCCCAATATTTACAGGGAGAAGACGATCGCGTTCTGTCAGACTATGGCTCGAAAGAGCTACTGCGAGAATTAAATGTCCCGATCTACGATCCTTTAGTGGAAATTCGCCTCCAAGAATGGATACAGGAAAGAGATGAGAATTTTGATAAAAATATGGCAGGAGTTGTTGCTGAAGAAGCTTTGATTCACGAACCCCGTAAAGGTACGATCGGCGTAGTAGCATTAGATAGCTTAGGTAAAGTCTGTGCAGGGACTTCTACTGGTGGTAAAGGTTTAGAAAGAATTGGTCGAGTCAGCGATTCAGCAATGCCCGCAGGTAACTACGCTGATGCTGCTGCTGGAGTAAGCTGTACAGGGATCGGCGAAGATATCATGGATGAATGTCTAGCTGCCAAAATTGTCATTCGCGTTACCGATGGGATGTCCTTACCAGAAGCTATGCAAAAATCTATGACTGAATCTCGTAGTCGTAAACGAGACTTAGGCGCGATCGCGATCGCTGCTGACGGAACTATTTGCTGGGGTAAAACTAGCGAGGTAATTTTAGCGGCTTATCATGATGGTCAAGCAATTGGCGATACGATTAACTGGAATAACCAAGATTTAATTGGCTACTCTTAATCACTGATTTTAGGCAAGTTAAGCCTTTTTGAAACTTTGTACCATTAGTTGAATTCCTAGTAAAAATAAGCCAATCGTTACCATGGCAAAGACTCCTGTAGCCAAAGCCACAACTCCCATTACCAATGTTCTGACGGCGGAAGTTATATTAATTACGATCGGATTGTGGGAAGTTACTGCCTTCGTCGCATAAGTTTGCACTATTGAACTAAATAGTGAATAGGAAGCAAAGGCGAGTACTCCAGAAATGCAAGAAGCAAAGAAACAGCGTAATGGTGTCGTTGTTTCTGTTGTTTTGTCTAAAGAGACATCTGTTTTTGGATCACTAACGGCAGAATCAGAATCATTAGGGGTTTCATTGTTCATTGTTCATTGTTCATTGTTCATTGTTGAATATTATCCCCTAGCTTTAGCCTATCGTTACAGGAGATTCAGCCCAGCGACCAACGGCTTGACCAATAACGCTCAATTCTTGCATCAAGTTAGCAAAACCCTCAAAAGTTTGGGATTGAGGGCCATCTGATAGAGCTTTAGCAGGGTTGGGGTGGACTTCAATCATGAGTGAATCTGCCCCTGCTGCGATCGCTGCTTTAGCCATTGGGGGAACGAATTTTGCCACTCCGACACCGTGACTGGGATCGATCGCGATCGGTAAATGAGTCAAGGAGCGTAATACTGGTATGACTGCTAGATCTAAAGTGTTGCGCACATATTGGCTATCAAAAGTGCGGATACCACGTTCGCATAAAATTACGTTGGAATTACCCGCAGCTAAAATATATTCTGCTGCCATTAACAGATCGTCAATAGTAGCTGACATGCCCCGTTTGAGAAACACTGGTTTGTCTTGCGCGCCAACTTTTTTAAGTAAGGGGAAATTCTGCATATTTCTCGCCCCTACCTGCACAATATCAGCAACCTCTGCTACTTTATCCACATCAGCAGTATCCATTACTTCGGTGATAATGCCCAAACCGCTAGCATCCCGCGCAGCAGCTAATAATTCTAAAGCACTTTCTCCATGACCTTGAAAAGAATAGGGACTCGTGCGAGGCTTATAAGCACCACCTCTAAGAAAGCTGGCTCCAGCAGCCTTAACTGCCTTGGCTGTCTCAATGATCATCCCTTCGTTTTCGACCGAACAAGGCCCTGCAATCACAACTACAGGATGATTGATGCCAAAGGTAACATCCCCGTTGGGAGTTGGCACCACTACTTTACTATGTTCACCGTTACGATATTCTAAACTAGTTTTTTTGTAAGGCTTTTCAACTCGCAAGACGTTTTCGATCCAAGGACTAATTTCTTGTAGCAGTAAAGGATCTAAAGATGCAGTATCGCCAACTAACCCCATAACAATTTTGTGCTTGCCGATGATCTTCTCTGGAGTTAATCCCCAATCCTGTAATTCCTCTTCTATTCTCTGAATTTCTTGCTCAGGAGAACCGACTTTCATTACTACAATCATGAATTAACAACCCCAATTTATCGACTAAATGACCCTATCAGTAATATTAGTAAATTTTTTTACCAAATGGATGATCGGCGATCGCCCATTAGCTTTTTCATCATAAACACGCTATTGGGATCGTCGATATATTCAGCAAAATGATTTCGATACTCAAACCCATAAAGTGCATATAAGGCGCGTGCGGGAGCAAACTCAGGCGAAGCACCTGTTTCCAAATTTAGACAGTTATAACCACGTCTTTGAGCTTCTTCGATGATGTGTTCGAGAATTTTTGAGGCGACTCCTCGACGACGGTGAGCTTTAGCAGTACGCATTGATTTTATTTCACCACTGAAAGATATGTTCTATTAAACGATTCAGATAGCTTCGTAAAGCCCTTTTTTGACTCGCTCCTATATCTTCAATTTCTTCTAGGAGATTGTCCCAATCCATATTGCTAACATCTCGGTTTTTAATCGCGATCGCTATTTCTTTGAGCCAAAGGTTAAAATCTTGTTTATATAACTGATTCATTAGTTAGTGAATTAACCTCCCGATCTCTAGTATTAGATTGCGATCGCTTTAATTACTTCGTTGAGAGCGTGTAATACCCTTTAAGTTAACTGTCCGCCTTTTTTGAGGCTTTCCAAGCGTCTCTTGTTCTTCCCAGGTTAACTTTAAATTCGTCACCCCCCAAGCTGCTACCAACGCGCTCTTCATCCCAAGAAGCGGAAAACAGACCATAGCTCAAGCCTAGAACTCCTAGACCCAAAAAGCCAAAGGAGACGGCAAAAGCAGCATAAGGAGGTAATTCGACAACTTCGTTTACCTTAAGCCAGTAAAAAACCAACAAAGACAACATTCCCAAGGCTGAAGGAATCCCACAGAATATCGCCATGCGCCGTCCCATACGCTTACTCACGACATCTGGGATCGCCGACAGGTTAGAGTTAGGACGAGAATTTCTAGAAGTACCGTATCGCTTCGGTTTTACCGTGCTTACAGGAGTAGTTTTTTCGGGCTTTTCTTTTTTGTTATTGTTACGGGGTTCAAATGGTAAGCGACCCCGTTTAGAATCTGATGGCATAATGTCTAGTGATTAACGGCGAATGCCAAGACGAGCAATCAATTTTTGATAGCGCTCAAAATCTTGTTTTTGAATGTAGGCAAGAAGACCCTTACGACGGCCAATCATTTTTAGTAAACCTCTTCTGGAGGAATGGTCTTTTTTATTGGCTCTCAGGTGAGAAGTTAACTGATTAATTCTTTCGGTTAAAACGGCAATTTGTAGGTCAGCAGAACCAGTGTCGGTTTCATGAACTTGGTATTCTGCCATTAATTCTTGCTTGCGCTGTTGAGTCAGAGTCATAGTTAGTCTAGATTTGATTGTCTTGATATGTTTAAACTGCAAACTATTATATTATCATCGATTTTTTCAATATCGACTTATTAACTGGATGAGATTTCTGCCTGAGAAGGAACTTGACGTAATTCAGATTCAATTTCGATCGAGTACTGCAATAGCTGTTTTTCCAGCCAAGCAGCAAACAATTCAGTCAGAATTTGACCGCGTAACTGTTTGTCTAATTGTGGCTCGATAATTTCTTCAACTAAAATCAGATGAATATTTTGACCGATCGCAATTGGTTTGAGTACTTGAGGAGGAGTAGCAGCAAACACGGCAGCTGAAATTGCCGAATTTATAGCCTTACGGGAGATTATTCCTCGATAACCATATCGGCGACGCAAATCTGGTTCTTGAATGTATTGACGAGCAACCTCGACAAAACTAATTTCTTGTTCTTCGATCGCATAAAATACTTCAATTGCCGTATCGAAATCAGTAAACAGCACTTCGTACAAAACTGCTTGGGTATAATCTAGCTGACGTTCGTAGAAAAAAGCTTCGACACGATCGTCAAACAGATGCCGAACCAGTTTGGCAGAAACTATCGATTCGTAAATTAGTTTTTCAAAATCATCTCCTGTCAAATGATTTTTGTTGAGCCAATGCCAAGTTGTCTGTGGATCGTAAAGATCGTATTTGACGCGAAATTGATCGGCAGCTTGCTGTAATTCGCGATCGCTTACTACTATTCCCTCTGCTTGAACGGCGCGATCGATAATTTGATGACGGACGATTTCCTTCACTACTGAAGGTATTTGACATGATAAGATCAGGCGCTCAAGAATTTCGGCTGAGGAAATTTGCAGAGATTTTGACATAAACCAAAATAATCAAAAATAATATTGTATTTCGAGCCGACTAAAGTTCTAAACCGCCTTTTCTTAATTTTTGAAAAGGTTCTAAAAAGAAATCGATTAAGCGGCGTTGTCTAATCACAATTTCTGCGCTTGCTGTCTGACCTGGATTTATGGTAATTGGTTTACCCGCAGTGTTGATAGAGGCTTGGTCTAAAATTATTTCTAATTCAAAAAATTCAGCTTGCTGCTGCGTTGATTGCTGTTGGTCAGCGACTTTCGAGTCTGGAGAAATCCAACTAACGCGACCTTCAACTATGCCGTAATCTTGGAAGGGATAAGCATCGAGCTTAATTTTAGCAGGCAATCCCGTTTTCAAAAAAGCCGTTTGCGAACTTGGCATCTTTGCTCGCAACACTAAACTTGACTTGGAAGCATCCTGCTTAACCCCTTTAGCGATCGCTGCGACTGTATCTCCCGCCTGGACGGTAGTTCCCGCATTTTGAATGGGAAACTGAAAAATAGTTCCAGTTACGGGAGCTTTAATTGAGTATTGCTTTAACTCAAACTGGGAAGATTTCATTTGACTTGCCGTTTGCGCAATTTCTCCGTTGAGAGTCGCAATTTTTGCTTCTGTGTCTTTGAGTTTCTCTTGATTTTGTAAAAGAGCTAGATGATTTGTTTGCAAAAGAGAATTATAGTTGCCCTGTTCTTCTGACAAACGAAGTTTTGCTTGCTGGTTTCCAGCCGTTTGTTCTTCCAGCAAAGTCTGATAACTATTCTGTGCTTCTTTTAAACTAGATTTTGCTGTATCTAACTCCGCATTGGCTTTTGCTAGCTCTTGTTGCGCTTCATTGGCTAGTTGAGTTATTTCTAACAGGCGGTCTTGAGAAATTGCCCCATCTCGATAGACTTGACGGTAACGGGGAACTTTCTCTTTTGCCGAGCGTAAGCGAATTTGAGCCAACTCATAGACGGCTTGACTAGTTTCGATCGCTTTTTGGGCTTGCTCTAGACTAGCGCGCTTTTCTTGCTGTTGCGGATTAGATAAGGCTTGTAAAGATGCGATACTTTGCTCTGCCTGTTGTAGTTTGACTCGTTGTTCGATTATTTGGGCTTGATTTTGTCGTTTTTGCGAAATAATTCCCTGTAGATGTCGGTCTTTTAAGGATTTTAGTTGAATAAGTTGATTTTTTAGCCCTGCTAACTTTTCTCGCTGTTGCTGTAGTTGAGAAGTAACTGCTGCCGATTCGATCGCCAGTAATTCTTGTCCTGCTTTAACTTGTTGACCTTCTTTGACTCGAACCTCGGTTACTTTCCCACCTACGGCAGCGTCTATGGTCAGCGTTTTCTCTTTTGGTTCGATTTTGCCCCTAGCAGTACCCGTTTCATCTATGCGAGCCAATATAGTCCAAGGTATACCAATCGCTATAAAAATTAGCAATAGATACACCAAGCCTCTACTCCAAACGCGGGGAAATGTATTGAGCAATTCTTGAGTAGAACTGGAACAATTTGGCGCAGAAGGTAACTGGGTTTGTGTCGGCGATGATGAACTCGACTCAATTCCCACCAGCGCTGGGTCATTCTCTTGTCGCTCGGCAAAAGCTTTGGCTAATAATCCTGGACTAACCTGGTAATAACCTTTATTGACCAACCGAATTGACTTTCTCAGTTCTTCGCTAGGAGTATTTTTGAGTAAATATCCTGTGGCTCCAGCTTGCAAAGCATTATGTAAATGTTTGGCGTCGTCATAGCTGCTAAAAACCAAAACTTTACAGTCGGGAAATTTTTGCGCGATCATCTTGGTGGCAGTAATTCCATCGATCTTGGGCATTTCTAGATCCATGATCGCGACATCTGGCTGGAGGAATTCTACCTGTTGCACAGCCTCTTGACCATTACTAGCTGTACCGATGACTTTGAGATTTGATTCGGGATCGCCCATCAGGATTTTCTCGAGAAAAATGTGAGCAAAATGCTGATCGTCCACGATCAAAATCCGAATCTGTTCGGTAAGATTGGGTTTGGGTTCCAGGTGGGATATAGAAGAATTGTGATTGGTCATAGGTTATAGAGTAAGAATCAAGGGATTGATTTCAATGAGCGATTGTCATTTGTTGTTGCTCTAGATAATAATATTGACCGCGCTTCCTCATTAATTCAGCGTGAGAGCCGCTTTCTACTACAACACCGCGATCTAACACTAAGATTAAATCTGCATTTCTCACTGTAGAGAGACGATGAGCAATGACTATCGTGGTTCGATTGCGAGCAATAGTACTTAGGTTATTTTGAATGATGCGTTCTGATTCCGTGTCTAAATTGCTAGTAGCCTCATCAAAGATCAATAAGCGAGAATCCCCCAATAGGGCGCGAGCGATCGCAATTCTTTGTCTTTGTCCACCAGAGAGCATTCCGCCTCCTTCGCCAATTTGAGTCTCATAACCCATGGGTAATTCTTGAATAAAGTCATGAGCGCCTGCTTGTTGGGCAGCTTTAACGATCTCTTCTAAAGCGGCATCGGCACGACTCAAACTGATATTTTCGCGGATTGTACCGCCAAAGAGAAAAGTATCTTGATCGACAACGCCAATTTGCGATCGTAAAGAATGTAAAGCTAAACCATTCACGTCGTAGCCGTCGATTAGCACTTTACCCTCTAAGGGTGTATAAAAACCTAAAATCATTTTAGAGATTGTTGTTTTACCAGAACCGCTGCGACCAACTAATGCGACCATTTGCCCTGGAAATACTTCAAAAGAAATATTCTCCAGAATGTTAATGTCGCTTTGTGCTTGATAACGAAAGGTGACATTTTCAAACCGCACATGTCCCATCATTGGTGGTAGGGATTGGCGCAAATTATTTTGTAAATCTTCTTCTAAAGGAGAATCGATCACATCTTCAATTCGCTCGACAGCGATTAAAACTTCTTGTAGCTGGTTCCACAGCATTGTCAATCGATTAAAGGGGGAAATAACGTTACCCAGCAGCATGTTAAACGCTATTAGTTGTCCGATCGTCAACTCGTCGTGAATTACTTGCCAAGCGCCAAACCAGAGCAACCCAACAGTAATTAAAGTTTGAATTAGAGAGCTAACAATTTGTAAATTATTACTAATTAGTTGACCAGAAAAGTTTTTCCGAATCGACTCGCTAAATAATTCTTCCCAATTGGAACGGACTAGCTGCTCTACCGCCATTGATTTGATCGTCCGAATTCCCGTCAGGGATTGAATTAAATATTTGGTTTCTTGATTATAGGCATTAAAAATCTCGCGTGAAATTCTCTTTAAAAAAGGCGTAGCTACTAGTGCCATTAAAATAAAAAATGGGATAATTGCTACGACCATCAGACTCAATTTCCAGCTGTACCATAACATCAGCCCGAGATAAAGAAAAACTGTCAGTAAATCGAGAATAACTGTCAGAGCTTCGCCAGTTAAAAATCTTTGTATTTTACGATTTTCTTGAATTCGGGAGATAATATCTCCGACATAGCGAGACTCAAAAAATGATAAGGGCAGACGAAACGCGCGATCGACAAACCCCACAATCAGAGCGAGATCGACACGATTGGCGGTATGAGCTACTAAATACTGGCGTAACCCTGTCATGGCAATCCGAAACAAACCGAAGATCAGTAATCCAGAACCAATCGCCGTCAGGGTAATATCGCTGCGTTGCACCACGACTCGATCTAACAGCAGCTGAGTCAACAGTGGCACGATCAGCCCAAATATTTGAATGGCGATCGAAGCGATCGCAATTTCCCCAATAATGGTGCGATAGGGTTTAATTAACTCAAAATATCGCTCTAACGAAGTAGCAGTTTCTGGAGTTTTAGTGAGTAGTATCGTTGGTTGTAGCAGTAATGTATATCCAGTCCAGCCAGATTTAAATTCCGCGTGACTTAAACTACGCTGCCCAATTTCTGGGTCACATATGATTACTTGTTTGCGAGTTATTTTGTAAACTACGATATAGTGTCTGCCTTCCCAATGGGCGATCGCTGGTAGATCTTGCTGTGCCAAAATGTCGAGGCTCGCCGTTACCATTCGAGTTGTAAAGCCGATACTTTGAGCTGCAACAGCCAAACCATTTAAAGAAGCACCGTTACGATCTACCCCAGCTAAATCGCGTAAGCGGTTAACATTAAAACGTTTCCCCCAATAACGCCCGACCATGATTAGACAAGCTGCGCCACAGTCTGAGGCACTCTGTTGTAAAAAGAAAGGATAGCGTCGGCTGATTTGTTGCCATAAATGACTAACCTGTAAGCTAGGACTAGGAAAGTAAGCTTTACTAACAGTTTTTTGAGCTTTGGTTTTCGTCTTGGTTTTAGCTTGAGGCGATCGCATTTGCCCTATTACCGATTTGGTAATTGTTTTGACACTGCTTTCTGGCTCGATTGCTTCACCATCGAGATTGGCTGATCTCTGTTGTAGCGACTGCTCAAGAGCTAAGTCTGCATCTAGATCGCTGGCTGGCGTTGGTTTTTTGAGGGCAGATGCCTGACTTAAAGTATATAAATCGACGGGATTGGTGACCAACCATGCTCCAGTTTGTGGCAAGCTCTCAAGAGCATAAGTTTTTCCTGGGGTTAATTTTTGACCAGAAGAGTGCAATATTTCTCCCTGACGCAGCAACCACAACTGCTGTTTTTGCCAAACTGAGTCGGGGACAGTTCCAGGGGACAGTTGATGATTTTCCAGTAAAGGAAGGATTTCTAGTAAATTCTGAGTTTCTCGGCGATCGCCATGACCATTTTTGTAGTTAAGTAACAATAAATCTTGCAGCTTTGCCTGTGAATATAGATGCTCCCGTACTGCTGAATATTGTTCGATCACTGGTAATAGTACTTCAGCATTTACATAACAGAGTAAGGTGTTGCTGGAAGCTCTAATCGAATAAGGTTGAAAATCAGCATCGGCAAATAAGGTCAGTTCGCCAAATGATGTTCCTGGCGGTAACGAGATTACCAAGTTATTGTCGCGATCGATCACTCTTACTTTTCCTTGGAGAACTATACCTATTGTAGATTCTGCATCTTGCGATCTCCAAAATAATTGACCTTTTTCAGGCTCGAATAAGTCAACCCGATTGATAATTTTGGACAGCTCTGGCAAACAACCGCGTCCCAAGGTTTTAATCAGCCGATCTTCTAAGATTTTTCGTGAAACAACCATGCAATAGTTCTAAGCTCATGCTTTTTCGATTGAGAACATCATAAAATCTTTCGGGTCATTAAATATAATTTATTAGAATAAATAAAGATTAATTTTAATTTTTAGACTAAATTATTTGTTCTTATTGCTTTATTTTGCTATTTGATAAAATAATCTTAAAGAAATATTGAAGATTTTGGCTGTTAAAATATATTACATTAAATATAAATTACTATTAATTTTTGAAAATTATTTAAAGATTCAATTAATGATAAATTATTTAAATAGTCATCAAGCTTTTTATTTAAAGGCTTGAGAGCAATATTTTTTAAAATCTGGCGTTGTTAAGCGAATTGTATTTAAACAAAAATTAAATAATTAAATAGTGCTTTATGGTAACTTTCAACACCAATATTTAGGTAATTTTTAAAAATTTACGTATTTAAAAAAAAACTGTTGCGCGAAGTAGTTGTTATATGATATTGTCTGTTTTGTGATGTTGACAAGCATTGTAATCCACTCCATAAGTCAACATTCTGATTGTTTGATTTTGGTGTGAACAAATAAATATCAACCTTGTTCAACTTGTTCAAAAAGATATAGATCGAAACCAATAAATTACTTCTGCCTGTCAATATCATAAATTATCCCAATTTAAATTTACTGGAGAAGAATTGTGAAAATCAATATTTCTGAAATAGCAACTGAAAATGTACTTTCTGAAGTTAAATTTGCTGCGGCCAATGAAGTTATTGGTGGCGGTGGTGCTGGCATTAAATTTGACTTTATCTTTAAGGATGGTGGTGTAGGTGCTGCTAACGCTGATATCAGTTTTGACCTTATAGGTGAAACTGTCGATATAGATGAGCCTGCAAATCATTCAGCTTTATTGGCTGGGTCTTTGACAATGGGTGAGTAAGCCACAAGTTACTTTAGCAACTTAATTTGAACCTTACTTAGTTTTAGATAGTTGCATTTACTATCAGAATCTTGCTTAAGATTTTGATAGTAGATTTCTTCGCTCTTTTATTTAGATGCGACAAGTCTGCCAATTAGACGAATAGGTTGCAGACATTGCTTGGTGTAATGTGCGTGGCAAAATTCTGTATTCGTGTAAAGCTTAATCCATTAATAATAGTAGATAGATGGGATTATTAATTAAAAATATTGAACCAGAAGCAGTACTTAAGAATATAAACAGCTTTGAAGCTCAAACAGTAGTTGGCGGAAAATCTCAATATGCTTCTCTCCAAGGTGTTGCTTCTACACCTAATGGTTCTGCTTCATTTTCAATTACTGGTTTAAATGAGGGAGATAATCCCTATCTAAATGTTGAATTCAACGCCCAAGTCGTTGAAACAGAGGAAAGCATTGTTTCTAGTAGCAGCGCTTTTATTAGTGCAGGAAATTATTGACAGTTTACTTTTGTTAACTGCTAAAGTACCGATTCAAAATATCTGACATAAATTGGATTCGTAATATAGCAAATTTAAAATAATTGTGACTTAACGGGCATAGTTAGGCACAGAACTTTTTGCCTGACATGACCCATTTACTTGATTCAATAGCAATAGTAATTTGACGCACTGCTAAAAGCTGTCGGGAAAGAATTAGATCAACACGGATGCTGACTCGGCATCCAAAATTGTCCAGATCTTTTGCGTTAAGGTATCTAAGCCTGCACGAGTCACTGCGGAGACATGAAAAAGCGGCACCGAAGTTAATTCTTGTAGTTCAGAGGTAATGAATTCTAAAGTCTCATTATCTACCGCGTCAATCTTGTTAAAGGCAATAATTTGTGGTCGTTCGGGTAACCCGTGTCCGTAGGCTTCTAATTCCTGTTGAATCGTTTGATAGTCGGCAATGGGATTATCGGCTGTAGCGTCAATCAGATGCAACAAAACACGAGTTCGTTCGATATGCCGTAAAAAGTCATGACCCAAGCCAATTCCTTCAGATGCGCCCGAAATTAAGCCAGGAATGTCTGCAAATACAGTTCCATCTCCTGTGGGTTTACGCACCACGCCTAAATTGGGGACTAAGGTGGTAAACGGATAGTCTGCTACCTTGGGTTTAGCAGAAGACAAAGAAGATATTAAGGTTGATTTCCCAGCATTGGGTAAACCAATAATGCCCACTTCAGCAATGAGCTTTAATTCTAGACGTAAACGTTTGATTTCTCCTTCCAATCCTGGTAAGGCATATTCTGGAGCGCGATTGCTATTGCTTAAAAAATGCTTATTACCTAAACCGCCTTTACCGCCAGCAGCCACACAGAGGGTTTCCCCGTCCACGGTTAAATCGCCAATATATTCTCCCGTATCCGCATCTGTAATTAGAGTACCACAGGGAATTTCAATCAGGCGATCGCTTCCTTTAGCTCCCGTACAATTATTCGGGCCACCTTTTTTGCCGTCTTCTGCTTTAAAAATCCGAGCATAGCGAAAATCTAACAGAGTCTGGAGACGATTTGAGGCTACCAAAATTACCGATCCACCCCAGCCACCGTTTCCCCCAGCAGGGCCTCCCGCAGGAACATATTTTTCCCGACGGAATGCTACCATGCCATCACCACCCTTACCAGCGATTACTTCTACTTCTGCTAAATCGATAAACTGCATTGATTAGGCTCAAATAATTGATTACGGGAATTTAACTAGCTATTAGCTTTTAGCTTCTGGGTTAAAGTCTTCTCTTCTATCTTGAAAAGATGAAGAGTTTGAATTAATATAGTAGTCCAAATCTACTATTTAATTAGCTAAGAGCTAAGAGCTAAGAGCTAATGGCTATTGAACATATTTAGTCACATCTTCGCCACATTCATCAGCTAGATACGACAGGGAGCGAAAACGTAACATTGTAAACTGCTCGTACAGAGGATTAAGTTTGCAAAGAGGTGGAATATGAGCAACTTTACGTCCAAATAAATTTATATCTCGTTCAAAGGGACATTGAGGCGGAATTATTTTACAAATAAATTTAGCTAATCGGGGATCTTTCACTTCCATTCCTTCGAGCCAATCTTTAACAGGATGAAGTACATCGACATTTAATTTACATTGCTTGGATGGGGTTAAAGCAGCAGACGAATCACTCTCTACAGCAACTTCTGGTCGATAGAGATTATTTTCCAGAGATTTTAACGCCTCTACTTCAATCTCTAAGGCATCACTAAATTGATGTAGCAGTTCGTATTCAGATGTCGAATAAATTCCGTCAGCCACCGCGACTAAAACTGCTGTACGGAGAAAGTTTTCGGCTGTATCGGGTTCTTTACCTAATGTTGTCGCTAATTCTTCAGGAGTTATGCTTTCCAGACGATTTACCGCATTGATATCAACTAAATCTTGAGTTAATTGACCAATCAACTCTTGTTCTTCGGGAGTATAATGTCCATCCGCTAAAGCTATGGTGTACAAGCCTCTAAACCAAGCTACCATTTGGCGATCGCTGTAGGCTGATTCTATAATAGTAGTCATGAAAAGCTGTTGTTACTATGGGTTACCCAAAAATTTGTGTAAGAGAAAAATGAAATATCGATCTCGATCACCAGACAAAACCTGATGCCAAATCGACCATACCAATCATAGCGAAAACCAGAGGCAAAACTGTTTAAGATTGAAAAAATGCCCAGGAAAATCGTATCGCATCCCAGCCAAGATCATCTTATCTGCTATTTAACTTGTAGCGATCGCCCAGATTTTGTTATTTAATTTGTTATTTAAATTGTTACTTACAAAAGTTAAGTGAGGTACACAAAGCACCTTCACTATCAGACTGCCCAAACTAGAACACAATTAAATCCAGAATTAAATTAAAATGTTTTTTTTAAATAAAATATTTTCACCAAGTATTATTCTTCAGGATCGATAGTTTTATTAGGAGAGGCATCGTACAAGGCATTCAAACGCGATCGCGCATCATCTACAGAGACAGAACGCATTAACAGTAGTGGTTCTTCAATTATTTTGCCCTGCTCATCTAGCAATTCGGGATGAATTTGCTTGGATGAAGGCGTTCCTTGATGAGAACCATTGTACTGGGGAGGATAAAATTTCTGAGATTCTACGCTTAAAGTGACCAAACTACGAATCAGATTGCTAACTGCTAGTAGAGCAATTACCGTGAAAGCTAAAATGTAAATTAAATGCAACATATAAATTATTTTCCCTCATAAACTCATAACAATAATCTGCAAAAGGAATGATTTGAGTCTTTTTTACTGTTGTTTTAGATTTCGGAACTCTAATTTGGTAACTGCTTGTTTTCCCGCCATCTTTGGGCAACATCCCAACACTCAGCCACTAGTTGATGCCAGGGAAGCAACATCTTAGAGTCTATACCCGCTAATCCTTCAGTTGCTTGGAACAGCATTTTTACTGTCTGAACTTCTTGCTGACTGTGAACAATTCTGGCTAGTAATTCCGCTTGCTCTTGAGCTGTGAAGAAAGACATCTGTTCCGACTCTAACAAAGTGCGCGATCGCCCAAACCAATATTGAAAATCTTCTAGCAGCGGCTCTAAAACCGTTTTTAGTAGCTCCTTTTCAGTAGGTTGTTCGGTAGACATTAATTACTTTTATTTTAAAACTTGTTTATTATTCCAACATTAATCTTAGCGTTTTTTACAAAATTTAATATAACTATTATTTTTTTGATTCAGCAACGATTTTAATTTTGCAGAGCAATCCCGATCTAAAATGGGAAGGAAACGGTATTACTTGCGCCTTTAATAACTAGCCGATGCCTGAAGCAGAACCACAACAATCGATCAAATTACTCCGCACCAGTGAGTCCGAGTCATTACAGAAAATCCGCCACACCGCGTCTCACATCATGGCAATGGCGGTACAAAAGTTGTTCCCCAAGGCACAAGTGACGATTGGCCCCTGGACGGAAACTGGTTTTTATTATGATTTTGATAGTCCCGATCCTTTTACTGAGAAGGATTTGAAGCAAATTCGCAAGGAGATGATCAAGATTATTAACCGTCAACTGCCTGTAATCCGTGAAGAGGTCAGTCGAGAAGAGGCTAGAAGTCGAATTGAAGCCCAAAATGAACCCTATAAGTTGGAAATTCTCGATAGCATTCAAGAACCAATTACGATCTATCATTTGGGCGAACAGTGGTGGGATTTGTGTGCAGGGCCTCATCTAGAAAATACGGCGGAGATTGACCCGAAAGCGATCGCACTGGAAAGTGTTGCGGGGGCATACTGGCGCGGAGACGAGACTAAAGCTCAACTACAGCGGATCTACGGTACTGCTTGGGAAACTCCCGAACAGCTAGCAGAGTATCACCGCCGTAAAGAAGAGGCCTTAAAGCGCGACCATCGTAAGTTAGGGAAAGAACTAGGACTATTTATCTTTGCCGATGCGGTGGGTTCTGGTTTGCCCCTCTGGACACCTAAAGGGACTATTTTGCGATCGCAGTTGGAAGATTATCTCAAGCAAGAACAAATCAAGCGGGGTTATTCTCCTGTTGTCACTCCTCATCTAGGTAAAGTCGATCTGTTTAAGATTTCGGGACACTGGCAAAACTACAAAGAAGACATGTTCCCGATGATGGCAGAGAATGAGGCAGCAGCAGTAGCAGAACAGGGTTTTGTCCTCAAGCCGATGAACTGTCCTTTTCATATTCAAATCTATCAAAGTGAACTGCGATCTTATCGAGAGTTGCCCATACGCTATGCTGAGTTTGGTACAGTATATCGTTACGAACAGTCTGGAGAACTGGGTGGCTTGACTAGAGTGAGGGGCTTCACTGTGGATGATTCTCATTTATTTGTTACCCCTAAACAACTAGATGATGAGTTTTTGAAGGTGGTGGAGCTTATTTTAACTGTCTTCAAGAGTTTGCAACTGAAGAATTTCAAAGCTCGTCTTAGCTTCCGCGATCCAGAGTCGGATAAATATATTGGCTCTGATGATGCTTGGGATAAAGCCCAGAATGCGATCCGTCGAGCAGTGAAAAAAATGGACATGAACCATTTTGAAGGAATTGGCGAAGCAGCGTTTTATGGCCCAAAACTAGACTTTATTTTTGAAGACGCTTTAGGTCGAGAATGGCAGCTAGGGACAGTTCAAGTCGATTACAATTTACCTGAACGTTTTGAGCTAGAATATGTTGCCGAAGATGGTTCTCGTCAGCGTCCAATTATGATTCATCGTGCGCCCTTTGGCTCTTTGGAGCGGCTAATCGGCATCTTAATTGAAGAATATGCGGGAGACTTCCCTCTGTGGTTAGCGCCTGTTCAGGTGCGTTTATTGCCCGTTAGACCCGATCATTATGAATATGTTCAAGAAGTGGCAGCCAAAATGCGGGCAGCAGGCATTCGTGCCGAAGCTGATACCAATGGCGATCGCTTGGGTAAAATGGTGCGTAATGCTGAAAAACAAAAAATTCCTGTAATGTCCGTAGTTGGCGATCAAGAAGTAGCGGATCATACTTTGAGTATTCGGACACGTGCTTCAGGAGAATTAGGGGCGATCGCGATCGAGGAAGTGATTAATAAGCTAACTACAGCGATCTCAGAACACAGTCACTTTTAATTTGGCAACTTCAACTTATTGAGATGTTTAAAAGCGAGGTTAACCGCAACTTCGCTCTTAGCTAAAAATGATTAAAAAGCTAAGATTTTCTTAGAGAGTAGCGATCTATCGATCACCTACACTTAATATTTAATTGACACTTAGCTTGGCTAAAATATTTTACGGCATTTCGTTAGTTTTAAAGCACTACCACGATCTGATTTATCGATGACACATCATACCAATGGATTGCTGATAGGCATAATATCGTTACTTCGTTTTTGCGTTAAAAAGTCAAGCACTGTCGTAATTTTTAGTTTACTAGGGCTTAGTTTTAATATCCCCAGAGTTGATGCCGAAGAAAATATTTTGGTAATTCATGCTTACGATTCTGAGCTTGCTTCTACCAAGGAAAGTCAGTTGGCAATTGAACAGGGATTTGCCGAGATCGCCCCCCAGGATCATATATATCATGAGTTTCTTGACAACCAATATAATTTTAATGCCCAAGACGAACAGAAATTTGTCGAATATCTCGATCATAAATATCGGCGTGGCGGAATCGATCTGTTGATGGTTGTGGAAGAACCCAGTTTAGAATTTATGCTACGTCAGCATCAAGAGTTTTTTCCGCAAATTCCCGTAGTATTTTTGGGAATTGAAGAATTGAGCCAAGAAGTGTTAGATACTCACTGGTTAACAGGAGTTGTCGAAGATCGCTCGATTGTGGAAACAGTTTTAGAAGCCACCAGACAGACTTGGACAAATACCGCCCTGATTATTAACGACACCAGCGATCGAGGTAGAGCTAACCTAGAGGAAATTACAGAGATCAAAAAACGTTATAGCCAATCTCTTAAAGTTGAAGTAATTAATGATTTAATTCCAGAAGAGGCTAAATCTAAGTTCGACAATTATCCTCCCAGCGTCCCGATCATTATGCTAGGGCAGCTACATAAAAGTCGGTCAGAAAAAACGCCGATCGATCCCAGTTTAGATACTCAAATATTAAGTAAACTAATTCCCAATCCAATCTATACCGATAATTCGGTGCGCTTGGGCAAAGGTGTAGTGGGGGGCAAAATTTTTGATGGGGAATATCATGTCCGACAAGGGGTGGAGCTAGCTCATAAAATCTTGCAAGGAGCAAAGCCCGATGAAATCGGGCCTTTTTTTACCGTAAAAAATCGCTGGATCTTTGATTATCGGCAGTTACTCAAACGCAATATTAAACTCGAACTCTTACCACAAAATAGTGAACTGCTTTATGTTGAAACACCTGTTTACGTTAAGTATCGATCGCTGATTTTGTTAGCGGGTTTGACTTTGCTCGCTAGCTTTATAACCATCGTTTTGCTGATTAGAAGAGGTCGCAAGCGGGAATTAGCCAACCAAGTTCTGCAAGAGAATGAACAGAGATATAAAGATCTCGCAGAAGCAGGAGCTAACGTTTTTTGGGAGCTAGATAAGCATTTAAAATATTCTTATATCTCTGGTAGTACGGAAGATTTATGTGGTCTTGACCCCTCAGCCATGAAGGGTCATTATCCTCCCCAACTGCATCAAAGTAATGCTCGATTAGACGTTGATTGGGAAATGTTTGAGCGCATCACCAAAACCAGACAGCCATTTAAGGACTTTACCTTTAGCCTCCAGGATCGCAATCAAGGTATCCGCATCTTTAAAATTAATGGCAGTCCTTTATTTGACGCTAAACATAACTTTTTAGGCTATCGCGGAGTAAAACAAGAAATTACTGCCGAACAAAATCTCTATCAGAAAATTGCCTACCAAGCTGCTTATGATGATCTGACAGGGTTACTAAATCGCCGTGAATTTAATCAAAAATTAGAGTATTCAGTCCAAAAAGCGCATAAATATCATACTGAGTCGGTACTATGTTATTTAGATCTTGATCGCTTCAAAATTGTTAATGATACCGCAGGTCATTTAGTCGGCGATCGCCTGTTGTCGGAATTAGCCCAGCTTTTAAAAGGTATGATTCGTAAAGAAGACACCTTGGGTAGATTAGGGGGAGATGAGTTTGGTCTACTGCTAGAAGGATGCTCCATTAGTGAGGCAGAGTTGGTCTGCGAACAGCTAATTAGAGCTATTAATAACTATCGTCTGCAATGGAAAACCGTTGAGTTTGATGTGGGAGTAAGTGTGGGGATGGTGGGAATTGGTAACAATGCTGCTGATGCTCCAGAACTATTGAGTCGAGCTGATTTAGCCTGCTATCAAGCAAAAAATCTGGGTCGAGGGCGAGTTTACATCGTGGAAAATGACGATCAACAACTCGATCTCCAACAAACTCAAATGAGTCATGTGGCAAATGTCTCCCAAGCAATTAAGGAAAACCGTTTTTACTTGGTCAAACAGTTAATTAAGCCGATGACAGATCACCATGAACAGCGCGATCACTATGAATTATTGCTCCGTCTCAAAGATCGAGAGGGAAATTTGATTACCCCCGAAGAATTTATTCCCGTAGCCGAACGCTATGGCGTGATTACCATTGTCGATCGCTGGGTATTAGAAGCTGCTCTTGAGTCTTACCCGCAGTATTTTGCTGCTAAAAATGATTTGGTTTCGATCAACTTATCTGGAGCAAGTATTAATGACGAGCGATTCACCACCTTTGCCCTGGATCTGATTAAACAGTCAGAAGTTCCTGGAGACTGTCTGTGTTTTGAAATTACCGAAACCGCAGCGATTGCCCAGATGAACCACGCCCAAAAATTTATGCTGACTATGAAAGAATTAGGCGTGAAATTTGCTCTGGATGATTTTGGCAGTGGACTATCTTCCTTTTCCTATCTAAAGAATTTACCCATCGACTATCTCAAAATTGACGGTAGTTTAGTCAAGGCTATTCCCAATGAGGAATACGATCGCGCGATCGTTACTTCCATTAATGAAGTCGCACATTTAATGGGCATTAAAACCATTGCCGAGTTTGTCGAAACCGATCAAATTCTCGAACATATCGCTCAAATTAGCATCGACTATGCTCAGGGATATATTACAGGTAAACCAGAGGCGATCGCTTCATAGTTATAGCCGTACAAAGTTAGCGGCGCGTTTTGAGTGTGAATCTTCATACTCAAAAGCCGCCGCAGATGAGGACATTAATAGTAATCGGCTCGTAAATAGGAAATAGGAAATAGGAAATAGGAAGTAGGAAGTAGGAAGTAGGAAGTAGGAAGTAGGAAGTAGGAAATAGGAAATGTCCTAACGTTTTTACGTGTGGCTATACTAGCCAATAGATAAACCCAGTTTCAAACCCAAGACAGCGTGGGCGACAAGAATTAATAAGGCAGTACTACCCACATAAGCATGTACTGTTCTAGCAGTTGCTTTATTGCCGATAAAACCTGTCGCAGCAATGATGGCATTAATCGTCAGCAACGAGATGACAACTGTACCTGTCACGAAGTGAGGACTTTCTAAAATAGGTTGTCCCTGCATCACTAGTGACATTACCCCACCTGTATAGCCTAGAAGCAAAAAGATATACATTAAAGGCGCAATTTTACGATGATCGGCTTTATTTTTAATTGCTACTTCCGTATTCGTAGTTGCCAAAGTTCTACCACGCCATCCCGCCCAAGCTGCTGCACTGCCCATAGCAAAGACGACAATACCCATCATCACAGGATGTCCCCAATGAACAATCGGTTCTGGAGTGCCTAAACTATTAAACCAATTGGCGATCGGCTCGATTGAAGACCTAATACTCATTCTGATATTGCTTAACTAAACTTAATAATACTTATAACTATACCGAAAATAGCCCTAGTAATTATCATCTCAAGCCATCTAAAATTAGACTGGCGAGGATTGAAGAAGATGCCTCTCTTCTTTCCAGGCATAAATATTGAGTTGAAAATCAAATCCCGCATAGGAATCTAAGCCAAGAAAAGGAGTTAGTTTTTCAAAAGGATTTTCCATATATAGTCGAAATCCTTCTTGAGACAGAAAATTGACAATCTCGTTTAAGTTTTGCTTTTGTCCAACTTTAGAATGATATTCAATAAAAAAGTGATTGACCGAATCTAGTAAACCTTTGCATCGAGGAAGCACAAACTCTTCTGCTCCTTCAATATCCATTTTAATAAAGTCAAATGCTTGGTTTAAGAGCAATTCAGCAATATCAACTGCCTCAACTTCCACTGTATTGTGATTGTGATTACCATAATCAATCTGACCGCTATCTGCTCCCTCAGAAGCAAAATTGAGCAAAGAATTTTCGTACCAAACTGCTTTGTTGATCAGTTTAACGTTGGGGTAATCTTGACTGTTAATATTGCTTTGTAAGTAGCTAAATACTTTAGGATCTGCTTCTAATGCTACTATTTCTGCATTTGGATATAGCTCGTGAAAAAAGATAATACTCAAGCCAATATTCGCACCTAAATCTAATATTTTAAGTGAAGTATTATCAGCTTTAAATTTGTATATTTGGTTGAGAAAAATTTCTTTATATGCTGATAAAAAAGAAGCTGCGTCGGGAATTATAAGCTCTTTCTGTTTTAATTTAACCTTACATTCTTGATATCTTTGATAGCGATTAAGCTGCGAATATAACTTATTATAGTTTAAATAATTGGGTTCAGTTAATAATTTATGTACATGTCTAATCGGCTCAAAAATTAATGGCTTTACTATTCCATTCATGTTGAATATTGATAGCTAAATATTTATAGTTATAAAGGAAGTAGCGCATTTTGGCAAATAGACTAAATAGTAAATTGTCGGTCGATCTTCCTGGTTAAATAAAGCGATCGCTTTTAAATACTTCTAAATAAATATAGATGAAATTAGCGAATAATTCCCTAGGAGCGATTATCTAACACTGGTTTAGGGGAATGTTTGAACTGAAGGGGAATTTTGATGACTGAACGTGGTTCTAATATTTTGGCTGCTCCTAAAAGATCGAGACTTTCTAATAGAGCATCTTTAATCACTGCTGGTTGAGGCTCAGATAACATCAGACGATAATATTCAATTGACTGCTCGTAATGCTCGGCGGATAAACGATTATTAATTAAAAGACGGGTTAATTGTCTAATGGCTACTAAACGCTTGAGGCGATCGCGATCGCTTAAATCAATCAGTAACTGGTCTAATTTAGCTTCCAGAGAACTTGCTTTTTTACCCCGTAAAGACCAGAGTAAACAGATTAGCGTAGTTAGGCTCACAAAACCTTGAAGAATATTGCCTGTGGCTAACCATTGATTGTCTGCATCAGCCCAAATAGAAGCAGCCAGGTAAGTACAAAAAGCAGCCGACGCTCCAGTACCCACTGCTAAACTTAGCTGGCGATTAGAACCAACAAAAAAATTACGCCATTGCCGACAATAGCTTTGCCAGTGAGAATTTTGGGCGAGATAGCAGGCTGACATAGCACCAATGCCCATGCTGGTAGAGAGGAATAGCTTCCAGTTCATCCACCATAAAAGAGCAAAAACCATTAGGCAGAGTGCTTGCCCACTTAAGCGTTGAAACTGCTTGTCTTTGATCAATAATCTACAGATATTTAGCGTTTGTTGCCAGCTAGTTGCTTGAGACACGAAGAGATTTACCAATCATATTCCGCTTTAATATACTATTTATTTTTCATCATTGGCGACCTTTTGTGACAAACAGCCATATTCTTAACTTTGCTCAGTTGTTAGTTTTTGAGCCATAACTGATACTGTTGCTAAGTAAATACCCCAAGCAGTTTGTTCTTCGGCAAATTGACAGTAGGTTTGAATATCTGTTTGAGTTGCTTTTCCTGTCGCAATATATGTGTCAGCTAAGTGCAGCGCCGAAAGTTTCATCATCGTAGCAATATTTGAATTTCCCTCAACTATGGGAACAGCGTTTTCTACCTGTAGATGCTGGAAGCCTAGTTGTTGTAAAAGAGATGGTAGCTTAATTCCCAGGGCATAATCTTTTCCTTGATTGATAAGCATCTGGCAAATAGCTTGATTTACCTTCTCTACTGATTGCTGTTGGTGTGGAGTTCCCGAAATACATCTAGCAGCAGAAAAATCAGGTTCTTTGATGATCAGCCAGCCTTGAGGCTTAAGTAACTTGGCGATCTTAGTTAACACAGCTGGATCTTTTAGGTGAATTAAGACATTACGAATATGGATCAAGTCAAATGAGTTCACAAAATTAACTTGGTTAATATCAGCCTCAATTACCTCAACATTTGGTAGCTGAGTAGCTTGGATAAAACGAGTATCGAGATCCACTGCCGTCACTTTGCCTGCTGTGCCTACTATTTCTGAAAGCCAGCGCATCATCGATCCTGCACCTGCTCCAATTTCGAGACATTGCCAACCGCTAGTTATACCTGTCGCCAAGATTTGACGACGACTTGCGGGATCGAATATTTTTTCGATCATCTGTAATCTGGTTAACTCCGACTCGAATTGAGTATTGGCAAAAATATATTCTGATTTCATGGTTAAATTTTAGGGTTAAACTTGTACCATTTCTCAAAAGTAATAAGAGACTTGGTAGGTTGGGTAGAACGATAGTGAAACCCAACAAAATCTTTTAGTTGTTGGGTTTCGTGCCTCAACCCAACCTACTAGCTCGAATTGAGTATTGGCAAAGATATATTCTGATTCCATGTTAAATTTTAGAGTTAAACTTAATCCCTAGATAATGCCGATTGCTTAAACTCGACGTTTAAATTTACTTGTTCTTCCGTGGCTAATACCGAACCATCGGGGTTTTCTAAGACAAATCCAGCATCGCGGATCATGGCTAAATCGTTACTGGCAGATTGTCCTACGGTCGTCAGATAATCGCCGACAAAGATGGAATTAGCAGGATATAAGCCCATTACCTGAAGCGATCGCAAATGTACTTCTCTGCCTCCAGCAATTCTAATTTCTTGCTGGGGTAAGATAAAGCGGAATAGATTTAAAATCTTTAGACAACGACGGGGATTCAGTTGATTAACTTCAGATAAAGGTGTCCCTTCAATGGGAATCAAAAAGTTAATCGGTACGCTGGTAACGTTCAATTCCCGCAAGGAATAAGCCAAGTCAATAATATCTTCATCGCTTTCATTCATGCCCAATATTCCCCCCGAACAGGTTGTAATGCCTGCTTTTTGGACATTTTTAAGGGTTGCCACGCGATCGCTAAAGGTGTGAGTACTACAGATATTCTCGTGATGATTGGCTGAAGTGTTCAAGTTATGGTTAACCCTATCTACGCCGACTGCTGCCAAACGCTGGGTTTGATCTTCACTCAATAATCCCAAACAAGCACAGATTTTTAGATCGTGTTTGCTCTTAACCGCCTCAAAAGCTGCTAAAACCTGGTTAAACACCGATTCCGAAGGCGATCGCCCTGAAATTGCCATACAGAATGTACCTGCTTGCAAACTAGCTGCTCGATCTGCTGCTTGAAGGATCTTTTCTTGAGCAATCAAAGGATATTTCTCAATTTCTGCCGTAGAGATTTTCGACTGAGAACAATAGTTACAATCTTCGGGACACAAGCCACTTTGAGCATTGAGTAAAAAATGGAGCCTGACGCGATTAGACCAATAATGATGACGCACTTTGTAAGCTGCGGACAACTGTTCTAGCAGCACCAAATCGGGTGCATTTAAAATACTTTTAGCCGTAGGGCGATCGATTAATCCTCCTGATAAGGAAAGTTCAGCTATGGCACTATAGTCAAGATTCGTCATGGCGATTACGCTTTGCGTTCCGTAGGGTACGCTCTTTATCGATAAGAGAACCCTTTTGTTTTATCACGATCGCTTGAGGTTAAATCAAGAAAAAGTTTTAAAAAGTCAAAAGTCATTAATTATTCACTTAGAAAACGCAGTACCTTTAGATTAAACCTTTCCAACTGTTCAGCATAGGGATTATGGGCGCATTCTTCAAATACTATTAGCTGAGAATTAGGTAATTCAGCCTGAAAGCGATCGCCCAAACTCACTGGAGTTAACTTATCCTGTCTTCCCCACAAGATAAGCGTGGGATGATTGAGTGCCGATAATTTACCATCAAGAGTATCTTCACCCTGCTTGAACAACTCAACTACTTGTTCATTGACATAACCAGAGTTACTAGCGACTGTAAATACATAATTGACAGTTTCCTCGGCTTGGGCAATTTCTTGGTCATATAAAGCCAACGCGAGAAGTTGACGCACTTGTGCCTGAGTTGATGGGTTGAGCAGTTTTAATGAACCTGGAGTAAAACCAAGCATTTGCGGATCGACATCTGGAAGAGCATAGCCAAAACCACCGCTAACATTTACCAACTTGTCTATTTTGTCGGGATAAGTTAAGGCAAAATTTATGGCAATTATCGCTCCCAAAGAGTGACCGATTAAAGAAAAGCGATCGCGATCGAGTGTTTGCAAAAAGCCATGAAGATAATCTACGAAAGTGCCAATGCGATAATTGATGGATGGTTTATCTGACTGACCACAACCAGGTAAATCGAGGGCGATAACGTGAAATTGCTGTGATAATACCTTAATATTCGGCAACCAATCTGATGCCTCGCTGATAAGACCATGTAAAATTACGATCGTTGGTCTATTTACATCCCCTGCTGCCAAATAGCGTAGTTTCTGCCCATAAACTGTAACAAACTGTTTGGTAATAGTTGGCGTTTGCACAGATGCATTAACGTGATTAGTAAGGGCGATCTCTCCTGCAACTCCTAAAACCATAAATAATTCTCGTCGCTTCATGTTAATTTTCTACGATTTTTTTGATATGGGCAATAATCGTTAATACTGTCATAATTGTTCAGATTCCGTGGCAAAAAATTTTCTCGTTCTTTCCCTAGATTACCTTGCTGGTTATTTCTTCATATTGCGTTATTGAATAGCGATCGCAATTTCCTTGAGTATTTATTAGAAACTGACTGTTTATGAATGATATTAATGTCCTAAGATAAGGTAACGAAAAGAAATGAGTTTGTTATACCAATTCTCTATGAAAATGCATTAAATCAGATTTGACTCCTTTGCCCTAAACTAAGCGGGATAAATATCTTTGTCCTAAAGGATTCCCTAACCCTAAAGGGTACCGCTTCGCATAAGGGCGACACGGAGTTAGTACCCTTGCGGTATACACCTTCGGACGATGCGAAGCGAGTGCTTTAGTATAAGCTTCGCGTCCGTCTTTGCCCCAAACTAAGCGGGATAAACGTCTTTGCGTCTTAGCGTCTTTGCGCGAAATCAAAGAAATATGAGATTAATTTGTTGGTGTATATCGATCCAACCATTGTTGAATATCCGCCAAAACCAGATCTGGGATTTCCCAGGGAAACAAATGGGCTACTTGAGGATAGTTTTTATATGCGCAATTGCTCAGATGTTCGGCGGTTTTTTGACTAGCGAAGGGAATGATATGACGATCGCATTCTCCTGATAACATTAAGCAGGGAATCTTAATCTGATCTAAATGTTCTAAGCGGTTATATCCTTGTCTAATGGCAGTGAATAAAGCATTCTGCGCTGCTTTTGAGGTTTGTAAATAGGCAGGGACAGCTTCTTTGGCTAGATAGTGATAAACTTCGGGTTTGTGGTTTTGAATTAGATAACGAAACAGCGATCGCTTGCAAAAAGTATCAATGTTCCATTGCCAGGCTGGTTTGAGATAGTTAGCTATACCCCCGATACCTGTAAACAACAGATCTTGCCAAGTTTCTCGTGGATGGCTACTGAGGGGATGAGCAGCCGTAGCAATTAAGATTAGACCGCTAAACCTGGTGGGCTGTGCTAGGGCTAATTCCATGGCGATAATGCCCCCTAAAGACCAACCTAATACCAGACATTGCTCGATTTGATGCTGGTCTAGCAAGGCGATCAGATCTGTCAGATGATCCTGCATGGCAAAGTTTTGCTGGTAACGACTTTTACCGTAGCCTCGTAAATCGGGGGTAATCGTTTGATATTGCTGGGATAAATAATTGGTAAATACAGACATGCTTGCTATACAGCCAGGATGACCATGTAGACAAAGTACGGGATATCCTTGTCCTTTAATTTCTGTATTTAATTTCATAATTGACTCTGTATTGCAGTTAATTTGGCGATCGCTGTAATTAACTCGGGAATATCGATCGGTTTGGCGATGTGCTGTTTAAACCCCGCATCAAAGCTTCGTTGTTGCTCAATTTCTCCCGCATAGGCGGTAAGAGCGATCGCTGGTATGTCTCGTCCTTGAGGCAGTTGGCGAATCTGCTTAATTAGGCTGTAGCCATCAGTGTGGGGCATCCCAATATCGCTAATAATCAAGTCGGGAGTCGTCTGGTTTAACGCTTCTAAAGCTGCTGCTGCTGATGCCACCGAGATTACTGCTGCACCCTCTTGCTCTACGATCATAGTTAGTATGTCCAACGAGTCTACTTCATCATCTACGACTAAAATAGTCAAACCGTCAAAGTGATTGGATCTTAATGATTGCTCGGCTTCAAAATCTATTTGCTTTGGTGTCGGTACATTCATAAGTGGTAATCTAACGCTAAAAGTCGCTCCTTGATTCAAGCCTGGACTTGATACCGCCACTGTTCCTTCGTGTAGCTCACATAAATGAAGCACGATGGCAAGACCTAGGCCCAACCCGCCAAATTCTCTCGTGTTGGCACTGTCTGCCTGACGAAAGCGATCGAATACATAGGGTATAAACTCAGGTTCGATTCCTCGTCCTGTATCTATGACTTCAATTAATGCTTGTGTAGCAATTCTTTTAAGCTTAATGACTATCTGACCTTGTTCTGGGGTAAATTTTACGGCATTAGTAATCAAATTCCACATAATTTGTTGCAAACGCGCAGCATCTCCTAAAACCTGACCGATATCAGACTCAAATTCGGTTTCAATTTGGATTGATTTGGCTTCGGCGGTTAGCTGGACGGTGGAAAGTGCTGCTCTAATCACTGATTCGAGATTTAACGGCACTTTATTGAGGTTTAGCTTACCTCGTAAGATCTTGGAGACATCAAGTAAATCATCAATTAACTGTGCCTGCAATTTAGCATTTCGTTCAATTATGGCTATTCCTTGAACGATCCTGTCTGCATCTAGTTTCCCTGCTAAAAGTAGCTGTGACCAGCCTAAGATTGGATTTAGGGGGGTGCGTAGTTCATGAGAAACGATCGCCAGAAACTCATCTTTGAGCTGATTGGCTTGGATTAAATCTTCGGTTTGCTGGAGTAGTTTTTGCTCTAGCTGTTTTATTTTAGTAATGCTGGTGTTTGTGCCGTACCACTTAACAATTTCTCCCTGTTCATTGCGCAACGGTCTAGCTTTACAGAGAAACCAGTCATATGTTCCTTCAGCACAACGTAAACGAATTTCTAAAGCAAATTGAGAATTGGTTTTAACTGCCTGAATCCAACTTTCTGTAACAGTTGGTAATTCGTCAGGATGCACGATACTCGCCCAACCTTGCTTCCGCATTTGCTCTAGATTGAGTCCTGTATAATCCTGCCAGCGTTGATTAATATAATCTAGGTGTCCGTCTCTTGCTGCCGTCCAGATTTGTTGAGGAATTACTTTAGTAATTAACTCCAGCTCATGTTCTCTTTGCTTAAGAGCTTGTTTAGCAGCTTCGCGATCGCTTATATCCATACCAAAGGGAACTAGATATTCTACCTCTTGGCGATCGTTAAACTTGGGAACTATGCCGAAATCCGCCACGATCAATTTTTCTGATTTAACCCTGGCAAGAATGTCAAAACGCACCATTTCTCCTGCTGAGGCGCGCATAATAGCATTATCGATCTGTTGCTGAATTTGAGGATCGTAAGACCACCAATAAGCTTCGCTAAAGTGTTTATTTAAGATTTCTTCTGGCTGCAAATCAGCCAAATCTAAAGCTGTTTGATTGACTTCCGTGACAATTCCATCAGGAGTTAAAAATCCAGCAAAAATGGGTAAGCTGTCGAGTAACATTCTCAGCTGCTGCTTACTGTGACGTAAAGCCGCTTCATTCTCTTTAAGATGGGTAATATCTAAATTAATCCCGCTCAAACGAATTGGCTCGCCACTGACATCACGGGTAACATTACCCACCCCCAATAACCAGCGAATCCCCTTTTGAGGATGGAAAACCCGAAATTCAGTCTGATATTCAGCAGATTCTCCTGATAGAACTTTGGCTAAATCTTGGCTAGTTCGCTCTAAGTCGTGGGGGTGTAATGATTGTTGCCAATCCTCATATTGTAAAGGCTTTATCTGAGGATCGATACCATACAGGTCATAATTTTCTGGCGACCAAACAATCTCTTGTTGAATCAGATCCCAACTCCAAGTCCCAGCTTGAGCGCTGGAGAGGGCAAGTTTGAGCAACTTTTGGCTTTCAATTAGCTGTTGTTCTGCTTGTCTTAAATTAGTAATATCTCCTACCGTACCGATCATCTGGACGGCTTGACCCAATCGATTGTAAATACCTTTACCTTTAGCAAATATCCAGTGAATACTATCATCTGGCCAGACAACACGATATTTAATATTGTATTCAGTCTGATTAGCTAGAGCTCGATCAATAGCTGCTTGAGTGCGATCGCGATCTTCTGGATGAAGGGCACTAATAAATTTTGCATGGCTGGGTTCAACATCAAGTGGCATCCCAAACAGAGCTTTACATTGGTCTGTCCACTCCAGAGTTTCCTCTTGCAGATTCCAAAACCACATTCCCGTGCCAGAGGCGAACAATGCCAGTTTTAAGCGTTCTTCGCTTTCTTTTAAAGCCATTTCTGCCTGCTTGCGAACGCTAACATCTCTAGCAACACCCAATATCTGCTCTATGTGACCATCAGCAGTACGGCGGTATACCTGATCCTGGGAGCAAAACCAGCGCCATCTACCATTGCGATGACGCATCCGATATTCAAGTTTCACTACTGCTCCAGGCTGCGATCGCTCTAATTTGGCTAAATGAGCGGGGAATTGCGCAAAATCTTGAGGGTGCATGACTTCAAACTGAAACTCATCACCCATTGCTTGAATTTCTTCTGGGGTATAGCCTAATAAATCGTAAGCTTGGGAATTAACATAAAGATTGCGCTGGGAAATTGCATCAAATAGATACAGCAAGCCAGGAACAGCTTCCGCCGAAACTTTAAACTCAGGAGTATCTACCTGGGGTTGCTCCCCTGTAATATCCCGAAAGCTGGTTACTACCCCAGATGGTTTGTCAGTGTTTCCTGAAAATAAAGGCTGGGAATCCAATGAAAGCCAGATTAAATGATCTTCTGACTGATAAAAGCCGATTTTTACACTACTCGAAGGCTGTCCCGTGGCTAAGACACTAGCTACACCCCCAGAATAATAAAAAGCGATCGCTGGATGGGTGTTAGGGGGAAAAGGTAAATTTTCTGCCTGAGTAGTCTGCCAGGATATTTTCGGCGGAACCACCCCAATCATTGCTGCGGTGCTATAGCCCAGAATCTTTTCGGCTTCCTTATTGCAACTTTGAATACTACCATCTGCCAGCTGAATGATTACACCTATCATGGCTGTATTAGAAGTGCTTTTTAAACCTGTCTTCATCTTGATGCTTAAACTGAAAAGAAGAGTAATCTCTAAGCTCTAAGCCTGGTATAGTTCCTCCACTTCTTGATTTAAGTGGAATAAGACATAGTAGGAGGTTAAATTTCCTATGTATGTAAGCTTATAGCTAACCGCTTGGCGGTATTAATTATATGATGGCGCAAGTCTGTATGCTGCTGTACGCTAATTATTTGATTTTAATCGCCAAATTAACCATTATCTTGTGTTGAACATTGAACACATTGAACACTAAATAATCGTGTTTTTTCTCAAGCTGCACTGCTTTGTTTTTTGTCTATCTTAGGTTGTATGCGTACCATATTAGTATTACTTTAGATAGATAATTACTAAATAATTTCTTAACTAATTGAGGAGTTTAACAATAGCGCGATCGCGACCTTCTTTTTTTGCTTGATAAAGAGCTCGATCGGCAGTAACCAAAAGTTGTTTTTTAGTGTATTTTGAGCAGGGAATCACAGCGCTAACGCCTATGCTTAAGGAGACGTAATCTCCCACTAAAGAATCTGGATGAGTTAGAGAGAGGGTTTTAATTTGTTGACGCATTTTTTCTGCTACTACTAGAGCATTATTTGCTGATGTTCGAGGTAAAATTACGGCAAATTCCTCTCCCCCATAGCGAGCCACGAGATCTGTAGGGCGTTGGACGGCTCTTGATAATGCTTGAGCTACCTGTTGTAAACAAGTATCTCCCTGCTGATGACCAAAGCGATCGTTATAAAGTTTAAAATAATCAACATCACAAAGAATTACAGCTAAAGCAAACTGTTCTCTTCTGGCTAGCTGCCATTCCCTAGTCAAAAAATCATCGAAATAATAACGATTGGCTATGTTCGTCAACCCATCTACAGTAGCTAATTTACTTAGTTTTTGATTGACCTCTAATAATTTGCGTTCGATCGCTTTACGCGCGGCAATTTCTTGTTCTAGTTGTTGATTTTTGGTTTTTAGTTCTGTTTGTAGACGGTGATATTTTAGTTGAGTTTCTACCCTGGCAACAACTTCTTCCATTTGAAAGGGTTTGGTAATATAATCATTGCCACCAAGATTAAAGGCTTGAGTTTTATTATTAACTTCTTTAAAAGCACTAATAAATATAATCGGGATATCTCGAGTAAGGCGATCGCTCTTAAGTATCTGACAAACCTCAAAACCACTCATTTCAGGCATACTAACATCTAATAAAATTAGATCTGGAGGGTTTGCCTTGGCTAAATTGATAGCTGATTTTCCTCGATTACATTCGGCGACTTCGTATCCTTGAAGCGCAAGTATTATCGACAAAAGTTTTGTATTATCTGGTTGATCATCAACTACTAAAATTTTACCCTGATGCTCTGGCGTGTGCTTAAATTGAGACATACTTCTGAGTGCTGGCAGTAAAAATATTAAAATATTTACTCTGCTCAATTCATCTTTCTTTAGTCAGAATTTTTTAATATCGCCTTAAATATTAGTCCCAATCAATGTTAAAAATTGAAGATATATTCATTTTATTTTTGCCTTCTGATGCTACGACGGCGGATAGTGCGATGGTGTATTCGTTCTAAAATTGCCAAGCCATAAAAGTAGGTAATTACCGCCATAATCATTCCCACCACAAAACTTCCCGTCAGCAAAGTAATTGCAAAGGTAGAACCTAGTTCTTTAAAGGCAGCAAAAGACTCAAGAGTAAGGGGTGGCAGAACTGTATCTTGTGTTCCTAACAACAGCTTACCAATTTTATAGTTGAAAATATAAAGCGGTACAGAGGTTAGAGGATTACTAATCCAGGTTGCTGCTAATGCTGCGACTTTGCTACCACGAAAAACAGCAGCGAACAAGAGCGCCAGTAGACTTTGCATACCAAAGAAGGGGAAGCAGCCAGTAAAAACTCCTACAGCTAATCCCTTGGCTACGACTTCTGGTTTATCCTGCAATCTTAATAGCCTGAGATAGGCTAAACGAATTAGCCTACTTAAACTATGCCGACGCAACTTTAAATGTTTCTGGTTATGTTTACGGCTTCTACGCACTGGAGGTGTTAGAACATTTAGCGATCTTGTTTGCCAATAGGTTCTGTCTGAGGTTGAATTATGGGGGAAATGTTTCTGACTCATGTTGATTGAAAAAAGTGATCATCTACCAGGGATCGACGTTACAGACGAACCTTTTTGAGAACTGGAGACATATCACAATCATAATAACTAAGCTAACAGAAATAATTATTTCGGCTCAAGGTTCATCACATTTTCTGATTTTAGACAAAAATACTGTTGTCAGTCAGATTAAAACCTCGCTCCCAAATTTAAGAGCTAAGAATTTACGGTTATTTTTAACAAGCGACATAATTCTGGATTCTGCTATTGCCTAAATAGTTTCACTGTTTGGCTTGCTGTTCTTTAATGTTAATTCGATGAGTAATCATGGTCATACCATCTCCCCGAACTAAAATAGCCGATAGCCAATTACTTTGAGGAACTGTAGGAGCAGTTGCCACTTTATAGATTCCCCCCGCAGCTAATGGTTCTAACTCTAAGGAAGCGGAGTTAAGATATAAATTAGCAGCAGTTTTCTCTTCTTGAACAGCTCCCAACAATACTCGATCTCCCAAGGGTTCATCAACAATCAAATCAAAATTATATTTTTCACCTGTGGTTACGCTATCTGGTGCAACGACTTGAACCTGGGGAGGATTAGCTCCAGATGTTAACTGCGATTCCTCTGTTAGTATTTCCTGGCGAACTAATTTTTGTCCCTGAAAATATTGGCGAGATCTAATTGTTGAGTTTAATTGCGCTTGTCTCCCCGCTTTAGTTTGAATCCCTGTGATGGTAGTGAGAGTTTCGGCAACTAGCTCATTTCCTGATTCTGACCAAGATTCAATTTCCGTGGTGTATTTTAGCTGGGGATAATTTTGCCACATTTGGGTTAAAGCCTTCTCTAAAGTAGCCGTCGTTAAGCCATCTGAATTCTTAAAGTCTTTACTGTAGTAATTAATCACTCCCTCTATATCTTTCTTGTTCGCAGCTTCTTCAATTCCTGCAACAACTTGAGTTAATTCCTCGGGGGCAGTTGCCGCATTTTCTCCCTGAGCAATATTGGTCATCCCGCCAATGATTCCTAGATTTAGTAACAAGATTGTGGCAAATTTTTTCATATCTCTATTGTTGTTGAACTTAATGGTTGACATTTAATCGGCTAATCAGCGAATTTAATCCCCGAAGAGATTGCTTAGGATCGCTAAAACCCAGGCTGGGTCTCGTTTAATCCTTGAGCAATTATTCTTTAGATAAACTTTAGTTTAATTTCCAGCAAAAATGGGCAGAATATAAGAGTACAGAAAGTAAAAAACTCGATAATATTCTTGTTACTCATGTAGTTTTTGACAACTACAAAAATACCAATTTGACTAACAGTCAAATTAAATCAAAGTTTTGGTTTGCTTGGCGTCATCTTAGCGAGTCGTAATTACTTTTTAATTTCTTCTATCTCTCCCATACATGAATGAAAGCCATTGTAGCAAACGTCCTCTTTGGTGGTATTTTCGGCTGTCTTAGCTGCGCTAATTCCACTCTGGCAACTCCAGTTAAACCAAGATCGCCCCAACAAAGGCAGATAGTGTCCGCCAACACAGAATTTAATCAGCAGTTGAAACAAACTGTCTTTTCTAGTTCTAGTGTTCCTTTACAAACTAATTATTTCTTCCCCCAAATATCTCCTAAAACTGATTGTGTACTCAATTTTTGCGATCGCGCAGCGGAGGCGCGACGCGAAGCTAGTGCTAAAGCATACCGCTACGCATATCCTTTAGGGGAGCCTCATCGCCAAGAGTGGACTTTGCCTAATTCCTCGGAGCAAACAAGTGACCAATTACCATCTTTGCCACAGCAACTTTATATTCATCAGTCGTATCAAAATGATTTAGTCTTAGGCTTCCAAAAAACTTTTTGGCCAAGTAAGAATCAACATCGATACTGGGGTATAACTACCATTGAACATTGGGGAAAACATGAGCAGCAGACAAACCCATCGTCGCTAAACTACACCAACTCTGCTCCTGCATTAGCTTTAGGTAGTGCCAGTCTCACTGTTTCAGGCGGGGGAAATCACAACTTAGCCAAGCCAGTAACTCTCGATCGAGGTTTTAATGCTGTCCCAGAATTTGAAGATTTTCGTGCTGGAATTACTTATCATCATGGCATCACCCAACAGCTAACCATGGGGGTTGGTTTTGTTTATGAAAATGCTTTAGTTGGTTTTACCCAGCTAACCTACGACGGCGATATCTTACCAATTAAAGCTACTATTTCTCTGTTGGCGCAAGAATCTGGCATAGATTTTCATACTCATATTCGTTTTCAACCTAGTTCCAATTTTGTAGCTAATTACTACAGCGATGCTGAAAAACAAAAGTTTGATGTGAATTGGGGTGTTTATCCTGGTTTAACTTTAGTTGCCAGAGGAAATACTAAAGCAAAATATTACAGCGCAGGAATAAAAGTAGCAATACACAACGATTACTTTTCTCTTTCTGCCACCGCAGCTTTAGATCATGAGCAAAATTTACAGTGGCAATTAAATTCTCAGATTGGAGGTTTACAATTTACCTACAATGGTAATCAAAATAAAAGTAATTTAGAACTGAGCAGTCAACTGCTTGATTCAGACAATTTTGGGATTCAATGCTCTGCTTTTGTTAAATATCAGAATGTTTCAGGCAAGAAAGAGCAGCAAGAATTTATAGTCTGGGGCGCAAAAATACATTCTCAGACTCAAGTTAGTCCAAACCAACATCAATGGAACTTTGAGCTAGGCTATGGCACAAGTTCTGAGGGTAACGGTTTGATTGCTAATGGTACTATTGCACTTCAGCCTGACTTATTTTTAAAACTTGGTTATCAGGAAATATCTGCCATATCTGACGAAACTAAGGTTAAGCTTCAGCTAAGTTCAAACTGACTTTTGCTCTTAAAAAGATTAAATGCGATCGCATGATTGATTGTGCGATCGGATAAATAAGATTACTATTTATTAAGGTTTACAAATAAAAATTTAGAGGAAATAAAATTTATGCCTTATACAGAAGAAGAAGGTGGATTACTAAATAATTTTGCTAGAGAACCTCAAATGTATACAGCAGAAGAGCCAGATTCGGCGCAAAAACGCAACTATGCAATTTTTGGTGTCCTCGCATTTTTGCTTTTAGGTGGTGTTGTAGCTGTTGCAGTATATGCTTCAACTGTAAGTTAAGATTTTAAACATTTAATCTTAAGAAAAATGACGGTAGATGTCCCCTGGGCAAACAATTTAGCCTGGGGCATTTCTGTGTCGTGAGATAATCAAAAATAAAAGATACAAATATCACAAAAAGCTGATTTATAGAGGTAACTAAACAAAAATGTTTAAGTCGTTTTGCGCTGGATTATTAATTGTTTTAAGTTTAGTCATTACAAGCTGTTCTACAGGGGTAACTGGATTACAAAGCTATGTTAATACGAGTAAGGGGTATGAGTTTCTCTATCCTAACGGTTGGATTCCTGTTAATCTAGGCACTTCTGCCAGAAAAACTGTCGATGTGGTTTTTCGCGATTTGGTCGAAAGAACTGAAAATCTGAGCGTCATTATTAACGAAGTTCCTGATGGTAAAACTCTAGAGGATTTGGGTAGTCCTTCTGAGGTTGGCTATCGTCTACTTAAGGTAATTAATAGTACTCCTAAAGGTGAAAGAGAAGCCGAGTTTATTCGTGCTGAAGCCAGAGAAAATAAAGATAAGAAGTATTATCTATTAGAGTATGAAGAAGAAATACCCGAACAAGGGACAAGACACAATATTGCTAGTGTGGCGGTAAGTAGAGGCAAGATTTTTACTTTTAATCTCTCAACGCCTGAAAAACGCTGGGATACAGTTAAGGATAGTTTTGAGGTGGCGGTTAAATCCTTTACTGTGCGTTAATCTTCACGATCCTATTTGAGAGCAATTGAATCATTAACTGTCTATGAGCGCCAAGAAGACATCTACATCCCCGCCTTTCGTTTTGGCTTCAGCTTCCCCTGCTCGTCTAAAATTACTGCGGATGGTGGGGATTGAGCCGATTGTTTGTAAGAGCGATTTTGATGAAGATCAAATTCAGCTTGAAGATGCAGCAGAACTAGTACAGACTTTAGCCAGATGTAAGGCGGAAACTGTAGCGCCACAGTTCAAAGGTGCTTTGGTTTTGGGTTGCGATTCGGTACTGACGATCAACGATCGCATTTATGGTAAGCCAGAATCACCCCAGATAGCGATCGCCCGTTGGCGAGGAATGCGCGGTAAAATGGGTAAAATCTATACAGGTCATGCTTTAATTGACCTGGAGCAACAAAGACAAATTGTTCGCTGTGGTGTGACTGAGGTTTATTTTGCCGATCTTAGCGATCGCACGATTGAAGCCTATATTGCTACTGGTGAACCCCTCAATTGCGCGGGTAGCTTTGCTTTAGAAGGTAAAGGCGGTATGTTTGTCGAGAAAATAGTTGGTTGTCACAGCAATGTTATTGGTTTAAGTCTGCCTATGCTATATCAAATGATGGAAAGCTTGGGCTACAATGCGACAAATTTCTGGAATTAATGGCGTATTTAATTAAATTTTAGTTAAATTCACACACTGCCTAGTTGCTTAGAGACTTGGTAGGTTGGGTAGAACGATAGTGAAACCCAACAAAATTTTTTAATCGTTGGGTTGAGGCACGAAACCCAACCTACATTTTGCTTTAAACGAAGCTGATTAGTTAAAATGCATTACTCATGACATCAAATAGACAAACTACAGCCCCATCTTTAGCTCAAGAAATCTTTCAGCTTCTAACCATTGCCATGAGTGAAATAGTGGAGGTTGAGGTAAGTACTTATGTCGATAGCTGGGACTTAGATCATTTAGAGCAATCGGCATCAACCAGTAGGTTTCATACTCAAATCGATCTCCTCAACCAAACAGTAGAACATGAAATTGATCTTAAATTGATTGACAATCCTACCTATGGCGAATTACAACGATGGCATATTGAGCAAGTACGCCAAAGACAAGAATCTTTAATCAAGAATCTTGCCAACCTAGAACAGATGCGACAGATTTTAATTAATTGATGATTAATCCAGATCGTATTTAAATTTTAGATAGGTAAGCTGGCTCGATTGGATATGACCTCTAGAAGATTAATAACGATGACATCCAGCGAAGATTTTAAACAAGCAATTAAAGCAGGTAATATTAGCGAAGCGTTTCTGGTGGCGATGAGCAATGCACCAGAGTTAAATATTACGACAAAAATAGTCACCGCCGATGGACAGAAGATCGATGCAGAAAATGTTCAGATGGATAACTATCTCCATACTCATATCAATTTAATTGAAGGAAAAGTTGAAAATGAAATTGGCGAAAAACTAACGGGCGATCGCTATTCGGAAATTAAGCAATTCCACCTTCAGCAGGTAACTCAAGGACACCAAACAATTCAACACAATTTGATCAGTTTGCAAAAGATGTTCCAACTGATGTCGTCTTTTCAACAGCAGCAAGCAACACATGCGAATTGGGTAGATATTGCAGCAGATGTCGCCCGCGAATCTTTGCCAACGCAAGCTAATACTGGTAATCTTTATGGCATGCCCAATGCCTTAGAAGCTAGTAAAGTAGGCAACCACAGAGCAAATCAGACAAATCAGCCTGTAGCCAAGATTGAGGAAAATAATCTTGAACCTCAATTACCTGCTTTAAATGCTGAAGATGAGCAGATGGTTAATGATCTACTGTCTTTGGCCGATCTTGAAGATGGTGCCGAGTTAGAAGAAACGGCAACTCCTGAAAATCAACCAGACTGGAGTGAGTGGTTAGATGAAGAGCCTGATGTCAAAACTGGAGTGTTCGATCTAAAATCTCTCAACATCAAAGAAGCCAAAGAAACTTGGCACAATTGGGAAGAACAAAACGAAGCAGTTGACACAGATCCTGAGTCGTAAATTAGACTAAATCCGATTCTCAAAAATAACTTTGTGGTAAGCAGTTTATAGTCGTACAAAGTTAGATTAGGACATCAATAGTAATTGGCTCGTAAGTAGACGAGCGACCCCGCGTCGGCGTAAGACGCAAGGGAATGCGCGAGGTAGGAAATAGGAAATAGGAAATAGTATTTCAAAAATGCCCTAACGTTGTTACGAATAGCTATAATTGCGCTGAAACTCTATTACCCGTTACTCGTTACTCGTTACTCGTTACCCATAAATGTTGTATACCAACAGAATTCAGGATCACATCCTTTTTAAATGCCGTTTTTGAATCAAATGCTGACAAATATTACTACAGTGGAAATCAGCACTGTGATTGTGGATGAAATTGTCGATGAGATCTTTATCCCTTGGGAAGTTTACCAAGCTATTTATGGTCTCTCTCGCTCCTTTTTAGAACAATCAGCAATCGATCTGTCTTTGTGGAATCGCTATTTGCAGTTACGCCGACAATTAGAATTAGCCTATTGTCTCTTGCTAATAGATGCTAGTTCAACGCAATATAACCGCCTGCTAGTAGCTGAAATCAAACGCGATTTACCGATTTTAAGTCAGCAAAACGTTGATTGGGAGAATATTCCCACGAGATTACCCGAACCAATTTCTAGTAGTCGTAACTCGATGTCACAGGTTAATCAACTATTAAAGGAACGTCAGTTTATTAATATCTTGCAGCAGTTAAACAAACGGAAAATTGCTTTAGATCGGCGCGATCACATTTTGCAAAGTTCATCCCGTCAGCATGATATTACGGATACGACGTACGCTCAAACATCGTTACAACTCAACGGTAAAATTGTGAACCGTTATTCTCAAGCAATTTTAGGACGCAGCGATCGCCATTTACTCTTACAGTTACACGAACGCTCAACCGCCACAGGAGAACAACAGTGGCGCGGGTTAGTCAAATTTATGCTTTCTTTGGTCGCACGCCATTCAACAGTGAGCAATGAGCAATGAGCAACGAAGTTCTAAATTCATGTATTCAAATTAAATTAACCAGAATCAGCCGTCAAGTAACTATTCCCGATCGAGTTTGTTTTTGTCTGGATGCCAAACTACTGGAGCAAATCGCCCAGAATCAAGCTACCGAGACTAAATTAGTTCTATCTGCGACTAATTTAGCTAATCTACGTCACTATGCGCTGTTAAATTTACCCTGCTCACCGCGTTCAACTCTGGCGCAATCTTGCTTAACTTTTTCCACAGAATATTTATTTGACAACGAGCAAGTTTCTCATGTTTTGTTTCGCAGTGTCATCGACCTAGAAGGTAAAATCTCTCAGCAAATCAAGCAAGAATTGATCCATAATCCCCCACTACTCAATCAAATATCTCAAGCTCATTATTGGCTCGTTGGCGAAATCCTGGCGCAACTTCCCTTTAAATCAAAAGCTTGGTATTACTGGTTATTATCTGGTTTGATGGCGATCGCTATAATTACAATTAACATTTTGATTTGGTATTTAATACCACTCAACTATCTAGCCAAGCTATTAATTTGCTTAGGTCTTTTTTTATTCGGGAAATCAGTTTTAAGCATACTCATAACTCAACAGCTTAAATCTTGGATTATCTATCATTTGCTAGATGGACTACTATCAAAAAGTGTTAGACAAAGACGAATAGGTCTAAAAGCTCTGAGTTTTTTACTTTGATTTAGTAATTTTTTAATCGTATTTACCGAAAGATAGATATCTGGTTATCCACCCTGAAGTTACTATTAAAATCTGTCAAAATAAAACAAGTTAGTCGAGGACACAAATAATAAATATGAACTTCTCTCTTTCTTCCCTATATAATTGGTATCGCGATGCAATCCGCCACCCTAAATACCGTTGGTGGGTAATTTTAGGAACTATTATTTATCTTGTTAGCCCAATTGATATTGCACCAGACTTTCTTCCAGTTTTAGGTCAGATAGATGACGTAATGTTAGCAGGTTTATTATTTACTGAACTATCACAAATGATGATTGCTAAACTGCAAACTCGTCAAGATAATAAAAACGTTACTACAGATGCTAGTACTGAAAGTTCTGCCAGCAAAACTGTTGATGTTGATGCAGAAACCATAGCTACTAGCTAGATAAAACTAGATAAAATTTATTTGAATTATAAAGATCCAGTTAAAATATGCAACCTGTATAAAATAATTAGGTTGTGTATTTTTTTGTTTTTTAACTAAATAATCATACTAAATCCGATTCTCAAAAATAATTTTGTGGTAAGCAGTTTATAGTCGTACAAAGTTAGATTAAAATATCAATAGTAATCTGCTCGTAAGTAGACGAGCGACCCCGCGTTATGCGAAGCGGTATCCTTTAGGACGGCGTAAGACGCAAGGGAATGCGCGAGGTAGGAAATAAGAAATAGGAAGTAGTATTTCAAAATTTTTCTAATGTTGTTACGTGTAGCTATAATTCCGCTGAAATTCTATTACCTATTACCCATAAATGTTGTATACCAACAGGATTGAGTATCAGTTGTGCCTAGCTGACAATCAATAACTATTTAAACAGCCAAACTAGAGATCAACACAAAAGATATACAGCTATTTAACATCAACATTAGCGCAGCCATAAAAGTAGCTTTTGCTTCAGTAATATTTAGCACTTGCAGATAGCCAGCTTGCAAAGTAAGAGCGCTATAGGAACAACCAAAAAACATTAAGGGAATGACGATTGATAAAGTTGAAATAGACACAAATCCGATGAAAATTGCAGCTAAAGCTAAAGGAGCGATCGCCACACCCGCTAAGAAAATATCGGTGGCGAAGTTACCTCGATGATGCCACAAACCGCGTAAAATACTTCCTGTTATGATCAAACAAAAAAAAGGAATTAAAGCAATCAAAAATAGCTGCCAAACAGGTGAAGAAAATAATATGCCGACCATATAATAGCTACAAACAAAAAACAAAGAAGATAACAAGCCATAGACAGTTCCCACCTGGATTAACTGCTTGTCTTCTAAGCGTGAAAAAGCAGGCAACAGTCCACCGCTAGGATTGAGCAAAGATAAACCCAGGGTGGTCAAAAAATTGTAAGCTAAGTTTTCTTGACGAGAAACCATGTTGTTTTTACTAAGTCCATTAACTGTTTTTTGTGTGCGACGATAAGCATCATAATTTTGTTGTTGGCGAAATAATTCAGCTGCTTGAGTTAAGTCACTAACCGCCGAGGTCATATTTTGGGATTCTTTATAGGCAATTCCGCGATAATAATGAGCTTGAGGATAATTTTGCTCTTGGGCGATCGCCAAATTGTAAGACTCAATCGCTGGTTCTACGTATCCTAAACTGTAACGCGCTCGACCCTGATAATAATAAGCTTTTGCCACAGTGGGATCGATGTTTAGCACTTCATGGCAATCATTTAATACTCCTTGGTTATCCCCCAGCTTGTAGCGCATTTCGCATCTTTTAAGATAGGCATCGACAAATCGAGGGTTAAGCTTAATTGCTTGACTATAATCATCAATAGCCTGGCGATACTCTTTAGTCTGAGTCCGTAGCAAACCCCGATTATAATAATCCAGATGTGTTTTGGGCGATGCTTTAGCAGACTTTGTTTGAGAATTTGGTTTTGGTTGATTATTTTTGCGTGGTGTTTGAGGCTGCTGAAGAGGAATATTACGGTCGAAACGACGACGTTTTGTGGCGTCAGACAGCACATCGTAAGCTTGAGATATTTGCTTGAACTTTTCGGCCGAAACTGGGTCGTCAGGATTTAAATCAGGATGATATTGACGCGCCAAACCACGAAAAGCTAGCTTAATTTCCTTGAGGCTTGCATTTTGGGATACACCCAAAATTAAGTAATAATTCTCCTTATGATTCTCCGCCCTAGCCATTAATTTCCATTAAATTTCTGTTATCGCCTATGATTTTAGTTTAAAACTTTAAGATCTTAGACATAATTAGCAACTATTATATGTGAGTATACGTAAGTGCTTCTTTTTTGATTGGCGATCTTAAGGATTAATTTTTAAGCCAGAGCCAAGATCGGCATCACTGGCTGCTATAGTATTCATGTCAAACAAGTAATAGAGTCTGGCAAAGTCAACCTACAACATCTATCATAATCTTTTTGTCAGTTTGTAGTTTGTATAAAATACTTAAGTGTTACAATTAAATTATTAACCTACTATAGATGTTACCCCTAAATTAATACAGCTACTATAGTTAGACAAACTTTTAAGTAATTATTCAAAATTATTCAGTTTTTATATTTGTTGAACGATACCCATATTAAATAAAATTTATATGCAAACTTTTTTGATCGTCTGGGTTGGACAAGTCGTATCCTTGTTAGGCACGAAACTGACTGAGTTTGCCTTGGGGTTTTGGATTCTCGACCAAACATATCAAGACACAGGGACAATAACTCAATTCGCTCTGACGATCCTATTTATGTATCTACCCAAGGTGATTATTTCTCCTCTTGCAGGGGTTTTAGTCGATCGTTGGAATCGGCGCTTTGCCATGATTATGAGCGATCTGGGAACAGGACTAGTTACGATCGCTATTCTGGCTTTAGTCTGGACGAATCATCTAGCGGTTTGGCAGATATATCTAGCTTTAATTGTCTCATCAAGTCTTAATGCTTTTCAACAGCCTGCTTACACAGCATCAATTGCCCAATTAGTGCCAAAAAATAACCTAATTCGAGCTAACGGGATGGTACAGGCTTCCTTTGCGATCGCCAAAATTGCTTCTCCAGCGATCGCGGGTTTACTACTACACCGCTTTGGTCTAAAAACTATCTTGTGTATTGATATAAGTACTTTTGCGATCGCGATTTTAACCTTAATTAGCGTCAAGTTTCCCGATTTCAAACGATCTAAAAAAAGCAACAAAGTGGTTAATCAGGTGATTAGCGATGCTGTGGCTGGCTGGAATTATATTGTTCTGCGACCAGGTTTATTACGTCTAGTTTGCTTCATTGCAATTAGCTATTTCACCATGGGGATGATCGAAGTTGTTCTTTGGCCACTACTATATCAACCAGGATCGACGACACAACTAGGTTTTGTCCTGTCTGTTGGTGGCTGTGGCATGTTGCTGGGTAGCGTATTGATGAGCGTCTGGTCAGGGCCTCGTAACCGCGTTAAAGCAATTATTTGTTTTGTTGGTTTGCAGGGATTAATCGTTTTAATTGGTGGTCTCAAGATTTCCCCTGTTATTTTGGCACTTGGGATCTTTGGCTATTTATTTTCCCAGCCAATTATTGTTAGCTGTAACCAAGCAATTTGGCAGAGTAAAGTTCCCAGTCGTCTTCAGGGTAGAGTATTTGCCCTACAGCAAACCTTAGAGCGATCGCTGGCGATCTGTGCTTATTTGTTAGCAGGCCCATTGGTTGATAATGTGCTAAATCCGTTGATGGCAGAAGGCGGGATTATCGCGCAGATGATCGGCAAGGTAATCAATACAGGGATGGGTCAAGGTGTTACCTTACTACTAGTTATCTTAGGTGTGATTAATTTAGTGGTAGTAGCGATCGCCTATCGTGAGCCTCGTTTGCGTTATCTAGAGCAAGAATTACCCGACCGTAATCAGTTGAGGAATGAAGTTAAAACTAAAGTTGCTTTACATTAATTACTACTCAAAACTAGTTGCAGTTAGAAATCAAACTCCTGAAACTTTCATTAACTCTTCCACAGTAGAACAATAGTTTTGCAGACCAAAGCTGGCTGGGGTGACAGGATCGGCATAGGTAAAGTGGCGATAGTCGAGGGAGAAACGACTCCAATCATCCATCTGAATTTTAAATAGCTTAATCAAGATATTGGTTAGCCAGATATAAAGCGGGATGCGTAAATAAATCTTTTTATTAAAATAGCTGGTGATTTGGGCGATCGCCCGATCGACAGAAATAGCAGGATTACCTAAAACAAGACAGCCTATACTTTCAGCAGATGAATTAGGAGCATAATCAAGATTTTCGACCAGATAGCTAATAATCTTAGCGATATCTTGGGCGTGGATGAAGTGAAAACTACCTTCGAGGCTAAACCAACGAATTAAACTAATCCATTTAGTTACGTCGGTGATCCCTGCGCTTAGATGTGAATAGGGCTTATTTTGCTCTCCACCAAAAACTAAAGTCGGGAATACGGCAATGATTTTGTCAGCGACAGCCTGGTGAGAAAGCTGCTCAAAGCACTCATATTTAGTGCGAATATAGTCGTGTCCAAACTGAGAGGCGGGTACAAGTAGCTGGTTGTTGCGGTCTAAAATACTGGCGGTAGAAAAATAAATAACTCGTTCACAAATTTGAGGATTGAGCAGATTAATTAATGATAAAGTCTTAACTACATTAATATCATAAGTTTCCTCTTTCCCTCCCCAAGCTGTCGCTGCCAAGATCGCGATGTTAATTTTGAGTAGCAAATCGCTATATTTTTTAATCTGGGACATGTCCCCCACTAAAAGATGAATTCCTGGACGAGCCTGATAGTTAAATTTGAGCTTGTCAGGATTTCTTACTAGCAGATATAGTTCATGATTAGTATGTTGAATTAAAGCTTCGGTCATATAGTGACCAATACAACCACTCGCGCCAGTAATAAAAATCCGTTTCATAAATTAAAAGCTTTATTAATCAGTAAAAACATATTTTCCCACCAGGTTAAATTTATTATCAGGGTACTTTACATTTTGCTCTTTGCAAAGAAACAAGGCATCTTAAACCATTTCTCTTTAAAATTGCACTTAATATTTTGATTGTTAAGTCTCGCGCCCTAAAGGACTAGCTTCGCGTCGCAAAGACGCAGAGGCGTTTATCCCGCTTAGTTTGGGGCAAAGATTTTATTAGAAGTACATAAGCGGACTTGATTTAATTTAAAATTGACTGAAATTCTCTAAATTCTCTAAATGCTAAAAAGTGTTGAGCAATACTAAATTGGAATTAAAGTGAGTTACACTTATGTAAGTGGAATATCTTACGATTTCTAAACTTTAAATTGAGGTATATGGGCTAATGACTACTTTAAAGTTGACTAAGCAAGACATTGTGGGAATTACTGAAGAGCAAGTTGCTGTTATTGCTAGTCGTTTGGAACAGGATGAATATAATAGCCCTTTTGAAGCCTTAGAAGATTGGCATTTGCTGCGGGCGATCGCCTTTCAACGAGAAGAGCTAGCACAGCCTTATATCCACTTATTAGATATTGAAGCCTACGACGAAGCTTAGAGTGAATAAGCATTGAGCATTATGTAATCAAGATAGTGTTGCCAAAATTCGCAGAGGAAATAAAGACAAGTTTTAAATTTGATTTATTTTTCTCTAAGCTTGTCCTGTACTTAATTATTTTGAGTTAAAAACACTTTTCGGGATCGCTTAAATAATTACTATGTTGGCAATGCTTGATTATGAAAAAGCTAAATTTTATCGCTGTGATCGAAGAATTAAATCATCAAGGAATGTGCGATGCTTCAGCAGCGATCGCTGTTGAAAAGAGCGATTATGTTATTGTTGCTAATGATGAAGATAATATTTTGAGAGTTTATCAGGCTAAAAAATCTGGCAAACCAACTCAGGAAATTGACCTTAATCACTATTTTAAAAATAATTCTAAGCAAAAAGAAGTAGATATCGAAGGGGCAGCACTACTAGATGGAGTGGTTTATTGGATTACTTCACATGGAAGAAATAAAAAAGGCAAGTTAAAGCTTCAACGTCACCACTTTTTTGGGACGAAAATCACTGTTGAAGGAAAAAATATTTCTGTTGAGCAATCGGGTACTTCTTATGAAAACCTTTTGCAAGATCTACGGGATTCATTAGAAGATCAAGAACTCAAACAATACTTTGAATCAATCGATCTAGATAAACATCTAACTCCTGAATCAAAAGATGGCATAAATATAGAAGGATTATGTACTACTCCTAATCAAGATTTATTAATTGGTTTTCGCAATCCCGTTCCTGACGGAAAAGCCTTACTAATTCCTTTAAAAAACCCAGCCGAATTAGTCCGCCAAGAAAATTCGTCGGCTCAGTTCGGAGAGCCAATTAGGCTTGATCTAGGAGGATTAGGGATTAGAAGTATTGAATACTGGGAAAAATATCAGACTTATATTATTTGTGCAGGAGCTTTTGATGATAGTAGCAACTTCTGCCTTTATCAATGGTCGGGAAACTCAGCAGAAAATCCAGAAATGATTGAAGGAATTGTTTTTCCTCAAGATTTTCGCCCAGAGTCTGTTTTATTTTATCCCAATCAAGACGATCGCTTGCATATTCTCAGTGATGATGGTGGTCTTAAACTAGATGGCACAACTGAGTGTAAAAAGTTACCCAGTGAGCAAAGATCTTTCAGGAGTATTTGGGTGAAAGTTACAGCAGTTTTCGATTGAGTAGACGCATTAATTTATCGAAGTAATGGGTAATGGGTTTTATCCAATTGAAATTCGCTGTAATTAATAAATTAGATCGTTGCGTCATTACAAAAAGCTAGGTAAGGACAGTAGGCGCATTTTTCAGTGGTTGGGGTGGCTATATAGTCACCCTGGCTTATTTTTTGTGCTAGAGAATAGGCTTCCTCGGCAATTTCTGCTAAATGGCTTGGTGTAAAACTATGGATCTTGTCGTGGCGTAAATAGACGATGTGAGCATGAGGATGATTTAAAGCGGCTGCATATACCCAAAGTTGGAAACGGTGATCTTGGGGTTGGATAGTGCGATCGCTTTTATAGTCTAATACCCAATCATTACCCACCAAATCAATTACGCCGTTGAAGGTTAGGCGATCGAGTTTAAAGCTAATCTGTTGTTCTTTGGCTACGGCTGTCTGACGAAGGTGTTGATATACAGGTAATTTAAAGAATCTGATGGCTAAAGCGATCGCCTCGTCACATACTGATTGTGACCAATCGGCTTCGGCAAAGGGTAATAAGTCTTGAGCTTTGGTCAGGTTATGTTCTAAAGCTTTATGCACTAATGTCCCTGTTTGCATACTGTAAGCAAAGCCTTCTCCTAAACCTGGATGTCCATCGATAAAGTGTAGTTTAAACCGTTGAGGACAGCGAGCATAGTCGGTTAAAGCAGTAACAGGTAGTTCTGATAAGCCTGAACCCAGAGGATTTAATAATAGCGGTGGCAGATGTTCTGGTAAAACAGGAGTTTGAAGTATGGGAGGCAGTGCTTTATTGTCAGTGTAGGGAATGGTAAAAGTTGGAACATTGGCAGCAGATATACCCCGCTGTAGAAGGTTTAGTTCTCCTTTGTAAGGTTCAGCAGCACTCAAGATTAGATAATCTCTAGCTCTAGTCAAGGCAACGTATAATACTCGAATAGCTTCCCCGCGATCTTTTTGTGATTGAAGATATTCTAGCCAGTTGTACAGTACTGGTTTTTGAGTTTTTCCTAGTAGGGTTTTACTGGTTACTGCCACTCCTAATTGAGCATCAAAACGGATTGCTGGATCGGACTTACGGCGTTCTTTACTCAGATCCGCCACAATTACCACACCCCACTCTAAACCTTTAGCCGCATAGATCGTCATTAACGAGACAGCGTTATTCACTGCTATGATCGGGCGGGGTACTGCTACCTCTTGTTCAGACAAACGCTTGAGGCGACGCACTACTCCAAATAGATCGTAAGTGCCTTGTTCTAGATCCTTAACTAACTGTCCAAATCCGCGCCAATCTGCCAATCTTCTGTCCGCGCCCGCTAAATTAGCAATTACTGCCGTATATCCTGTTAAACGATCTACAAGCTGCAAAATACGCGAGGGCATTTCCGATTGACGAGATTTTAATAGCTGTTGCAAGACTCTAACTGGGCGAGATAATTCGCTCAACTGACATTTTTCTAGTTCACTCCACCAGCAGGTATCTCGATCTGCTTGGCGCTCAAAAGATTCCCGTACTTGAAATAAAAGGCGATCGCTGATGGCAAAAAAAGGACTCCGCAATACTGCTACTAAAGCAATATCATCCCGTGGATTAGCCAGAAATCGTAGTAAAGCCGTGGCATCTTTCGCTTCTCTGGTAGCTAATAAATTACCCCCTCCCGCAGGGGCGACAGGAATACCAATTGCTGCTAATGCTTCGCCGTATACTTCTAAAGGTTGCCAGGTACGAGTCAAAATAGCAATATCTTTGGGTTCAAGGGGGCGTATCTGTCTAGTTTGCCGATCGAATACAGGAGTCTGGCGATCGAGCATCTGCTTAATTTTTTCTGCTAGGCTAAATGCTTCTACTCGCTGTCGGTTCGCCTTATTGGGCTTCGGTGGTTTCTCTTCACCTTCTTTAGTTAGTGGATCGCCAATAACTAACACTTGTAAATATTGATCCGTTGCGCTGCTTCCTGCTGCTGGTTTTGACTGACGAAAAGCATTGAGATCCTGATGGTTTTCTGCTAGCAAGGGGGCAAAGATTTGATTAAACTGCTCGATCAAAGTTTCATGGGTGCGAAAGCTGGTACTAAGAATAACTTCCTTGCCGTTGTTCCCCAAAATGCGATCGCGAAACTGTTGAAATACGCGAATATCCGCCCGCCGAAAGCCATAGATTGACTGTTTGATATCCCCCACAATAGTTAATTCTGCCTGAGCGGTGAGGGTGTTGAGCAATTCCGCCTGGGTGGGGTTAGTATCCTGAAATTCATCAATTAAAAATACTTGCCAACGTTGATGATAATAGTCTTGTACCTGAGTATTACTTAATGCCTGTAGGGCGTATAGTTCTAAATCGCTAAAGGTAAGTACCTTTCTCTGTAGCTTAAGACGACTAAGATAAGCTGTAACCTCTTGATAGGCTTCGGTTAAGGCGGGCAGAATTAATTTTAACTGCTCATCAGCCTCACCGATCGCTAAATCTAGTAACCCTTGACTGGTAACTTTTTTAACCAACTCTCTTAAAGTTTTTAAGGCATCTTTGACAGTTTTCATATCCTGCCAATTCTTGTCACTGCCGACTCTTAGGTTAACCTGTTCAATAGTTGCGATCGCGGAGCGTACCCGAAGGGTTATCGCTGTATCAATATTTTCCGCAGCTTCTAAATCGGCGATCGCTTGTAAGACTGACAGACGAATTGCTTCTAACTTATCCCCTGCTTGCCCTTGATGCTGTTGTAATACCTCTTTACTAGACTGCCATGCCCCATCATTAACTATGGTTTTTACCGCCTGGATACGGGCATTGACAATTAATTCCTCCCAGTCTTGAATCCCCTGCTGTAAAGCTTTGTGCGCCGTATAAGGATCGTCGAGCAACTTGCTTAAAACATCCTGCAAGAGAGAATAAGGAATGAGCTGAAAAACCTCTGGAGATAGTTGCGTCAGTGCCTGCTGTAGTCCATCATCTAACCAGACTTGCCCTTCTAGATCATCCAATACCTGAAAATCCGCAGGAATGTTAATGAGCTGAAAGTGTTCTTGAGCGACTCTGGCAGCAAGGGCATGGATTGTACTAATTTGAGCAGCTTCCAACTCGGCAAGCAGATCCAAACGCTGGGGTAACTCTTGACTAACTAAAGAGCGGATACGCGATCGCAATTCTGTAGCAGCCTTCTCGGTAAAAGTTACCGCGACTATCTCTAACGGTGATAAATCTCTCTCCCGCAGATAATAAAGATATCGCTCCGCCAACATATGTGTCTTACCCGTACCCGCTCCTGCTGTAATCACTACGCTACAGTTTGCATAGGCTGCTGCTTGTTGTTCGGGGGTAAGATTGGGCATGATTACTGATTACTGATTACTGATTACTGATTACTGATTACTGATTACTGATTACTGGTGACTGGTTACTGATTACAGGCGATCGCTTGAACAGAAAATCAATTAAGTAGGTAGGCAAAATAATTGATCAAACCCCTACCCTTAGAGCTATTTGTCCTAAAGGATACCGCTCCGCATATTACTCTTTACTCGTTACTTGTTACTCCCTAACCTCATTTCCAATTTAATTACACCCACCTACTTAGGTGAATCAAAATGAGCTGAGAAACTTAGTAAAGTTTTAAACGCTTCTGCAATATCTCCTCGAAAATCATTAGATTTATTCATTATTTTTTACTAAATAGTCTGATTTTTAGCGAAAAATGCATGATTTAGCTATGGTAAGAATACGTCTGTGCCTTCAGCTAATTTTTTGTTTTATGAGTAATAGTCTATATCAAGATATTCGCGAGTTTTATGATGCTTCTAGTGAACTATGGGAGTCTATCTGGGGCGAACATATGCACCACGGTTACTATGGTAAAAATGGTAATTACAAGCTCGATCGCCGTCAGGCACAAATCGAACTAATTGAAGAGTTATTACTTTGGAGTGGTTATAACAGTGGTCATAACAAAGGTAATCCCCCGCAAAATATAATTGACGTTGGCTGCGGTATTGGTGGCAGCACTCTACACCTAGCACAAAAATTTGGCTGCAAAGCCACAGGCATCACTCTCTCTCCTGTTCAAGCATCAAGAGCTAAGGAAAGAGCAGCAGCAGCAGGTTTAGAAGGTCGAGTAAATTTTGAAGTGGCTAATGCCCTAGATATGCCTTTTGGGGACAATACTTTTGACCTGGTATGGTCGTTAGAAAGTGGCGAACATATGCCAAATAAAGCTAAGTTCCTCTCGGAATGCTATCGTGTGCTAAAACCAGGCGGAAAAATGATCTTTGCTACCTGGTGTCATCGAGAGACTGATTCCTTAGCAGGAGATTTAACTCCTAATGAGGTGGCTCATCTTAAAGAAATTTATCGAGTGTATTGCTTGCCTTACGTCATTTCACTCTCGGAGTATCGGAAAATTGTTACAGAGTGCGGTTTCCAAAACATGAAATCTGATGATTGGTCGATCGCAGTTGAGCCATTTTGGGATGTGGTGATTGATTCGGCGATCGCTCCCAAGGCAATTACTGGCTTATTTAAAGCAGGTTGGCAGACGATCCAAGGAGCATTATCTTTGGGCTTAATGAGCAGTGGTTATAGCAAAGGATTGGTTCGTTTTGGGCTAATTTGTGCGAGTAAATAAAAAGGCTAAATAAACATGCCAGCGGTAATTTTATGAAAATCGATCATGTTCATTTCTACACTAGGAATGCAGCACGAACAAGAGACTGGTTTATCCGCAATGTTGGCTTTCAAGCGATCGGCAACTGCATTAGTCAACATACCCACACAGAGTTAATTGCGCTTAATTCTGCTTATTTTGTCATTTCTTCTCCCCTCAACTCCACTAGTCCAGTAGCTCAATATCTCAAGCATCATCCAGAAGGAGTTGCGGATCTGGCATTCAGGGTAAAGAATTTGGCTGCCACGATTGAGCGTAGTCAACCTTTAGGAGTAAAAATCGTGCAAAATATTCAGCCATGGCAATCATTCCAGGGTAAGTTTAAATTTGCTCAGATTACTGGCTGGCAAAATTTACAGCACACTTTGATTGAAGCTACAGAAGAACCTGACTGCTGTGTTCCCATTGCTCTCAAACCCTATAAGAGCGATCGCCATAGTCAGTCTCATATTACTCAGATCGATCATATAGTTCTAAATGTAGCTCAGGGTAAATTAGACCCCGCTGTTAAACTGTATCAAGAATTATTTAACTTTAAAGTTCAGCAAAGCTTTAAGATCGAGACCAACAGTTCGGGGTTAACTAGCCAGGCTCTCATTGATGATGTGGGGGAAGTGCAGTTTAATATCAATCAACCGACTACAGCTAATTCCCAAATTCAAGAATTTATTGATGTTAATGGTGGATCGGGCATTCAACATTTAGCCTTGCGATCGCAAAATTTAATTGCTGATGTTGCTCAAATGCAAGAAAGAGTAAAGTTTTTAACTGTTCCCCAGGCTTATTACGATTGTCTTAAACCATTGTTGTCTTTGAATGCAGAGGAAAAAGCTGCCGTGGCTCAACAGCAAATTTTAGTTGATAGCGATTGGACTTCCCCCCACTCCTTATTAATGCAGATCTTTACTCAACCTATTTTTGAACAACCAACCTTTTTCTTAGAATTTATTGAACGTAGACATTCCGCTCAGGGTTTTGGTCAAGGTAATTTTCAAGCATTATTTGAGGCAGTAGAAAGACAAAGCAAACAACTTTCTCCTATCCATAATCGGGATCAGACGACGGTACAGTAAAAATATAGAAATTCCTGCTAGAAGTTAAATGCGATCGCCCGATCTTCTGTAACTTTTCTTCCTGCTGAACTAATTATTATTTTTCTGGTAAAACTAAACCATGATGAGCATAAATTTTAAATCCATCTGCATATTCTATTGCAGCTTCTCCCTTTGCATGGAGATTGTTGCAATTGTCTAATAGAATTTTGATAGGGCGATCGCAAACAAAGCAAACTGCTCTAAAAGGAATGATGACCTTGCAATCAATTATTATCGATTTGTATATTCTTAATAGTTCTGAATCGTATTTGTGTATAATTACATCGTTAAAATAATCAGTAAACCATGCACCAGATATAGGTATTTCCCAAAAACTTTCTATAGTATTAGAAGACAATTTATTGATAAGTTTATTTTTAATTTTGTCTATTGATTTAACTCGTGGATCATATTTAATCCAATTGTTGTTGACTTTAATTTGGCAAAAGCTGCTAGCATAACCATACGATATAGCATTAATAACATCATATAAACCATAGGATAGATTTGCATCCGAAATTATATCCAAATAGTATTTTAATTCTATATATTAAAGAATTATTGGTCGAAACTGATTAAAAACTTGATAGCTAAAATTATTAACCAACGGTTTACCTAGCCTATTACCAATTTTTTTTAAAAGAGGCTCTTTTTCTGATAACCATAAGTTAGGTATTCTTTGCTCTAACAAACTCATAAAATTTTTACAAATTGATTGTATACTTTCAAAAAATAATATTTCAGGTGGGCAATACCCAAGAAATTGATATGCTGCCTGAATGGTTTTTATTGCCTGCTGGTGATCTAGTTGTTTTGTGGACAAAGCAATATTACGCCATTTTTCTATATATATAGGAATTAATGCTTTTTGTTGTGGAGTTAATTGAAGAATTTTAGACATTAATTTAAGATAAATAAATTAGTTTGTTGTTATTAAATTCTAACAAAATTCACAACAACTATAATTGTAATAATGTTTAAATTTAGCGAGATATTTTTTAAAATAGACTATTATATAGATCACTTTTCATGAAGAAAAAGTTTATCAAGGCAGCGATCGCATTTACTCACCCTTATTAACACAAATCGATTTGACAGTCGAGCAAGTATTACAAGCAAGGTAAAAATAATTTGAACAATTAGGTGGCAATTTGAGGTTTGATAATGAGGTTTGATAAATATAATTCCACTCGCCATGAAAAGCTCAACCTTCTAATTCTTCAATAAACTCAGCCTCAATTGTTAGCTGGTCTTCGTTAAATCCTCTTTGAATAAATCTATCCAATAGATTTGAATCGAGCTTATTTAAGACATAGCTTTGAGATTTTAATACATAACTGGTATCTGTTAGCCAGTAAATTTTTAGTTGATTTTGCTGCCAAAACCAGACTTCCTTCACGTTCAAAGTCTGATATTTTTTCAAATCGGCAACGCCACCGCTGGAAAAAACTACTTCAATAGCTAAGTCAGGAATTTCTTTTTCATTTTCAAAGCAGTAGGAAGCATCGGGCTGTTTGCCTGCCACTGGAGGGTTTTTTATATCTGATGAGCCGAAAGCAAAATACTTTAGCTGATATTTTCGGCAGTAAGCATTGATTAAACAAATTATTATTTGAACAATACGTTCGTGATTTCGGCTTGGAGCCATAATTGATATTATTCCCTCAAAATAGTCGAGACGATAGTTGGAGCTATTACTATCAGTTAGTTGCAGATAATCTTCCCAAGTCATGTCTGCCAGGATGATAGTTTTATCTTTTCCTCTAGTGCGACTATCCTCTAAGGGTAAATTTAATTCGAGTTTGAACACAATTTATTTGTAACGCGCTATTGTCACATTCTCCAAAGCTTTATGGCTATTTTACCGCAACCAAAATCAAAAAACAGGAAAATAGCTCTTGGAAACATCTTTAAGGTATTCCAAATATTGTCCAGGGCTATTTCGTTCTAACTGTAGTGAACCAAGAAATAAATTTCTTGGCTTAAAATTAAAGTCCGTTTAAACGGACTTAATGTATTTAGACAGAGAATAAATTTTCTGGATATATGAGAATGAAATAGCCCTGAAATATTGTCAGTTTAATCAGCTATCTATTTTGTCTGTCAAAAAAATCTTTCTTTAGGCTCGTGTTTATCTTTCTTTTAACTAGAAAAATAAATAATAAATACAATCATAGAAACTATGGAAAAGACCTTGTTCGATAAAATCTTCCGTGACAGCAATGGTAATATTGTTATTGCTCAACCACCAAACTTACCTATCATTGTCTGGGGTGTAGCTAGTTTGCTCAAACTAATTTTTACAACTGGCTTGATCAATGTAGGGTTAAACCTAGTAGCTTTTGGCTCATTGTTTACTTGGGCGTGGCTTGAATTGTTTCAAGGCGTTAATTATTTTCGCAGGACGTTAGGTTTCGTTGTGTTAGTTGGATTTATTGGGCTAAGAATTTTTAACAATAATCCAATTTAAACTCGGTAGTCATGCTAAATAAAATATTTAGTCTTTCGTCTAGCTAGTAGGTTGGATTGAGGCACGAAACCCAAGGATTAAAAGATTTTGTTGGGTTTCACGCTTGGTTCTACCCAACCTACCAAGTTTCTTATTACTAATTTTCTTGAGTACTCTTGTAGCTACATTACTTGTTCAAGTTCCCTTTTAATAGTTATGGTAAATGATTATTTATTCAGGCGATCGCATATCCTCTTTTTCATCAGCTTCAACTTGCTGTTAATTCCGTATTTACTGGATAAAAATATTGTGTCAATTACAAATTAACAGATAACTAATGCTTGAATCTATCATTAATACAATTAACTCTCTTGGTTATGTAGGAATTGCTCTATTAATGGCATTGGAAAACATCATTCCTCCAATTCCTTCCGAGTTGATTATGCCTTTGGCAGGATTTACAGTTACCCAAGGAAACTTGAATTTTTTTGGGGTAGTAATTGCTGGAACTTTTGGTTCAGTAATAGGTGCAACTCCTTGGTATTTTCTGGGTAAATTTTGGGGATTAAAAAGAACTAAAACAATTGCCGATCGCTATGGCAAATGGCTTACTATTTCTGGAAAAGATGTGCAGCAAGCAAAGGATTGGTTTGATCGAAAGGGTGATATAGCTACTGCCCTTGGCCGTCTTATTCCTGGCATTCGCACCTATATTTCTGTGCCAGCAGGTATTAGTAAAATGCCAATATTACCATTTTTCTTTTATTCAACCTTGGGTAGTATTGTTTGGATAACTTTTTTGACAGCATCGGGTTATCTTTTAGGTGCTAACTATAAACTAGTAGCAATATATTTAAAACCTATTTCTATTTTAGTTTTACTAGTAATTATAGCGCTTTCTATTTATTGGGTAATTAAAAGAAACAGAACTTCTATGCGCAATAAGAAAAGGTAATCTTTTTTGCGATAAATTAGTAATTAACTGAATCTGATGCAGGGCTATTTCATTCTCATATATCCAGAGAATAAATTCTCTGTCTAAGTACATTAAGTCCGTTTAAACGGACTTTGTTTTTAAGCCAAGAAATTTATTTCTTGGTTTACTACAGTTAGAACGAGATAGCCCTAAATCAGATTGACACCGAATCACGTCCCAACTGGGCAAAACTCTCACAACTTCCTCAAGCTTTTAATCTATCTTGATAGTATGGAGCAGAAACCAGTAAATAAAATGAATGCAGTTTTTTCTGATCGACGTGATGCAGGTCAAAAATTAGCTCAACAGCTTTTAGCCTATACAAATAGTTCTCAAGCGATAGTTTTGGGATTACCTCGCGGTGGCGTACCTGTGGCTTACGAAATAGCCAAGAGTTTAAACATTCCCTTAGACGTATGCTTGGTCAGAAAACTAGGCTTACCTGGATATCCAGAAACAGCAATGGGAGCCGTAGCAGAAGATGCTTTACTAAACAACTATAGCGGTAGCATTACGATTATTGATCGAGATACAGCTCAAACTAATGGACTTAGCCCAGAACGGATACAGGCGATCGCTGCCAAAGAAAAAGCTGAATTAAGATGGCGTGAATCTTGTTATCGTCATTCTCGCCCGATGCTGACAATTGACCATCGCACTGTTATCGTGGTTGATGATGGTCTGGCTACTGGTCTAACGATGCACGCTGCTGTGGAAGTATTACGTCAACACCAGCCAGCCGAAATTATTATTGCGACTCCTGTGGCTTCTCGGCAGGCGATCGCCAAATTAAAACACCAAGTAAATCAGATGATCTGTCTAGTAACACCCAAATCTCTAGGTGCAGTGGGGTTTTGGTATGAAAATTTTACCCAAACAACAGACCAAGAAGTCTGCAATCTACTGGTACAACAGACTTGTCAAAATTTGACGGAGTCCTGTTAGTAGAGTTGGCTATTATTGATTGATTAGCTGATGATTTTACTTACTTTTCTTGATAATTCTCAATTCTTTCTCGAAACTGGCGTAGCTGCTCTTCGTCTGGTTCTATTTCCATAGGAGTAGGCAAAGGTTTCGGTGCAGATTGGTTATCTAGAAGTTCGGGCTTCGGTTTGACTTCTACCTGTCTTTGTTGCTGCTGTTGACGCATCCTTGCCTGTCTTTCTTGTTCCAATCGTTCTTGTTGTGCCTGTTTTACCTGTCTTTGCTGCTGTTCTTGGCGTTCTTTTCTTTCTTGTTCTTTTTTTTCTTGCTCTTGGCGGGCAAGGCGATCGTATTCGGAACCCTCTACAGTAAAATTAATTTTGACTTGGACTGATGCTGCATTACCACCAGGGGGAGAACTAAACTCCATTTGTCTAGCTGCCAATAATGCCTGTCGATTGACTTGACTGTTACTATCGGCAGAGGCTAACTCTGCGCCGATTACATTACCAGTGGAATCGATAGTTAATTTTACTCCCGCGCTACCTTCTACTCCTTCTAAGGCATCAGGGTACTCTGGTTCACAGTTATTAACACAAGCAATTCCTGGCTCACTACCAGACTCAGTACCTGATAACGCGCTGTTATTGCTATTGGTCGCGACTTCACCAGACACTTCTGAGCTATTACTGCCATTATAGTCATTGTTGTTATTGGCAGAATCTGAAGCCGAACTAGTTGGTACTGAAACACTCGATGGTGAAGCGGAGGTGGGAGCGGTTAAAAGCTTTTTGGGAGTTGGTTGTGGTGGTTCTGGTTTAGCTACAGGCGGGGGTGGCGTTACCGCTTTAACTGGTTCTGGCTTAGGTACTGGCGGGGGTGGCGTTACCGCTTTGACTGGTTCTGGCTTAGGTACTGGCGGAGGTGTAGTTACCGCTTTGACTGGTTCTGGTTGGGGAGTTGGTTTGGGTTCCGATTTGACTATTGGTTTTGATTCGATCTGAGGTTGAGGTTTTATTTTAACTTCTGGCGGCTTTGGTTTGGGCTTTGGTTTTGGTCGATCCACAATGACCAATTCCAGCGGTTTTTTAACTTGGGGTGACTCAACCGATAAATAAGGAAGTGCATAGGCAGCTATCCCATGTAGTAATGTAGAACTAGCAAAACCAAATATCAGTAATTTTTTCAGCTGTTGCTGTTCTTGCTGACGTTGCTCAATACAAAACTTAGAAGTAGACATTAGTAATAATTTTTAGTTTGAAGCTGAAAGTTTTAGCAAGTTCCTAACTTAAGGCAACAACCACAATACGAGGAAGCCTGTGGCGGAGGTGATTAACTATTGACAATAGCGTTATCTGTAATAAACTTATTGATATTAATTACTATTAGCGAATAGTATCATAAAAAAAGTATTTTTTAAAGCAACGGCTAATCTTTCTATTTAAGTAGTTTATTTGATAGTGACAAGATCAGCTGCATCACCTAATAAATTGTCCGTTCTAGCTTCTCAAGTTGTCAAATACTAACTGTTAAATACTAACAAAGTATTGCTCCTAACTATCTAATCAAAAGTCTGAGAACGTATCTTAGAGGTACTAGCTAAGTCAAGCGCAAAATCTTAATCCTTACTTGAGTTGTAAAAAAACTTCAAACTTAAAATTTTATGGTGTAGATTTACCAATAGGATATGATATGTTTTAACACATCAAGATGATAATTAATTGCAATTACTTGTGAATAGAGCTTATGCCGATTAACAATATTTTGACAGCAGGGGGCATTGTTAGTTATCCTTTGCTGGTTTTTTCTCTCTTAGCAGTGGCTCTGATCATTGAGCGAATTATCTTTTGGGTACGAATTAAGCGCAAGCAACGGCGTGTTGTTAAGGAAGCACTTTCTCTCTATCGCTCTGACTCTTTTGGTGCAGTAGCTAAATTAAAAAAGAATGCCCAATTACCCATCGCCCGAATTTTTTTAGAGGCTTTAGAGCTAGAAGAACCTACTGCCGATGAGTTTCGCTTGGCTCTAGATAGTGCTACCCAGGCAGAAATACCAACTTTGAGACGATTTGCTACTTTGTTTCAAACTATTGTTGCGGCTTCTCCACTTTTGGGACTGTTAGGTACGATTTTGGGCTTGATGGAATCTTTTTCATCGATGGATATAGGGAATGCCACTGGTTCTAACTCAGCAGGAGTAATGGAGGGACTAAGTGTAGCTTTAGTCTCAACGGTAATGGGATTGGTAGTAGCAATCTTCACGCTGTTGTTTGCCAATACTTTTCGGGGTCTATACTTACAGGAATTAGCATTAATTCAAGAATATGGTGGTCAATTAGAACTGCTGTATCGTCGTTTTCATCTAGGAGCAAGAAAATATGCGCCCCATTAATGAGCCTGAAGAGAATTTTGAGATTAATATTGTGCCGATGATTGATGTCATCTTTGCGATTTTGGCATTTTTCATGGTTTCTTCTTTGTCTCTAACACGATCGCAAGGTTTACCAGTTAATTTACCTTCAGCGCAGACATCCGAACCCAAACAAACGGCACAGATCAACGTTACCATTGAAACCGATGGAGATATCTTCGTAGACCGTCAGCCAATTGAACTCGCTCAATTAAAAGGCACATTGACGGAGAAAATTGCACCCAATTCAGATTCATTGGTAATTATTAACGCTGATGAAAAAGTCGAACACGGACAGGTAGTTAAAGTAATGGATCGTTTGCGCCAAGTACCAGGGGCAACCATGGCGATCGCAGCTACTAAAGAGTAAAGCAAAAGTTGATTGACGGGGAGACGGGGAGATAGGGAGATAGGGAGACAGGGAGATAGGAAAATAGGGAGGAGACTTTAATGATTTATTGTTTATGGTCATAATACACAATTTAAATGCGTTAAATGTGTACAAGCTTAGTTACTGACAAAATAGATTTAATCGGTCTAATAATTTTCTTTCCTGCTCGATCTACTCTGCCATAAATAGCCCGACCATTATAGTAAAGCGAGGCTGAACTTCCGCCATCGAGATTCATTGCCTTAACTGCACCCAAACTAGACATCACCGAACCCAGTTCAGGAATCGAGATACCCGAATTTAAAGGTCGATCTGAGTGTTGCGCTACCATAGCCAAGATAACGTCTCCAGCTTGAGTAATGCCTACTGCACTTCGAGCATTCAAACTATTATTGCCGATCGCATCGCGAATTTTTTCACCTTTTTGATAGGTAATAAAACCCTCAGCCTCGGAAGTATCTTGAGGTAATAAACCAGGCCCTCCCCCTAAAGACTCAATTAAGGTACAATCGTTAGGTATGGGTGCGGAATGTAGCTGAATATCGTATTGCATTGATCCAGCACAGTTATAGCGACGAAACTCAGCACGATTAAAAATTTTTCTCAAGTACTGTTTAAGATCGGGATTATCTACCAGTCTTTCATTAAAACGTGGATCGGCCACAATTTGCGATCGCTCGACGATAAAAGAAGTTGTCTTCTGGTTAACAGGGTCAAAATAACCACCATTAATCGCTGCCACAACCTGATCTTGAGCAAAGTCCGAGATGGGCTGTAGATCTCCTGAAATAACGGGACTAACTAGATAATTACTGTGGTGGGGAATTGTGACTGTATGAATAGTATATTGCGATCGCTTGATAGTTTGATAATTAAGTTGATTATCTGCGATCGATTGAGCTGGTCGAGATTGAATCGCAAGCAATAAGCCAAAGCCCAAGCAAACTAAAGCTAAAATAATTCTTTTAGGCTGTTTCATGAAGGGACTATCGTAATAAATAAATATAACTATTAATTGATATTTTGGCGTTGCTAAATTAAGTGTTGGTGAATGCGTAATGCTTATAAAATATTTTGTTCCCCTACCGAAAAGTAAAAATTGCTTATAGCTTATAGCTTATAGCTGTTTCCTGCGACATTATTTGGTCAGCAACACCGATATTTTTACCAGGATAGTAAATCAAGCCAACTCCCGCCCTATTTTTGTGGGTAATAATGGCTTTATCGGCAATTAATTCTCTAAGATGAATCTGAATCATCGATATGGGACGATTAAGAATACGTTTAATCTCTTTGATGGTTATACCCGTTTTTCTGGCTTGTATTAGCTGTAATAATTGTTCTTGAGTACTCATACCAGGACTAGCGCTAATAATCTTTATTTCAATCACGAAATCATCTTCCTGCAAGCATTAACTAAAGCGAAGGTCAAAAGTTGTTAAATTTTTCTCAAATGACAAAAACTGGACAACAGCAAGAACCTAGGGCTATCCACGCAGTTATATCCCTTGGATTAAGTAATGGCGACCGAAAATATACGTAAACTAGAAATCTTGAAGGTAACTTTACATGTAATTACTAGTCTCGCTAATTAGCTAATTAATAGTGCTATGACCAATCAACCTCAAATCTCAGCTTTTGACCGTGAAATGATGCAGAAATGTTTGCAGCTAGCTCAACGTGCAGCAGGACAAACATCACCCAACCCTTTAGTCGGTTCAGTTGTAGTTAAAGATGGCGTAGTGATTGGATCTGGTTTTCATCCAGGAGTTGGACAACCCCATGCAGAAGTATTTGCCTTACAAGATGCAGGACAAGCTCAAGGCGCAACAGTATATGTCAACCTAGAACCCTGTAATCACTATGGGAGAACTCCCCCCTGTTCTGATGCATTAATTAAAGCGCAGGTAGCAAAAGTAGTTACAGGCATGGTAGATCCCGATCCTCGCGTTGCTGGCGGGGGAATTAAAAAGCTACGGGAAGCAGGAATCGAAGTTATCGTGGGGGTAGAAGAAAGCGCCTGTCGTCAACTAAATGAAGCCTTTATCCATCGGATACTGCATCAACAACCCTTTGGCATACTTAAATATGCCATGACTTTAGATGGCAAAATAGCTACTGCGACTGGACATAGTGCTTGGGTGAGTAGTAAAGCTTCCCGTCATCTCGTACATCAGGTAAGAAGCACCTGTGATGCTGTAATCATTGGGGGAAATACAGTCCGCCAAGACAACCCCAGTCTGACTACTCATGGTGTTACCGAACACAACCCGTTGCGAGTTGTTATGAGTCGTAGTCTCGATCTACCCTCTAATTGCAACCTCTGGCATGACAATTTAGCTGACACTCTTATCTTCACTGAAAATAACGATCCTGCACAGCAGCAAAAACTACTCAGTGACAATACTCATATTATTACCGTTGCTGCACTCACGCCAAAAATAGTAATGGAACATCTATATCAAAGAGGAATCTCCAAAGTTCTTTGGGAATGTGGCGGTACATTAGCAGCTAAAGCGATCGCCGATGGTACAATTCAAAAAGTAATGGCATTCATCGCGCCTAAAATCATTGGTGGCACAGACGCACCATCCCCTGTCGGTAACTTAGGTTTCAACCAGATGACAGAAGCATTGCAATTACAAGATGTTGACGTTAAGGTAATAGGTTCAGACATTCTACTCGCAGGATATTTATAACTTACATAACTTATTGTTCACGCAGATATTATTTCTTCCGCCGTTATTTCAAATCCTGGAAATGTATTAGAACCAATCGCTGATTTTCCAGTAAATATAGTTTTATTGTAGCTACCATCTTCTAGAACCAGAACGGTTATTTTCTGTTCCATGGGGTCAACAATCCAATATTCAGGAATACCTGAGTTTTGATACTCAACTACCTTCTCGGTATAGTCTCTAGATAGTTGCTCTCTACCAGGACTAACTATTTCTACCGCCAGCATAAGGGGTACTTGAACCACAGCCGAGGCATTATCAGGTATACTACGCCATACTTCGCCGTCAATTACGCTCACATCAGGTATACGAGCTTTATTTAACCCAGTTCTTACTCCGATACCTGTAATCACCTCAATATCCAATTTTTGGCGAGATACGAAATCTTCAAACAGTCTTACTAAAAAACGACTGATTTTAAAATGTTTTTTAGCTGGTGGATTCATTACTACTAATTCTCCATCCACCAACTCATAACACTTATCTGTACCATCGTCATAATCTAGATATTCTGCAAAAGTTATTTTTTTAGTGGGAGTAGTAACCATTTCATTTCCTTCATTATTAGCTGAAACTGCACCCAAATACTTGATGGTTCGCTGTTTGACCTTACCATTTTGATCTCGATACCCTTCAACTAAGTATTGGTACTCTTTTCCCTTCACTTTTTTGGTGCGGATATATGCCATAGCTTTGTTGTGCCTAACTATTTTAGCAGATTCAAAAAAAGCAATTTACCTTAAATTTACTTTAACTTTACTTAAAAATCAGTGTCTTTACCAATTTACGTAGCTCGATCGCGCCAACTATATTGGGACAGTAATTGTATAAATGGCAACAAGTATAAGCAATATTTAATCCCTGATTATTTTGCCGATCGACATAGCCCGAATACTACAAAATATATTTTAAATTTTATCGCCAAGAAAATCCTTAATATGAAAAATAAAGAGTTATACAAACTTTTAAAAAAAAACAAATCTAATGCTGGTTTTACTCTAACTGAACTCTTGGTTGGTTTATTCATGAGTATTTTTGTTATTGGTGCGTTGGGTTTTGGTCTCATGACAGTATTAGCAACTAGTCAAAGTGAAACTTCAAAAGTAAAAGCCAGAACCGAAAACTCCCGCGCTTTGGATTTTATTTCTGACGAAGTTAAACGAGCTAGAAATATTGAGACAAATGTAACTATTGCTAATGTGAGTGGTACTGGTGGCACTTTCAGTCTTACAGATTCTGATGGAAATCCGAAAACACCAGTTTTTGCATTAGATATCCCAGAAATAAATTCTAGAGGAAAAATAGTCTATTATCTCAAATCAACAGGTCTAGAAAATTGGAAAGGACCTCAAGTGTTATATAGATGGGGGCCACCATTGAACGCGAATGGTGAATATACTGCTGGCACATGGACAGAGCAAGCATTAATTGATGGTATTAATGATACAACCGTAACTTCTCCTTGTTCTACTGGAACAGTTACCCCAGCTACTCCTAAAGGTTTTTATGCTTGTATTACTGGCACAAATACAGCGCAGTTATTTCTCACAGGACAAACCAAAACTGCCAGTGGCGTAAATAATGATAGCCAAACCAATGACAGTCAAGTTGTAGCTAGAGCTAGAGAAACTCTTGCAAATAAAATGGATGATAATACATCTATTAGCTGGAATGTTGAAGGTTTAGGAGGAAACTATAAATGCAAGGATGTTAATGTTGCAGGTGTTACTACACCAGAATGGTGGCATATGCGAACTGATTTTAGTAATTCTGCAACTCCTGATACAGATCCTAATAAAGTTAGTTGGACTCAAAATCCAAATATCACTACACAAGCCCAACCCCAACCAATTGAAATAAAAGATAATCAACCGCTAACAATTACTTCTAATCCTTTAAATGCAACAGGTTGTGACAGTAGCTCAGCTTCAGTATCACACACCATCAACTTTGGTAATCCTAAAACATTTAATGGTTATTGTGATGCTAGTCGTGGTTCAGGAAGTTGTCCCACAGATGCTAGTAACCCAACTAGGGTTAATGGTGCTATTGGTATTACTAATGAAACTGTTCAATTTTTTAAACAAGGTTCTAGTGTTCCCCAATATGGCACTAATGCATTAGGGCAAGAAACTCTAGGCAAGTTTTTATATAATAAGGGTTGGGCAATTATTGATAGTGCTAATAATACTACTACAGGCACCCTGGCCGAAATATTAAACAACCGAGACACAAAATTTAAAATTCCAAGTTCTGTGGATGATATCAACGCCTATAAAAATTATATAGACTCATTAGCAAGTTTGACAGCAGAACAAAAGACAGCAGAAAAGGCAAGATTAAAACTTTTAGGAGAGGATCAACGAATTATTGGGTTTGAAATTGGTGTTCATGCTGATACTACGAAACCTGGATTTGATTTACAAGATAATATCTTTATTGTTACCTCAGATGTATTTAAACAGAAATTTGCTCCTAGTTGTTTTTCTGGTACTACATGCTCTCCTGCTACAGGCAAACCACCAGTAACATAAAAATATTAATTTTTGCTTGTTGGATAATCGGTAATCAACTATTTATAGTTCATTATTCGGTAGATGACTATTTAGAATGGTGTGCTGAATTAGGAGAAGAACCAGACAAACCTTAGTATTTTTTGTAGTTATCTCAAAAGTCAAACCAAAAGAATATTTGCGTAGGGGCGATATGCCTAACAGTTTTTCAACCTTGGGCAATAGGTTGAATTTTTTCCAGTTGTTCTGCTTCTGCTGCTTGAGTATGATAAATTTCCCAGGCATTTTGCAAATTAAGCCAAAAATTGGGACTGTTACCAAAGAACTTCGGTAATCGCAGCGCATATGATATTATGTACAGAATATATGTACAAAAAAGATGTTTCCTATATCTACTTCTTATACTGATGCCAGACAAAATTTGGCTACCTTGTTAAATCGAATCGAACAGGAAAACGCGATCGCTCTTATTACTAGAAGAGGGCATAAGGATATTGCTATTTTACCTGCTGATGAACTGACTGCTATTTTAGAAAGCTTACATTTATTGCGATCGCCTAAAAATGCCGAGCGATTGTTTGCAGCCCTAGAAGAATCTAGAGTTCGAGATAAACTGCCTGATGAATTAATTGAGAGCGAAAGTTTGTCAGAATTAATCGATGAATGCCAACCGTAAGATTATTTTTAACCCAAGGTTTCGGGAAGATTTAGGCTGGTGGTTTAGAAAAGACAAGGCTAAAGCCAAGAAAATTTTAGATTTGATAGAAGCAGTGACTGAAGACCCGTTTCAAGGTATTGGTAAGCCTGAACCCTTGAAGCATATAGCAAGTGATGTTTGGTCGAGAAGAATTACTCAGGAACATAGGTTAGTTTATCGAGTAACTGAAAGATTTATCGAATTTTTGCAAGCTAGGTATCATTATTAGAATACTCAAATTTTTTACCATCCTCTGCAATTATGGACTTCTTTTGGGCGATCGCTTTTATAATAAAGACTAAGTTTTCAGCTATCTATTGAGTTGTTTTACAGTCGGGGGGGGAAATTGAACCAGTTTTACTGCCTTTGTAATTACCAACTCTTTTAATCCCAGTACCAAGGGCAATCGCAAAGCATTTTTGCAAATCTGTATGATCTGAAGATAAGACGATAGTACCCATTCTAGTGTTACTGCCCTTATAGGAAAAAGTGATATTGGTTGTGCCTGTAAAGTTGGAGCGGATGGTTATTTTGTCACTAATACTGCGATCTCTTAACAAACAACCCGCAGTATTTGCCGTAATATTGTTAGTGCTGAGATTAATATTAATCCGACAGGATTTACCTCGAACCATAGCCAGCCTTTGGGTTTCGTTGATTGCGCCTAATAGCTGTTGCAATGCCTCTTCTAATCGATAGCGACTAAGCAAGCCCATAAAAGAGGGAGAAGCGATCGCAGCTATAACTCCCACAATGACAAGAGTAACTAAAAGCTCTGTTAGCGTATAACCACGATTGATTTTGAGGCTTTTCTTTAACATTAGCAATTATAGTAATCTTTTTAATTACTACAGTTTGTGGCAACTGGTGAAGCGGGAATAGTTCCTGTATAGTTCCCTGAACGCAGAGTCGCAAATAAACCCTCAAGCACTATACACTTTTGATCAGGTGAGCCATTAGACATAGATACAACTAAAGTCGGGGCAGTTCCTCCAGTGATGTTGCCTTTACCCGAAAAAACAATGGATGTTGTATTTGAGCTAAGTTGAATTGAGTTATCTATTTTTTTCAAATCTCGTTCACTTAATAAACAACCACTAGTTCCAGAATTAGAAATAGTTTTATTAGTACTGCTTATAGCTATAGTACATTGCTTCCCTCTGCGCAATGCCTGTCTTTGAGCTTCTTTTAACGCTCCTTCAACTTGTTGTGCTGCATCATTAATTCGATTGCGATTGAGCAAACCAAGAAAGTTAGGAGCAGCGATCGCAGCAATTACCCCAATAATGATAGTAACTACCATCATCTCAATCAGAGTAAAGCCAGAACTAGATTTACGGACAGCGTAAAGCGACATCGGGTATAATCTCCACATAAGTTTCTGCGATCGGTTCATCTCCAGCATCAAGAGATCCACCATTTTTATTTTTAAAATCAGTGCCATCCCAATTCCACACTTGATATCCAACTTTTAAGGTGCGGTGGGGAGCAGTACTATTATTAGTTGTACTACTAACATGAAACCTTCTTAAAGCAAGCTGTTTACCACCTGTGCTAACCGAACCATCCGAGTTAATTTTTTTGCTCAGGGTCTTGGTTTGAGTCGTAGTGGGAATAGCACGCCACAACGCATTAGCGTAACTATTTTCATAAGCTGTGTATGTAGGTATCGCAACAGGTACGGGAGGAGTCGCTGATGGTGCAGCAGCTATTGCAGAAGTATCTACTGGATTGCAATATGGACGAGTGGCTATAGTTGTTGTACTTGCTACAGCGCCTGGCGTTATCGTGCTACCTAATCGATTAATCCTTTCAATATCTTCTTGAATTAATTCATTAGCTCGTTGCTTTTCTTGTGCCTGAACTTTCATTGCCATTGCATAGACCAAACTTTGCATGGATACAGCAACAAAGAGTAAAGCAATTATTAGCGAAATAAGAATTTCTAGGGTAGTAAAGCCTGCTTCTTGTCGAGGCGTTACTTTTTTAAATTTAAACAATAACAACAATAACAGTTTATTCATAAGAGTTTAATTCACCTGCTCCGTTTTCCAGTTAGTCGGGCTACCAGTTATAGGCCTAGGAGTTCTGCTAGCAGTTGTACTATAAAATCTGTATCCTCTACCTGAAGTCGAAGGATCATCGGGGGTTGCTACTCTCGTAATCATGTCTGGGGAAATATTTACGGTAGCTGTACTATTAACAAAGTTGTTAACCCAAACAGAACCATTAATATTCACAATTCCGCTTCCCTCAACAGTTAAGGTACTCTGGGGAGCATGGATAAAACCATTAATAGTTACAGTTCTACCACTCGCTACTTCGATGGTGATGCCGTGATTACCATTAACGTATATTTCAAAAGTATTAGAATCATTAGCAACGGGACTAGTGCTACCAATTTTCACATTTTGACCTGTTCCAACAGTGTTTGTCGCTTCGATTTTCAGAGGTCGATTTAATAGCATAGTGGTTCCAGCAATACCATCAGTCAGTAAATCTGTATCTGTATATGTCAAAACTGATGTATCAGTGGGATCAGAATCATAATAATAGCGACATTTTTTGATATTAGGACAATCTTTACTAGCAGCTACTATTGGTGGGCCTACTTCTATTGGTTTGTAAGTTTTATCAGTAGTAGAAGCAAAAATAACTTTTTTATATTGAGTAGTCACCCCTGCAACAGTTCTGGGTTCTGTAACAGTGGAAGGAAAATTATTCACAGAGCCTGTCGTTATAGACCATTTACTTTTGGCATCGGCTATATCTGTTGTAATTTTAGTGATTGGAGGTAAATCCCGACTGTCGCTAATCACTGGTCTTGAAGTAGACGCTAGGGCAGAAAAATTTCCGCATCCATCTGCCGTGCTTGTGGCTGGGTCTTTAATTACCACATTACCATTGCCAATAGTTAAATTACCTAAAGTTGGACTAGTACTACCAACCCACAAGGCAGGGGCAATCGTATTCATATCCTCAAGGTTGATGCGGACAGGAATTTCTGCTTCGATTTGCGCTTCACTGCCATCGGGAGCTGTACCTTTAACAGTTAATATCCCTCTGGCATTACTGTTATTTGTATCATTGGTTGAGTCGAAAGTATCGTTGGTATTACTATAGTCATATGAAACTAAAGAATAAGAGCCAATATTGAAACTATCAGTATTGTCGCCATCATTGTTAAGTACCTGACCATCTTCCGCCAGAGCAATTGTATTGGCGACGTTTTCGGTTAATGAAGGGAAATAATCATCAGTAGTCGTCGTCTCATTTGTATTGTTATTACAAATTCCAGTTAGCGTTCCCCACTGACTTGAATCATTTATTGCTAATCTTCGGTTGCGATCTAAAGTCTCTCTATATCGAGCAACTCCGACTTCGGCGATCGCTAAAGCATCAGAGCGAGAATTTTGAGCAATAGCAGTTATGTTTTCTTCATTGGCAATAGTCATGCTGACTGCCCCTAAGAGGATCATTACTAACCCCAGGGCAATAACCATCGGCAAGGTAAATCCTTCATCCCTGGCACGACGCTGTAATAGAATTTTTAATAATAAAAGTTTCATCTAAAAGCTAGCACTTACAAATAGGTGTCAATCAAGGTACACAAGACCTCGCCTTAAGTCTTACCTAAAGTACCCAAAAGAAGTGCGATCGCGATCACTGACAGGTCAAAAAAGTTTTAGTAATGATTTTTGGGTAGGGGCGAATGGCCATTCGCCCTTACAAGATGTAGCTATACTTCCTAATTACTTTTAAGACGCTCACTAATACTATTTAACTTTGCTTGGCTGTTAATCGGCGAATGAGGGGCTGGGAGTTCCGTGTTGGGCCAATTATCCAAGTCATTACAGACACAATCGAGGGATGGAGTATTCCCCACCTCAACCATTGGTATAGGCATTGCACATCTGGCACACTGATCGATTGTCCAGGCTGGGGTCAATAGTTGTTGGATCGTAGTTTCTCCTCCAACCAAATAACAGTCTTGACCATTAACGCTCATGATTTTTTGCCAACACTCTTCAAACTCTGCGGAAAAGCGATCGCCTTGAATAACTTTTTGCGGTAACAGTTCGGCTTCACCATTGCGCCAGACTAGCTTTTTGCCTAATTGAAACCAATGAGCAAGATAGTTTTTTACTTCTGTTGCCGATGCCATATTGTTTCCCTCTCTGTTTAAATTTAAATAGTTATGAATGCTAGGGATAAAAAATAAAAGTTAGTTTGACAATATCTAAACAAGATTGATTCGTCAGCACAAATCAGCACAAATATTTAAAATAATGGTTGACTACAAATTATTAAATTATTGCTTCTACTTACGATCATAGTGGCAGACTAGATAAAGACAATAACTCGGCAGTTATATTCCATATTTTTTTAATGGTTCACCCAAAACACTAAGATTGATTACATGACCTCCTGCGACTAGATAGGTTGTATCAGCTAAATTGCCTACCTGACGGGATAAATTCCCCAAGCGATCGCGAAATAGTCTACCCAAGGGATAAGCTGGGACGACTCCCCATCCTGTTTCTTCCCCCACTAAGATGGTCGTTGCTGCTGTGGTTTGCAGACTAGATAAAAAACACTCTTTGGCAGTTTGCCACGCCGATTCTTCAGCTTCGAGCAAATTTGCCACCCACGTACCCAAAGAGTCAATCAATAAACAGTCTGATCCCTGAGCTTGTTTTAGGTATGATGATAAGTCAGTGTTTGCTGTGATGGTATTCCAGCTTGTAGGTCTTCTCTGTTGATGTTTTAAGATTCTGGCTTGCCATTCGCGATCGCGAAGCGTACCCGAAGGGTAATCGCGATCATCTGTTGTGGCGGTAGCAACGTATGTAACAGATTTCTGGCTTTGCTGCGCCAAAATTTCGGCAAGTTCACTTTTTCCTGAACTAGAAGCACCTGTGACCAAGATGATTTTTTGGCTATCAAACATTTCAGCTACTAAAAATTACTCACTCAATTAGGTTTACACTTTCAAATATAAGTGTGTTAGCCGATTTTTAGCTCATTTTTTAAACTAGCGAAAATAAATAATATATTGCCTTAGCTATGATCGCGAAGGAATAAAGTGTTAAAAATTTCAGAAAACTCTAATATCGATTTTTGATTGTTATTTTAGCTGGTGATTTTAGATTGACTAGATTACGCTCTTGTTTTTGCTCAACTAGCTTACAAAATACTAGAGTCAAAAAAACATAATCAAGCCCACAGTAGCGGTAATCTTTCCTATCCTGCCATAATCATAGCTAAAATAGCGAAATATTTCTTATTTTCCTCTAACATTTTTGAAGAGCAAAAGTCAAGATTTAACTTAAAGTGTTGAAAAGTAATTGTTGCCCCAAAGAACTGAGATTTTAAAATTGAAGGTGTAAAAACCGCCAAAATATTTTTTAGGCAAAATCAGTGGTTTGTAACATTAGGCTTAATCAACTAAAATAAAAAAACTGAACATTATTAAAAAAAACCAATTATCACCATAAAATTGTGACAAGAGGGAGAATAAACGGTATATTTTTTAATAGAGTCAATTAACACCAAATAAAATACCTAAAAATATTTGGTATCAACAACTAAGTTAAAACTAAAATTAATTATGAGTGAAGCTGCTACAGCAACCTTAACAGGAAAAGCCTTATTGCAAAAAGTCAAAGAATTATCTCATTTACCAAGGCGTGAAACTGCTAAAAAATGTGGATACTATACAATTACTAAGGATAATCAAACAAGAGTAAACCTCACTGATTTTTACGATGCAGTGCTTGCAGCGAAGGGAGTCCCCCTAGATCCAGAAGGAGCAAAAGATGGTCGTGGACGTGAACCTACTTATCGAGTTAGCGTTCATAAAAATGGTCAAATTGTGATTGGTTCTACCTATACTCAAGCAATGGGTCTAAAAGAAGGTGACAAGTTTGAAATTAAGTTAGGCTACAAACATATTCACCTTAAACAAATTGATGGTGAAGACAATGATGCAGCAGATAACAATTAATAGCTGAGCAGCGTGTTTGATCGATTACCCTTGGCTCTTCAAATCGTAGCAATGTACTATCATCTAATTGAATTATTAATCTGATGAGTGCATCATGGTTTAAGGTTCTTAGCTTGCTTGGAGTATGGACTATCATCTGGTTGCCCATTGCCTTACTAGTATCTCGACTAATTAACTGGCAGCCGAAAGAACCTCTAACACCAAAGCAAAAGTTAATTTTATTAGCCTCTCTCTATATTCTTGCCCCTGGAATAATTATCTGGAAGGTTAAAACAGAATTTTTAACCTTTGCAGATCTTGGTTTAAGCCTAACTCCTGATGACTTGCGGTATGTCTTATTAGGATTAGGCGCTAGTTTAGTCAGTTTAATCCTAGTTTTTAGCCTCGAATCTGTGGGTAATTTAATCACTTGGCGTTGGCAAAACTTGAGACAAATTCCCAGTTTGTTGTTGCCAATCTTGAGTTTGAGTTTACTAATTAGTCTAGTAGAAGAACTAATATTTCGTGGTTATATATTTATTACTCTACTAGCTGATAATTCATGTTGGCTAGCAGCGATCGCCTCCAGCGTAATTTTTGCTGCTCTGCATTTAATTTGGGAAAGAAAACAAACCTTGCCACAGCTTCCAGGTTTATGGCTAATGGGGATGGTGTTAGTGGCAGCCAGAGTTTTAACTAATGACACCATTTACCTAGCTGTAGGACTTCATGCAGGCTGGATTTGTGGTTTAACCTGTCTCGATTCAGCAGAGTTATTAACCTATAAACATCAAGATCATTGGTTTACAGGCATGAAACAACAGCCTTTAGCAGGGATGGCTGGAATACTTTGTCTGGGGATTACGGGATTAGGGCTAGGGATTTTTAACCTATTAACTAATTACTACACACCTTACTAAACAACTATTAAAGAATTAAGTAATCACTAATTAGTAATCAGTAATTACTAATTTGAGTCTTCAACTGAGGTAAGACAATTTCGCAAGGGCGATTAACCCCCTGAGAAACTTCGCCTGTAGTCACTCGGTTGACATCACCGTGAGTAATTAAATTTCCCTGATTGAGTAAGCCATAGTAGAGTACGTAAAAACCCATTTTTTTGGTCTCACTAATGACTTGTTCGCGAGAAGACTTATGTTTCCACCAGTGAGGATCGGCAATTTCTGGTGAACTAGGAGTTGAATAGGCGGTAACTTCGATCTCATCCCCCAGTACTTTATTGAAGCTCCAGATACCCCGTCGTAGATGATAGCGATCGGATACTAAGATAATTTTATCTACAGGATCTTTAATTTCTGTTAACTTGCGTTTGAATGCTTGCGCTTCATGAAAAGTACTTTCAACTAACTCGCCACAGTATAAATCTTCAGTGGGGATTTTGTATCTAGCAAATATATTGTGATATTCGTTCAAATCTTCGACGGTTTCATCAATTCCTGCTGCGTAGTAGATTGCTTGAACTTTTCCGCGCTCGTACAGCTCAATTAAAGTTGTTAAACGGGCGTTGCTACCTGAGAGTAGAACAGACATATCTCCTGTCGGATTGCTTTCTCCCGCAGCCAACCACTTGCCATAGTTAATTGCGATCGGTTTCCAAGTAATGCTGGCGATCGATAATAAGCCTAAAAAAGATATAAGTGATATTTTATATTTCTTGGGCATCTGAGCAAACAGCTTTTTCATGGCTTGACATCAACCAAAACTATAACAAAACTTCTGCTAGACTATGGGACAAATTGAAAATGCGACCGCAACTTTCAGCGTGCCAAACCTTTAGCTTATCATTAATGTTCCCTGCAACCAACGGCCCCATAAGATAGAAATTTTGCTGCGCTTCAAAATTTTCGTTCATCTCAAAGCCAGCATGAGAATCATTAGGAGTACAAATACCCTGTTGAATCAAATTATTAATTAGGGGTGAAGATGATTGAGTTAAATCTTGAAACCCAGCGCAGTTAATCACTACTTGGATAGGAGTGGTAAATGTTTTTGTTTGGCTGCTGGGGGTAACAAATTCAAACCCAAACTGATTTTCCGTCAGAGGTATGATGTGGGTAAATTTACCTTGAATAAATTCTAGTTTGCCCTCAAGCATCAGCTTGTCTGCAACATTAAGATAATCTAACCCTGCGCGTCTTTGAAACTTGCCTATTTTGACACCATATTCGATCACAAATTGTTTTTGTTCTGGATAACTAAGCTGATTAAGAGCTTTAATTACCTTTCGAGAAATAATGGTGTAAGTACCATCAATAGTTTCATTATTGGCTAAAGCTGCTGCAACATCCTGTCGGACGGCTTGATAAATTTGTTTAGCGGTAAAATCTGACTGCTGTATCAGTAGATCTAGGTTTTTAGGCACAAAAGTTTCAGACACAGGGGCATCAATAATCGGATGGGGAAATGCACCGCTGGGAGAAACAACCACAAACTTGCTGATTAATTTTGCTAGTTCTGGCAAGTTGTTAAGGCTGTAGATCGTTTCTAGCGCACTCGCATTTGAGCCGATAATAAGAACTTGTTTTGCTTGGCTAGAATCAGCCTGTAAATGCTTAAGAATAAGCTCAAGGTTACTATTTTGAGAAGGTTCATACATATCAGCAATCGAGCAAACTTTATCTCCAGAAGGCGATCGCTCTAAAGATTTTAATTGACTAAAGAAAGCTGTTTTGTTAGGTGGACTACCGATCGCCAAAACTACTTTGGTAGCGAGGAAGGAATGAGGTTCTGTGGTGTCAATTTGATAAGCTGTTGAGTGCTTTTGAATCTTACTGACATCTGCTTTAATTAACTCGCACTGCAAATAATTTTGGGCTGCTGCTTGCTCTAATAAACTTACTACACGCTCTTTTAAGTACCAACCAAATAAGTATCGCGGTACAAAAATTTGCGACCAGTTATTCTGCTCCATTGCCTCTTGATAAGATTTTAGCCATTGGCTATTTAAAATACCTGATCTTTTTTGGAGACTGGAGACTACAGAATTGTAATTGGCTCTTAGCCAATCTGTAAAGCGATCGCACTCTGGCTGAGGTAGAAACTCTTTGAGCGCAGTAATAATCAGAGATTGTTGACCCGATCTACTACCATAGGGAATACCTGTCCAAAACTCCCCAGATTTATCGAAAACTGCCACTTTAATCGTTGGTTGCTGCTCTTTTTCTGCTGTTGAGGCTAGTTTTTCTGTAAGTAAAGAAAGATAGTGAATTAGGGTATAAGCACAGGATATGCCCGCCCCCACAATTGCCAGATCGTAGGTACAGTTTGCGGACGGAAAAAATTGAGCGGATTGTGGAATTTGAGTGTCAACTACACTTTCATTCTGTAATCTTTGCATTTGGGTATTGCTAAAATTAATCTAAAATTGAAATTTTTTAGCCAAGTCTATTAGTTGAGCAAAATGGGGTAAATTTTCAATGTAATTTAAATGTAATGTTTTATGCAATGACAAATCTGCATAATTAAGTCAATAAACCTAGCTAACTTAAATAGTTAGATAAAGATGCATATTAGAACTATAAAGTGTATTAGTATTTAATTAAATCACAAAAGTTATTAAATTGTAATAATTTAAATTGCTCGGCAGACTGAGGGTAATTTAACTCTGCATTTAAATGTGAGTGTTTCGATGGAGTGATGATTAGATTATTCATGGTTGAGCTGCATTAAATTTAACTTAATATGATGAAAACATGATAAAAACGATATTTACTGAGCAGCCTAAAATTAATCAAATTGAGGGTAAGTAATGATATGCCAAAGAAAAGTTCAGCAGGAGCATTTGTTAGTGGTCTGATGATTGGTAGCGCCATAGGTACTATAGTCGGATTGTTGGTTGCACCACGTACTGGAAAAGAAACGAGAAAAGTAATCAAAAAATCAGCTGATGCTTTGCCAGAATTAGCTGAAGATTTAACTACTAGTATTCAACTACAGGCGGATCGTTTTTCAGAGAGTACCTTAGAAAATTGGGAAGAGACTTTAGCAAGACTAAAATTAGCGATCGCCACAGGTATCGAAACCAGTCGAGCAACCACTAAAGCTACTAGACTAGATATAAATCGAGATTTAAACTCGACCATGACCGATCGCCTTTAGAATTAAAGGATGCTGACTGCTCAATTTTTATGATAGATCCTTTATTTTGGCTAGGACTTTCCTTACTTCTAGTCTCTTTTAGCCTATTTGCTGTTTTACTCGTAACTATTCCGACTCTACAAGAAGTGGGTAGAGCTGCTCGTAGTGCTGAAAAACTTTTTGATACTCTAAATCGGGAGTTTCCCCCTACCTTGGAAGCAATTCGTCTGACAGGAAAAGAAGTTGGCGAATTAACCGACGAGCTTAATCAAGGTATTAATAACGCAACAGGAGTAGTGCAGCAGGTCGATCGCGGATTAGTCGTGGCGAAACAGCAAGTACAGCAAGTGCAGCAAAGTAGTTTTGGGTTGGTTGCTGGAGCAAAAGCTGCTTGGAAAGTATGGCGCAGTCCTAGAGCAGATATTTTAGATGCTCCCCGACGAAAAGGTTTTCCTGTCGAAAAATTTCAGTCAAATCGCGATCGTCAGAATTAATAATGTTTTTTTAACTCAAAAGCGATCAGTGGTTGTTTAGAGTTGGTTATAGCAGTCGAAGTAAAGGTTAGGACAATAACGAAGTGCGACGCGAAGGACGCGAGCTTGCGAGCTAATCCTTTAGGGCTAGTCCTTTAGGGTATCCTTTAGGATAAAAACTTTATCTCGCGCAAAGGCGTTTATCCCGCTTAGTTTGGGGCAAAGACGCAAAGAGACTAGGAGATGTCTTAATCTATCGTTCGATGGCTATAACTAAAGTGTCCATTGCTCGAAAAGTTGAACGTAATCATAACGACTATGAATAAAAGCTATAATGAACTATAAAAAGTAGCTTAATTAAACTGCGATCGATTAGACAAATGGCTAAATTAACGCAACGACGTTGGGAAAACATTGGTGGTAATTTTTACGTAGATAGCACTTGCATCGATTGTGATACCTGTCGCTGGATGGCACCAGAAATTTTTACCGAAGCAGGGGAACAATCAGCCGTATACCACCAACCGAGTAATGAAATCGAACAGCTTAAAGCGATGCAAGCATTACTATCCTGTCCGACAGCTTCTATCGGTACGGTAGAAAAACCCAAAGATATAAAAGTCGCACAACAAAGCTTGCCAATTTTATTGGCAGATAATGTATATCATTGTGGCTATCATGCAGAAAATTCTTACGGTGCAGCTAGTTATTTTATTCAAACAGCGGCAGGTAATATTTTAGTTGACTCGCCTCGATATTCTCCTCCTCTAGTGAAAAGATTAGAAGAAATGGGAGGAATACGCTATTTATATTTAACCCATCGAGATGATGTTGCCGATCATCAAAAATTCCACGATCATTTTCAATGCGATCGCCTTCTGCATATTGATGATGTTACTTCAGATACCAAAGATGTAGAAATTCAACTTGAGGGGATCGAGCCAATTCAATTTAGCGACGATGTTGTAATTATTCCCGTACCTGGACACAGTAAAGGACATACAGTGCTACTTTACGCTCAAAAATTCCTTTTTACAGGCGATCATTTAGCTTGGTCAAAATATCTCAATCATCTTTATGCCTTTCGCGCCTATTCCTGGTATTCATGGACGGAACAAGTGCGATCGATGGAAAAATTAGCAAATTACTCTTTTGAGTGGGTATTACCAGGACATGGTCGTCGTTTTAAAAGCGATCGCGCCACTATGAAACAACAAATGCAAATCTGTTTAGATTGGATGAAGAACTCATGAGTGTTAGTCAATGGAGCAAATATAATTAGATACGATTAAAAGACCTGTAATCTTGACTGGGTTAAAACAATCATTAATCTAAAATCTAAAGTCTGGTTGAATATTTGTTCTGTTTTCTTGCATCCACCACTACTAATAGCTGATAATCTTAGAGTAAGGTAAATAAATGTAACGAAAATAAGAACACTTTTATAAAGCCGAATTTGGATACCAATAATTTTTTAAACAAAATAATCATGGCCAATAAGTTTATACAGCGCTCCTTGCTAATTTTAGGAGCTTGTTTACTGGTTTTAGTCACTTGGTTAACTCCCCCCGCTTTAGCAGTTAACAATCCAGAATTATTACCTAGTGAAGTCACTCCAGTGGTCGATTTGGCTAACTTATTGCCAGAGTTACAGGAGGAGTCTTTAATTGAAAATCTCGAAGACTTTGAGGCGCAAACAGGCTGGAAAATGCGTGTTTTAACTCAATACGATCGCTCTCCTGGTCGTGCAGTCAAGAAATTCTGGGGTTTAGATGATAAAAGTATTTTGCTAGTGGCTGATAGTAGAGGCGGAAATCTACTAGCTTTTAGCATTGGTGATGCTGTATATGAATTACTGCCTCGTAACTTCTGGATTGAGCTTCAGACTCGTTTTGGCAATATGTATTATATTCGCGAACACGGTGAGAATAATGCCATTGTTGAAGCTTTAGAATCAGTCAAAGGATGTTTACTTAAAAACGGTTGCAATGCTGTACCTGGATTACCGCAGGAGCAATGGATTTTGACCTTAATTAGTTCGATTGTCGGTGGGGTGATCTTAGGTGTAGCAGTTATTCCTCGTAATAAAGATCAGGTGATTGCTTGGCAGTGGGGTCTAATTATGTCTCCACTGTGGGGGATTCTGTTTATTGCTTTTGGCATGGGCCCTGTGGTGATTCGTACTCCTGAATTTTTACCTCTATTCCGTAATATTATCGGGTTTATGTTGGGTGCAGTAGTGGCTTTCTTGTCTCCCTCTTTTATGAACAGTTCCACCTCAGATTCAGAAACATAGTGAACTAACTGACATTACCCACAGAAGAATTGGTAACATCAGTTACGCACTCTTAAGCAAATGTAGTTGAAACATAGCTTGTGGTAAAGCTGTAATATAAATGCGATTTCTTAAAGCAATATCTGGAAGGATGAAGGACAGTTTAAACGGTTTTATCGGGCATTGATTCAGGCTCTACCCATTGTTCCCAATCCGCGATCGCCTCAAGGATTGGCTCAAACTATCATTAGACAGGTAAAATCTGGCATTCCTCACAGCTATTAAAATGATTTTATAGCTGGTTTGCTTATTGGTGCATCAACTAAGCTAGAGTGGGAAGTAGAACCTTGGATTCCTCCCCCCATGTTTATCGAGTATTTGTCGGATACAGCTTAAGCAACAATTTGTTCTGAATGGCCTTGCCCATAAACTTTTGTCGTATCAATGGTAGTTATTCCTGCATCTACAGCAGCTCGAATCGCCCTAATACTTTCGCGATCGTCAATTCCTGCCCACATTTTTTTTCCTGCTTGCCATGTTGCCATGAGAATTGGCATTATTTGAACTTTTGATGTTCCTAGCGATCGCTTTTCCATTTTAGTTAATTAAATACTCGACAATTTAGCTTGACTAAAATATATCAAGCAGTTTAGTTAGCAAGCTTGCTTGACCGAATTGGCATAAATAGCAATCTGCGCTCGATTACGTAAATTAAGCCGATTGAGAATATGAGTAACATGACTTTTAACTGTCCCTTCAGCAATATAGAGTTGTTGAGCAATTTCGCGGTTAGTACAACCAGTCCCAATTAAATTTAAGACATCTATTTCTCTAGCAGTTAACTCTGCTAGTTCAGGCTGTTCGGGTTCCGTATCGCTGCGATTGCTAACTATTCCGTCAAACATTTTTTCCATCAGCCCAGGGCCCATTTGGCTGTAGCCGCGAGCGACTAATCTAATCGCCTGAGCTAACTCTTCTACGGGCATATCCTTGAGCAAATATCCTTTGGCTCCTGCTTTAATTGAATGGGCAATATAATCATCTTCATCGAAGGTACTAACAACCAAAACCTTAATCTCGGGAAATCGCTGAGAGATAATTCTGGTTGCTTCTCTGCCATCCATGACAGGCATTCTAATATCCATCAAGATGACATCTGGTTCTAAAGCTTCTACCTGCTCAATAGCAACTTGACCATTATTCGCCACGCCAACTACTTGGATATCTGACTCTAGATTTAACATTGCCCGTAACCCTTGGCAGACCAGTTCTTGATCGTCTACTAGTAAAACGCGAATCATAATTGCACACTCCATATTAATTAGAGAACAAAACTTGAAAAATAAATTTTAGACAGAATGTTCTTCTAATTTGTTTGATACTTCTATTCACTATCTGTATTTAGATTGGGAGCATCCCATTTATGCAATGAGTAAAAATTGCTGAAACTTCGGAGTGCCTATTTAAATAGTGACACCGCTTTGAGTATTTCTGCTTAGTCAAAAAGTAGGATGCTCCCATGATCTTATTAGATTTTAGTTTGGTTGCTGATTTCTTAAGCTCATAAAACTCAGTTCAAAACTGATGAATAACCTTATATATAACCGTACAAAATTAGCGATAGACAATTAGGGTGATAATAAGCTTAAGTTTCGAGTATTCGTCTTTCATCACGAGATTTTAATATTGCGATCGCATTTGAATATAATTAAAACTAATTATCGGGCTGTAGATTATTAAATAATTCTTCCCAGTTAGTATTACCTTGTTGTTGTTCATTGACTTCAAAAGTTTTGTTAACCGCCGAAGCCGAATTCAGTGACTGGATACAGAGTTCAGCGATTGCATCTCGGCTAACCTGTCCCCTTAAATTATCTCCTTGTTCGGCATAAAGAATTTTATCCCCAGGTTGTTCGGTTAAGGCACAGGGACGAATAATAGTGTAGGTTAAATCGCTAGATCTAATAGCTTCTTCGCCTCGCAATTTCCAAGTTAAAATCCCTCCCAGTTGCTCATTCATCCTGACTGCGGGGGGTTCTTCGGCTAAGTTAATTCCTGGACGATTCGGGCGAGTAACTCCTGCTGAACTTACTTGAACTAATTGGGGTTTGACTTGACCACCATAAGCCTTGATATATTCAACCTCCAGCTTAAATGAGCCTGCTTCAAACTGAGGATTTAGTTCCCCGTCGTATTCAAACTTGCTCAACATCAGTTGCATCGAATAGATTTTTGCGGAATCAAACTGACTAGCTTCTTGGACAGTTTTGGCGCGGAATACGGGAATTAGATCCTTAAAGGGAATCCGCACAGTTGTGGGATAATCATGAATCGTATCAAAGGAATAGCAGTAGCCTACTCCATCCCATTTACCTTCGCAGCGAGTAATAAATTTGTAGCGTTTGCCATCTCCAATTACCCTCATTTCAATTCCTTGATAATCAGATAAATCCATCGGTGGTGTAAAGTTGCGAGTTCGGACTGAAGCAAAACCGCCGTTATTCTCTGTCGAAACAACCCCCGCAAAGATTGCCTTATTGTCTGCTAAACGAATTTTGCTTTGGCTGACTCCTCCCATTACTACATCATCTACTGCACCCCAAATTTCTGATAAATCGTTAGTAGGATGAGCAAAATCAAAGATCATTTGTTCTCCTCTAGGAGGAAGAGACTGCGAGATTACCTGGACTAAATTTTTAATTCCCTCGTACTCTACCAATTCTGGAATATCAACCACTTCTGGCAAATAGAATTTAATCCCTTGATAGTATTTCTCTCTGTTAGGGGTGTCTCCTTCCACTGGTTGAACTTTCGTACCTGTACAGCAAATTACGGCACTGATTCCCTCCATCATGGCTGGTTTAAGAGTATCAGCAATAGTTAGATCGGCCTCAAATAGTTCTACCTGTTCTCCCAAGATAGCTTTAGCTCGTTCTGCATCTCTAACTAATGCTCGGACATGGTAATTGCGAGCCAGTAACTTTTGTACTACTCGTTTACCCACTCCTCCCGTTGCGCCAGCTACCAAAATTGTCATTTTTGTCTGTTGATAAGATTGTGATGAGCTATTTTGAAACAATCGTTGCCAGAGATTAAAATTAGGCACGATTTCAAAAAAGGTTAATGTTTGCCAAAGCTGGCTTAATTTCCACTTAGCCACAGTATGATCGAGAAGTTTTGATTAATCTAAAAAAGACTTCATAGTTATCTTAGTACCAAATAAAGTCTTCTTGAATGTGGCGATCGCACTTTTACAAGAAATCTAGCCTTCATTACGTCTGAAAAGCTATCCTAAAGGATTCCCTAAAGGGCGACATATGCGTAGCGGTATCCTTTAGGACGGAGTTAGTACTCTTGCGGTATACACCTTCGGACGATGCGCGACGCGACGTAAGGAGCTAGTCCTTTAGGAAAGCGAGTCCTAAAGGATAAGCTCCGCAAATGCGACACGAAGTTAGTCCTTTAGGGCTTTAGTATAAGCTTCGCGTCATAGCCATTCGTGACAAGTTAAAAAACTACGCTGTTTGTCACGGACGAATAGTTACCAGTAGTTACTAATTACCTTACGGCGTAAAGTGCTGTTGGCGCGAATAAAAATACTAATGTCTACTATAAAAGCTAAGGTAGCAATAAGAATCCGCAACAAGGCTTTCCATAAAGAGCGATTTTGCCCTAAAGGACTCGCTTCGCATCGTAAAGATCTATAGCGACGAAATACTAAAGAGATGGGAATGAGCCACCATCTTTCTTTAACCAGAGAATTACGGACAAAATCATTGAGCCATAAGTGGTTTTCCTTATTCATCCTATTAATCAGCATTCCTGCCGTTAATTTCTTACTACATCTCTCTTGCAAGTAATAAGTTAAAAAGGCATTAATTACGATGCCGACAACAACTCGAACTTCGTGATTAACTAACTTTAAAGGATTAGTATAAGCTTCAAATATATGGGAGGCTTCTTCAACTCTAACGATTCTTTTAGTAAAAGTAGGATTTTCTAGCGTAAAGTTTTCGCTAATTACCATTTGAGTTAAAAACCCATCTTCTACTGGTAATCCTGCTGGCATCCACATATTACGTAAAGGTTCAGCACGACCACAATAAAGTTGTCCACAAATATAAAGTTGACCTGCATTCGACGATTTGGAAACCGCTACCGACAATTTCTCTAGCCAGCTTTTATTTTCTTTTAGCTCAATATCTTTAATTGGTCGATCGAGCGCAATCCAATATTCGGGATTTTCAACTAACACCTTGAGCATTTTTTCTAAAGCATTGCGATCGTGTAGTTGGATATCTGCATCCATTAAGCAGAAGAAGTCAGCATCAGGTGCTGCAAACTCATGAATAAATAAGTTCCAAGCATTACTTTTCCCTGCTTCTTTGACCTCGCATACCTTCCAGTTCCACAACGCTTGGTCGTTTTTAAACGATGACGTACCGCCAGGTGCTAATGCTAAAGCATATGCGGAGCTGTATACCACAAGGGTACAATGTGCCACGGCACTAGCTTCGCGTCGTCCTTTAGGACTAGCTGACGCGATAGCTAACCCTTTAGGGTCGCGTCGTCCTTTAGGAAATGTTTCTAAAGTGTTACGAGCTATTAACGCTGTATCATCGCTACAGCCATTAGGGACAACAATAATTTCAATTGAATATCCTTTATTTAAACTAGTTAATAAGCTTTGTTGACTAAGAGATTTTAATAGAGTCGCAATTGCATTTGCTTCATTATGAGCCAAAATACCAATACTTAATTTCATTACTTTAGGTCTTTATAAGATAGAGATGGTGTTTGATGTAATGCCAAAAAACCAAGTCTAATAATACTTAATTAACTGGTTTTTTAGTAATAACATCAACTGAGTTATTCAATAATAGTCAACAGTTAAAACTACTTTTCACTAGTGCTACAGTGATATTTGTGTTTATCTTAAATAGTTTACAACGGTCAAAAATATGCTGTGTAAAAAATCGATGAACCTTAGATAAAGTTTTGAATTTTAGTCTTGACTACTAGATGTAACTATGTAGTGGTACTAGATTCATCAAAAAACTGAAGGCTTTAGACTGTAGTAATTAAAGTAGTTTTGTGTTAAATTTGTTTGAATTTTCTGTTTAAATTTAAAGATCTTTATTACCATAAGAATTTAGGACAACTACTGCTATTAAAGTTTGACTGATTGTATCTAAAACTAGAGTAAAAAAATGATTAATAGTAGAGTAGACTAAGGCAGCGATCGCTTCAGGAATTAAAGCTAAAGCCGCTAATACTCAAGTAGATTCCAGTGGTGCGTCCAGATTGTTTTGAGAAGTCAAGCATTGTCATTAGTTTTTACCTGCTACCTGCTACCTACTACCTATTTGCCCTAAAGGATTCCCTACGGTCACGAAGCTTATGCTAAAGCCCTAAAGGACTAACTTCGTGTCGCATTTGCGAAGCTTATCCTTTAGGACTACCTAATCTCAACCCATCAATTCAAACTTGACGATCTACTAGAGGGAACGTTATAGAATTAAACCAACTGCTAATAATCTCAGAGAATAATTTATGTCTACCGCTACAGCACCACGTAACCATCTAACAGTTGTGACCAATGGCTTACCCAATATCTGTGGTTGGTCAGCAGAAATTGCGATCGCCGTAAATCACGATCGACCGATATTTTTAGCCGACAGTAAAATCGATTTAAATCAGGTTAATGCTGTTTTTGCTTGCGCTCTCCATATGCATCAGCCAACTATTCCCGCAGGTGCAAACGGTGAACTGATAAGTAACCTGCAACATATGTTTGAACATCCTCATGATGGCGATAACCATAATGCAGAAGCTTTTGCCTGGTGTTATTCTCGCATGGGAGACTGGATTCCTGAATTAGTAGCCAATGGTTGTAGTCCTCGGATCATGCTGGATTATTCGGGTAATTTACTCTGGGGTTTTCAGCAGATGGAGCGCCATGATATTTTAGAAAAACTGAAAAAAATCACCTGTGATGCAGCCTATCAACCTTATGTCGAATGGCTGGGTACGATGTGGAGTCATGCTGTAATTCCCTCTACGCCAATTCCCGATCTCAAGCTGCATATTCAGGCTTGGCAACATTATTTTGCGGCAATGTTTGGTTACGAAGCTTTGGCAAGAGTCAAGGGATTTTCTCCCCCAGAAATGCATCTGCCTAATCATCCTGATACCCTTTACGAATATATTAAAGCTCTTAAAGAATGCGGTTATCGCTGGTTACTAGTACAGGAACACTCCGTAGAAAGACCAGACGGTTCAGGTTTAGAGCATGATGATAAGTATATTCCCAATCGTTTAGTTGCTCGTAATTCTCAGGGCGAAACTATTAGCATTACCGCACTGATTAAAACTCAAGGCTCAGACACCAAGTTAGTAGCTCAAATGCAGCCTTACCATGAAGCCAAAGGTAGAGGCAAACAAATGATTGGTAATATTGCTGTACCAAGCTGTGTCAGTCAAATTGCTGATGGAGAAAATGGGGGAGTGATGATGAATGAATATGCCCGCGATTTCCAGCCTGTTTGGTATGAGCTAAAGAATAACCAAAATGTTGTAGGGTTAAACGGCACAGAATATATTGAACTAATAGAAGCTGCGGGAGCTAATCCTCAAGACTACCCCGTTTGTCAGGCGGTAGGACAACATAAAATTTGGCAGCAGGTAAATCCTGATGCTGCTACTCCCGAAAAAGTAGATCGAGCGATCGCTCATCTTCAAGCAACAGATCACCAGTTTCATATGGATGGGGCATCCTGGACAGACGATCTTAGCTGGGTTAAAGGCTATGAAAATGTTCTCGAACCAATGAATCAATTAAGCGCCATGTTCCATCAAAAATATGATGCACTGGTTAAGGAAAATCCTGAAATTACCAAAACCAAAGAATATCAAGAAGCTTTGCTCTATGTACTTTTAGTTGAAACCAGCTGCTTCCGCTATTGGGGACAAGGTACTTGGACAGACTATGCCAGGGAACTATTCCGCAGAGGCGAAGCTTTGCTGAAATAAACTATCAAGATGATCGCGCTGATAAATTGAGGCGACTAAATTGTCTGTTCTTGCTTAATTAACATCCCAGCAGGTAATGTATCTAGATAAGCAATCTGTGTGGGATAAGCGAATTCAATGCCATACTCAGCAAACTTAGTTTTAACTGCGAGGTTGATTTCCTGTTGGGCATTCATATAGACACTGTAGTCATTTGTGTTAATCAAATAAACTACTTCAAAATTTAGACTATATTCACCATAGCCCGAAAAGTGAGCGCGATCGCAAGTAGCATTTTCTGTCTGTGCAATAATCTCTTTAATTAAATCGGGAATTTGGGCTAATTGTTCGGTACTAGTTTCGTACACCACACCAAAGTTAAAGAGAACTCGACGTTGACGCATTTTTTTGTAGTTACGAATGCGCGAGCCAACTAAATCGGTATTAGCCATCACGATTTGCTCTCCGCCGACGCTTTGGAGTCTAGTAGTCTTAATTCCGACATACTCAACTGTACCAAGATAATCACCGACAATAATAAAATCTCCTAGTTCAAAAGGGCGATCTAGGAGGATGGAAAAATAGCTAAATAAGTCTTGCAAAACTCCTTGAGAAGCTAGAGCGATCGCTACGCCGCCAATCCCTAAGCTAGTGACTACAGCGGAGATATTGAACCCTAAATTATCGAGTAAAAAGACAATCCCAATTAGCCAGATCACTATTCTAATCGCAGGCATCAAAGCATCAATGCTTTGTTCTAAATTAACGTTATCTCGTTGATAATTAATCCAGTAAATTTTGATGATATATTCGCTTGCTGCACAAATGAGTCGAATTGCCAAGATAGTTGAAGTGATTACTACAATGACGTTTACAGTGCGTTCGAGTATGGGATGGAAAGCTAAATTATCCACAGCTAGATAAATACTGGCAATGTAAGCGATGGGAATTAAGTCTCTTTCCAGGATGTTGACAATGGCATCGTCATAAATATTTTCGCTTTTAGCTGCCCACTTTCTAAGACGTTTAAAAGTTGAACGTCTGAGTATTTTAATTAATACGATCGAGCAAAATAAAATAACCGCTGCAAGTAAATAGTCATTTAGCTTGTTAGCACCAAATTCCCAGGATAAAAAGTCAAATTTCATAGATTAATTAAGTTTGAATTAAAAGTACTTGCTGTAGTTACTTAGTCACAGATTACTCCGCCGTGAGACGACGGAGCCTGCTGTGACCGTTGGTCAATGTGTAGATTATGAGATGATTCTGGCAATCTAGAATTTTTGCTTAATTTGACCGATACAGCATAAGTCAATTAATTGTCGATCCTGAATTCTTAAATGTCCATTGATAAAGCAATCTTTAGTCAGACGACAGTAAGTCAATAAACTACTAAGTTTAAATTATTGGAATTGGAGACGAAAATTGTGCGGTTGGGGACACTAATTGGATTTTTAGCTATTATTATCGCCCTGTATATTCTGTGGCAAATCAAACAAGTTTTACTATTAGCCTTTGCTGCGGTTGTCTTTGCTACGACGATCAATCAATTGGTTAAGCTGCTACAGTCAAAATTTGCGCTGGAACGCAAAACGGCGCTGGCGATCGCTGTTACGGGAATATTAACTTTTATTATTGGTTTTATTGCTTTAGTCATCCCGCCATTTATCGAGCAGTTTCAGCAGTTGGTAGAGTTAGTTCCTCAAGGCTTAGAACAGCTTAGTAGCATTAATAATTGGCTGAGTAATTTTTTACCCCAGAATTTACTTCAAGAATTTAGAGGGTTAGAATCTCTGACACAAAATCTGCAATCTTTTGCGGATCAATTTATTAGTAGTTTTTTCGGTCTATTTTCTAGTACTTTAGGGATCTTTTTAAATTCTTTCTTAGTAATAGTAGTGACGCTCATGCTGTTATCTAATCCAACTCCTTATAGAAAGATGTTTCTCTTGATCTTTCCTGCTTTCTATCGTCGGCGAGTAAAAACCATCCTTAAAAAGTGCGAGAAGAATTTAGGTGGTTGGGCGATCGCTATTCTTTTTAGTATGACTGTAATTGCTGTTCTAAGCGGAATTGGTCTACTATGTTTGGGAGTTAAGTTACCTTTGGCAAACTCTTTGTTAGCTGGCATCCTAACTTTTATTCCTAATTTGGGCCCCCTATTAAGCGTAGTTCCCCCCGCAGCGATGGCATTACTAGATGCACCTTGGAAAGCATTAGCAGTAGTAATTCTTTATATTATAATTCAACAGGTAGAGACTAATATTTTAACACCGATAGTTATGCAGAGACAGGTATCATTATTACCAGCCGTAACTCTCCTATCTCAAGTTATTTTTGCTATATTCTTTGGTCTTTTAGGCTTGTTTTTAGCTTTGCCAATTACAGTAGTAGCTCAAGTTTGGCTCAAAGAAGTTTTAGTTAAAGATATTTTAGATCCCTGGCAAATCGAGCGTGATTCTAATCGATTTGATGCTCGTAAGCTGAGTTCTCAGCCACAGAAACAGCAGCAACAATCTCATAGTTTGATAGTAGAGAAAAATTAGTTAAGGTTTTGTAGCTAGTAGGTTGGGTTGAGGCACGAAACCCAACGATTAAAAGATTTTGTTTGGTTTCACTATCGTTCTAACGCCACTTGCTATAACGGAGGGAACCTCCGCAGCGCAGTGGCTCCCCAACCTACCAAATCAGCAACGCCGTTAAGGTTTTGTAGCGATCGCCTATCAGTTTGTAGTTTACTTTAGGCGATCGACTTTTGGCAATGATAAATTCCAACTACAGATTAACTACTTTTTGGGAATCCAAACGGAAACCGAACCCGCTTGACAGCGAAAATCGGCCCAGCCTTCTTCATTAGTGGTAATGGGTTCATCGATATGTTCAGTTAGATCGATATAAACCTGATTTGGTTGACCTACTTCCATCCATTTAGTACCTTCTGCACCGTTACTTAAGACTACCGCTATTCCCCCTGGATGCTCTTCATCTCCCAGTCTTGTCCAACCAATGCAGTTAGCATGGTCAAAATAATCATACTGCTCACCATAAGCCAAGTCTTGACGAGTCTCTAAGAATTTATCAATTAGCCATTGATGGGAATCCATAAAGATCTCATATTCTTGTCCATCCTTCCCAGTATCTTTGTAATGTGCGCCGTAGTAATCAGCATAGAAAACGCAAGGATAGCCATCTCTTCTTAACAAGATTAGGGCATAAGCTAACGGTTTAAACCAAGCCTCTACTACAGATTCTAAGGACTGCAAAGGTTGGGAATCGTGATTTTCCACTAGCGTTACTGCTAGAGTAGGCTGATCGTTAACTAATGTACCGTCAAAGATCTGACGCATATCAAAGTTGTTGCCTGTTTTACTAGCTTCAGTAAAGTTATAGTGCAAAGGTGCATCAAATAAAGCCACGTCCCCACCAGTGACATCAATAAAATGGTGTAAAGCTTCTGGCTCATTAGACCAATATTCCCCAACAGCAAATAAAGGCTTGCCTGAATACTTGCGCACATGGTTTAACCAATCAGGGAAAAATCCAGCGTTGATGTGCTTCACCGCATCAAAACGAAAACCATCAACGTCAGTAGTATCTATATACCACTCTCCCCAATACAGAAGTTCACCCCGCACTTCTTCATGTTCCATATCAAGGTCACAACCCATCAAGTAAGCAAACGAACCTTTTTCTAAATCTACCTGTTCGTCAAATTGCTTATCTTTAAATAGATAAATAGCATCAGCATCGCCATCATAGGCATTATAGTCAACTGCGTCAAAATGCCACCAGTGCCATTCTAAGCTGGAATATTTACCCTGGCGACCAGGAAAAGTAAAATGTGTCCAGGTTTTCACCTTTTGTAAATCACCTATCGCTTCATGACGATTATGGGGATTCATTGGCGTTGCTTCTGCTTCTTCTTCGTGGTCTGCACCAAGCATATGATTTAGAACTACGTCTGCATAGATGCGAATGCCAGCTGCTTTAGCTAATTTAATTGCATTAATATATTCTTCTTTTGTCCCGTATTTAGTTCTAACTGAACCTTTTTGGTCGAACTCGCCCAAATCATAAATATCATATACACCGTAACCGACATCAAAACCGCCACCAGTACCTTTATAAGCGGGTGGTAGCCAGACTGAGGTAATTCCTACTTTAGCTAAATGCTCGACATTTTCTGCCAATTGATTCCACAAGCTACCATCGGGTTCGTTGTACCAGTGAAAGTACTGCATCATCACACCGTTAAACTCGGACATATTAGAACCCTCTCTAAGGTCAGCTAAATAGTTTATAGATTAGTTAATTACATTTGTTTTTCAACAATCTTGTTGCAGATATTTAAGTATCATTTAGTTTATTGTTGAATTATTAAGTAATATTAACCTTATATCATTAGTTAGAAATTCTAATCATTCGCAAGACAGATATTATTAATCAATTGTTCACTGAACATTGATCATTGATAAAGTTTGTGCCTTTTCAACTAATCCATCATCTTTTAGACATATCAGTAGGGAATGAGTAATATCAGGTTCGGATGAACAGTTAAATGTTTTGATTTAGGGACTTGCCCTAAAGGATATGCGTAGCGGTATGCTTTAGCACTAGCTTCGCGTCGGGGACTTGGGGAATCACTCTATTTAAAGTCATTATCTATACTTGATGTAATAATCGATTAAGTCTCAGACGATTCTAAATTTTCCCGCAGAATATCTAAGACAATTTGAGGATCGGTTGCTTTCTGCATAATTTGCGCTTCTAGGTCATAGCGATCGCGTATACTTGGTAAATCTTGCCTTAGCTCTTCCATTAACTCGATTAATTTAGCAATCTTTTGTTCGGTTAACAGGTTAATTTGCAAATTTAAATGCGATCGCTGTTCGGCTAATTTATCTTGACGACTCTGCTGGACTAATACTCCTGTAGCGATCAGTAAAGCCACAATATCGATTCCCATTGCTTCGGCATCAAAAAGAGGTAGACCAAAGGGTAATAGTCCTGGTGCGACGTGAGTACAGATTGCCCAACTGGTAAAAAAAAATAATTGCAGATATAAAAATTCTGATTTACCAAAAAAAGCCGCTATTTTTTCCACAATGCGATCGCGCCACGGTATTTTAAGTTCTTGTTTGGCTTGAAATCCAATCACAGTTTCAATATTCTTAACTACCTGTTCGGATAAAGGATACTTTTTGCCGTCAATATATACGGATTTAGTTGATGCCGAAACCAGATGAGCTAATTTATTAGAAGCAGAAACCATGTAAGCGAGATCCTAAAATTTAAAATAATTAGTGATTATATTTGTAGTCTACGCTAATTAAAATTAGGTGGCTTCTGTCTAGAGAAATAAAAAGGCGAGCGCGCGATGATATAGTAGCATTTTGGTCAAAGCTTGATGACTTTTGGCAAAATCAACCGCAATCTAGTTAATTCAATTAAGGATGCGGATAAATTCTAAGGGTAAGCCATCGACATCAGCGATAAACGCGACTTCGTAAATGCGATCGCCAATCATTTGTTGTTCAGGTTGCAGTAAAACCTTAAGAGGAGCAAGTTTATCTGGTTCACTGGCTCTTAAAGTCTCAATTTTTGCTTCTAGTTGAGTAAGCCAACTGCTCAAGTCGGGAGTAGAATTAGTCAGCTCGAAAGACAGGTGATAGTAGCCAACATAATGTTCATCGTGAAACGAATCTGGCGCGGGCTTTGGTTCAGGAATTTGGATCAGCTCAATCCGCCCTCCCAGCCCAGTCATCCAGCAAGCCAGAGTATAGCCTGTAGTAAAACGTTCATTGACCGTAAAACCTAGCTGTTCATAAAAAGCGATCGCCTGATGAATATCGGCTGTGCGAATCGAAGCATGATGCATTTGAGTTATTAGTTATCAATTATTCAAACAAAAAACGATAGGGATAGTGACGAGGAACTCCAGGTTCTTTTTCCAGGGTAAAGTTAATAATTTCCCAGTAAGGCTCAGCATCTGTTTCAGGGCTAAAACTGATCGGTAGTCCATAAAGCTTGGGAGATTTAAACTCTGGACTTTCCCGCCAAGGATGACTACGCCCTAAATAAGAGCTAACCAAATCTCGATAGCGAACGGCAATAATTACTTTAGTCGCGCGATAACCTTCAGTATACAAAGCATCCAAAGCTTCGTGAATTTCAAAGCGAATCCCGTCAGGATGAGTATGCTGACGATACCATTGATTTTCCCACTGTCGCCAACTTCTGCCTGATGGTAAATGAACCAATTCTTCAATTTTAGGATCGGCTTCAAAAGCACCATGACGACTACAAAGATAAGTGTCCGTAAGGGTGAGAGCAGGAATTGTCTGTCGGCAGTGGGGACAAACAATTTCGGGGCCAAAAACAGGGTATTGTAAAGCTAAATCCATAGGAGATAAAATTGGTTCTGTTTTCCTTATAACACGGGTAAATCTTGTTGTGACTGAATTATCTTAAGATCGTTAGATAGCTTATCTTTAAATTATGGCTCATACTGATTCCTTTTGGTCTGCTCCAGATTTGTCTCTTGCCTCGTTTGTTGCTGATAATGCTACTGTAATGGGTAACGTTTCTCTAGCAGAGGGTTCGAGCATCTGGTATGGAGCAGTAGTTCGCGGGGATGTCGAGACTATTGCGATCGGTAAATATAGTAATATTCAAGATGGGGCTGTGCTACATGGCGATCCTGGTAAACCTACTATTTTAGAAGATTATGTAACAGTTGGTCATCGAGCAGTGATTCACTCGGCTTATATTGAAACAGGTTGTTTAATTGGCATCGGTGCAGTGATTCTCGATGGGGTGAGAGTCGGTGCAGGAAGTATTGTTGGGGCAGGTAGCGTCGTCACTAAAGATGTGCCAGAGCGATCGCTCGTAGTAGGGGTTCCCGCCAAGAAAATCAAAGATATCAGTGACGAACAGGCGCAAGAGTCGATTGAACATGCTCGTAAATATCAGCAGCTAGCTCAGGTTCACGCAGGTATAGGGACTGATTTAGGTTTTAAATAAATTAAATCTAATTAAATACTAGATTCTAAGTGTTAGGGCTATTTCATTCTCATATATCCAGAGAATAAATTCTCTGTTTAAGTACATTAAGTCCGTTTAAACGGACTTGAATTTTAAGCCAAGAAATTATTTATTGGTTCACTACAGTTAGAACGAAATAGCCCTGTTCTAACTGTACCTAACACCTGAGTAGCTAGTAGGTTGGGTTGAGGCACGAAACCCAACGATTAAAAGATTTGGTTGGGTTTCACTACCAAGTCTCTTATTACTATCTAAAAATATTTAAAATATCTCTAACTGTATTCACGTTTTGTTTTACGTCACTTACAGTATCTTTGACTGAATTTAGACTATCAGTAACAGAAATGGGTTCTGAAGTAACAGGAACATTTTGATAATTATAGTTATTACTTTCACTACTAATATTAGTAGTAACAGGCTCTTCTGGTATTAAAATTTTATCAAATCTAACACTAAGATCAATTGTGTCAGCATGATCAAAAGACTGCCTATCTGTCTGTAAACCTAGCTCTAGAACAGCAAAATTGTTAATACTTTCAGGAATATTATCAAATTTAAGAGAAGCTCGGAGAGGAATTCCTTTGATAAAATTGTTACCAACTGCTCTAGACTCATTACTAATATTATTCCCAATTTTAGCAGAGTTAGAAAAATATTCATTTCCATTTAAATCAATAAATCTTGTTCTTGTTGTTTCTATGAATATCTTGTTATCTTTAACTTCACTAGTTATGATTAGAGTGCAGCTTATGGTATTACTTTTTCTCATACAGCCTTGCATTTCGTAAGCAATATCATTCTGATGCGCAATTTTAGCAGTTGCTGCTGGTTGAATAGTAGTAACAGTATCTGCGTTTGCAGTCGCAATGTTAGTAATTGTTCCAGTAGTTAACAATAAAGTGGTTGCAGTTAATAGTTTAAAGTTCATATTTTTAAAAAATAAATAAATTGACTTTGTAGATATGTCATTATTTTTACTGATCAAAAATATTTCGTGTACTATATATATAGTATCTTGATTTAAATATGAAAAATCAATAAATTTGCAGCGTATTTTATAGACATGAAGTACTTAGCATTTTATTGAACTTAAGTTGACATATAGTAGTTTCGTAAGTGGGAAATAGGAAAACCAATGCAATCATTCTGGTTAAGAGGAAATCTAGGAAATAAGATTACTGATTATTCTCTCTGATCAATTCAGACTGTAACTTTTCAATTGAGTCAATGATTGGCAAAAAACGCTTGCCAAAATCAGTTAGCCGATATTCTACATGGGGTGGAACTTCAGGATAAACAATCTTTTCTAAAATACCTAAATTCATCATGCGACGAAAATAATAGTTTTTGACGCGAGGAGTCAAGCCTTCTATTTCTCTCTCGATCGCACTAGGACGACATACGCCACGACGAATTAAACCTAGTATACTCAATGACCATTTACAGCCAAAAACTGCTTCCACTACAGCAGCTACATTTACATTTCTTTGCAGATTGATTTGTTCCTGACGAGACGGCAATTCTTTCACAAAAGTACCCTACCTCACAAATTTGTGTCTGCTTGTAAGCATAATCGATCGCTAATTATGATTGCGATCGAGATTTATTGAGAGAAATCAAATTATGAGCCTACAAGATAAAGTCATTTTAATTACTGGTGGTGGTAGTGGTATTGGTGCAAATACAGCCCAGGCATTTGTTGCAGCAGGGGCAAAAGTAGTTTTAAATAGTCGTCGTTTAGATGTATTAAAAAACACCGCAACCGAGATCGATCCGACAGGAAAACATATTGCTTGGGTTGCAGGAGATATCGGTCAAGCAAAAATCCGACAAGAGATCGTTTCTTCTGCTGTTGAACATTTCGGTGGTGTAGACATATTGTTTAATAATGCAGGAGTCTTTGAACCAAAACCATTTCTTGCTCACACAGAAGCAGATTTAGAAAGCTATCTAAATTTACTACGAGGATACTTTTTTCTTACCCAAATTGCGATCGCCGAAATGCAAAAAAGAGGTGGTGGCGCAATTATTAATACTGGTTCAATGTGGGCATTACACGCCATAGCTGCTACTCCCTGTAGTGGTTCTTCCACTGCTAAAGGTGCTGTTCATGCACTAACTAAAAATCTAGCTATTGAATTTGCACCTGACAAAATTAGAGTAAATGCGATCGCTCCTGCTGTGGTAGAAACTTCCTTATTTGACTCTTTATTAACATCTGAACAATTAGCCTCATTTAATAATTTTCATCCCCTTGGTCGCAATGGACAAGTGCAAGACATTACCCAATCTGTCTTGTTTCTAGCAGATGGCGATCGCTCTGGTTGGATTACTGGGGTGGTTTTGCCTGTGGATGGTGGAGTAACCGCAGGACGTAATTAAAGATAAAATAACTTAGGGCGATGCCTGTTAAATGATTATCCTGTTTAAGAGGCGATCGCCATGGTTATGAACGCACAATTAAAGATATAATTCTTACATATTTCTTACTTTTGCCATTTCTTTAGTCTGATGAAAACCACAAAAATGTCAAGTAAAGGTCAAGTTATTATTCCCAAAGCTTTACGAGAAATTCATCACTGGGAAGAAGGACAAGAATTAATCGCAATTGATATGGGAGATGGAATTCTGTTAAAGCCCAAAAAACCTTTTCCAGAAACAACTTTAGATGAAGTAGCAGGCTGCTTAAAGTATCAAGGAACTCCTAAAAGTCTTGAAGACATAGAAGATGCCATTCGTCAGGGATTAGAGGATTTAAGTAATGGTGACAATTGATACTAATATTATTGTGCGACTATTGACTCAAGATAACCAATGGCAATATCAACAAAGTTTAGCAATTTTACAGACACAAAATGTATTTATAAGCAATACAGTAATTCTCGAAACTGAATGGGTTCTGCGATTTGCCTATAAATTTAACCCAACAGAAATTTGTCTAGCTTTAAGACAATTATTTGGTTTACCTAATATCTATCTTGCTAATGCTAATTTAATTGCTCAAATACTTCAATGGCATGAAAATGGTTTAGATTTTGCAGATGCTTTTCATCTAGCACAAGGTCAACATTGTTCAAAACTATACACCTTTGATGAAAAGTTTATTAAAAAGGCTAGTAATATAACAAACTGCAAAGTAATACAACCTAGCTTTTCTTAAAGTTTACTCTCATTAGGTGCAGTTACTTGCCAGACTTACCTTATAAAACGAACTTTACTCACTGTAATTCGTCCAGGGCTATTTCATTCTCATATATCCAGAGAATAAATTCTCTGTCTAAGTACATTAAGTCCGTTTAAACGGACTTTGATTTTAAGCCAAGAAATTTATTTCTTGGTTCACTACAGTTAGAACGAAATAGCCCTAGTAATTCGTCAGTTTGATACTGAGCCAATAGTTGTTGATATTCTGCTATTTCTTCGACAAAATATTGTTCTATTTGTTCTTTATTTGCATAATAATAAGCAAGAGCTGCGTGAATTTCTGCCAATGTCAAAAAATCATATTCATCTTTTATTTGCTGAGGGGTTAAACCTTCTTTAGTTAAAGTGGCTATTTGCTCGACAGAAAATCTTTTTCCTGCAATTCGTGGACGACCATACCCAACATCTGGAGTCGAAACAATTAATGTTCCAATATCAATAGTAGTTACCATTGTAATTTTTAATAGCAGTTTGTTCTTAACGTGATTATAACTAAAATCACTGTCTATGTTCTCGATACATACGCATAACTAACTCACCTGCGGGAGTTGCCCGTATACTGATTAATAAACAGTGTTGAAATTTATGACTCAAATCCATTGATAAAATTCGAGGATATTGCCTTCTGTATCTTCAACTTGAAATATTTTTGTTCCATTAACTTCTTGTAGAGAAAGTATTATTTTTAGACCAAGTTTGCTTAGTCGTTGATGCCAACTATTAATGTCATTTACTTCAATGGTAGGCACTGTGTTGTTACCATATTGAATTTTTTCTCCAGTGACTATGGAATCAAAAAGACCAAAGAGAAATCCATCGATATTGAAGAATACAAAACGATCTGTTTCTAATGAAGGCTTGCGCTCAAATATGATATGATGTCTGTTGCCGAAAAGCGATCGCCTACTAAATATTGTTGACCTGCATTGAGTTTCTGGTTAACTATGTCGAAAACATCTTTAATATCCTGTAAGGCAGTTTCTTTCCCTTCGGCAGTGACATTGTAGTTTTGTTTGAGAAAATTAACTGTCTTAGGAAAAGCAATAATACATTTAATTCTTTCGCTCAAGCTTGCTCCCATGCCCCAGGCAGCTAGAATTGACCAAGGTTGTTGAATAGCATAGTAGTAACCTAAACAGCGTGTGGCTACACCTAATTTGTCATCAAATAATGCTTCTAAGGTTTCTGCTTGCTGGCGTAATTCTAGATCTTGGGGATAAAGTTGTTGATCGGAAGCAATAGTATCTAAGTAATGCAAGATATCTTTAGAATCAGCAAACGCCTTGTCATTTACAACTAAAACAGGAACGCTTGTACCTCCATAACGGGATGTATATTGTCTATGAAATGGTGGTGCGTGGTTTTCTTCGACATAATCTATCCCTAAATAATCTAATGCCCAGCGAACTTTTTCGCAGTAGTGACTGATGGCAATTGTAATTAATAAAGGTTGATTAGTTTTAGCTGTATTCATTTTTCTATCTCCTTGCTACTGCGCCATTCTTGAGCAATTAATGCTGACCAAATAATAAATGCAACTACTGATAGTCCTGCAAATACATCAGTCCAAATTAAAAGGTGCATTTTCACAGAAAACCGAGACAGTTCTCCATAAAAATAATGGGCTGGACTAGATAAACCAGTACCAGCATAAAGACCTAACAGAAAATAACTCAACCAATATAACTGTCTGGTATAAAGCCAGTAACATATAATGGCGATCGCAGTCATGACTATCCAGGTAATTAATACACCAGAGGTTGTAAACCATTCTGGTTCGGGATATTCATGAACATAAATGGCGTTATCAGTGTAGTGAATGCTAGTAATAGCAATGCTCAAAATTAAAATTGATAGTAACCATGTTTTACTTTGCTGCATTGGTTTGATCCTCCAGAGTTAATTTAATTACGCTAAAAACGCTTTGCCTTTGTCTAAACCATGTTGATAAACTGCTGCTATTCCTTCAGGTGTAGCTTGGAAAACATCTACACCCATATCCTTGGGATTTATATTTGGCTGAATTATACGTATTGGTACTTGTTGGTATTGTGTGGGAATAACTTGAGATTGGAATAAATCTCGATAAAAGTTACCTGCTTCAGTGGCGATCGCAATTACTGTTTGATATCCCTGTTCAACCATTTCTAATGCAGGACAAATGCAAGTATAGGAAGCATCGACGTAAGGCTGGTTATTAATCCAAGCTGGTGTATCATAAATGTGTAGCATTCTACTGGATGCATAGCTAACTTCACGAAAATTGTTTTGATTAAGAGCTAAATTGCCTTTTCTAGCACTACCAAAAAGCTCGATTTTTAAATGTTTATTCACCCAACTACGGTCTTTTTTCGTAGCCGATACCAATAGTTTTTTACCTAATCTTCTTGCTTGTTTTCCTTGAGTTTGTTCAGCAGCCTCTTCACTAGTTACCGCGCTGGTAGCAATATAAAAATTGGCTGAATTTGAGGTGAAAAGCTGTTGACCACCGCGAGCGCAAAAATAAGATATTCCCCCCAGACATACCTGACTCATGCTTTTAGTCTGGTGATGAACTTTTAAACCTTCTAGCCAATAATTCATTCCTGATTCTCTAGCTTTACCAATAGCTGCCCAGGCACTAGATATTACTGAACCTGAAGCAGCAGCATAAGCATTTGCTTTAAGATTTGCCTCTTCAAAAGCACTCAATACACCATGTACAAATATTGCCTTAAAACCCCCTGAAGCACAGGCGATCGCCATCGAATTATGGTTAATCTTTGACATTTTATCTATATCCTGTATTTAATTTTTTTTATCATCAAAGAGAGATTATGATGATTGCTTTACCTTGCTAATAATTTGATTTTTGCTTTGTAATTTAATTAATTCTTGTACTGTTTGTTTAAATATTTCTATCTGTTCATCATTAGGTTGAGTTTGCTGCCATGCTTCTCTTTCCATTAAGCGATCGCACTTTAAAGTAGGGTGGGCAACGCTTAGATTTAACTTAATAAGGTACTCAAAAATACTATTGCCCACCTTTTCAGGTACTAAAAATATTCATCGACTCTAAACAGCCGAAAATTAGTGCCAAAGTGCTAACTAAAGAGCCTGTAGCACCCACCATATTGCCCAAGTAAACAATTTTGTTCTCAATAGTTTGACCAATAGAAAGTCCACGATGACCTACCCAAGCACCGTAGGGGAGAGCGATACAAAATCCATAACTAGAAATAACAGATGACCAAACCAAAATGGATAAAGCGATCGCATTTATATCCAATTGATAAATCGCAGCAGCAAAAGCAATCATTGTCGTGCCACCCATTGATAGTCCTGAATGAGCTACTCGCCATGCCCTAATGACTTCTTCGTCTTTTTTCTTAGTAATTGCTGAACCGTAAGGAATTCCCGATAATGAACCGATGAGCAGGACAATTGCACCATGAAATAACAGTTGTAGAGATAAATTCATTGTGTTTTTGCAAAATTATCAAGGTTTTTGCAAGCAACACTTGCTTTCGATCTTCAAAATAACAACTATTTCTCAAAAACGCAAGTAACACTTACAATTAATCAATTATATTCGGCGTAAATATGTTTTAATTCTTCGGGCATAGCCATTGGACGCATAGATTCCAAACTCATAAAAAATCCCACCTGCGTCGCAGTAGCAGCTATTTCTTGTCCCAGACAAATCTCGGCTTGTAAAGTACAACGCGACGCAAAGCTAGTCCTTTAGGGCAAACGCCCCAATTGAGACATCCACATCTTACCCACAGGGCGATCGCCTAACCTTAAAGCTTTCTGGTATTTGATTTCGGTGGAGTTAACAGTTGGACAGTATCCCTTTGACATTAATTGTTCTAGAGGGAAATAAAATTCAAGCATTTTGAGTCTTAAATCTTCTAACCAGCGAATATAGACAATATTGCTGACAATTCCTGCAAAATCAATGTCATAGGTTTTAATTGGTAAGTCTAGAGCGACTTCAAATGGTTGTTTCTTCATTGGAGGTTAATAGTTAATTTTACAGACCAATCGGTCTTTTTTGAGTCAAAAAAATTTAGCTGCGTTTTAGGCAAGATTAGTTTGAATATAACTTTGCAGGTGCGCTACGACTATTTCTAGATGAACGGGATTTCGTTCTAGTTTACTCATCATAACTGCTCCTTCTAAAGCCGAAAAAATAATCGTGGCAACGGTATCAGGTTCAACAGTAGATCGCACTTCCCCTTTTTTAATCCCTATATTGATAATTCGCACAATCAAACCACGACTAGAATTCATAGCCTGTAAAGCGCGATCGCGTAAGGGAGAATCGGTATCATCGGTTTCAATCGCTGTATTTAAAATTGGACAGCCTCCAATAATGGGCGGATCGTCGATATAAATTAGATAGCTACCTACTAGTGCCTGTAAGCGTTCAATTGCATTGCGTTTAGTTTTTACCACACTCCAAATCCTTTTACTCAGAAGACTTTCTGCATAATCAAACGCAGCTAATGCCAGTTCATCCTTACTAGCAAAATGATTATAAATTCCTCCTTTCTTTAATCCTGTAGCCTGCATAATATCGGCGATCGAAGAACCTGCATAACCTTTGAGGTTAAACAACTCTGCTGCTTGCTGAATTATACGCGCTTTAGTTTGTTGTGCTTTTGACATCTAATTTTAAGACCGATTGGTCTTTTATTTACCTTAACATCATTAATGCAAAACTTTAAGTATTTTTGTTGACTATTACATCAATAAGTACTATATTACTAACTAGGTTGGCAATTGCGACTTAACGACTTTTACTGGGGAATGGGCTGATTCCCCTTTTTATTTTGACTATTAAATTTTGCGATCGCACTCCCAACCTAAAAATTTATCAAAATGCGATTACACCCATTCGTGTCGCGCTTGGCGATCACAATTTACAAAAGCTGTTTAAATTCATCAATCGTTAAACCTGCATCTTTGACAATTCCAGCCATTGTATAGGCGTTGATTGGATTAGCTCTAGGAATAATGATAATGCGATTGTCATTAGTCATTGCAATATGTTTACTTTGTCTTACTATTTTGAAGCCAGCTTTTTTAAAAGCCTTAACTGCTTTTTGATGATTAATACCTGAAAGTTTGGGCATAATTATCCTACTTCCACATATCGAGCATCGGCATCTTGGTTTATCTGATCAACTGTCTCTAGAAAAGTACTAATCGCATCTTTAATATTTTCTAAAGCCTCTTCTTCTGTATCTCCCTGTGACCAACATCCAGGTAACCCAGGACACCAGACAGCGTACCCTTCTTCACTTTTTTTGAGTCGGACTTGATAGCGCATAAGATTTAAATCTAATTATTTTAATGCTAATTTTTAAGTTAAATTTGGGTAACCTAGTCTTGTGAAGAATTCTAAAAGCATGATTAATTAATAAGCTGATAGTTCCAATATTATCCATCACTAGATTAATAATTTACTACTAAACAAATTTTACAGCTAGGCTTTTTCTATGAATGATTTTAATTCTGGTAGTTTCAAAACAGCAATATTTGCTGATTGTCTTGCTAATAGTAGAGAAATTTTTCAATTAATCGATCAGGTTTTTCCTGTAGATTCTTGTCGTCACTATCAGGTTCTACCTTTAAAGCTAAATGGCAATTATTTAGTTTTAGGAATGTTAGATCCCTATAACGAAGAGTCGAAAAAGTTTGCCAATTCCATCGCTAAAGTCTTTAAATATAATTTAGAAGTTCAGTTGATTGATTTACAAACACACCAAATCATCCTGGCAAATTATCCTCAGAATGCAGTTCAATTAAGTAATCAACAGCAAGATCGGCACCAAACTGTGATCGATACTAGCTTTAATCCCAATGCACCCCTCAAAGGTGCTAATTCTCGTCGATTAGTAGATTCTGCTCCCACAATTATTGCTCATTCCGCAGCATCTGCGATAGATCAGCCCGATCTTGAGCCAGAATTATCAGACTTACCAGCAGATTTGGACTTTCTAAAAGACTTAGACTTAACTCCCAAACCTAAAGAACAATTAGCTAAAACCAAAGTAGATGCAACAGCTACTCTGTTTGAAATTCCTCCAGAATTTATTAATCAGCATCCAACCAACAATCTGGATCACAAAGCCACAATTATTGCCGAGCATCCAGCTGAATTATTAACTTCAGAATCGAACAACGAGCTGGAAATTGCTTTAGGTGAGGCGCAAATATCACAATTAATTGCTGAAACTTTAGGTAGAACAGCTCCACCAGAACTAGAACCTGAAACAACAGATTTTTTGCCACAGCTATCATCTCAGCTATCATGGCAAAGGCTACTAGAGCAGGCTTTTAAACACCACTCAGAATATATTACCTTAACTCGCTACAGCGATCGCGGTGGCATTATTACGCAAAAAGACAACTCAACTCAATCTTCACTCGATCGAGTACCCTTACCAATTTTCTGCTCTTTAATCGATGAAATCAAGCGGATGGCAAGACTGCCACAAGATACATCTAGTCACCCACAAAAGCTAGTGCTAGAGAGATTTCATCAACAAGAGCGAATTCTACTACGTTTAGAATTTAGCGTCCAAAAACAATTAGAAACAGTAGGGATTCAAATCTTACGCGGTGTAGCTTTAAAAATCTACGAACAGCAGCAAATAGATCGAATTAGCGAACAGGCTTTACAATTAGCCAAGCAACTAGAAAAAACCCTGAGAAGAATCCAGACTTGTTTTGATTCGGCTGAATTAAGCAATATTAATGAATTACAAATTGTTCACAGTAGAATTAGTCACCAGCTAAGATTGTTAGATAAATAACTCAAGTAAGAAATTAGTGATGCAATTAATTCTGTATAGTAAGCCTGGTTGTCATCTATGTGAAGGATTGCAGTCAAAACTAGAGCAGGTTAGTCAAATTGAGTTTGAATTAGAAATACGCGACATCACTACTCGTGAAGATTGGTTTGCTGCCTATCAGTATGAAATTCCCGTGCTGTGTCAAAAATTATTAGAGAGAGAAAAACCTTTACCCCGTATATCTCCTCGCGCTACAGTTAGCAAATTAGAGCAAATGTTACAGCAAAATATCGAAACATAGGGTAAAAAGGTGGGCAAAATATAGTACCGTTAAGCACTTACACAAAAAAATGATGAAGCTGCGCGAATTATTAGCTAAAGCCAATCTTCAACAACCAGAACATGATGCTTTGGAGCTTGAAGTAAATCGAGTCTGTACTAACTCCCATGCTTGCCAACAGGGAGATCTATTTATTGGTATGCCAGGAACGAGAGTAGATGGTGGAGAGTTTTGGGGTAGTGCGACAAGTCAAGGTGCGATCGCAGCTGTGATTACTCCCGCAGCAGCCCAAAAACAGCCCCCCTCTGGCGATGCCTGCGTAATTCAAACTGATGACATGATTGTTGCATGTAGTGCGATCGCTGCCGCTTTTCATGATTATCCCAGTCAAAAACTAGGTATGATTGGAGTTACAGGGACAAACGGTAAAACTACCAGCAGTCATCTGATTGAATACTTTTTGCTTCAGGCGCAACATCCTACCGCCATGCTAGGTACTCTCTACACTCGCTGGCAAGGATATAGTCAAACCGCCAGCCACACTACCCCTTTTGCCGTAGATTTACAATCGCAGTTAGCTGATGCTGTAAAGGCTGGGAATAAATATGCGGTAATGGAAGTTAGTTCTCATGCTCTAGCTCAAGGAAGAGTCAAAGGCTGCGGTTTTGAGGTGGCAGTATTTACCAATCTGACGCAGGATCATTTGGACTATCACCGAGATATGGAAGATTACTTCCAGGCAAAATCTTTATTATTTAGCGCCGAATATCTCCAAGGTAGAGCGATTATTAATCTTGATGATGATTATGGTAAACGCTTAATTGCCCAACTAGATTCTGAGCGGGTTTGGACTTATAGCGTTGACGATCGAGATGCTGACTTATATACCAGTAATTTAGATTATCAACCCACAGGAGTTAGCGGTGTGTTACATACTCCACAAGGGGAAATTGCCTTTAATTCTCCTTTAGTTGGTCAATTTAATTTAGCCAACTTGCTAGCAGCAGCGGGTGCAGTATTACACTTGGGAGTGGATTTACAGCTAATTGCAGATAGCTTGCCGAATTTTGCAGGTGTACCAGGGAGAATGGAACGAGTGCAGTTGAGTTCGGATCAGGATATTAATGTGATTGTCGACTATGCCCATACTCCTGACAGTTTAGAAAATTTACTCAAGGCTGCGCGCCCATTTATTAGTGGCAAAATGATCTGTGTCTTTGGCTGTGGAGGCGATCGCGATCGCACAAAACGCCCACTGATGGGGAAAATTGCTGCGCAACTAGCCGACTTGGCAGTAGTAACTTCTGATAATCCCCGTACTGAAAACCCCGAACAGATCCTCAAAGATGTCGTAGCGGGTATTCCTGATACTGTTGAACCTCTAGTGATCGGCGATCGGGCAAAGGCGATCGCCACAGCTATCAAAAATGCTCAACCAGGGGATGGTGTTTTAATTGCGGGGAAAGGACACGAAGACTACCAAATTCTAGGCACTGAGAAGATTCATTTTGACGATCGCGAACAGGCTCGAATTGCTTTGGGCGATCGTTAAATCTGTGTTTGCATTCTAGTTTTATTTGGTCTAACCTACAGAGTTGAGTAATTTCTAAACTTATTATGGATTACTTAACTCTATTTTTTAAGTCTCGCGCAAAGACGGACGCGAAGCTTATCCGAAGGTGTATACCGCAAGGGTACTAACTCCGTGTCGCCCTTTAGGGAATCCTTTAGGACAAAGACGCAAAGACGTTTATCCCGCTTAGTTTGAGCGCGAGATTCGGCGAATTCATTTCGCCTTGAATAATCGCGCTGTTGGGGCAAAGTGGTCAAATCTGATTTAATGCATTTTCATAGAGAATTGGTATGACTAAACTACTTAAGTCAGAAGTTTTACAAAGCTAAGAGCTAAGAGCTAAAAGCTAAAAGCTAAAAGCTAGTAAATTAGAACGGAGATAATTCACATATCAGCGTTATGTCTTGCTTTTAAAGTTGCATCAGATTAAAAGTATTTTGTCAAGAGAAAATATAGCTAAATTAAACTAATAACAGCAATATTAAGACAACTTTTACATTATTTTACAAATACTGCCAGATTCTCAAGGGTAAACTTGCTTTAATAAAAGAGTAGACCAAGTAACAACAAATTTGTGACTGCATAGCTCTAGCGTCAATAACAATTGATTAAATTATTGATTAAATTAATTAGATAATTTTTCGCAAGTATAACTATATGCAGATGTTTATGCAAAAAAAATGTGTTAATAGTAATATTAAGTAAGATTAAATGACTTAATCTATTACTATTTATCAGCATATTCAAGAATTTTCTTTAAGTTACCCTAGCTATTTCACTTTTTGGCGAGAAAACCTAGGTAATGAGAATTTAAACCCCTTAAACCACAAATACCATAGCTTTTGGTGAGTAAAGTTTAATTCAAGGTGTTGTTTTAGATAATAGAAAAATAGCTTAAAGTCAAAATATTAATCCAGTTGAAGTAAAAAGTAACTTCAGCAAATTTCCTAATGCAAAAAATAATTTATTAGAGGAGCAATTGAGATATCGTGGTAAGTACAGCCAATCCGTCTAACGTTAACGCTGAAGATAATTCTCAACCAGACGGACAAAAGAAAACCGCCAGACCAGTAACTCCTTGGGGAATTCTCGTTCAACAGTTAGAACAAATTGTAGAAACTGCCAAAACAGAATCAGTTTCCACTGAATTTAAGGAATCTTTAACTACAGCATATCAATTAGCTGCGGGTTTAGATCCCTACTTGGAAAGTTGCACTACTAAAGAATCTTCAGCCTTAGCTAATTTAGCCGATCGCACTCAAAAAGAAGACTGGAGTAAACGTTTTGACGACGGCGAAACAGTAAAAGCTTTAGAACAAGAAATGCTCTCAGGGCATCTGGAAGGACAACTCCTAAAAATGCTGGTGGCGATCAGTAAATCCCGACAAGTCTTAGAAATTGGCGTATTTACAGGCTATTCTGCTTTAGCGATCGCCGAGGCTTTACCTGATGATGGTTGTCTGATCGCTTGTGAAGTAGATGAATATGCTGCCCAATTTGCCCGCGAATGCTTTGATGTTTCCAAACACGGTAAGAAAATTGAGCTAAAAGTTGCTCCCGCAATGGAAACTATGCAGGAATTAGTTAAGGCAGGCAGATCTTTTGATTTGGCATTTATTGATGCTGATAAAGGAGGATATATCGATTATCTCAACCTATTGTTAGATACAGATCTATTAGCTGCTGATGGCTTTATCTGCGTAGACAATACCCTGATGCAGGGACAACCCTATTTAGCTGAATCACAACGAACTGAGAACGGTCAGGCGATCGCCCGTTTTAATCGCTTTGTTGCCGACGATCCTCGCGTCGAACAGGTAATGATTCCCATCCGCGATGGCTTAACCCTAATAAAACGTAAATAAATTAAGGATTAGGGCTGAAAAAATTGCCGTAGTGGCAAATTAACACTTTTTTGATTATATATGGCGCAAAAATTATTTATTTCAAGATACGGGACGGCGATCGCCCAAAATCTAGTAACTTTTGGTTTATTAACCCTATTACTTCCTTTTAATTTAGGAATGATCTTGGTATCTCTAGTTAGCAGTATCTTCGGCGACAAAAAAGAGCTAGCAATCGCAACTACTCCCATTGAAAAGAAGCGAATTTTAATCACTGGGGCAAAAATGACCAAAGCGTTACAGTTAGCGAGGTCTTTCTATCGCGATGGTCATGACGTATATTTAGTCGAAACCCATAAATATTGGCTCTCAGGACATCGCTTTTCCCGCGCTGTCAAAGGCTTTTTTACCGTCCCCGTCCCAGAAAAAGAACCAGAAGCTTATTGTCAGGCTTTAGTAGATATAGCGAAGCAAAAAAATATCGATCTGTTTGTTCCTGTATCTAGCCCCATTGCCAGTTATTATGATTCCTTAGCTAAAAAAGCTTTAGAACCCTATTGCGAATCAATTCATTTAGATCCAGAAGAGACAGCCATTCTGGATGACAAACACGCCTTTTGTTCAAAAGCAAGGGAATTCGGTTTATCAGCGCCCAAAGTATTTCGTATTACCGAGCCACAACAGATCTTAGATTTTGATTTTTCCAGTGATGGTAGTCAATATATAGTCAAGAGTATTCCCTATGATTCGGTACTACGTCTAGATTTGACTCGCTTACCTTTTCCAGAAATGGCAGAATATGTGCAGAGTTTGCCCATTAGTGAATCTAAACCTTGGGTCATGCAGGAGTTTATTCGGGGACAGGAATATTGCTTCCACGCTACCGCACGCAAAGGCAAAATTAGACTACACTGCTGTTCTAAGTCTTCTCCGTTTCAAGTGAATTATGAACAGGTAGATAATCCTGCAATTTACCAGTGGGTAGAAACCTTTATCCAAAAAATGAATCTAACAGGACAAGTTTGTTTTGACATGATTCAGACTGAGTCAGGCACGGTATATCCGATTGAATGTAACCCTCGTTTGCATTCTGCCATCACCATGTTCCACGATCATCCAGGGGTGGCAAAGGCTTATTTGACCGATGGTGAACCAGGAGAAATGGCGATCGCTCCTTTACCCAATAGCAAACCAACTTATTGGACATATCACGAACTCTGGAGATTATTGAACATTCGCTCATTCAAAGAATTAAACGCTTGGTGGCAAAAGATCACTCAAGGAACAGACGCTATTTTAACTCCGAATGACCCTTTGCCCTTTCTGATGCTGCATAACTGGCAAATTCCTTTACTGCTGCTGGACAACTTACGTCGCCTTAAAGGCTGGGTCAAAATTGATTTCAATATTGGCAAACTCGTCGAAATCGGCGGAGATTAGTAGGAAATAGGAAGTAGGAAATAAGAAATAGGAAATAGGAAGTAGTAACCAGTAATCAGTAATTAGTAATCAAAATGGTATCAACTAGCACCAATCCCAATACAGAAGCGAAGAAAAGAGCATTTGATTTAATGCTGACTTTCGTTAAGAGTCAGTGTACATATACCGCAGCACGACTAGGCATTTTCGATCTATTAGACGATCGCGGATCGCAAACAGTAGAAGATTTAGCCCAAGCAACTAACACCGATACCGAACGATTGTACTTTATCCTACGAGCATTAGCCCATGTGGAAGTATTGACAGAAAAACCAGGTAGAATATTTGCCCCCACGGAAACATCTACTCTATTGGTAACTAACAAAGATCCATCCGTGGGACATTTGTTGATGCATCTGATTGAACCTGCACAGTGGGATGCTTGGAAGGTTTTGCCAGAGGCATTAGAACAGGGAGTTGTGCCTTTTGAACTGGCTAATAAAAAAGGAGTTTATCAGTATTGCTATGACAACGAGTGGAGTAAAGACACTTTTATCAAAGCAATGAGTTTTCTCACCAATTCTCAGGTAGATGGGTTGCTAGATGCCTATGATTTTGGTCAGTATGAAACGGTAATGGATGTTGGTGGTGGACAGGGGGGTTTGATTGCCAACATTGTTAAACGCTATGGGTGCAAAGGGATTTTATTTGATTTACCTGATGTAGCTGATACCGCCCGAGAATATATTACTAGTATTGGTGTCGATCCAAATGCGATCGCCATTAAAACAGGGGATGTCTTTCAAGAGATCCCCAAAGGTGCAAATGCGATCGTGATGAAACACTTTATTTCCGCCTGGAGTGATGAAGATGCGCTGAAAATTTTAGCTAACTGTAAAGCAGCACTTCCCCAAGATGGCAAATTGATTTTACTACAGTCATTTGTACCCGATCTTGATGAACCCAAAACTGAAGCCGATGGCATTATGCCAGGAATTTTTGCCGTACAAATTAATGTCGCCACTCCTGGCGGTGGCTGGCGCACTAAAAAGCAATTTCAAGAATTGTTTACCAAAAGCGGCTTTGAGCTAGAACAGATGATTAAAACTAATAACAGTTTGTCGGGTATGGAATTCAAGATTAGTCAGTCCTAGGAAAAGTATATTTTTGCGTAACATCAAAATAGTTAACATAACTATAATTATTCGGCAAAAATAATAAAGTCAGCCCTAAAAAGCCTGAAGGAGCTTATGAGTGAAATCATGTGTAGAGCTGACAATATATAACATATAGCTTACCTATGACTTTCGTATGACGAACCAATGAATTTTTGATGACTTCGTTAATATTAGCGGTGTAGAAATTAAAAGTTGAAGCAAAACAGAGATTTAGCTGTTGATTAACAATAATAATGATATTGATGGGGAATACGGGAAGTATAACAATAGGCCAAGTTAAACCGCTCTAATTCTATCTCACATTATTTACTCATCATAAATCACCATAATGCGTCAATTTTTAAAACAGACTTTTGCTAGCACCATCGGGAGTATGATTGGCTTATGCCTCTTTCTCGGCTTAAGTATTGGCGGTCTAGTTTTGATTTTACTCACCGCTGTTTCAGACGAAGAAAAAATTCAGGGTATTCAAGATCGATCGGTTTTAGTTTTTGATTTGTCTACCCAAGTTAAAGACTTTAAGTCTTCTGCAAATCTAGCACAGGCATTTTCAGTGGAAACACAAGAAACTATTACCTTGCGAAAAGTTCTACAGTCCATTGATGAAGCAGCCAAAGACGATCGCATTGTGGCAATGCTTCTAGACGGGAGAAAAGTTGGTATTCCCAACGGTTATGCTACGACAGAAGAAGTGAGAACTGCTTTGGCAAAGTTTAAAGCTGCGGGTAAAAAAATTATTGCTTATGACGTAACTTTAAGTGAGCAAGAGTATTATCTAGCTTCTTTAGCAGATGAAGTGATTGTTAACCCGATGGGAACAATGGAACTTAATGGCTTGAGTTCCCAGCAGATGTTTTTTAAAGGCGCATTAGAAAAATATGGCGTAGGAGTTCAAGTAATTCGAGTAGGGGATTATAAATCAGCCGTCGAACCCTATATTCGTGAAGATTTTAGTCCCGCCAATAAAGAACAGACAAAAGTCTTACTCTCAGATCTGTGGGGCAAGTTTCTCAATCACGTAGCTGATAGTCGCAAATTAAATTCGGGTAAACTACAACAGCTAGTAGATGTCCAGGGATATCTCGAACCCCAGGAAGCAAAACAGGCTGGTTTGATCGATCAGGTGGGCTATTACGATCAGGTTGTGAGCAAATTACGCGTCTTAACCGAAGAAACCAAAGAAACCGAAGATACGGAAAGCTTTAGACAGGTAGACTTAGGAACTTATGCCAATGAAACGATTTCCCCGACCCAAGTTACCTCTAAGGCTGCGGATAAAATTGCTGTAATCTATGCCGAAGGAGCAATTGTTGATGGTAGTGGCAGTATTGAAACCGTTGGCAGCGATCGCTTTACTGAGGATTTTCAGGAATTACGCGAAGATGAGAGCGTTAGAGCAGTTGTGCTGCGAATTAATAGTCCTGGAGGTAGCGCCACAGCCTCAGATGTCATTTTAAGAGAGATCTTGCTGACTAAAAAGAAAAAACCAGTAATTGTGTCGATGGGTAACGTGGCAGCCTCTGGAGGCTATTGGATTGCTGCTGGTGCAGATCAAATCTTTGCTGAAGAAAATACTATTACAGGTTCGATTGGGGTTTTTGGTTTACTATCTAATATTCAAGAAATTGCGCAAGACAATGGCGTTACTTGGGATGTAGTTAAAACAGGAAAATTTGCCGATATTGACTCCAATGTTCGGCCGAAAACCGCAGCAGAATTAGCTATTTATCAACAGTCAGTAGATAAAACCTATGGGCTATTCCTGAGCAAAGTAGCTGACTATCGTCATTTGCCCCTAGACAAGGTAAAAGAGATTGCTAGAGGTCGTGTGTGGTCGGGTAAAGAAGCGCTCAAAATTGGTCTAGTCGATCGCCTGGGAGGATTAGAAAGTGCGATCGCCTTTGCAGCTAAAAAAGCTAACCTAGGGAATAGTTGGCAACTAGAAGAATATCCCCAACAAAATCCTTTTGACAGGCAAATTCTTCAATTGTTTACGGCTAAAATTCTAGAATCGCAAGCAGCAAAAGATCCTCTTACCGCCGAATTGTTCAAGCTTAAACAGGAAATATCGATGTTAAGCGCTTTTAACGATCCTAGTGGCGTATATGCTCGTTTACCGTTTAATTTCGAGATTGATTAATCAATTAGCTCTAAGCTTTAGGTGAACAAGGCAAACGGCGATACCCACTTTCCTACTTCCTACTTCCTACTTCCTATTTCCTATTTCCTATTTCCTTCTTACGAAATTTCCTCAACGCGGGGAACCCGCGCGACGCGAAGCTAGTCCTTTAGGGCAACGGAATTTCGCGCTACTTACGAGCCGATCACCCTAATTGTCTATCGCTAATTTGTACGGCTAATTACTTGTCATTCGCGATTAGTTATTGTTAACTGTTGATGTTATCCCGCTTGACGGGACTGTTTAATTGATAACCGATCGCTGTTAACTGAATAAAATGCAACTATTAGATCGAATTCGCTTAGGTTTGGCTGTTGGGGTGGCTAAGACGGTAACAGGGATAGTGCGATCGCTTGGCTTGGGTGCTGCGTCTGTCCTACCAGGAGAAATCTCTCGTCGGCTGCATTCTCGTCTGTTGCCTCTCTTGTTTGAGCAGGTTAGTCAGGGAGTAATTGTGGTCGTGGGAACAAATGGTAAAACCACCACCGCTTTATTACTCAAACAGATTTTAAGCGATCGCGGTTATACAGTGGTACATAATTCTAGTGGGGCAAATTTAATCAACGGTTTGATTACAGCGCTGCTCAGTAGTGCGGACATGACGGGTAAGATATCTGCCGACTATGCCATTCTCGAAGTGGATGAAAACATCTTGCCTCTATTATTACAAAACTGTCAGCCTAAATATATTTTGGCGTTAAATCTCTTTCGCGATCAGTTAGATCGTTATGGCGAAGTTGATACCATTGCCCAACGGTGGGGAAAAGCAATTTCTCCTCTACCAGCAGACACCACCATTATTTTAAATGCCGACGATCCTACCCTGAGTAGTTTAGGACAGCAGCTGAAACAAAAAGTCCTTTATTTTGGACTCAATGAACCAGAATTATATCTAGCTGAAATTCCCCATGCGGTTGATTCCATCTATTGTCCTCGTTGTGGACATCTTTTAGATTATCAGGGAGTTTATCTGTCCCATTTAGGCGACTATCACTGTCCTAGCTGTGGTTTTGCCAAAAGCAAAGTGGCGCTTGATAGCCATAAACATCCGCAAATTTTAATTGGTGTTTATAACAAGTACAATACCCTGGCAGCCAGCGTCTTAACTCAGTCAATTGGCATTAAAACTGAAGATATATATCGCACGGTGCAAAACTTTAAAGCTGCCTTTGGTCGTGCTGAAGAGTTAGAAATCGAGCAAAAGCAAGTGCGGATCATGCTGGCTAAAAATCCTGTTGGTCTGAATGAAACGATCCGCGCCGTTAATGATATCAAGAAGAAAGGTAAATCTGATGTTACCCTTTTAGTCTTGAACGATCGCATTCCCGACGGTACAGATGTCTCTTGGATTTGGGACGTTGATACCGAGGAATTAGTTAAGCTAGGAGGCACTTTAATTGTCAGTGGCGATCGCGTTTACGATATGGCATTACGCCTGGCATATAGTTCTGAATCGGTCGATCCAGAGAAAACCAATTTTGAACTAATAGTTAAGGAAGACTTACCCGAAGCCATTAGCACTGCCTTGGAATATACAAAACTGGCGGAAACTTTACATATTATCCCCACTTATTCAGCCATGTTGGAAGTTAGGGAAATATTAGTCGGACGCAAAATTCTTTAGTAGGAACAGAGTATGAAGCTTGAAATACTAAAGCAGCGATTAGATCGAATATGATGCAGTTTTTTGGGAGATTTTGACCTGGAAAGATATCCAGAAAAATTCTTGATATTACACTTGTTTCAGAGCTATTTCATTCTCATATATCCAGAGAATAAATTCTCTGTCTAAGTATATTAAGTCCGTTTAAACGGACTTTAATTTTAAGCCAAGAAATTTATTTCTTGGTTCACTACAGTTAGAACGAAATAGCCCTGCATTTGTGTTGTGAGTTAAACACAGTTGCTGCCAGAAAAAGCAATATGCTTCTTGCTACAATGCTTTTATACAGTTCAACTAAGCTGCCATATGTCCCCAATGAGTTCTTCGGCAAAATTCCCAGCAATCTCTCCCCCTTTCCGCTGGGACGAAGCGGGCGGTATCCGTGTTGGTTCGAGCCGAGTGACTTTAGATAGCATACTTGCCTCATATCACAACGGCTCCACTCTTGAAGAAATCGCTATTCAGTTTTCAGTTCTTCGCTTAGAAGATATATACACTAGCATTGCTTACTATCTAAACCATCGTCAGGAAATTGACAGTTATTTGGAACAGCGCGATCGACAAGCTCAACAACTCAGACAACAACTGACTCAAAAACACAACTTAGCCGATCTAAGGCAGCGCTTGCTTACCCGTAAGTCACAAAAAGAATCGGGACAAAATGCGTCTTCTAAGTGACGAAAATTTTAACGGAACTATATTGCGTGGTTTAATGAGACGTTTTATTGACCTAGATTTAGTCCGTGTTCAAGACGTAGGGTTGATGAATGCTGATGATCCAGATATTTTGGAATGGGCTGCGAACGAGGGACGTATCTTGCTTACCCATGATGTAGCCACTGTTACAATGTATGCGTACGAGCGCGTCAATCAAGGATTACCTATGACTGGAGTTGTTGAAGTGATTGCCACAGCACCCATTGGTAAGATCATTGATGATTTAGAGCTATTTATTTGTTGTAGCGAACCTGAAGAATATGAAGGGCAAGTTCTTTTTATCCCTTTCTCCTAAGCTGATCGGCTGGGAGTAAATAAATTAAAAAAGGAATGTACTAGCATACTAGAGATAGCGATCGCCAGCCCAAGAAGTATTAGTCGGACGTAAAATTCTTTGATGATGCTAAAACCTGCCACATAACCGCAGGATGATAGAGATATAAGGGCGATCGCAATAAATGAGCAACTTCTAAAAACATGAGGTGTAAATTAGGTTCGGAGGCAGATTTAGCTAGCAACCTGTTCATATAGCCTGTCATTAATTTATTTACTGTTCCCTCTTTGCTTTGCTCCCCGCCGACGGTGGTGGGGAAACGAGAATCTTGGCTAGTGGCTAGCATCCAGTGAAAAGAATTGCTTTTTGCTAGTTGTTTTTGGAAGCGATTATTATCTAATTTACCCCTAGCCGATTTATCTAACCAAGTCTGTAGGGTTTTTGCTCCCAAAGCACTGACGGTCATTCCCTGTCCATATACGGGACATAAGGCACAGACAGCATCTCCTAGGGCAATTAAGCCAGCAGGAAGCTTAATCTGGTCATAATTTCGGCGACGGTTAGCCGTGGCGCGATGAGCATAAATTGGCGATGTCGGACGAGCATTAGCGATCGCCTGATAGAAATCGGGTTGTGCCAAACTCTGAGCAAATTCGAGAAATCCTAAGTCATTTAAAGGAGGAAAGTCTTTACCATAACCGCCCAAGGTGGCAATTACTTCATCATGTTCAATTCTGGCTAAATAGCCTAAGCGAGTATTTTCTGGTGGAGCTTGGGAGATTAATAGTACTTTCCAGTCGGGTTGAAAATTAGCTGGCAATTGATAACGGCGGGTAGCATAGCCTAAAAAAGGGTTAACTACAGTTTCTGGTGCAGGAGAGTAATTTATCTCTTGTAACCATTGAGCAGCTTGGGAACTTCTACCGCTAGCATCTACGACTAAATCTGCGCTTAACTGTGTGGAATGTAGCTGTACTCCCGTTACTCGATCTCTCGCCCGATCGTACAGTAATCCTGAAACCTTACTTTGTTCGAGAATTTTAATTCTCGGTAGCTTGACTAACTCTTGGCGAATTGTCCACTCCAATAAATAGCGACTACAGGTAATAGACACAATCTCGGAAGGTTCTATTGCTTCTGTACCCCAATGTCCTTGATTATAATGCTTAAACTCTCTTGCCCAATCAATACTCAATGCGCCGTTAGACTGTAACTGTTCGGCAACATCAGGCAAAAGCTCACCTAAGATCCGATATCCTTTGGTAAACAAGACATGGGGTTGAACCGATTGGGGAACACCACGACGAGCTTCAGGAGTTTCAGGTAATCGATCGCGTTCAAGAATTAATACCTGCTGAAAATAATCTGCCAGCACCCGCGCACTCAGCAAGCCAGCAATACTACCACCGATAACGATCGCTTTTTCGCCTAACAACTTTTTGACATCTACCACTAATTTACTTCCTAATCAGCATTAATACTTACTATCTTGCAAAAATAAACAGGTAAATTGCAAGGCGATTTCCCTCCAAGAAGGCTCCGCAATCGCCAATTAGGTTGTTGTTAGTTGTTTAATTTTCTGTAACTTCAGCATGGTGGTACAAAAAGTCAGCCATAAAAAACCAATGCCATAACCACCTAAAATATCAGTTGGCCAATGCACTCCCAGATATAAACGACTCAAACCAATTGAACCAATCAAAACAACTGCCAGCAGATAAATTAGTCCAGAAAATTGAGGAAAGCGAGTAGCAAATAAATAGGCTAAAAATCCATATAAAACCGTCGAACCTAAAGCATGACCGCTAGGATAGCTATAAGATACTTCTTTAATCGCCGATTGCCAAAGATCGGGGCGAGTTTTACCAAATACAGACTTTAAACCATAGCTAAGAATGACCCCACCAGCACAGTCAATGGCAAATATTTTCGCTTCTGGATAACAACGTTTCCACAGCAACAACACCAGAGCGACTCCAGCAATAATGGAGACTAGATCGGGATTATTGAAACTGGTAACAAATTGCATGATGCGATCGAGGGTGGGATTAGCAAAGGAATGTATCCACAGCAAAATTGTTTTATCAAAAGCAAAAGCCTCTTGTTCTAGAACCTCATCAGAAATTTCAGCAACGAGATAAATAATTAGCAGACAAGTGATTAAGCCGACTATACCGACTGCTGTAATTAAAGGGGCTATTTTAGGACTAATGTTATTTCGCCAGAATCTAACGATCTGCTGTAAAAAAGTTGGCATAACAATTTGTTAGTAAGAAAAGTATGTAAGGATTAACCAGAAAATAGTAATTCCCTACTTCTAAATGAAGATCGAAGCTGAACTGTCGCGATCGCTTAACTTAAAGATAACCTAATCTTGATTAGAAGAACTTGGCTGCACAATTGGTAAGATTTCTGGTGGCTGCTCTTCGGCTGAAGGCTCTACTTTTTCGGCGTTAGACGGAGTTAAGATTTCTGTATCTGCTGTTGCTAGTTGTGATTCTGGTACTTCAGTACTCTCTCGACGGCGATCGCTTAACCGACGCAAGACACCATTAATAAACCTAAATCCATCCTCATCGGAGTAGCGTTTAGCTAACTCTACCGATTCGTTGATAGCTACCTTTTCAGGTACTTGTAAATAAAGCATCTCTGCCACAGAAATTCTCAGGATATCACGATCTATTTTAGCTAGGCGACTAAGCTGCCAACCCACCAAAACGTCCTCAATTGTTGCTTCAATTTCTTGACGATAATCATTGACGGTGACAATTAATTCTGTAGCGTATTGTCTTACCTGTTCTTTGTTTGTCAGCTGCAAAAATTCGGGAAATTCGATCGCCATCCCAACTCGATTAATCGCTGCTTGGGAGACTGCCAGAGCTTCCTGAATCATTACTTTGGCACTATCCAAATCACTAGCGCGAGTTTCGCTATTTAACAGACGTTCTTCTCCACGTTTAATTTCTGCTGATGCTGTTTCGAGATTATCCTGTACTTCAATGGTCAAGGTACGAATAGCTGCTAAAACCAGGCTATCTAATTCTTCTTGGGCTAGCTTGCCTTGTTTAGTTTTGACTTGACTAATACTTAGCAGTGCTAATTCGCGAGCAATACTTCGGGGTTGTTTACGCAGAGCCATGTTTTAGTAATAGTGAATCAAAGATAGACGCTTAATAATTCCATCAAGCTCAATCATTATACTGTCTTGTTTCACTCAACTTTCTTCTTCTACAGAAATTAATTCAGGCTGTTGGCTAATAAAACCATGCTCAACTACGGCTGGTTCAGGCTGTTTGGCAACCAAGCGCTTTGATTTGACCTCTGGCATTTCTGGACTCACAATTCCTCCAGAGATGAGGATTTTAAAAGCATCTTCAATCGAAATATCAAGATCGAGTGCCTCCTCTTGTGGCACTACAGTATACCAACCAGAAGTTGGATTAGGAGTAGTGGGAATAAAGACGCTAATCACCTCTTGTTGAAGATGATTCTGTAGCTGGGGACTAATTTTACCTGTAACAAATCCCATCGTCCAAACTCCTTTACGAGGATACTCCACTAGTACCACTCTTCTAAATTTGCTTTTAGAATCACTCAAAAGAGTTTCTAAGATCTGCTTCAGAGTTTTATAGACCGAACCAGCCAGAGGAATCGCTTGCAGAAACCTTTCGCCAAAATCTAATAGCCAGCGTCCAGCAATATTTCGTGCCATCAAACCGATAATTAGAATACTCAGTAGTGGCACGGTAAACCCTACCGAGAAGTTAAGCACATCCGTCAGGATAGGATTTAAATCGTCAAAAGGATTAATCTGCTTAGGAATACGGGTAAACAAATTGATCGCCCATCTCGCGGTAGAAACAGACAGCCAAATGGTTGTTGCTAGAGGGATCACTACCAGCAAACCCGCAATTAAATCGTTTTTTAAATCTTGCTTTAAACGTTGCAGCACAGAGCAATTACTCTCCTTACAACTAAAATTGTATTATTGCACTCTATATACTAGTTTTAAAGCTTATGAATAATTGTTGCAAGTGTTGACATCAACACAAACATATAGATTCATTTGAGCGCTTTTTAGTTTATGTTATACCCTAATTCAGCATTTAGACGTCGATCGCCCAATCTGAATTGAGCCAGAAGCTAGAATAAGGGTTAATCTCTAGAGAATTCCTAAATATATTTAAGTTTTGGTCATATTTTCAGTGGACAGTTCTAAAATAAACAGTGTTTAAACTAGACTTTTGCCTACAATTACCAGTCTTTTTAACTTAAATCAAGCATAAATATTTTTTTGACCTGGGGAAAATTTAAAATGGTTAGTATAAACCAACAAAATGTAGAAATTTTAGCCGATCAATCTGCCTTGATTAAGCGATCGCATGAAATCGTGATTGAATTGATACATCAGGTGCTAGAAGTAAATGACCGCTTCACGATCGCCTTATCTGGTGGTAGTACGCCCAAATCTCTTTACGCAGCCTTAGCGACTGAATCTTTACCCTGGTCAAAAATACATATTTTTTGGGGGGATGAGCGTTATGTCCCCGCCACCCATCAAGACAGCAATCAGTTAATGGCTCGCCAAGTCTGGCTAGACAAGATCGACATTCCTGCGAGTAACATTCACCCGATGAATATTACTGGTGCAGATCCCCAACAAGATGCTCAACGACATGAAGCTGAATTAAGAGAATTTTTCCAGCAATCCGAGGGATTTCCTACTTTCGACTTAATTTTATTGGGTATGGGGGATGATGGACATACCGCCTCACTGTTTCCCCATACAGATGCTTTATCAGTTCGCGATCGCCTAATCACAGTAGGCAACAAAGACGATCAACCTCGTCTAACTTTCTCCGTCCCCTTGATCAATCAGGCAAACTACGTCTTATTTATGGTTGTAGGAGCGAGTAAACGTTCTGCACTGAAACAGGTTTTTGCCGCTCAAGGAGACGAAAGACAATATCCCTCTCGTTTAATTCAACCCCAAGGAGAATTATTGTGGCTATTAGACCAAGCAGCAGCAGCAGAACTATAGAACAGTGACTGAGTATTGTTAGCTTCATCAAATCAATACACTTTGGATAGCTAATGTTTACCAACCTTGACCCTCACGATAGTATAGTGAGATAAAAAAATACCTATGTCGTTAATATTGAAATAGTTAATTTTAAAACCCTTATGATTACTTGCCCCAGTTGCAACCATCAAAATCCTGAAGGATCTTTGCAATGTGAAAATTGTTATACTCCTCTGCCAGCTAGCACTAGCTGTCCTAATTGTGGAGCCTCAGTGCAAACAGATGCTACTTTTTGTGGTCAATGTGGCTTTAATTTGCAAGCAGAAAATACTCCCACCGCAGCCGGTTTACAAGAAACTGCCATTGGTGCGCCACCTAATATCTCTCCTCCAGAGATATCTCTAACTGAAGAACTACCTTTATCTGGTAGCAGCTCAGATATGTTACCCGAAACTGTGATGACATCACCAATCCAGAGTCCTTGGGACGAGCAGGATCAAGATGATGACATTCAAACCATAGCTCAAAATTCGGAATTACCGACTGGATTTCCCGAAGTAGAAACGAGCGTAACCAGCAATTTTGCCCCAGAACCTCCTGACACTGAATTTGTTCAAACCGTACCAAGTCTTTATAATGAAGACGTTACGCCTTTTCCTTCGGAAATACCTAATGTAAATTTGGATGGCAAAACTCCAGTAAGGGAATCTGCATCTGTAGAAAACAGTCAAGATGGCGCGATCGCCGAAAATCACTATCAAGCTCCCAAAGCTTCAGTTCCTAAAAGAAATCAGGCTTTTAGCTCGGCGGGAATACCTGGAGCAACCCAGCTACAAATCCAAAAAGCAAGTTTACTACATTTACAAAGCAACACCACCATCGAAATTCCCTCAAGCCTAGACGTGGTTCATTTTGGTAAACCAAATGAGCAAATTCCACCTGATATTGATGTTTCTGGATTTCCTGATTCTGAGGTGGTATCACGGGTTCATGCTGATATCAGAATTGAAGGAGATACTTACTATGTCGAAGATACAGGCAGTGCTAACGGTACGTATATTAACCATGCTCCTTTGCAAAAAGGCAATCGTCATCGGCTGAGAACTGGCGATCGCATCGCTTTAGGCAAAGGAGATCTCGTAACCTTTATTTTTCAACTTAGTTAGATCCCACAACTATTGGGGATCAGATGATTAATTTTTGAAGTTGTTGAATAATGTAACGAAAGCCTAAAAACTTACTGAAGATTTAGCGCACTGTCAAACTGCTCATTAAAGTCAAATCTAAGTCGTTGTTGGGATCGATGGAAACTAATTCTACTTCATTTTTTCCCAGCAACACTCCAGCTAGAGCGCCAGCGCCAGCTCCCCCCAGGACTTCTAATGCGCCAATATCGCCGAAAATTTCCGATAGTACCGCAGCAGCAGCACCACCAATAGCTGCGCCTTGCAGAATATCTCCAGCTTTAGCACCCTCTTTAATCTTCTCTCTACGGGTTACTACCTCAGAAACTGCGTCAATTGACTGAGTTGTACCGTCAGGTAATACGATTTTATCCGCCATAAAAAACGAACCAGATTCATCGTCACTAGGTTGAATTTCTCCCATAATTTCGCTGCCATAAGGAATCAAAATATTGCGTCTACTGTCCTTAATATCAGCCGCTACTAATAAAGTAATGGGAACAGTTTCTTCAGGAGTAACTAAAATTTTCTCTTCCTCGTATTCCATGGGAATGACAAACCCCTCGGGAATTGTGTTATTTCCCACCCGCTGATTTCTACTTGGGGGGGTATAATCTCGATCTCTACTTGATTCTGATTCAGGAAACAACTGTGCTTGAGCAGGAGTTATATTAGCAAAGCTACTAATTGTCGCTGCCAAAACAGACAAAATTATGAGACTAGAGGTAGCTATTTTAGGATATTTTGCGTTAAACATGACTAGGCAAAAAATATTTCTTTTATAGATTAGTTATGAGCATTTGACGCAAAGCTAGTAACCATAGTTCCAGATTATCGATCCAGGCAACGCTAACTTAAGCGAATTGGTTAGTCCGATCATCTGCCTCAAAGAAATATCACATAGTGTATAACATTGTCTGATGGTCAAAGATTTAGGTAAACTTTTACCTCTTAACCTGCAACTAATTCTCATTCTCCCTAGTTGACCTCATGCTAGAATCTCCCGTGCGACCAAAACAACCAAAACCTAATCAACTTAGCCTTAGAAAAAGACTTCCATTGAAAAAGCAGCATCAGCTAGTGGTGCTAGTTTTATTTTGTAGTTTGGGCTGGTTTGCTTTGCGTAGTTGTCAGGCGCGATTCTTTAAGTCTGGGCAACAAACTCAAACATCTTCTTTGGTCAGTTTGCGATCGCTTACTCCTACTGCTCGACAGTCTCAATTAATTGCTCTAATTAACCAGCCAGAACGTGGTTTATCGCCCCAGCAGCTTAGGGATCGTCAACGCGCTCATTATTTACTAGCAACGGATTTAGTTCAGCAGGGCAAAGGTAAACAGGCTCTAGGTTATCTTCAAGAATTAAGCCAAGATTACTCTCTATTGCGTCCCCAAATTCTGTGGAAAATTGCTCAAGCATATCAGCAAGACAATCAGCCACAAGCAGCCGAGAAAACTCTTAACTATCTGCTCAAAAACTATCCTAACTCTCCTGTAAGTGCCAATGCCTTAGTGCTGGCAGAAAAGCAACCTTTATTAGCCAAACTAATCAGCCAGTTTCCCTATCATCCGATTACCCAAAATATCGCTCGTCAGCGTCTGCGACAAAACCCCAATCAGCATCAACTGCTGCTGTTATTGGCAAAATATAGTCGCGCTCAAGATTTAAATCCGATTCGCGATCGCCTAGTATTGGAATATGCTGCTAAGTTAACTCCAGATGATTGGCAAGCGATCGCTGATGGTTACTGGCGAGATGAGGAGCATCGTAAAGCTGCCGATGCCTATATTTTTGCCTCTTCAATTCCCCGTAATCTCTACCGCGCTGCCAGAGGATTCCATCGTAACGGTAATTTAGATACCGCTCAAAATGCTTACCAGCGATTACTGAGAGAATATCATGATTCACAAGAAGCGGGACAGGCTTTAATTCATCTTGCTAGCATCTCTAGTGGTGATGAAGCGGTAGTCTATCTGGAAAAAGCGATCGCTAAGTTTCCCGAAGTTGCTCCTGAAGCTTATCGTTCTAAGGCGATCATCCATGAAAGATTTGGTAAGTACGATGCTACCAATGATTCTCGGCAAAAATTACTCAATCAGTATGGTAATTCTGCATCAGCGGCTGAATATCGTTGGCAAAAGGCACAGGATCTAGCTGCACAAGGTAACCTGGAAGATGCTTGGTCATGGATGCAGCCTCTAGTTAAATCCAATCAAGAGCATGATTTCGCTGCTCAAGCTCTCTATACAACTGGTAAATGGGCGACGCAAATCAATCAGCCAGAAGCGGCTAAAACCACCTTTAAGCAGATAATTAAGCTTTATCCTCAATCTTATTGGGCATGGCGTGCTGCGGTCATGCTGGGGTGGGATGTGGGAGATTTTAACCAACTACGTCCTCTTTCACCTACTTTAGACTTAGCCAAAACTTATGAGCCACTACCAATAGGTTCGGCTGCGCTACAAGAACTCTACCTTTTGGGACAGTATGATGATGCTTGGCTACTGCTACAGTCAGAAATCGAGCGTCCTCAGCAAACCTCGGTTAACGAACAGTTTAGCGAAGGAGTACTTTTATTAGAACGGGGTCAATACAGCCAGGGAATGCAGCAGATTTGGGATCTGACTAAACGAGAAACTCCCCCAGAATTAGAGCAGTGGCGAGCTTTACGCCAAACCAAGACATATTGGCAGAGTCTGTTTCCTTTTCCCTATAAAACTCAGATCCTGCAAAACGCTCAACAGGACAAGATTAATCCTCTTCTAGCAATTTCGGTCATGCGTAAAGAATCTACTTTTAACCCCACCATTAATTCTACCGTTGGCGCAGTGGGTTTGATGCAAGTTGTACCGCCTACTGCTAAATGGGCGGCAGCACAAATCGGGCTGGCAAATTATTCCCTAACTAATCCTGATGACAATATTAAAATTGGGACTTGGTATCTCGAACATAATCATCAACGCTATCAAGATGACTCATTACTAGCAGTGGCAAGCTATAACGCAGGGACAAGTAATGTTAACTCTTGGCTACAGCAATACGATATCGAGGATCGCGATCGCTTTGTAGAACAAATACCTTTTCCTGAAACCAAAGATTATATCGAGGGGGTGTTTGGCAATTATTGGAACTATCTCCGTCTTTATAATCCTGAAATTCGCCAAAAAGTTGCAGATTTACACCAGGAAACAAAACAATTTACAGCACCATTGAAGTAAACGATTTGATCGTAAGAGAACTAATAAGAATGATATCTAGTTGCATAATTTGTCTATTCTTTAGATAAATTATAATATTATGTTCAATGATTAGCGATCGCCAACTGCTTTTTCCGAGAAAACTTTACCATCAGATTTGCAAAAAACAGCGATCGCCAATCTTCGGAATTTTTGCAGCCTTTGGGTAGTTCCTACAAAATTATCTAGATTACTCCTCATGTCACGTTCGCTAGTTCTTCCCCTAGTATGTAAGCATAAATAAAAAAGGACTATCATGGTTAAATATTTATTATATTAAGCAAATATGGTTACTAAAAAACAACATATTATCCCCGTTGTTTATCTTAAATATTTTTCTTGTAATCCTAACGAAGAAAGAAGAGAAAGAAAAATTTTATCTATTAATTTAAATAGTCCTACATATAATATTGAACAAAAAAAACTAGAAAGAGTAGCAATAAAAAGACATTTTTACTCCATTAAAGATGATGAGCAACCAAAATATAATGATTTTGTTGAGAAGAATAATGAGCAATTTGAGAATAATTGGAACAGGATAGTAGAAGAAATTACAAATTTAGTTGATAAAAAATGTTTATTTTATAAAGTTCAAACTTTTCAAAACTCTGAACTTTCTATTGAACTCAAAAGATCAATTGCTAATTTTTTTTGGAGAGTTGAAGCTAGACGGGTAGAAATTGAGTGTTTTTTCAAATTTAATTGTATAAACACAAGCAAAGATGAGCTAGAAAGTGCTGTAAAGATACATCACTTAAGAGAAATGGGATTAATGGCTGGAAGAACTTTTCTTTCATTGTGTGGAAAAAAAATTTCTGTTTTTTTTAGTAAAACACCTATTTTTATTGCCTCTGATAATCCTGTTATCGCAATGGATGGTGATCCACATACTCGTTCTGATATTCTAAATCCAAAGTCTATGATATGCTGTGCAATTAGTCCTAAAATTTTAGTGGTAATAGCTCCTGATTATAGATATAAATTTCTCTACATAAATGATTTAGAGAGAATGCTAAAAGTCGATAATACAGAAAATCTAAATATAGATGATATAATATCTAACAAAAATACATTTTGTAATACAATAGAATTAAGATTCGTAGATAGTTTACAATATAAAGAAAATCACAATAGTCTTATTTTAATTGAAGCAAAAGATTGGTTATTCTCAAACAATCATAATTTGCTAAAAGAAAGCCTGTATCTTTTCCCACAAAGATCAAAAGAAAGACCTAAAATAACTAATGCTGCTTCTATATTTGTACCTTCAAGAATAAGATTTTTTAATGAATGTTTAAGAGCTAATTCGTAAAAGGGAGGTTGAGTCGATAAGAGATATGACTCTCCCCCTGTAAGGCTAGAACTAGCCAAAGGCTGCAATATTTAGTAAAGCTGGCGATCGCCAAGTCGTCGTTTTTGAATCCTTACAGGGTACTTGCTACATATTTCCCAAAAATAGAAAGGAATAAAACATTCTTGTCTCAGATTTGGTAAAAGTTAGGTTCTGGTTAACAAAATGTAAGGTAAATAATGTTTTTATAAAATTCTAAAATACTAGCCATTAATACATCATTTATCTTTGTCTCAAGTCTAATCTCAACTACTGCAACATTGTTACTTGGCGTTGTATTTTTGGGAACTCTAAATCTACAAGAGTAACCAATTAAGCCGAGCCGATAAATGAAAAACAGACAATTACTAATTAAATATTTAGCTGCCATTAGCTTATCTTTATTCAGTTCATTGATTCCAGAACAAGCTAAAGCCCAGTCAATAGAAAGAACTGAGGTTGAAGGTTGTAGTTTAGAGCTAAAAGAAAATGAAATTAATATTTTTAGTGGATCTGTCGATCTTGGTTGTAACTTTGAATATAAGCTTCGTGACCAAACAACTGAATATTCTGTAGCTTTCAACATTATTCATGCGAATCAACTTTCTGAATTTGGAGCAAAAGAATCCTCAGTGTACGTTCTCGATTCCAATAGTGGCGAAGTATATGAACAAAAAGTTCAGTTTACAACAGGTAGTGGTGCTCAATCATTAACAGTGTCGTTGAAGAATCTTTATAACAGAAACAAAGCTAGTGTTGTTGTTGAAGATGAAATGGTTGGTAATGGTTCTTGCACTGGGAGTTTAGAAGTAACTGTTTACGATCAAAATTTACCAAATAAACTTTATAGATTAGGTAATGGAGTTGTTAAAGCTGCTTTAACATATGACTATGGCTCTGATTATTATGTGTTAGATAGAGAACCATATTATGTCCCAATATGTACAGATTTTAAAGATATAGATAATAATGGAATTACAGAAATAGTTACACAAGATAAAAGATTTTCTGCTTTTGAAAAATCTTTTACTTCATATCCACCACAAATAATTGCGCTTAATACCAATGGTTTTGAGGATGTAACTCTTCAGTATCCCAATTTTCTCAGAGCCGAAGCTAAATATCATTGGGATGAAGTAATAAAAGCAAGACAAGAAGCTAGTAATAGTTGTCCATATTATTTTATTGAGATGGCTAGTTATGCAGCTATTAAAAGTATGTTAGGTGAATATCCTGATGCGATTAAACATATTAAAGAAAGAATCAATATGGATCTATCTTTTCACCGTCGTTATGATTGTTACCTACCTAATGGCATTAATACATTTATTCCTAATTTAGAAGCTTTTTTATCGGAGAATAACTACATTTGAAAGTAATAAATATTGTGTATCTGCTAGACAAAAAATTATGACCACAAAAAGAAAAAAAGTTTATAGAACCCAATATCAAGATAATTAACATCATGGGATTTAAGCCTACAAAGCATGACAAAAAAATAACTATAGGCACTTATATAGTTAGCTCACTAATTTTTGGCTGGCTTTCTTTATCAGGGTCTTTTGAAAGCAGTAATAAAACTGTCACTAAGTCAAACGAGCCACAAATTGAAGAAATAAAGCAACAATCAGTTGCAAAACAACCAGAACAAAAAATTGCTCAAACTACTACTCTAAAAAAAAGAAATAGCAATAACCAAATACCAAACTTGTATATTCACGGAGAAGAATATATTTATGTTGCTAATTATGGTGTTACAGATATTTATGGAAAAAGAAAAGAGCTTCATAAAGCTGGATTATATTATGCTCCTTCTTCGATTAAACAAGACGGTAATATAGTTACATTTAAACAAGCATTCACTCATAATTGTTTGCCTAATTGTTCGCCTAAAACTGCATTTTTAAGAATCGATCAATTTATTTGCAATTCCAATCAATCTATACCACTTAGACGAGCTTTAGCTACTATTAATCAAGAAAATAAAATAGTTCCTTTCGATCAAAAAGAACCACAATGGACAAAACTTTGGGCTTACGAAGAATATGGTTCAGAACATCCTGATGCGACTCTTTATTCTAAAATTTGTGGTTACACATTACCTAATCGTAAACCAATAAGTTTAAAAAATTAAGTAGTTAAACAAACTATTTTTAATTATTGAAGAGAAGCAAATCCTATTATACTTTGATTTTCTGCTAATAAAACGTAAGCAAAAGGATGAGTCCCAAAAATTGTCTGACGTATTTTGCTTTCAGAAGTTTGAATAGTACCTGAATAAGAACCAATAGAGCGATCAAATTCTGATTTTTTGCGAATAAAAGTATAAATTACAGGAATATCATTAGGATTAGCAATTCGGACTTGAGTTGTCGTGTTTTTCAACTATTCACCTCGATTTTTCTCGAAAGCCAAAATTATGTTTTTATTGTAAGGTCATTTCTCCAACTAATTTGATAAACTTTTAATTAGGTACAAGGTAATCAAAAAAAAGGGAAGTATTTACTAACATTTGCTAGAAAAACTTTGACAAGATTAAAGAGAAATTATGAAACAAAAAATTAATTTCAACAGCTACTAGAAAGTAAAAATATGTTACCTATTATTACCCCAGATAAAATCGATCTTCCAGCAGGAACAATATTAAAATTTCCTGGTACTATAGCCGATTACGAACAAATTTTAAACCAATTAGGCGATCGCTCTATTCCCCGTCTTCGTTTCCGAGATAATTATATTTTATTGATGAGTCCTATAGCCGAACACGGCAAAGAAATTGATGTGATTGCAGACCTGGTTAAAATATTACTACGCCATCAAGGGCAAGACTGGGAAAGTTTTCATCCCATAACTTTAAGGCGTGGAAAAGAAGCGGGATTAGAACCTGATGTTTGTTTTTATATCGAGAATTATCAAGCAATATTGGGAAAAAGAAAATTAGATTTGAGTATCGACCCGCCACCCGATTTAGCAATTGAAATAGATGTTACTTCTTTTACTCGTATTGAAGATTATATTTCTCTAGCAATTCCCGAAGTATGGATTTATAAAACTAATAAATTGCATATTTATCTTTTCGCGAATAACAAATATATAGAATCTGATCAAAGCGTTGTTTTCCCAAATTTTTTGATCAAAGAAATCGTAACTCAATATATTAATCGAGCTTGGCAAGTCGGCTCTTCTGTAGCTTTAAGAGAATTCAGTCAAACTTTACTATAATCAACTCGTTTTCCTGATTTAAAAGATCATGAAGATTCAATGAATAACTCAAAAAATTCTCTGTTTGCCTTAGTAACGTGAGCAAGTTGAAGTATTGCTTCAGATAGCGATCGCTTGCTAACTATAAATGTAACATTTAAAAATAGGTTGGATAATAAACTCAAACAGTTATATTAATTTGTCTAGTTATGTCGGAAGTTAAACAGGATCATGTCCGCGACGAGCGGATTTATATGGAAGTGGTGGTAGATTGCTATGATGACCAGGAAAGGGCAATGGGTTGGTATTACTATTTGCAAGATAAAATCAATTTTCCTTTCAAGGCTAAATGGGTAAACCGTCAAAAACCTAAAGGCAGAGACGTTACTGTTTTAGAAATGTCGCCAGAAGATGATTGTTCACATGATATGTTCGTTGAAGTTCTCTATCAAGAAAGTGAGCTAGAGGATGTTTTCTGCGCACGATTATCTGATATACAAGCTCGAAACATTGATTCGACCACAAAAGAAGCGATTGAAGATTGGAATTATTGGGTTAAAAGAGGATATGAATTTTAACTGCTCGATAATGAATAAAATATTGGGTTATCTATTCTTCAATTACTGGTTGATTGACAAAGATACCTACTAGCGTGTCTAGGCTAAAATACTGGGTTCATCAAATGTATAAAGTCTCTATCTGGCTTTATTTTTAGCGATTAATTTACCTAACAATTTAAACTAGACGTGCTAGTACTTATGTGTCCACTCTAATTTTATTGTGTCAAAAAAATTAAATGTGGTAATGTGGGCAATGCCCAAATGCTCGCGCTACTTAAAATTAGCTAAATATTGTAACCTAGACGCTCTAGTACTATGAATTGTATTAAAAATTCTTTTGATAAAAATCTAATTGTTAAATTATTAAATTAATCGGGGAATTATAAAAATAATTTAGATCGTAAGCGAGTTAACTCCTTGAGCATACTATCAACTTATCTGGGCTGTAAAAAATCTAAACAACTTCCCCTGCGTACAGTTCTTGTCATTCCTTTTGTCTTGCAAATTTTTGCTGCCGTTGGGCTGACGGGATATTTATCTCTACGCAACGGTCAAAAAGCGGTTAACGATCTAGCTGTAAAGCTACAAAAAGATGTCAGCGATCGCATCGATCAACATCTGGATAGTTATTTAGGTATTCCTCATCAAATCAATCAAGTTAATGCTCGCGCGATTAATTTAGGCTTAATTAACACCCAAGATCTTCGCACTTTTGGGCGTTATTTTTGGCAACAAATGCGGACTTTTCCCAAGTTTGGCTATATCAACTTTGGTAATCCTCAAGGTGACTTCATTGGTATTTATCGCGCCTCTGACGATAGCTTAAGAATGGATTTGATCGAACAAGCTTATCTGGGTAAATATCACGGCTATGCTACCGATGCCAAGGGCAATCCTACCCAAAAAATTATTGAAGAGGAATTTGATTTTCGCCTTGATAGTTGGTATACAGATGCTGTTAAGTATGGTCGTCCTTTATGGAGCGAAATTTACACCTGGGATGACGATCCTTCGATCATCTCTGTTTCTGCTAGCTATCCCCTCTACGATCGAGATAAAAAACTGCTGGGTGTAATTGGTATCGATCTAGTACTTTCGCAAATTGGAGATTTTCTTAAACAATTACAAGTTACTCCTTCAGCCAAGACATATATCTTAGAAAGAAACGGGTTAATAGTAGCAGCTTCAAGTGACGAGAAATTTTACACCATTGACAAAGGTGAAGCTCAAAGAATGAAAGCCTCGGCTAGCAAAGATCCGACGATTCGCGCAATTTATGCTGATTTGAAACAAAAATTTGGCAATCTCAACAAGATTAAAAATGCTCAGCAGTTGGCAATGGCGATTCCCTCTGACATAGCTGCGCCAAACGCAGACAAAAAAACTTTTGTTCTGGTTACTCCTTGGCAAGATCAATATGGTTTGGATTGGTTGGTTGTTTTGGCGATTCCCGAAGCTGATTTTATGGCAGAAATTAATGCCAATACTCGCACGACCATTTTATTATGCTTAATAGCTTTAGGCGTGGCAACAGTTTTGGGGATTTACACTTCTCGCTGGATTGCTCGACCGATTTTACTCTTATCCCAGGTATCTGAAGCGATCGCTCGTGGTGATTTAGATCGCCGAGTCCAAGTTCGAGGTATTAATGAAATAGGAGTTTTAGCTGATTCGTTTAACAATATGGCACAACAGTTACAAGAATCTTTTGCTACCCTGGAACAGACGAACACCGAACTAGAAACTAGGGTAGAAAAACGCACTTTAGAGTTGCAAGTGGCAAAAGAAGAAGCAGAAAAAGCTAAACATACTGCCGATCGCGCTAACCAAGCTAAAAGCGAATTTCTGGCTAACATGAGTCACGAATTAAGAACACCCTTGAACGGAATTTTGGGCTACGCACAAATATTGCAACGCTCTAAAGCAAGTAAAAACGAGGATAGTAAAGGAGTAGAAATCATTTATCAATGTGGCTCTCATTTGCTTACCTTGATCAACGATATTCTCGATATTTCTAAAATTGAGGCGCAGAAAATGGAGCTTCATCCTAAAAGTTTCCATTTTTCTAGCTTTTTACAAGGAGTGGCAGAAATTTGTCGTATCCGTGCCGAACAGAAAAACATTGCCTTTATCTTTCAAGCCAACTCACAACTACCTGTTGGCGTTAGTGCCGACGAAAAACGCCTGCGACAAGTATTAATTAATCTGATCGGTAATGCAATTAAATTTACCGATCGCGGTGGTGTGACTTTTAAAGTTGAATTGTTAAGCTCATCAGATTCATTATCAAAAATTAGATTTCAAATTGAAGATACAGGGGTGGGTATGACAGAAGTACAAGTCCAAAACATCTTTCTGCCTTTTGAGCAAGTTGGCGATACGACAAAAATGACGGAGGGAACAGGATTGGGTTTGGCAATTAGTCAAAACATCATAGAAATGATGAATAGTACTATAGAAGTCCAAAGTCAGCGCGATCGCGGTAGTGTATTTTGGTTTGATGTGGAATTACCAGAAGCAAAAGCATGGGCAGATACGAACAGAATTGGAACTGATGGCAAAATTATTGGTTATGACGGCAAGACCAGAAAAATTTTAGTAGTAGACGATCGCTGGGAAAATCGCTCTGTACTACTTAACTTACTGCGACCAATTGGTTTTGATGTGAGCGAAGCAGATAATGGTCGAGAAGGGTTAGAAAAATCTTTAGCCATTGCTCCAGACTTAATTATTACCGATCTAATCATGCCCATAATGGATGGTTTTGCAATGATGCATCAGCTGCGAAAATCACCTCAGTTGCAAAATATTATTTTAGTTACTTCTTCTGCCAGTGTTTTTGAAATCGATCGCAATAAAAGTATTGATGCAGGTGCGGATGAATTTCTGCCCAAACCAGTCCAGGCAGACGTTTTGTTTGAAATGCTAAAAGTGCATCTGCAACTACAATGGATTTATGAAGAGACTGATGCTAATTTAACCAATCATAATGTTCTCAATGTTTCTCAACCAAAAGAAGCCATGGTTCCTCCTGCAAGTGGCAAGCTTTCTCAATTATATGACCTTGCCAAACAAGGTAGCCTAGACGAAATTCAAGAAATTGCTGAGGAATTAAAACAGTTAGATTACAGTTTTTACGCTTTTGCTCAAGAATTGCTCGATTTAACCGCCAGTTTTCAAATAAAACAGCTTCAAGAATTTATTGAACAACATCTGGCTAATAATTCTGCGGACTCTTGAGTTCTAACTTTTCTTTAGATTATGGATAATCCAGATACTGGTGTAATTTTAATCGTCGATGACAATCATACTAACTTGGCAGTGTTATCCCAGGTGCTAAAAAGTGCTGGATTAAAAGTCAGAGTAGCAGTTGATGGAGAAAGTGCGATCGCTCAGACCCAATATGCTCTACCAGAATTAATTTTGTTGGACGTTCAAATGCCTGGTATTAATGGCTTTGAAACTTGTCAGCGACTGAAAGCTAATTCTTTTACCAGTAATATTCCCATCATTTTTATGACTGCACTTGCCGATACCGAAAATAAAATCAAAGGATTATCCCTAGGGGCAGTAGATTATATTACTAAGCCATTTCAAGAAGAGGAAGTACTAGCTAGGATTAAAGTTCATTTAAAGCTGCATTTTTTAACTCGTAAAGTGATGGAACAATCGGCTGCTTTACAACAAGCTAATCAACAACTGATGTTATTAGCCAATTTAGATGGCTTGACCGCAGTTGCCAATCGTCGTCGCTTTGATGAGTATCTCGACCAACAATGGTGTTTATTGGCACAAAAACAAGCACCAATCACTCTTATTCTTGGGGATCTTGACTATTTCAAAAATTACAACGATTTTTACGGTCATCAAGCAGGAGATGATTGCCTTAAACAAGTAGCTGTGGCTCTTAATTTAGCTGCCAAGGGAGAATCAGATTTAGTTTGTCGTTATGGTGGGGAAGAATTCGCCTTGATTTTACCTTATACCGATTATCAAGGGGCGATTAAAGTTGCCCAATCCGCGATCGCCGAAGTAAAAAAGCTGCAAATTCCTCACGCTCAATCTTTAGTTAGCCAATACGTGACAATGAGTTTGGGTATCAGTAGTCAAATTCCCTGCCAAAAATTACAGCCAAAGTCGGCGATCGCTGCTGCTGATGCTGCTCTGTATCAAGCAAAACAACAGGGACGCGATCGTTTTAAGTAATCACCGTAGGCTCATCACGCTGGGTATATTGTTTAATATTAATTTAAGCAGAAATTGTCGCGTAGTCGGTCTTTTCTGGCTCTGATCCCTGTTCGTCAACCCGATCGATATATACGTTCATGTTGTTTAACTCGATCGCACCAAATACCGTAGCAAAAGCAGTGTCTGCTGCATCTTTTCCCGTACCAATCCGTACTAATCCATTAATAGGCGCAAGACGAGTAGCGTCAAACAAATACCACCGATCGCCCAAATATGCTTCAAAACAAGCATGAAAATCGGGTGGCTGTAATTGCCAAGCATAGGCAGAAACAAAACGCGCAGGAATACTTAATGCTCGACAAAAAGCGATTCCCAAATGAGCAAAATCTCGACACACTCCTACTCTTTCGCTCGCCGTATCATATGCTGAAGTTTGAGAGTCACTGCTTCCTGAAAGATAGTCGATTTTGTGATAAATCCAATCGCAAATGGCTTGAACCTTGGCATACCCAGATTCACCGCTACCAAATTCGTCTTGAGCTAATTTCATCAGGCGATCGCTTTGGCAATAGCGGGAAGGATATAAATAAGGAATAACATCAAGAGGTAATTTAGCAGGAGATGTTTCTTGAATCTCATTGATACTATCAGCACGGTGAGTTAAATCTACAGTTGCTTGATAATCAATAACTAGTTTTCCTGTAGGCGCAATTAGACGAAAGTAGCTATTTTGATGGTCTTGATCGAGATATTCTTCTATCTTGCATTCAGGAGAAATCTTGAGATTCTGCTCTAAAATTCGCTGGTATTGATTGGCTAAAACGCGAATATTAAAAATAAATGTACTGCTGCTGGAAATATTGTAGTCTAGGTGGCAGCCAAGTTTAAACTTCATAGTTTTGCTTTCAATTAATATTTTAGATCTTAACTATGTTGTTTGAAAATAGCTCTTTAAATCAATCTCTTGATAGATGTACTTCATTGCTTCAGGTAGATATGCTAATGAAAATTTTATTATAAGGAAATTAATTCCATGAGTATAGAAGATCGCATTAATGCAACTGCTAAAAATGTTGAGGGTAAAGTACAAGAAGTAGTAGGAGAAGTAACGGGTAATCCTCAAGATAAAGTCGAAGGTCAGGAAAAGCAGGAAGAAGCTCAAGTTCAACATAGTGTTGAAAATGTTAAGGACGAGCTAAAAAAAATGATTGACCAATGATTTTGCTTGATTAGTATTACATTCTTAAGGGAAGTTTAAACCACTAAACTTCCCTTTTCTGTTTAAGTATTAACTAAAAAATTTAGGAATTTTAATGATGTTTTAATTCAACAGTGAACATTGCTCATTGATAAAGCGATCGCTGTCAGGCAAAATTAAGGTTTATTATCTAAAATATAAAGATAACTTTACATTTCTTGATACTGTATCAGAACAGGATTGCTTAAAAACACAATCATCATGACCAATACCATCGCGCAAACAGCTAATAGCCAACCGTATAACCTTGAAGAGTGGAAGCGGGGTTATGATTCCCAACCCAACGAATATGAATATGAAATCACGGAAATTGAGGGTCAAATTCCTGTCGAATTATCAGGAACTCTCTTTCGTAATGGCCCTGGCTTACTAGATATTGGTGGTTCAGCAATTCATCATCCTTTTGATGGTGATGGTATGATTAGCGCCTTTTCTTTTAAGGATGGGAAAGCGCATTACCGTAATCGCTTTGTGCAAACCGAAGCTTATGTTAAAGAGAAAGATGCGGGCAAAATTCTCTATCGGGGCGTGTTTGGGACGCAAAAACCAGGAGGATTGTTCAGTAATATCTTTGACTTCAAGCTAAAAAATATTGCTAACACAGGAGTAATTTACTGGGGAAGCAAGCTACTGGCACTTTGGGAAGCAGCAGAACCCCATCGCTTAGATCCCAAGACTTTAGAAACGATGGGGATTGATTATCTCGACGGGGTATTATCTCCTGGAGATGCTTTTGCTGCCCATCCTTGGATCGATCCTAGTTGTGAACTCGATCATGGTGAACCCTGTTTAGTCAACTTCCGAGTCGATCCTGGGCTTTCAAGTAAAATTACTCTGTTTGAATTTGCCCCTGATGGTAAGCTGTTGCGTCGTCATGCCCACAGTGTTCCTGGCTTTTCTTTCATCCACGATTTTATCATCACGCCAAAATACGCGATCTTTTTTCAGAACCCTGTCAACTTTAATCCACTTCCTTTTCTGTTGGGGATGCGTGGCGCGGGAGAATGTGTTGAGTTTCAACCCCAAAAACCCACCAACGTAATTTTAATTCCTCGCGATCCAAACAATAAAAAAATCAGGACTTTTAGCGTTGATTCAGGCTTTGTATTCCATCATGCTAATGCTTTTGAGCAAGATAACCAGATTATAGTTGATTCCATTACCTATCAAACTTTGCCTCAAGTGCAGCCCAATTCTAACTACAAAGAAGTAGATTTTGACAGTATCGATCCTGGTCAACTGTGGCGATTTAAGCTCAATCTTGATGATGGTACTGTTGAACGAGAGATGTTAGAAAGTCGCTGCTGTGAGTTTCCCACCCATAACCCAAATCAAGTTGGTCGAGAATATCGCTACTTATTTATTGGTGCAGCTAACGATAATGTTCGTAACGCGCCATTACAGGCAATCTTAAAATTAGATTTGGCGACGGGAGAAAGAGAAATACATTCTTTTGCCCCTAGCGGATATGTTAGCGAACCAATTTTTGTGACTAAACCTAATGCTGAATCAGAAGATGCTGGCTGGGTACTAACTTTAGTGTATGACGGTAGCAAACACCGTTCGACCTTAGCAATCTTAGATGGCGAAAATTTAGCTAAGGGCGCGATCGCCCTATTACATCTCAAGCATCATGTTCCTTATGGCTTACACGGTAGCTGGTGTGATGAAGTATTTCTGGAAAATTAAAGAAATTATCGATATAGCGAGCGCCAAATTAGACTAAACTTTGTGGGTGAAATGTCTAAAAATCCCCCAGTATTTATTGGGGGATAAAGTACGAAATATAAACAATATCAACATTAATTTAACTGTTGAAATGATCGAGTTCAGGAGATAAATTAATAATTGCTTTACGTGGTAACAAACTTACAATAAAATGATTTAAATTAGTTTTCAACTGCTGGCTACTACTACGATAAGGCTGAGGTAAGAATAGATCTCCTGCAAGCAAATAAATAATTGACACGGTAAAACAGAACTCTACAAATAATTTCCAGCGCATTTTCGTCACACCAAGTTACAAGATTAATTATCCACAATTAATTAACTAGATCTCTACTTCTATTGAATACTTAATTTTTTTAGAAGTATGAAGACTAGATAAATTAGGACTTATATTAATCTCAGTTTAATCACTCTACCTACTCAGCCACTTCCGTATTCTTGCTAATCTTTTTTCAAATCAATCATTTTAAATATCTAGATTTCTATTTATTACCAACAAAAACCGCCCCCAAATAACTAGAGGCGGATTAATAGAATTATTTAATTAATTTATTTAATTAATAATGTTGACTAAATATCTAGCAACAATTAGTCACGACTGTTGATCGCAATTAATAATCGCAGAATAAATACAAAGAGGTTGATGTAGGTAAGATACATCGAAAGCGCCGCAGGTAAATATTGCTCGTCGGTATAGGTACGAGGCAAAATATAAAAGTCAACGACTGCTACTCCTGCAAAGATGGCTACTCCAACACCAGAAATAGCTACTTCTAGCCAGCTTGGTGTGTAGATGCCAAAAACGGAAAAGAGTAATTGTCCGATTAAGACTATGAATAATGCCATAACTCCCAAACGTACTGTCTGAGATAAAGCTAAACCATCTTCTTCGGATAGGTTAGAGCCAATTTTACGCCCGACAATAAAAGTCGCACCACAACCCAGGGCAGCAATACCGACTCCCTGAATGCCAACTCCAGAACTACTGAGGGCTAGATAAACAATGCCACTCAAGGTATACCCTGAAAGAAGACTGTAAAGAGCGAGCAAAGGTAGCGCAGTAGTCTTGTTTCCCTCACTGGCAACTCCACGAGCGACAAAAAAGAGAACCAATTCAGCGATCATCGCCCCAATAAAGGTGGGCATGAATAAATCGGGGCGAGAAGCAATTACCCCCAAGCCACCATATGTTCCCAACGCGGTTAAAACTAAGCCACCGCCTAAATAAGGTAGCGCATTGGTAATGACATTAGGGCCAAGGACTGCCTGTCCTTTAACCTCCTGCATTGCCTTTTTAAAGTTACTAGTATTACTCATAATTTTTGACTGAGATTTATCTTAATAGTTTAAGCTTGCTTATTTATTTTGATCTTAATTCAATTAATAATCTTAAGGTGTTGGGAAATTACCGAATAGCAGGAAGTAGGGAAATGGGGAAATAGGGAAATGGGTAAATAGGGAGATAGGGAGATAGGGAGATAGGGAAATGGGTAAATAAAAAGACCATCCCACAAATTACATGAGATAGTCTTTCAATGCTGTATAACCAGCTTAGAGCTTAGAGCTTTAATTAATAATCAAAATCACCAGCACCACCGCCAGCACCGCCTGAACTATTTTTTTCAGGCTTGTCAACGACGATACATTCAGTAGTTAAGACCATTCCCGCGATCGAAGCAGCATTTTGCAGTGCTGAGCGAGTTACTTTAGCTGGGTCAACAATACCAGCTTCAAACATATTGACGAACTCGTTAGTAGCAGCATTAAAACCAATACTCAAGTCTTTTTCTTTGACTCTTTCGGCAATTACCGCGCCGTTTTGACCAGCATTTTCGGCAATTCTTTTTAAAGGTGCAGTCAAGGCACGGGCGACAATAGTTGCACCAGTCAAAGCTTCATCCTTAAGGTTAGCGTTTGCCCACTCTTCCAAACCAGGAGCTAGATGAGCTAGGGTAGTACCGCCACCAGGAACAATACCTTCTTCTACCGCAGCTTTAGTAGCGTTGATCGCATCTTCTAGACGCAATTTACGGTCTTTCATTTCGGTTTCCGTTGCAGCACCAACTTTGATTACTGCTACACCACCAGAAAGTTTAGCCAAACGTTCCTGTAGCTTTTCTTGGTCATAAGAAGACTCAGTTGCTTCTATTTGACGGCGAATTTGCTCACAACGGCTTTTAACTGCCGCTTCATTACCTTCGGCAACAATAGTAGTGCTGTCTTTGGTAATGTTGATACGACGAGCAGTACCAAGCATGTCTACGTTAGTAGATTCTAGTTTCAAACCAGCATCTTCAGAGATAACCTGTCCACCAGTAAGCACAGCAATATCCTCTAGCATTTGCTTACGGCGATCGCCAAAACCAGGAGCTTTAATTGCAGCTACGTTTAGCACACCACGAAGACGGTTGACTACCAAAGTAGCCAAGGCTTCTTTTTCAATATCTTCGGCAATAATTACCAACGGTTTGCCCTGACGTGCTACCTGTTCCAATACAGGTACGAGATCCTGTACGAGATTGATTTTTTTGTCGGTAATCAAGATTAGAGGTTCTTCTAAAGCAGCCTCCATTCTTTCGGTGTCAGTGACAAAATAAGGAGAGATATAGCCTTTATCAAAGCGCATCCCTTCGGTAATCTCTAGTTCGGTAGTCATAGACTTACCTTCTTCTAAAGAGATAACCCCTTCTTTACCGACTTTATCCATTGCCTGAGCAATCATATCGCCGACTTCTTGGTCATTACCCGCAGAGATCGTGCCGACTTGAGCGATCGCTTTAGAATCACCTACAGGTTGTGCCTGTTCTTTGATTTTGCCTACTAAATGCTCGATCGCTTTATCAATTCCCCGTTTGATGGCAATGGGGTTTGCTCCTGCTGCGACGTTGCGTAGACCTTCTTTAACGATGGCATGAGCCAAAACTGTAGCAGTAGTAGTTCCATCTCCCGCTACATCGTTGGTTTTGGAAGCTGCTTGACGAATCAAGGATACGCCAGTATTCTCGATGTGATCTTCTAATTCAATTTCTTTGGCGATCGTTATCCCATCATTAACAATTTGGGGCGCGCCAAATTTTTTTTCGAGGACGACGTTACGCCCTTTAGGGCCAAGGGTAACGGCTACCGCTTCAGCCAAGAGGTCAATTCCTTTTTCTAACGCACGACGGGCTTCGTCGTTATAAATAATAGATTTAGCCATTTATTTTGATTTGCCTTTAATGAAAAGATGAACAGTGAATAGTAAAAATTCATGATGCTGTGATTAATAGTTGCCAGTAGCTACAACCTTAATCTGGGTAACTAACTGATAACCTAATCAAAAGACAAATTAAGCAACTGCTGCCAAGATATCTTTTTCAGATAGCAAAACATAGTCTTCACCGCCTAGCTTGATGTCAGTTCCCGCATATTTGGAATATAGGACTTTATCTCCTACTTTCACTTCTAAAGGTGCGTAACCGCCATCATCTTTGGGTTTACCAGGGCCAACACCCACAACTTCACCAACTTGAGGCTTTTCTTTGGCTGCATCGGGTAATAAAATACCACCAGCAGTTTTTTCTTCACTGGCGCTAACTTTAATGAATACGCGATCGCCTAGTGGCTTTACAGTTGTAACGTTGATACTAATAGCTGCCATGCAAAATTCTCCAGAATAGATAACTAAAGACTTAAATATTTCGAGTCATACTTCGTAGCAAATGTGAAAGTTGCCTCTTTGTTTAGATTAGCACTCTCACTATCCGACTGCTAATTTAGCTAAACTACGTAACCTCTGGCAACAGTTTTTTTAGTGTGGTTTCCCGTACAAAGTAAGCAGTTATCTACCCAGAAGTGATGGGTAAATAGGTGTCTGGAGATAGGAGCAGGATCGAAGAGATGGTGTAAATTTACATATCTTTGCTGAAGGTTTGAGCGTCAAGCCCAGCAAAAAATCGTCCCGCATATTTAAATCAAATTTAAAGTTGTTCTGGGGGACGATTTGTTAAAATAACGCTCTAAGATTTTTAGGTATAAATTGCTACGCCAACTTTAGCAGCTTACTTAAATAGAAAGCTCACTTAGTTCTCTAGTCATATACTCAAAAGGCTCATCAATAAAGCTAGTATTTTCAACTCCCTGACTGGCTGCCATTTCTTTGAGCATATCCTTCATAATCTGAATGCCTACCACTGTCGGGCCGATTGGCACTCCTAGAGAATTATAAGTTTCTCGCAAACCCTGTAGAACTCTTTCATCTAAAACATCCATACTTCCTGCTACTAAAGCATAGCTAGCATAGCGAAGATAGTAGTCCATGTCTCGTAAACAAGCAGAATAGCGACGAGTAGTATAGGCATTTCCGCCAGGACTAATAAGTTCAGGAACTTCCTCAAATAATTTGAGTCCAGCATCCTTGACAATGGTGGCAGCATTCCCACTAACCATGGTGGCAACAGCTACCCTAGCATTACCCGAAGCAAAAAAGTCTTTAAGACTATCGATTGCATTACGGTCTAGATAACGACCTGCGATATCATAATTTCTAATTAAGTTGGTAACAGCGTCTCGCATCTTCTTTAAATTTCTCCCAACAGCAATTTTTTAAAATTTATCTAATTTCGACTATTAATTTTAGCCTTTAGTTTTTCAGCTATGTCTTAAGCTACTTTTATTAATAATCCCATAAGTCGTAGCAACGGCTACGGTTTACTTTAGATTTTGACATCTTAGATTATCGTTACCTCGACAGTGGAGCAAATTTAAAACAAAGCTTAATCTTGCTTGATTCCACAGCCTTAAAATATTCGGTAGCTTTTGGTGCAAATATAGCCTGAGACAATTGATTTTAATAGCTGAAGTGCCTAAAAGTTATCACTAAACGCTCGACCAATTTTATATATAGCTTTTTGAATCTATTACGTGACAAATTTATGTAACCAATGTTACATTTTACAAAATTGCGACCAAGTACGATCAATTCAACTAAGTATTTATTTGTAAGAAAAATATAACTGTCATGGGATACGAATCTCGCACACAAGCAATTTATCAAATCATCGATCGCGAACCAATTCCTGTTGGCCCCCCATCTCGTTTAGAAGCTCTTTGGGCAGTAGATGTTTTTAGCCTCAATAAAATGAAGCAATGCCTGCCAAAAGCAGTATTTAAATCTTTAAAGAAAACTATTGAAGCTGGTGAACAGTTAGATGTCTCGATTGCAGATACTGTGGCATCAGCGATGAAAGATTGGGCTCTTTCTAGAGGTGCGTCCTATTATGCCCACGTTTTTTATCCCATGACCAATGCCACAGCCGAAAAGCATGATGGTTTCATCTCGATTCAGAGTGATGGCAGTGCGATCGCCGAATTTGCGGGCAAGCTTTTGGTTCAGGGTGAGCCTGATGGTTCATCTTTCCCTAATGGTGGTATCCGCTCCACTTTTGAAGCCAGAGGTTATACTGCCTGGGATGTAACTAGTCCTGCCTATTTAATGGAAACAGACAACGGGGTAACTCTTTGTATCCCGACAATCTTTGTTTCTTGGACTGGAGAAGCATTAGATAAAAAAACTCCTCTGTTACGCTCGATTGGAGCAATGAACAAGGCAGCAACTAGGGTTTTGAAGATGCTAGGTGATACCGATGTAGCTCCCGTAAATTCTAGCTGCGGTGCCGAACAAGAATACTTTCTAGTGGATTCTCTCTTTGCTAATAGTCGTCCCGACTTATTGTTAGCTGGTAGAACTTTATTTGGGAAACCTCCAGCTAAGGGTCAACAGTTTGATGACCATTACTTTGGTGCAATTCCCGAGCGGGTTCAGGTTTTTATGCAGGATGTGGAAAAGAAAATGTACCGTTTAGGTATTCCTGCTAAAACTAGACATAACGAAGTAGCTCCTGGTCAGTTTGAGATTGCACCCTTCTTTGAAGCAGCTAACGTTGCCTCCGACCATCAGCAGTTAACGATGACTTTATTGCGTCAAACTGCGAAAAAACACGGCTTTGTCTGTCTGCTACACGAAAAACCCTTTGCAGGCATCAACGGCTCTGGTAAGCATGTCAACTGGTCTGTGGGTAATTCAACTCAGGGCAATCTACTCGATCCTGGCGATACTCCCCATGAAAATTTACAGTTTTTAGTTTTTTGTGCTGCGGTAATTCGTGGAGTACACAAATACGGGCCTTTAATGCGGGCGGTAATTGCTAACGCCAGTAACGATCACCGTTTGGGCGCTAACGAAGCTCCTCCTGCGATTATGTCGGTCTATCTGGGTTCTCAGCTAGAAGAAGTATTTAATAAAATTGCTGCGGGAGAACTCGACGGCCAATATATTCAAAGTGGCAAGATGAATTTTGGCGTAGATACCTTACCTCCCCTATCTAAGGATGCAGGCGATCGCAATCGAACTTCTCCTTTTGCCTTTACAGGAAATCGCTTTGAGTTTCGTGCGGTAGGTGCGAGTCAATCGGTTTCTGGCCCATTGATTGCCCTCAATACCATGTTGGCAGATTCTCTAACTGCGATCGGCGATCTTTTAGAAGGCGAACTGGCTAAAGGAACCAAGCTTAATGATGCTGTGGTTTCAGTCATCAAAGAAGTAATGCAGAAACATAGTGCCGTAATCTTTGGTGGTGACGGTTATTCCGCTGAATGGCATAAAATGGCGGTGAAAGAAAGGGGTTTAGCTAACCTGCCTACTTCAGCTGAAGCTTTACCCGTACTGAAAGAAAAATATATCGAGGAGCTGTTTGAAAAAACTGGAGTTCTTTCTCCTGTAGAGCTTGAAAGCCGTTTTGAAGTTTATGCCGAGCAGTATGTTCTCTCAATTGAAGTTGAAGCCAAGTTAGTCATCGACATGGCAAAAACAGCGATTTATCCTGCTGCTATGCGCCATTTGGCAGATATTGCTGCCACCGTTGCTGGTTTAGAGGAGATGGGCATTAACCTCAATCAGGATAATATCAAGACAGTTGTTGAGTTGACTAATTCTTTAACTACAAAAGTATCTAAGTTGGCTTCAGCTTTGGCTAAAGAAGATTTTGGCAGCATAGAAGAACATATGAAGTATTCTTCTAGTACTCTTCGTTCTTTGATGGATGATGTTAGAACCGATGTCGATGCTCTAGAAGCCGAAGTTGCTGACGATCTTTGGCCTCTTCCAACTTATCAAGAGATGTTGTTTATCAAATAATAAATAGCATTCCCTCAGCTTTTTAAGCTTGAATATATTTCAGGAGGTCGTAGTATTATCTACGGCCTTTTTTAGTGTTGCTTAATTATTATTTGCTCTAGCTTTTTGTCTAATCAAAAGTTTAAGCCAAGAATGTTTGCTAAAGTTAAAAATACTGTATGGTTTTTGGTAAAGATTACAATAAGTATATACTTTCGACACATAATTTATTGCTAATTATTATGTTTTCCCGATGCTCAACACCAGGTAATTAGGTCTAAAGTAATCTTATATTAGTCTTGATTGCGCCCAATAAAATAGCTCTCAATTATACAGTTATGTGTGATTAAAAATTGTATTTAAAAATACGGCAAAAAATAAAAAAACCAAGCAGACTAGGTAGAATTAAGTTTGCCATTTGACTATAGGCTAGCTATATTTTTTTGAATTAATTTAGAGTCTGACTCAAGGGACTTCAAATTATCTAACAACATCTAACAACTAAAAAAACACTCAAGTTAAAGAACTACTATGAATAAAGGAACACAAGTTGGAAACTTGCTTCCAAGACCTTTAAGAACAGTCTTTAAATCGTTCTCTTTTTCCTGGCTTTTGTGCATTCCTTTGGCGGCAATAATTGTCGTAATTTGGAATACAGCAGCTACAGCGCAGGGACTTGAAGCCCCACAAAGCTTAGAAGAATTAACAGTTGTTGTAAATACAATATTTCTCTTATTTTGCTCGATTCTCGTCATTTCCATGAATGCTGGATTTGCGATGGTAGAAGCAGGATTTTGTCGTCAAAAAAACGCGGTTAATGTTCTAGCTAAAAATTTAATTGTTTTTGCCGTCGCCACTTTAGCCTACTGGGCAGTTGGCTATGCTTTTATGTATGGTGAGGGAAATCCCTTTATTGGATTACAAGGTTTCTTTTTTAGTGGCGATCCTGCTCCTTATGGCAACGATGGCTATCCAGCAGCTGTACCAGAAGCAATTAACTTTTTATTCCAAGTTGCTTTTGCCGCAACCGCAGCAACGATTGTCTCTGGTGCAGTAGCAGAAAGAATCCATTTTGGTGCCTTCCTAATTTTCAGCACCTTACTAGTAGCTATTTCCTATTCGGTTACTGGCCACTGGATTTGGGATGGCGGTTGGCTAGCCGAAATGGGCTTTAGAGATTTTGCAGGTTCGACGGTAGTTCACTCTGTTGGAGGGTGGGCAGCTTTAGTTGGTGCAGCTATGCTAGGCCCTAGACTGGGTAAATACCAAAACGGGAGAATTAATGCTATTCCTGGTCACAACATGGGCTTTGCTACTCTAGGATGTTTAATCTTGTGGGTTGGCTGGTTTGGGTTTAACCCTGGCTCTGAACTTGCAGCTACAGCTAATGTTCCTTACATTGCGGTTACGACTAACTTAGCAGCAGCAGCAGGTGGGGCAGCATCTACATTAACATCTTGGCTCAAAGATGGTAAGCCTGACTTGTCCATGATCATTAATGGTATTTTAGCTGGTTTAGTTGGTATTACTGCTGGTTGTGCAGATGTTAGCTATTTATCCGCTATCATTATTGGCTTAATCGCTGGTGTGATTGTAGTTTTTGCTGTTGGTTTCTTTGATAGTATCAAAATTGACGATCCTGTAGGTGCGACTTCTGTTCACTTAGTATGTGGTATCTGGGGAACTTTGGCAGTAGGTATTTTTAGTACTAATCCAGAACACAATATCGTTACTCAACTAATTGGTGTCCTGGCCGTCGCTGCATTTAGTATCGCTTTTAGTGTAATTGTTTGGAGTATCCTTAAATTCACTATTGGTCTGAGGGTAGATGAAGAAGATGAAAGAAGAGGTTTAGATATCAGCGAACATGGTATGGAAGCATACAGTGGCTTTGTTAAAGAAGCTGATGTGTTATCTGGTGGTGCAGGGATTCCTACTGGCATGAGTTCAGCTGAAACTTCTGAATTTTAATCTAGATCTAAAATATTCATTAATTCATTAAATTAAATATAATTTTGCTTCTGGCGATCGCCATTTCATACCGATCTATGATGGCGATCGCCTTTTGTTCCTGTCAACAAACTCTAGACTAATAATCTGGTACGGTAAAACCTTGAAGAGACTCTGATTCGGTTAGATTTTTGCCTTGGATTAATACCCCATATCCTCCCAAGCCTGTAGGATCGATTAGCTGATGCAAAGCATCGCGACGTTTGAATATTTCAGAAATACTAAATTGACCGCTGGATAATTCATTAAGGCGATCGCCCAAGCCTAAAGCCATTAAGAACAGTCCTTGTTGAGTGAAGCCGATCTTATGCAGATTATATAGTTCCCCATAAAGTTCTAAGGCGGTAAAATTAACGTGAGCAGTAATATCCTGATAGCCCAAATTAGCGTAAGGATTATTGTGACGACGGTGTTGATAATAGCACTGTAGAGTTCCCCGATCGCGTGAGGGAAGGTAATATTTCTCGGCGTTATAGCCATAGTCAATAGTTAATACATAGCCCCGTTTCAGCTTGCTGGCAACAGTTTCGAGCCAATCTAAAGCCTGGAGATTAACTTCCGTGCGATAGCCTTCTGGATATTGCTGCTGTGACAAGTCCACACCTAGTCGCTCAAAGTACTGGGTTAATTTTTCGGTGGAGATGCGATCGCTAATTTCGGTTAATTCGCGATCTTGAACACTTAAATACACTTCTTTTAGTTTTTGTCCTTCCTTCTGTACCAAATGCACGGGAAAGGCATCAACCAGCTCATTCGAGAAAAAACAGCCTTCAATACTTTCGGTCGCTAGATCGGGCCAATTCTTCCACGTCAGATCAAACTCATGCCAAGATTTAAGTCGTTCTTGCTGCTGTTTAATTAAGCTTGGCGATCGCTCAATAATAATATATTTCAAAGCCTTTAAGAAAGACTGATGCTCAGTACCCTGAAAATAATGTAAAATATCTTGTGCTAATTCGCCATTTCCTGCACCCATTTCCACTACAGAGAAAGGATTGGGACAGCCTAGATTGTGCCACATTTGCATTAGTTGCACTGCTAACAATTGACCAAAATCTGAACCCAAAGAAGAAGCAGTAAAAAAATCCCCCTGAGAACCAATGCTAACCCTTGCCGTATAGTAGCCATACTGCTGGTGATATAAAGCTAAAGCCATATACTGAGCAAAAGTAATTTGCTGTGGCGAAGAGCTTTTAATTTGGGTCAGCAGAATCTCCTGTAACTTTCGAGAATTAGAAAATTCTGGCAAACTGATCATAAAATCTGCGCTGACTTTAAGTTATCTCTTTTATTATCCATCCAAGAGGACTATTCTCAAGGTGTCACATTAATACTCGGATATAACCTTGGTTATTGTAAGCTGTGGGGGAATTTAATTACTTTAGACCAAGATTATGCCCTAGTTCCTACTGCAATTCTCAATTATAAGATATGGTGTAAATCGATTTTAACAATCCGTAATGTGAATGAGTGGTTTAAAAAATAAGATTAAAGCAGTAACCTTAGTCGATATACTTCAGACAAGGGCGATGGAGCAGCCTCAGCAGGTAATATACAATTTTCTGCTGGATGGAGAAACACAATCAGTTAGTCTAACTTATGGACAGCTGGAGCAAAAAGCTCAGGCGATCGCTGCCTACCTACAGTCTGTATGTTCCCCTCAAGATCGGGTTTTATTATTATTTCCCGCAGGACTAGATTACATCACTGCTTTTTTTGGCTGCCTCTATGCTGGGGTGATTGCCATTCCTGCTTATCCTCCCCGCCCCAATCGCTCTTTAAACCGCATTCACAACATTTTAAACAACGCCCAGACTAATCTTGCTTTAACTAACAAAGAGACTCTACAAAGCTTGGAGCGTCAATTAGACAGCACTACAGAATTACAGAATCTAGGCTGGATCACCACAGATTCAATTGATGAGAATACAGCAGCACAATGGCAAAAACCTCACCTCTCCACCGAAGATATTGCCTTTCTCCAATATACGTCTGGTTCAACCGCAGAACCGAAAGGAGTCAAGATTGCCTATCAAAATTTACTCCACAACTTAGAAGCGATTCATAACTGCTTTCGCCACTCACCCCAAAGTAAGGGCGTAATTTGGCTACCTCCCTATCATGATATGGGTTTGATCGGTGGCGTACTCCAACCTTTATTTGGCGATTTTCCCGTTACTCTCATGTCCCCCTTGATGTTTTTACAAAATCCCCTGCGCTGGCTTAAGGCGATCGCCAGGGATGGTGCAACTACTAGCGGTGGCCCAAATTTTGCCTATGATCTCTGCGTGCGTAAATTTAAGCCAGAACAGTTGCGAGGCTTGGATCTCAGTACTTGGCAAGTAGCATTTAACGGTGCTGAACCAATCAATCACGAGACTTTAACTAAGTTTGCTGAAACTTTTGCTCCTTATGGATTTAACTATGATGCTTTCTACCCTTGTTACGGCATGGCAGAGGCAACCTTAATTATTTCTGGGGGTTCCAAAAATTCAGCTATTGTAACCAAGACTGTTCAGGGTAAAGCTTTAGAACAAAATAAAATTGTCCTCGCCGACATCAATGAAACTCATCCCCACACTTTAGTTAGCTGTGGTCAAAGTTTAACAGATCAACAATTGGCGATCGCTAATCCTGAAACCTTGGCTAGCTGTCCACCTGGAGAAGTTGGTGAAATTTGGGTATCTGGTGCGAGTATTGCCCAAGGATATTGGCGACAACCAGAGATTACCACAGCTACTTTTGGTGCTTATCTTCAGGATACTGGGGAAGGCCCTTATCTCAGGACAGGTGACTTAGGCTTTATCGACCAGGGAGAGCTATTTTTTACAGGTCGTCTTAAAGATATGATCGTGATTAAAGGACGTAATCATTATCCCCAAGATCTTGAAAAGACAGTGCAAGAAACTAGTGCTTGGATTAGACCAAGTTGTGTTGCCAGCTTCTCTGTAGATCTAGAAGGTGAAGAAAAGCTGGTCATCTTAGCTGAAGTAGAACGGAAATACTGGAGTAGTAATCGGACTAGAACTAAATCTAACAGTAAAACTACCTCGTCAGAAATTATGACAGTCAAAGAACTAACCCAATCGATTCGACGGGAAATAGCTAAAAATCACGACCTCCATGTGCATACTACTCTGTTACTGAAGCCAGGCAGTTTACCAAAAACTTCTAGTGGTAAAATTCAGCGTCATATGTGCCGTGCAGATTTTCTGGATCATCTTATAGAAGGTCTACCCGTATAGAGTATTTATAAGCTATTCTTCGATGACACTCTACAAAATATTTCATCTTATTCCCCAAAATAGCTGTAATAATTAACCAATATTGCTCAACTTTGTAAATATTAAAATTAATCTGGCAAAATCGGCGTTACAAATAACTGTAGAACAGCTCTGTGGTTAAAAGTAATTATGATAGAAAGCAATATAGAATCAATCCTGCAAGAGAAAAGAGTATTTAATCCTCCACCAGAGTTTGCTGCTCATGCTGCGGTCAGAAGTATGACAGAATATCAAAAACTCTACAATCTAGCAGCGAAAGATCCTGCTGGCTTTTGGGCAAAACTCGCGGAGAAAGAACTACATTGGTTTAAAAGATGGGGGAAAACTTTAGATTGGCAACCGCCTTTTGCTAAATGGTTTGTTAACGGCAAAATCAATATTTCCTATAACTGTCTAGATCGACATTTAACTACCCACCGCCGAGATAAACCCGCTTTAATTTGGGAGGGAGAGCCTGGAGATTCCAGAACTTTAACCTATGCTGAACTGCATCAAGAAGTATGTCAGATGGCAAATGCAATCAAGCAGCTAGGAGTTAAAAAAGGCGATCGCGTGGGCATATATATGCCGATGATTCCCGAGGCGGCGATCGCTATGTTAGCCTGTGCCAGAATTGGTGCTGCTCACAGTGTAGTATTTGGTGGTTTTAGTGCCGAAGCCTTAAAATCTCGTCTTCAGGATGCGGAAGCGAAGTTAGTCATTACTGCCGATGGTGGCTGGCGCAAAGATAAGATCGTCCCCCTCAAAGATGCGGTAGATCGGGCGATCGCCCTTGATGTTCCTAGTGTGCAAAATGTTTTAGTGGTGCAGCGTACCCAGCAAGAAATTGCGATGCAGCCAGGACGCGATCATTGGTGGCATGACCTTAAGACACAAGTTAGTAGCAATTGTCCCGCCGAACAGATGGATAGCGAAGATTTGTTATTTATTCTCTATACCAGTGGGACAACAGGTAAACCCAAAGGAGTCGTCCACACTACGGGAGGCTATAACCTTTATACTCATATGACCTTTAAGTGGACATTTGATATTAAAGAAGATGATATTTATTGGTGTACTGCTGATGTGGGCTGGATTACAGGACACAGTTACATTGTTTATGGCCCATTATCTAACGGCGCAACGACGGTAATGTATGAAGGCGCACCTCGTCCTTCTAATCCTGGCTGCTTTTGGGATGTGGTAGAAAAATACAAGGTAACTATCTTTTATACTGCTCCTACGGCTATTCGAGCCTTTATCAAAATGGGCGATGAACACCCAAATCGTCGCGATTTATCATCTCTACGTATTTTAGGTACGGTAGGAGAGCCAATTAATCCCGAAGCCTGGATCTGGTATCACGAGGTAATTGGGGGCGGACGTTGCCCGATTGTCGATACTTGGTGGCAAACTGAGACGGGGGGCTTTATGCTAACTCCTTTACCAGGAGCAACACCAACCAAACCAGGTTCGGCGACTCTACCATTTCCTGGTATTGTGGCAGATGTGGTAGATCTCGGTGGGAATCCAGTTGGCGAGAACCAAGGAGGCTATTTAGTCATTAAACATCCTTGGCCGAGTATGATGCGTACTGTCTATAAAGACGACGATCGCTTTCGTCGCACCTATTGGGAGCATATCCCGCCTAAAGATGGTAAATACCTCTATTTTGCAGGAGATGGCGCACGTAAAGACGAAGATGGCTACTTCTGGGTTATGGGTCGAGTAGATGACGTGATGAATATCTCAGGACACCGTTTAGGTACGATGGAAGTAGAATCAGCCTTGGTATCACATCCTGCGGTAGCTGAAGCAGCGGTAGTATCTCGTCCTGATGAAGTTAAAGGAGAAGATGTCTATGCTTTTGTCATTCTCAATAGCACTCATACTTCTAGTGATGAATTGAAACAAGAACTAAAGCAGCACGTAGTTAAAGAAATCGGTGCGATCGCTCGCCCAGGCGAAATCCGTTTTACTGATGCTTTACCCAAAACCCGTTCTGGCAAAATTATTCGTCGTTTTTTGCGTAATCTAGCAGCAGGAGAAGAGCTAGTGGGCGATGTTTCGACGATGGAAGACCTCAGCGTCCTCGATCAACTGCGTCAAGGCTAAACAATGAACGGTGAGTAGGTAAGGGCGGACGTCCTAAAGGATTCCCTAACCCTAAAGGGTACCGCTTCGCATAAGGGCGACACGGAGTTAGTACCCTTGCGGTATACACCTTCGGACGATGCGACCCTAAAGGGTTAGCTTCGCGTCAGCGAGTCCTAAAGGATAAGCTTCGCAAATGCTTTAGTATAAGCTTCGCGTCGCCGTTCGCTCTTACAGGTAGTAGGTAGTAAGTCGTCCTTTAGGGCAATATAGATCTTAGAGGATATCTGAAAAGTCTAATTGCTACGTTTCCAGTGGGTAGATCCCCCTAAATCCATGCCACTTGCTCTACTTGGGGAGACCCCAAGACCGCAGTGGCTCCCCTTGTTAAGGGGGACTTTGATTCCGATTCCCCCCTTGTTGAGGGGAGGCAGCGCGTTGCGGAGGTTTCCTCCGTTGTAGCGACTGCCGTGGGCTAGGGGGGATCTGCTAGGGTCTAAGCATAACAGAATTGAGTTCTCAGACATCCTCTTAGTAAAAAAACGTCCTAACATTGTCTAGAATCGCTATAAATCAAAACGCGCGGAGTGCCTAAAATTATTCAACCAAGCTTGGGGATTGAACCAATAATTCGTCTAATTGTCCTCGACCATCTAGTTCATAAAGGTCATCGCAACCACCTAAATGGCGATCGTTAACAAAAATCTGCGGTACGGTTCGTCTACCCGATGAACGTTGAGCCATATTATCTCTAGCTTCATTATTACCATCTATCTTGTATTCGGTAAAATTAACGCCCTTCCACCACAACAGCAGTTTGGCACGAATACAAAAAGGACAAGTTGCCCAAGTATAGATTTCGACATTAGCTTTAATACGCTCTGGGTGACGATTTAAAAGAGGATTGAGAAAATCGAGCATTTTATTAGTTGCTATATTTTTATTTTTGTTTATTTTTGCCTAAATTATAGCGATTGTTACTGTGCCTAAGATTTTTGACTGCGTAGCTTATAGAGCGATCGCCTTCGGGAATTTTTGCAGATTTGCCAACGTGATAAAGTTATAGATCTAAGGCATAGTGCCTATTGGTCGAAACTCCCTTGATTACAGACAGTTCAGACCAAGCTATTAAATAGAAGAAAAGCAAATAGATGGACACTTATTTAGTTACTGGAGCAAATCGAGGTATCGGCTTAGAATATTGTCGTCAACTTAAGGAGAAAGGATCTAAAGTAATAGCAGTCTGTCGTTCCGCTGCCGACGAGTTGCAAAATTTGGGCGTTTCCATCAAAACGGATATAGATATTACTTCTGATGAATCAGTTGCTGAGTTAGTCAAAAGTCTCGATGGTCAGTCGATCGACGTTTTGATTAACAACGCTGGTATTTTAGAACCAGTTAGTCTAAATCGCTTGGATCTAAACAGTATTCGTAGACAATTTGAAGTCAATGCCCTGGCTCCACTAAGGCTTACTCAAGCTTTGTTACCCAACTTGAAAAGAGGCTCGAAGATCGCGATCATGACTAGTCGTATGGGTTCGATAGAAGATAATACTTCTGGTGGCTCTTATGGGTATCGCATGTCTAAAGCTGCTCTGTCAATGGCGGGGAAATCTTTATCTCAAGACTTAAAAGCGAAAGGTATTGCTGTTGCGATCCTTCACCCAGGATTAGTAAAAACTCGGATGACTGGTTTTACAGACTCTGGCATTACACCCGAACAATCGGTTAATGGTCTTCTAGCTCGTATTGAAGCTTTGAACTTGGAGAATACGGGAACTTTTTGGCATTCCAATGGTGAAGTTTTACCTTGGTAAATCCGTGATAAATTATTTACCTATCAATCGGTTTAAATAATTAGAGAGTTTACTTTTTAATTCAGGTTCGGTTAAAAGCCCCTGACTCGGACTAAAAAGCAATGTTAGTAAGAAAAAGGCAAAGATGACCATAACGATCGCTGCACCAGAAGGCAGATCGAAATAATAGCTACTATACATGCCAGCAATAGTAGAAACCATCCCAATAATTGAACCTAAAAACATCATTTGGGATAGTTCTTTAACTAATAGATACGCGGTCATGGCAGGGCCTACTAATAAGGACATGACTAGCAATACTCCCACAGTTTGCATACTAGCAACAATAGTTAAGGTGATAGCACAAATTAGACCCAAGTAAAGTAAATTAACTGGCAAACCACAGGCTTTAGCACCTAAAGGATCGAAAGTATAAAACTCTAGTTCTTTATAAAAAAGTTTGGTTAATCCTAAAATAATTACTGTAATAATTACAGTGCGCCAGACATCTCCAATAGTTACCCCTAAAATGTCACCAAAAAGAATATCTCTCAAATTTATTTGATCGGTATTGAGGGTCGTAATTAAAATTATCCCCATCGCTAAAAAACTGGAGAGGGTTAACGCCATCGCTGCATCAACTTTGATCCGCGATCGCTTTTGAATCCCCATGACAACTAAAGCACTTAATACCCCTGCAATAAATGCTCCCAGCGCAATGTTTATTTCTAGGAAAAAAGCGAGGGAAATACCAGGTAAAACTGCATGAGAAATTACTTCACTCATCATGCCCATCTGTTGCAAAATCAGATAGCTACCCACTACCGCACCTAGAATGCCCAACGACAAGCCAATCGCGATCGCCTGGCGCATAAACTCAAATTCTAACGGTTCAATTAACCAACTTAGCATTAATGGGGTGGTTCACAGTTCCTGGTTGAAAATTAAAATACTGGTAAGCTTGGTTGATATTCTCGTTAGTTAAAACTTCTTCTTTTGTGCCAGAGGCAATTAACCGTTTATTGATTAATAATAATTGATCGTAATTATTTAATGTCTCACTTAAATCGTGACTAATCACCAGTAAAGTCTTCTGCTGCGTTTTTAATTCGGCAAAAATGTCAAAAATAGTTGTTTCTGTCTGCCGATCTACATTGTTAAACGGCTCATCAAACAAGAATAAATCTGCTTCTTGAGCGAGCGCTCTGGCGAGAAATACGCGCTGCTGTTGTCCCCCCGATAATTCCCTGATTTGACGCTGACGATATTGCCACATACCGACTCTTTTCAAGGCATTGCGAACCAATAATTTTGATTGCCGACTATGGTTGCGAAACCAGCCTGTAGTTGCTACTCGTCCCATCATCACGGCTCTTTCTACCGTCACAGGATAGTCCCAATCAATTTGCGATCGCTGTGGCACATATGCTACTTTACTTAACTGCTTAGTGACGGGTTTGCCAATCCATTGCGCTACTCCATTTGAATAGGGAATTAAGCCCAAAATAGCTTTAATTAGCGTACTTTTTCCTGCGCCGTTTGAGCCGAATAATCCCGTTAACTGTCCTGGTTGTAGAACAAAAGATACGTTTTCAACAGCTATAGTATGACGGTAGTTGACGCTTAGGTTACAAACTTCCAGCATTAATAGATCGCAATGATAACGGATCTCATTATACCTTAAAATAATTGGAATCATTATCATTCTGATTTATTAGTAGCAATTGATTTTATGTTTAAATTCAGCTTAAAAAAGATTCAGGTTAAATATATTCTCAGTTTAGTCGTTATTGGCACGATCTCTAGTGCGATCGCGGGTAATTTTCAAAGTAAAGGCAACCTAGCTCAGGCAGAGTCAAAGCCTAAAGTAGTTGCCTCTCATAATGTGATCTGCAATTTAGTTCAAACCATTGCTCAAGACACAGTTGATTTAACTTGTCTGATTGATGCCGATCAAGATCCCCATACTTATAATCCTACTCCTTTAGATCGCAAGGCAATTGAAGAAGCCCAATTAATTTTTTATGGCGGGTATGAACTCGAACCCCAGGTAACTAAGTTATTATCAGCTACGAAAACTCCTAAAATTGCCTTATATGAGCAGGTTGTTACTGAGCCGCTGATGGTTGCCGAGCATCATCACCATCACCATGAGTCAGATGAGTTAGATGAGTCAGCAGAAAAACCTGAATTAGAACCAGATCCTCATGTTTGGCACAATATCGAAAATACGGTCAAGATGGTAGAGCTAATTCAGTCAATATTGTTACAAGCTAATCCCGAAGCAGCAGAACAATACTTAGTTAACAGCACCACTCTAACCGAACAACTTTGGCAGTTAGATGCCTGGATCAAAGATCAGATTGCCACGATCCCCGAAGAGCAAAGAGTTTTAGTCACCACCCATGATTCTCTGAGCTACTATGTTAAGGCATATTATTTCAAAGACTATCAGACTCTCCAGGGTTTAAGTGACGAATCTTCCCCTAGTGCTTCTCAGGTGCGCAAACTCTCAGCCGAAATTAAACAAGCAGGAATCCCCACCATTTTCGCCGAAGCTACTGCTAGCGATCGCGTACTACAAAATATAGCTCGTGCTGCTGATGTCAAACTATCGACAGAAAGACTTTATGCTGACGGACTAGGGGAAGCAAAAAGCTACATTGAGATGATGTCTCACAACACCTGTGCGATCGCTAATGGTTTGGGTGGTGAGTGTAAAGCTTTTAGCCCTGGGAAGTAAACAACTAGTAAATTATGGAGATTTTATCCTAAATTACTCATGCTATATTACAGTTTGTACTCGCTGACTTTAGCATGATAATGGGGATGCATTTACTAATACATCCCCATTGATTAAAGATTAGGTTTTGGCTATTTTTGGCTATTTTTTGGTTAGTAGGCAAGAGTCTCTAAAGTTTCTTTAAGGTAACGTCGGACTTGCTCATCTAGTTTTATCTCGCTACTAATGTCTCTTTCTTGCTGCCAACTTTGGAAACCTGAGCTTTTGGAGATCGCCTCTATGAGACTGAACCAAATTTCTTGCTCCTTTTCGTTTGGCGAAGCGATAGTTGAGTTTGTCATGTATATAAAATTTTTATTACTCTATACCTCTTCAGTTTAGCTCAAGTAGATTAAGTATCTGTATTCCTAACGACATAAATCCTCAATTAATTAAATAAATATTAGCAAAGCTTAATTTGTTTCTTGCTCTCTAGTCGGTGTAGTTAACAAGGGGAGTTGACTGACTTTAATTCCCGCAGTCGTAAAATCACTCTTGACTTCTTCTAAACTACATTGCTCAATTTGGGCAAACTCTGATTCACTAGTTAACAAAACCTGAAATGCGCTCAAGGGTATCTGAAGAAAAAGATTGCTACCCAAAAAAGCAATGCTGGCGATCGCTAATCCTAAAATACGCTGTTGAGGTAATAAACTAGCAAGTTCTATTCCTGGCGAAAAATTATATAGCAACCACAGACTAAAAAGCATTAACCCTGTGGCGATCGCGCTGATTACTTTTTGTTGCTTTCTTTTGAACAAAGCCAGAATTTTTCTTTGCTTTTGAGTTAAAAATTCCGGCTGGAGAGCAACAAATAGGACGCTAAATATATTAAACGGACGGTATAGCTGCATTAACGAGACTGGAAGAATGGCGATCGCGATTAGCCAAGGTAATTCTATCAAATAAGTATACCTATCTCCCACCGTTAACCCAATCACCGCGATCGCCAGCATTAAGGGAAATACAATTATGCCCCCAAAATGAATCCATAAAAAAGGTTCAGAACGAGTATTCATTATTCTTGAGCATTAAATAGAAATATAAGGGCGGCTCGCGAGTCGCCCCTACAGGTGATCTAAATGATCTTAGTTGGTTGCCAAAGTACGACGTTTGAACACTAGCTCGTAAGCTTCGATGATGTCACCCTCTTTCCAATCAGAGAATTTAGTTGCACCAATACCACACTCAAAGCCTGTGTTTACTTCTTTTACGTCATCTTTCATACGTTTGAGAGAGCTAAGATCGCCTTCGTGGACAATGTTATTGCCGCGACGAACCCGAATCTTGCAGTTTCTAACTATTTTGCCTGATAAAACATAACAACCAGCAACCGCACCCCGACCGACAGGGAAGACAGCTCTAACCTCAACCTGACCGAGACTTTCCTCCACCTGTTCGGGATCGAGAAGACCTTCCATGGCCCCTTGAATCTCATCTAAAAGCTTATAAATGATATCGTACTGGCGAATATCCACTCCTTCTCGATCTGCTGCCTGTCGCGCTCCTGCTGCTAAGGTAGTGTTGAAGCCAATGATTACCGCTCCACTAGCTGCTGCAAGGTCTACGTCAGTTTCGGTGACTTCTCCTGGAGATGCCATCAGAGTCCGAACCTGCACTTCATTTTGTGGCAACTGCTGTAGAGAACCGAGAATGGCTTCTACAGAACCTTGAACATCGGCTTTGACAATTAGGTTAAGTTCTTTAAGTTCACCCTCTTGAGCCTGGGCTGAGATGCTGCTGAGACTAATTCGGCGCGAAGATAGAGACTGGAGTAATCGAGTGTCTCGTTGAGCAATTGCGCGCTGATCGGCGATCGCTCTTGCTTCTTTTTCATCTTGATAAACATCAAATTCGTCTCCAGCTTCAGGAACTTCATTGAGTCCCAAAATTTCTACGGCAAAAGATGGCGTGGCAGCTTCTACTTTCTTGCCAGTATCGTCAACCATGGCGCGAACTCGACCGAGAACTGAACCTGCAACAATGCTGTCTCCCACTCTCAAAGTACCATTTTGCACTAGTAAGGTTGCTACAGGGCCTCGATTACGGTCTAGATTAGCCTCAATTACCGTTCCTTTGGCAGCACGGTCTGGATTAGCTGAAAGTTCTTCCACTTCCGCCACCAGTAGGATCATCTCTAGTAATTCGTCTAGGTTATCTCCTTTAAGCGCACTGACGTGAACCATGGTGGTATCTCCACCCCAGTCTTCTGGAACTAGACCCTGATCCGTCAATTCTTGTTTAATGCGATCGGGGTTAGACTCTGGCTTATCTACTTTATTAATCGCCACAATCAGCGGTACTTCAGCAGCTTTTGCATGGCTAATTGCTTCTTTGGTTTGAGGCTGAACTCCATCATCCGCAGCAACGACCAAAACGGCGATATCGGTAACTCTAGTTCCTCTAGCACGCATAGCGGTAAAGGCTTCGTGACCAGGAGTATCGAGGAAAACAATCTGTTGCTGTTTACCATTGTGTTCGACATCTACATGATAAGCACCAATATGTTGTGTGATTCCCCCAGCTTCTCCAGAAGCGACAGTACTCTTGCGAATCGAGTCTAGCAAAGTAGTCTTACCGTGATCTACGTGACCCATAATGGTCACTACAGGAGGACGAGGTTGAAGATTCTCTAAATCATCAGCATCCAACATTTCTGTGTTTTTAATTGCTGCCGATTTTTCTTCAGGAGTTTCCACGATCACACCCAACTCTTCAGCCACCGAACGAGCGGTTGCCAAATCTAAGGTTTGAGTAATGTTGACCGAAATTCCTTTAAAGAACAGATTTCTAATAATATCTGTCTCAGGAGTATTAAGCCTGTCTGCTAAATCCCGAACAGTTAAATTATCTGTCAGAATAATCGACTCTGATAGAGTAGGGACGGCTTTCCCTTTGGTTTGACGCTCATTCTTTTGAGTCTTCTCAGTTTTAAAGGATGGCTTCCGTGGCTTCTTGTTGACAGTCGCTGCTGGCTCGTGCTGCATTGACTTGGGCTTAGCAGGGCGCGCCGTAGACAAGCTGAAGGCCTCATTGATCTGAACTGCATTAGCATCAGAATCATCAAAATCTTCGTCATCCAAAATCGGCTTGGGCCCACGACGTTTCTTCGCTGCTTTGCCTTTACCTAACTTAGCTTGCTTACTTTCATCCTCTTCTTCGTTTTCCCACTCTTTTACTTTCTTCGGAGGAGCAGGACGCTTCAGGCGAGTAACTTTTTTAACTTCTAGATCGTCCGATTCAACATCATCACCATCGAGATTTTCGACTATTTCTTCATCTTCTACCTCATCTTTTGGCGCTACTTTAGCCACTGCTTGAATCTTCTGGGGTCTTTGATTCAGCTTAGGCAGGGGTGCAATAACTTTTTTCTTCTTTTCTTCTGGCTCTGGTTCTTCTATTTTGTTCTGAGGTGGCTCTATAGAGCGAATTTTTGGCTTGCTGGGAGACTGAATTAAATTTCGGCTAGCTGATTTTTTCGCTTGAGGTCTAGAAGGTGGCACAGTCAACCTAGGTGGTTGAATTGAACCCACTTTAGTTGAAGATTCTGATTCGACATTGGGAGCAGTGGATGTTAGCGCTTCATCTTGCTCAAAACCAGATTCAGCTGGGGAAGGTTTGGCTGGCGTTGAAGATTTTTCAGTAAACCTTCCCGAAGAATTTGGTGCTTGTGGTCTAGAAGGTGGCGCAACTAATTTAGGCGATTGTCCATGAGAATTTGCTGCTTGAGTTCTCGAACTGGGGTTCGAGTTGTCAGTTCGATGATGTACAGCTAAGATTTGCTGTTTGCGTTTGGCTGGGACTTTCAGAGCTTTATTACCTTTTTTCTGAATATCATTGTTGTTCTCGGTGCGAGGGGACTTTGTCGCTACCGATCTAACTCTTTCTGCATCATCAACCGTAATTGTACTACTGTGGCTTTTGACTGCAATATTGAGTTGTTCGCAAATTTCTTTAATATCTTTATTGTCCAAATTCAATTCTTTCGATAATTCGTATATTCTAACTTTGCCGTTGTTCATCCACTATGCCCCTCAGTTGACTATTTGTATTTTATTTGACCATTGGTTTATCCATGTAGTCCTTCATGTGTTTAGGTTTTGGTCACAGATTACCTTGATTAGGCTATGTATGACCATCGATGTAAGTTGATTAAATCTATCCTTGGATTAGGATCTAAATTAAACCATAAATAATCAGAGCAAGTTTCAGATTACAGCTAATAGTAATTTATCCATAGCTCTATTTTAAAGAAAAACATCAAATTATAGATCTAGTCTAAGATTTTATTTTTAACAATTTATATTTTGTCGCTAAACTCTGACCAGATCAGCTTAAACGTTCTTGTAAATTTTGATAAATATCATCAGGCACTTTGGTTCTCAAAGCACCTTTAAGGCGGTTTTTACTTTTGGCTGTGGTTAGGCAATGAATATTGGGGCATAGGTAGGCAGAACGTCCCATTCCTCGATCTAACTGAACGGCGTAACTAGATGCTACGCGCACGACGCGCCAAAAAGACTGTTTGGGGGCAACTTTTCGACAGCTCACACATTGACGATAATTGATCTGATTCAAACTTTGGCAATTTTTTAAGATTTTGCTCAGATTTAGGTCTGGCTAGATGGACAATTAGAGCAGGTTTGCGCACTGGAAACTAAACTCTAGCGTAGCCTAATCTAACTTAGCGACGCTAGATTTATCTGTTAAGTTACTGGCTCTTCGGTAGATTCGGTTTCTGGTTCAACTAATTGAGCGGCTTCTGCAAGCTGAGGATCTTCCGCCACAGCTTCTTCACTGTCCACGTCTTCAGACTCAAATTCCTCTTCAGCAGAAGCATTACTAGCTTGAGATGATTCTGCTTGGGCTGCCCATTTTGCCATTTCTGCCTCTTCATCAAACTTAGCAATATCTTTGATATCGATTTTCCAGCCAGTGAGACGAGCTGCCAAACGAACATTTTGTCCTTCTTTGCCGATGGCTAAACTTAATTGGTCTTCAGCAACTAGCACAATTGATTGTCTATCTTCCGTATTGGCTAAAACTACCCGATCTACTCTGGCAGGACTAAGCGAATTTGAAATATAGGTGGCAGGATCGGGCGACCAACGAATCACATCAATTTTTTCCCCTCGTAGTTCATTAACCACGGCCTGAATTCTAGAACCCCTTGCGCCAATACAAGCTCCCACAGGATCGACATCTCGCTCCACAGTATCAACAGCAATTTTAGTACGAACTCCTACATGACGAGAGGGAGGATGAGCCTCTCTGGCAACAGCCACAATCCGAACAATTTCCTCTTCTATTTCAGGGACTTCGTTGCTAAATAGCTCGACGACTAGGCCTGCTGTAGCCCGAGAAACCATCAACTGTGGCCCCCGATGGGGCGTATCTCTAACAGTTTTCAGATAGACTTTAAAAGTTGTGTTGGAGCGATAGGTATCGTTCGGTAGCTGTTCCCGTTTAGGCAATTCGGCTTCAACTTCTGGCTGTCCTAGTCCACTAGTAACCGCGACAATTGCTGATTGACGCTCAAAACGAACTACTCTAGCCTGTAGTACTGTATCTTCCAGGTCTTGGAATTCTTCTTGAATCAGTTTGCGCTGTTGATCTCTTAGTTTTTGGAGCAGAACTTGCTTGGTTTGAATTGCTGCCATGCGTCCAAAGTCTTTTTGCTCTGGGGTGACATCTACCAATACTGAGTCTCCAACTTGAATCTCTAAATCGTCTACCTGCTCTTGAACTTCGCTGAGGGCAATTTGATGATCGCGATCTTCAATCTGGTCTTTACTGATATCAACAATCACTTTGGTTGTTAAAATTTGAAATCCTTCTTCTTCTGTGTCTAGCTGAACATTGAAGTTTTCAAAATATTCTTCGTCAAACTCTTCATCACGAGCTTTAGAACGACGAAATTTTTCATATCCTTTAATAAGTGCTTCTCTTAAGGCTTCTTCAACAGAGCTACCTGGTAGATTATATCTTTGACTAATTTCTTCAATGGTTGCCCTCAAGCCAGGCAAACTTACTATAGTCATGGGGTACTCCTAAATAGTGAAATAAATATTTGGATGGCTGATATTTTGTTGAGCGTAAAATGTTTGGTTTATTCTGGGTTATCCATCATCAAGTTGTACCTTAGCAATCAATTCACGGGGAATGGCGATCGCTTTTCCCTTATCATTAATGTGAATTGTCGTTTCATCTCGATGTTGCAGTCGCCCTTGCCATTGTTTTTTGTTTTTATAAGGAGCAAATGTTTTGATGGTTACGCCAAATCCCTTGAAAGCTATGAATTCGCGATCTGTAGTTAAAGTGCGGGAAACACCAGGACTGGAAATTTCGAGAACATAGGCCCCAGGAATAATTTCTGTTAGGTCTAGCTTTTCTTCAAGCAGACGGCTCATTTGTTCGCAGTTTTCCAGGCTAGTATCCCCCTCAGAATTCCTCACGTCTATTCTCAGAATTGGCGGTGTTTTATTAGTCTGGAACACAGCGTCTACCAACTCTAGGTTGAGATCTTCAGCCAAGGGAGATGCTAGTTCAATAATTTGAGGCACAAGAGGATGAGTCATGTTGAGCAAAAGATTTGGTTTTGCGCCAACTAACTTAGATGGTGAGTTGGAACTATGATTGATTTTGACAACAAAAAAAGCGGGCAAACCCCACTTCCATGTTAAATATCCTTGCAGGCAGAAAATTATTAGTTTATTCCACCAACATTTCTGCAATACATCATACCAATAAAATCAAAATTGCGACAATTATTCGTCAGCAGCGGTTTAGATTTGCCATTTGCTCTTAGTTGATGGCTAATGAGCGGTCAAATTAATGCCAATTCCTTCTTGCAAAGAGACACAGTTGAACAATAGTTAACCTAAGTGTCTGAACTTAGGCTAAACACTGAACTACTGTGTCTCTCTAACTAAACTTGCTTAACAAATTTAGAACAAGCCTAAAGTTAAAGACTCGTCAATTGGAAAAGTTGCACCAATTCCTAACCAAATAGTTACGGCAGTTCCAAATAGGAATGCTGTAGTTGCTACAGGACGACGGAAAGGGTTTTGAAATTTATTGACGTTTTCGATGAAAGGAATCAACATTAAACCTAAAGGTACTGCTGTTTGGGCAGCAATTCCCAACAGTTTACTAGGCACTACCCGTAAAATTTGAAATACAGGGTACAAATACCACTCAGGCAAAATCTCTAAAGGTGTAGCAAAAGGATTAGCAGGCTCGCCTATAACCGCTGGATCTAGTACTGCCAAGCTAACAACTAGGCCAATAGTTCCCAAAATTACTACAGGGAAAATGTATAACAAATCATTAGGCCAAGCAGGTTCACCATAGTAGTTGTGACCCATACCTTGCGCTAATTTAGCGCGTAAAGCGGGATCGCTGAGATCTGGCTTTTTTAATGTGGACATAATGTTCTCTCCTAAATTTACTCAAAATCAGCTGATGAAATAAGCAAAATATTAGCTATTTTAACTGTTCTTCGCTGTATTCAAAGTGGCACATTTATTGTATAAAAATATTTTATAAATAAAGTTAAGTAGTTGTAATCTACCTCTGTGCCAACTGGCGTAAAGCAGTAGGTATATATATCTTTACGCAAATCCGTCTGGGAGTTTAATTCCTTTGACGGAAACTCTGGTTGATTATTTACAAAGGCCCAGAGATACCTTGTTTGCGAATCATTAAAAAGTGCAACAGCATAAATACTGCAATCAACCAAGGTAGGACGAAAGTATGTAGGCTGTAAAAACGCGTTAGGGTGGCTTGACCAACACTAGCACCGCCTCTTAATAATTCAACCATTTGATCGCCGACTACGGGAATGGCTGCGGGGACACCAGATACAATTTTTACCGCCCAATAACCAACTTGATCCCAAGGAAGAGAATAGCCAGTTACCCCAAAGCTAACTGTCAGTACTGCCATGATTACTCCAGTAATCCAGGTCAGCTCACGGGGCTTTTTAAAACCACCAGTTAGGTAAACGCGGAAAGTATGTAAAATCATCATCAAGACCATCATGCTGGCTGACCAGCGATGGATTGAGCGAATTAACCAGCCAAAGCTGACTTCGTTCATGAGGTACTCAACTGATGTAAATGCTTCAGCGACGCTGGGTTTGTAATAAAAAGTCATGCAGAATCCAGTCGCAAACTGAATTAGAAAGCAAACTAGAGTAATACCGCCCAAGCAATAAAAAATATTGACATGGGGTGGTACATATTTACTGCTGATGTCATCGGAGATTGCTTGAATTTCCAGACGCTCATCAAACCACTGAAAAGTTTTTGAATCTGTTACTTGTTTAGAAAACATGAAGCCTTATAGATTAGCTAACAAAAAATAGTTATGGATGGGTTTACCGATTAGACTTGCAGAGCTTGGCATCAATCTACAATCTCAGAATTATTGGCTGGGAAGATAGCATTTACAATACCGCTATACAAAGTCTCAGGTAGCAAATGCGTGCTTTATTAAAGTTTATCTGTTCAGGAACAGAAATTGCGCATTATGTATATTTGCTGTTTAAGTCCACAATAGAGCCAAACCATACTAGGGATGCTTTAGCTCTATATGAGAGAATGTAACATAGCTTTAAGCTATGATGTCTTTATTTATTGTCGTATTATACGCCAATTTTAGCTAGGGATAACTAGATATCCTGCAACAGATTGACAGTTAAAATAATCCACCTCAAAAAACAACCTCGATTAATACGTAACAATTAATTAAGAATTGCTAAATTTAAAATAATAGTCAATAGTCAAGATATAGCCTTACTTAATCTCTACTACTTATGGTCAAAAAAGTTTTTTCCTTTGCTTTAGCAGTACTTTTCTGGATTGGTTCTTTTTGCTGGTATACCCCTGATGCTCAAGCCTTCACAGAGGAGCAAAAGTTACTGTTGCAATCTTGGCGAATTGTCAATCAGTCTTACTTAGATGAAACCCTCAACCATCAAAACTGGTGGAAGTTAAGAGAAACATTTATTAAAAAGCCGTTACGCGATCGCGAAGAGACTTATGATGCTATAGAAGAAATGCTGGCAACTCTAGACGATCCTTTTACGAGATTACTTAGACCAGAGCAGTATCATAGTTTACAAGTCAACACTTCAGGAGAACTTTCGGGTGTGGGGCTACAGATTAATGTTAACCCCGAAACTAAATTAATCGAAGTAATTTCTCCTTTGGCTGGTTCTCCTGCCGAAGCAGCAGGAATTGAACCAAGAGACAGCATTCTAGAAATTGATGGAGTAGATGCTAAAACCATAACTTTAGATGAAGCAGCAGCAATGATGCGTGGGGCAAGAGGGAGTAAAGTATCTCTAAGAATCCAGTCTGGTCAAGATCGAGCTGCTAAACCGCGTAATGTAGAAATAGTACGCGATCGCATTTCTCTCAATCCTGTTTATACTGCTTTGGATACCAATACCGACAAAAAAGTTGGTTACGTGCGTTTAAATCAGTTCAGTGCCAATGCGGCGAAGGAAATTGCTCACGGGGTTAACAAGTTAGAAAAGCAGGGTGCAGAGGCTTATATTCTCGATCTGCGGAATAATCCTGGCGGTTTGTTACAGGCGGGGATAGAAATCGCTCGCATGTGGATTGATAACGGTACGATTGTTTATACCGTGAATCGTCAAGGAGCTTTAGGTAGCTTTGAATCTAATAATGAAATTTTAACGGCAGATCCGTTAGTAGTTTTGGTCAACCAGGGTACTGCTAGTGCTAGTGAAATTCTAGCTGGTGCATTACAAGATAATGAGAGAGCTTTATTAGTGGGGGAAAAAACTTTTGGCAAGGGACTAATTCAATCTTTATTTGAGTTGCCCGACGGTGCAGGTTTAGCTGTAACAGTAGCCAAATATGAAACTCCGAACCATACTGATATCAATAAGCTCGGGATTATGCCCGATGACGTAATTACCCAGCAACCAATTACCTATGCGCAAATTGCTACGTCAGCCGATCAGCAATACCAAGAGGCATTAAGGCTGGTAACAGGTGGAGTAAGTGTTTTAGCTAAGGCAGAATAACGAAGTGCGATATGCCCTAAAGGACTAACTTCGTGTCGCGGAGCGGTATCTCCAACTATGCGAGACAAGTCCTTTAGGACGTGACGATAGGAGCTAGTCCTTTAGGGTATCCTTTAGGATAAAGTCGGAAACTAAAAGCGATCGCTTGATTCAGGCATGGCATATTTAGTCTAGTGTAAAATATTCTGATTAAGAATAAAACGAAATTTTAGCAAGAGATTTAATCAGATGTTTAACTTTAAGGGAACAAAACCCAGCAATTTAGGAGTTAAAGATGGTAAGTTAGCCCCTTGTCCTGGAACTCCTAACTGTGTCAATAGTCAAAGTGATAATGCTCAAGCAAAAATTGAACCTTTGCCTGCGGTATCTATTGCCGAGATTAAAACAGTAGTAGATAGCATGGAGGGGGCTACCATTATTGAAGAAAATGAGAACTATCTTTATGCTGAGTTTAAAAGTAAGCTCATGGGCTATGTAGATGATGTAGAATTTTATCTTGGCTCTGATGCCAATGGCGTTCAAGTACGCTCTGCCTCTAGGTTGGGGAAATCCGATTTAGGAGTCAATCGCAAGCGAGTTGAAGAAATTAGAAGCAAACTGAAAAAATAATTGGTGGGCAAAGATCTTTCCTGAAATGTTGATTACTCTGGTTGATCTTGCCCAACCGATGAAAACGCGATCGCTTTATTCAATAGCCATACTGGAGCTCGATTTTTTCCAGCTACTTTTTCTAGTATAGCCCTACGTAAAAACGTTAGGACATCTTTGAAATACTACTTCCTATTTCCTATTTCCTTCTTACGAAATTTCCTTATCCGAAGGTGTACCCTTTAGGGCAACGCGGGGAACCCGCGCGACGCGAAGGACGCGAGCTTGCGAGCTAATCCTTTAGGGCTAGTCCTTTAGGGCAACGGAATTTCGCGCTACTTACGAGCCAATTACTATTAATGTCCTAATCTAACTTTGTACGGCTATATTAATGAATCCTACCAACAAAAAAAGCCTGTAGAAAGGTTAATCTACAGGCTAAATACAACTAATTGCTGATTGCTTACTGTCTAAGCTTCATCCAAAGCAACGATACCAGGCAGAGTTTTACCTTCCAGCAATTCTAGACTTGCACCACCACCAGTAGAGATGTGACTCATTTTTTCTGCTACACCAACTTTTTCGACCGCAGCGACGGAATCACCACCACCAATGATGGTAACCGCATCAGATTTACCTGCTAGAGTATGGGCGATCGCTTCTGTTCCCGCAGCAAACTTATCAAATTCAAATACACCCATGGGGCCATTCCAAATTACGGCGTTGCAGTCAGCCAAAGCATCTTGAAACACTTTAATGGAATCGGGGCCAATATCTAGTCCCATCCAGCCATCTGGAATATTTTCAATACTTACGGTTTGAGCATTAGCATCAGGAGCAAAATTATCAGCTACCACAACGTCAGTCGGTAACAGCAATTCTACACCTTGTTCTTTGGCTTTAGCTTCTAAGGATTTAGCTAGCTCTAGTTTATCCTCTTCTACCAAAGAATTACCTACGCTCAAGCCACGAGCTTTATAGAAAGTAAAGATCATCCCGCCACCAATCAGCAGCTTGTCGCACTTATCTAATAAAGTTTCAATTACACCAATTTTGCTCGAAACTTTAGAACCACCAATAATCGCTGCCAAAGGACGTTTAGGATTATCAACTGCATCTTGAAGATAGTCTAATTCTTTCTCAATCAAGTAACCAGCAACGCTAGGACTTAAATAATGAGTTACGCCTTCAGTGGAAGCATGAGCGCGGTGAGCCGTACCAAATGCCTCGTTAACGTATAAATCTGCATTAGCAGCTAGCTGTTTAGCAAATTCAGGGTCATTTGCTTCTTCTTCATTATGAAAACGTAGGTTTTCTAACAAGACAACCTGACCATTGCTCATGGCATTAACAATAGAAGCTACGCTGTCGCCAATACAATCATCACACTTAGTCACATCTTGTCCTAATAGCTCAGAAAGTCTTTCAGCCACGGGAGTAAGGCGTAATTCTTCTTTCACCGCACCCTTGGGACGACCCATGTGGCTACATAAGATAACTTTACCGCCCTTGCCCACTAAATCTTGAATGGTGGGTAATGCAGCTTTGATGCGAGTATCATCGGTAATGTTGCCACTATCATCTAAGGGAACATTAAAATCGGCTCTTACTAAAATTCTTTTTCCAGAAATATCTGCTTCGGTTAAACTCGCGACAGTCTTCTTAGCCACTACAACTTTCCTCCTAATTGCTTGTTAAATAAATTAATAAAAATCACCCAAGTTCAACGATGAACATAAAATAAATTTTAAAATTGGGGCTAGGATTAATCTACCAGAGGGACTGCACTAAAGGAAGCATCCTACTACAGTAATTATTCGGCAAGGGAAGAAGCGCGATCGCCAAGACGACTTTGAGCGTGTTTTATGAGCTTAAAATAAAGCGATCGCTATAAGAATTTAAGATCTCATTGCAAGTCTCGGCTAGATATTTTGTACCCACTCAAGAGATAACTTTTTCTGCGATCGCACACAATCTTGGAGGTAGAGATTTATTAGACTCTGATATGGAACTCCCATCTCTTCAGATAAACCCTTGAAATAATCTATAACTTCTTCTTCAAGTCGAATCGTCACCTGCTTCTTGAGTTTCTTGAAGTATGGATTCTGAACTGAGTCAGAGAAATCGTACTCGTCTTTCATAATAAAAAGCTGCGGTATCGCATTTAAATTGTGTTGCGAGTATTTCTATATACCACTCTCTTAGATATGCGATCGCCAAGACAACTTTGAGCGTATTTTATGAGCCTAAAATAATGGGATTGCAATACTAATCTCGACCGTTATTAATTCATCAATAATGGATTGGCGATCGCCATAGATATTTGTTGTCGGGTTTCACTTCGTCCTGTTTATAAAATTGGAGATCGCACCTTTTATGTGTGGAGATAGAAAAGCGATTAGGCTTCCCTAAAGGACTAGCTCCGCGTCGCGCCTACGCTTCGCGATCGCGTTATCAAATAGAAAGATGATCTAAAACTTAGTGCTTCTAGCAAACCAGCCTATTACAGCAGCAATAATAATAAATGCTATTTGTCTCCAGTTCTTGAGTTCACCAAACTTTTCTGAAATGTCAGGTAATTTACTCTCTACGGTACCCAATCGTTTCTCCGTTGAATCTACTTTGGTTTCTACCGCTATCAGCCTTTTATCGATTGAGTCTACTTTTTCAGTCAACTTCTCAACCTTGCCATCGAGTTGATCAAAGCGATCGCTAATCAGAGTTTTGAGTTCTTTTAGATCTGTACTTTGTTTGGTTGCCATTAGTATACTATGAGTAAGTTTTAGCTTGGGAAAGCTTCTAGATGACCGTCAGGAGGCTTCCCTTTCAATTTTATTATCTCACTCTAGCTATTAATGAATAGTACGATCTGTGACTTTTGCGATCGCCTTTTTCATGGGTAGAGTATAGAAAAGCGATTAGGCTCCCCTAAAGGACTAGCTCCGCGTCGCGCCTACGCTTCGCGATCGCTCATAATCTAGCCGTAATGATATTTACAAGACAGAATGATTATTTCCTCATTAGTCACTTTATAAACTAGACGATGCTCGCGATCTATTCTTCTTGACCAATAACCACTAAGATCGTGCTTTAATGCTTCTGGTTTTCCCAAACCTTGAAAAGGATGGCGATTAATATCTTTGATCAGTTCGATAATTTTGCGATGTATTTTTTTGTCTAACTTTACCCAATCATTGAAATCTGCAAACGCAGACGATTCAAAGACTATTCTTCTGCTCATTACAAGTCTTCTAAGTCAATTTCAACCAAATTAGTCTTGTTGTCAACATTGGTCTTAGCTTGCATCAATCTTTGTCTGTTTACGTCAGACTGAAGTAAATATTCCGTTTCATTTACTTCGTAAATAATAATCTCAATATCTTTATCTTTGTAAGTCTCTTTCAAACCAGCTATAAATTTTTCATCTAATTCATTAGCTTTTAATCTATATGAACTTTGCATTATGGTTAAAATTCAGTCGATTTTACCAACATAATATAACATTTGTCTTAACCTCATTAGAGCTGGCAAATTTTATAGTGATGCGATCGCATTTTTAATATGTAGAGATGGAAAAGCGATCGCTATAATAGTTAGTCTGATAAACCTAGCCAGCTTTTGAGAGCAAGATCTAATTTTTGAGCATCAGGCTTTTGCAGTTTGCCAATAATTTTAATAACTAGCTTTTGATCGATCGTATAAATACTTTTAACTGCACTAGAGACATTTAATCCTGGTGCTTGCCAATCAACTAAAACAAATTCTTCTGACAATAAAGAATTTGTTTTACTTGTGATGGGAACTATTAAAATCTTCTGGGAAATATGCCGAGTGTTAACTATAATAGCAGGTCTAACTTTAGAGTTAGATAAATCAGAAAAAGGATAACGAACTAAGATAACATCATTCTTTAAGTAGTTCGGCATAGATATCATCCTCTGAATTATGCCAAACTTTATCTAAAGAAACTTGGCTAGTTTTACTCCAAAATTCTGTTTCTTGATCGGGTAAAACTGTCACTAAAACTCTTGTTCCTTCAGGAAGTTCTAATTCATCTAATATTTCGATTTTTCCTTGGCGCACAGTTGCTATCAATGTTTTTAACATTTATTTATTTTGGCAAGTTTCTGATTGTAAATTATAATTTTAGCTGCACCTACGAGATGCGATCGCGTCTTTTATGTGTAGAGATAGAAAAGCGATCTCTAATACACAATCATTCGCTCTTTGCTTTTTGTCCATTCCAGAGAAAATCAGACAGCAAGAAAGAATTAGTTTCCAGATCGGCTTTGAGCGTCCGATTCTCCTCTATCAAACGTCATGTCGATCGTTTACTTGCATTCAAAAGATGCGATTAGAGAATTTTCTTTTAGTAATCGTTTAAGCTGGGAAGATGCTTCTGATTCTTGGCGGACATGAAAATCGATAAACAAACCAATTACCTCCGCTATGATTGAGCGATTTTGAGATTGTGGTTGAGTGGGCGGAAAATCTAAAGCAGTAACTTGTAAAGTAGGGTCAAGGCGATCGACAACAGAAAAGTGATTTGCTCCTGCCAATAAAACTAAATAAGAATCAGCTTGTTCTCTCGAAATAGCTTCTCTAAATGTTCGTACAATAGGAGTTGCTGCGGTTTCCCATTCATTGACACCATAGATATGGCTATTATTAGCAATTACTCCGTCTTCAGTACCTCCAAGCAGCAACATCGGTGTAGAATTCGGCAAAGATAGAATAGTATTAGGCTCGTATCCTACTTGAATTGGAGCAGCAGTGTGCGCTCCGTAACTAAAAGCAGCAGTTACTTGGCTAAAAAATTGAGTGTTAGCATTTTCTAAAGCTATCCTCCCGCCAGCAGAATGTCCGCCTAATACAATCTTTTGCAAATCTAACAGATCTTTAAGTACATCCATTGTATTTAACTGCTTTAATTCAGCTAAAAGTGCAGGTAAAGCCAAAGCGGAGGGAATAGTACCATAGACATTAGGTGACAATGCAGCAAAATCAACACCAGGAGTGAGTGAAATGCTACCAGGAAAGCTTTCTCCTAACCAGTTAAACAAAACTACTACCAGCCCACGAGGAACTAATTTGAGCGCTAACCACTCGTACATTGCTAAATTGCAATTAACACCACTAAAGAAAATTACTACGGGAAAAGGAGCTTTAGCTCGATCGGCAGGGTACGAAGAGAATATCTGCTGATTATCTGGAGTTGATGCTGGATAAAATACCTTAAGCTGTATTGTGTCGTATGGTGGTTGAGCATTTTCGACTTTCGTAGCTTTCCAAAAAGCTTTAACATTCATATTTTTTATGTTTTATTGAATATGAGTTTGGTTACATTTTAGAATGTTGCCTAAAAAACCAGCTTTAAGTTCCTCCCTTCATTGTGCATAATCTACCGCCAAAAGCTTATTTTGCTTAGTTTGGGCTTTAGATGAAGATTTAATCTTTCAAAAAGAACGAAGTCCCCCATTGTTGGGAGACTTGAACATTGCAGACTTAGGGGCAAAATCCCCAAGAGCTAAAGTACCGCAGCGGCAGCCTTAACTCCAGATTTGGGTTCAAAATCATGACCAAGCTCAGTTAAAGTCGCTTCTAGACAAGAAATGACCGTTAAGATATCGCGATCGCTGACAAAGCCTAGATGACCCACGCGGAAAATCTTACCTTTAAGATGATCCTGTCCACCAGCTAGAGCAATATCGTATTTCTGACGCATGGTAGATCTAATTGCTTCAGCATCATCGCTCATGATTGCTGTTACTGCTGTACTTGCTGCATTATCAGGCGCTAGGAGATTTAACCCCATTGCTTTAGCAGCATCGCGAGTAGCATTGGTCAAGCGTAGATGACGGGCAAAAATATTTTCTAAACCTTCTTGCTGCATCATTTCTAAAGCGGTTTGTAATCCAAACATCAGGTTGATGGGAGGAGTAAAGGGACTGCTATTTTTAGCATTGGCTTTTTTGTATTTACCCAAGTCCATGTAGAAACGAGGAAACTTACTAGTTTCATAAGCCTTCCACGCTTTGTCACTGACTGAAATAAAGCCCAAACCTGGGGGAATCATATAGCCTTTCTGGGAACCAGATGCCACTACGTCTAATCCCAAGTCATCGATGGGGATATTATAAGCACCTAAACTAGTAACAGCATCAACAATAATTAAAGCTTCGCCGTGAGCTTTTACGTGCTGGTTAATCGTTTCTAAGTCGTTGAGTACCCCTGCGGATGTTTCCGAGTGAGTAATGACCACCGCTTTGATCTCTTTGTTGGTATCTGCTTCTAACTTAGCGCGAATTTCTTCGGTGTCTAGAGGCTTACCCCATTGGGCCGTAATCCGTTCGGTGTTCATGCCAAACACTTCGCAGATCTGCGCCCAGCGATCGCCAAACTTACCGTTGACACCAACCAAAACGCGATCGCCAGGACTGAGGAAGTTAATCATGCCCGCTTCCATTGCCCCCGTACCTGATACGTTAAGGGAAAGCACTTCGTTTTTAGTCTGATGTAGCCATTTTAAATTCTGATTAATCTCGGCAATAATTTGACTAAAATCACCACTACGATGGCCGATCGGGTGTTTGCCTAGAGAAACCAATACTTTCGCTGGGACTGGAGTGGGCCCAGGAATCATTAACATATGCTTGTCTTCCATGAAGTCTTCCTTATTATTCAGCTAACCAGGTCGTTTATTTTATCTTATGGCAAGGACGCATGTACATCGACCAAAAAAAAAGTAGTCAATAGGATTGAAAAACTAATGAGTAAAACCACTGTGGGCGAAGCAATTTGCCTAGGCTATCTTGAGTGAAAGTTTAGCTTAAGATAGTATTTGAAGAATTAATTATGCGAAAAATAACGCTAGCATTAGCTATAGCAACTTCTATCTTTACTTGTAGCGAAAAATGTCTTGCTAATGACTTTCAGCAGCTCATTTCTGGCAAACAAGCACCTCTAACAAAACAATTCAAAGATTTAGATGACTCTTGGCGACAAGTAGCGATTAGTGGTCAGTATGAAATGGCAGACCTGATGAAGTCTTGGACTAGTCTTTTTGGTGCTGATATTTATAATAATATTTATTACACTCAAGGTAAAACAGTTAAGGTTAACGATGAAATCTATTTAGTTGCCTATCGCCTAGCAACTTCAGGCGAACCCTTGAATATTAACTCCCTGCTAGAAAATTTTATGGGTTCTACGGCTGCTTTAACAGGAGGTGATTGCGCTTCAATTACAGCTACTGAAAAAATCACGCCAGAAACTACTGTTGCCTTATCTCTCTTGAATTTAAAAACCATTGGTAGTTTAAATAATGTTCGCCCTTTTGATCTCAAGACGGATTTAGCGATGCTCGAAAAAGCTGAACAGCAATCAAAAGAAGCATGTGAGCAAGCAAATTTAGTAGCAGTTAACTCCCAGGTTGAATCTCATCTACAAAGCTTAGGTAGTGCTTTGCGCAGTTATGCTGAGCAAAATGAGTATAAATTGCCAGATATGAGTAGTCTAGAGACAGTTAAGCTGGCATTGCAAGATTTTGTCTATGACGAATCTGTGTTTTATCATCCAAAAACTCAAGAACCTTATTTAGTGAATGCTTTTTTATCCGCCCAAAATTTAGTAGATCTCGACAATGAGACGCCAATTGTCGCTTTTTATGAGGCAAGCCCCGCAGCAGATGGAAGTATTGGTGTAGTTTGTACTGATGGTTTATATCAAAGAGTTCAACCAGAGGATTGGGCAGCAGTTAAGCAAGCTTCTAAATTGCCTTAAAGACTAACTTGAATTAAGAGATAAGATTTCTTATCAAGAACAATTAAGCACAGGATATTATGTATAGTGTTTCATGGGAAGATAAAAATCTGCTTTTCTAAAACGAAATCGAGGTTTTTACAATGGCTCAACTTAGATTAGGCGACACTGTGCCTGATTTTACTCAAGATTCCAGCATGGGAGAAATCTCCTTTTATGAATGGGCTGGAGATAGCTGGGTAGTTCTCTTCTCACACCCTGCTGACTACACTCCTGTCTGTACCACTGAATTAGGTGAAGTTGCTAAACTCAGATCTGAATTTGACAAGCGTAATGTTAAAACAATTGCTTTGAGCGTTGATGATGCTGACTCTCACCAGGGTTGGATTTGTGACATTGACGAAACTCAAGGAACAAAAGTTGACTATCCAATCTTGGCAGATGGAGATAAAAAGGTTTGTGACCTTTATGACATGATTCATCCGAATGCCGATGCCAAGGTAACAGTGCGTTCTGTGTTCATTATTGATCCCAACAAAAAATTACGCCTCACCTTAACTTATCCCCCAAGTACAGGTCGTAATTTCCCCGAAATTCTCAGAGTTATCGATTCCTTGCAGCTAACTGATAATTATTCAGTTGCTACTCCCGTTAACTGGAAAGATGGTGAAGACGTAGTAGTTTCTCCCGCTATTCCTACTGACCAAGCAAGACAGAAATTTCCTAAAGGAGTTGATGAAATTAAGCCTTATTTACGGATGACTCCTCAACCAAATAAGTAAGGTTGTGTGACGATTACAATCAGCGATTAGGGTGGGTATTACCTGCCCTTTTTTATGGCGCAATAAGACGATTTTAGGTAATATGCGATCGCTCTTAAGATTTTCGTTGAGCGTATGATTAAACTAGAGGATTAACAGCAATTAGGAGGCGCTAATTATATGTTGTGGGGCATGGAGCTATCTTATACTGAAGAAGAAATTTTGCGTAAGTATTTTCCAGTTCTGAAAAAATATGGAGTTTATTTTGATGCAGAAATTTGTGATTTGATTGAAAACTGCAACAATAATTTAGAGAGTAAAATTCAGTCTTTTATTGGCTGGTTTCTTGGTTTAGAGTATTGGGCTTTAATCCAAAATAAAAAACTAGTTCTTCCTGATGCCAATGAAATTTTATGCCAAGCTTTAACTGAAGAATGGTATCCGACTGACTTTCAGAAAGAAAGGTTAATGGAAGCTGGTTTATATGCTTACGACATCGCAATTAGAGAAAAATTGGCTAAAATAGATTTCTTTAGAGCGATCGCCTATTATGTTCCTCATAACTCCAAAAGAATTGAGTTTTTCTACTGTGGCGAAATGATTTGGGCAGACAATATCATTGAAATTCTCAAGGTTTCTAACGAAGAATTAATTGAAATGTATCAGTCTAAAGTAAATCTGCACCAAGAAAATCTACAAAAGCTTGGAATCGCTTAGGATTGAAACTGATAATCAAGTTAAAAATTCTAAATGCCGTATGCTACTTAATCAAATCGCTAAATTCTTCTTGTTAGGAGTGACTCTGGTTAGCGCTTGTAGTAGTTGTAGTGGTAATTTGTTAACCCAGCCAGAGATTATTCCTGGAGGTATTAACAGTAATTCTCCCGAAGAATACCCCGACTATAGCCAAGATGGTCGTTATTTAGCTTTTGCTTCGGATAGGCGCGGTCAAAGAGATATTTTTCTCTACGATCTTCAGGAAAAACGTTTGATCTCTTTACCCAATCTTAATCGCCGAGATTCTACACAAGATCAACCTGCTTTAAGCTCAAATGGTCGCTATATTGCCTATGTATCCACCGAAAGAGGTAAAAGTGATATTTTTGTTTACGATCGCCAACAGCAAAAAACTGAATTGTTAACGGTTAATGTTAAAGGCTCTGCCCAGCAGCCTACTATTAGTGGTGATGGTAGTCAAGTTGCTTTTCAGGCTAGTCAGTTAGGACAGTGGAAAATCGTTATTGTTAAGCATAAAGTCGATAGTAATTAGGAAAAGCTGCGCGTCATTTTTTAGGGCTTTTTTTGTCGCTTTTTTTCTGACTATATTCTTGACGACGTAAACGCAACTGAATATCTTCCAGTAACTGACGATTTACCCCCATTAAATCGGCGATTAACCCAAATATCCACAGCTGAACGCCAATGAGAATCAACATAGCCGCCAGGATTAAACTAGGTACGCGGGGTTTAGCAGGATCGTCGCCGATAATTCCCCAAAATAACCATAGCCAACGACAGCAAAGTAAAAATCCGAGACTAAAAGGGACACTTCCCAGCAGCATAAAGAACTTTAGCGGACGATAAGTCATAAAGATCCGCACAATGGTTAGAATAGAGCGCTGAACATAAGTAGAGATATTTTTAACTAACCGAGAAGGACGCAGAAAGCCGTTGGTACGGATGGGAACAGAAGTAATGATTAAACCCTTTTGACCAGCTTGAATAATAGTTTCTAAGGTGTAGGTATATTCATTGAAAACGTTCAGCCTCAAAGCAGCCTCTCTACTGATGGCTCGAAAACCGCTGGGAGCATCAGGAATCTGGGTTTGACTAGCCAGACGAACGACAAAACTACCTAAATTTTGCAGCAATTTTTTGATGGGGGAAAAATGTTGAATTGACTGAATTGGTCTAGCACCAATCACGATCTCAGCATATCCCTCTAAAATCGGCGCAATTAACTTAGGAATATCGGCTGCACAGTATTGATTATCGGCATCGGTATTGACAATAATATCTGCTCCCGCCTCAAGACAAGCCTCGATTCCCGCCATAAAGCCTTTAGCCAAACCTTGATTAGACTGTAAATTAACAATATGGTCAACACCACAAGCTTGTGCTACTTCTAAAGTGCGATCGCGACTACCATCATTGATAATCAGCCACTCCACCCGATCGATACCAGGTAATTGCCGAGGAAGTTGCGATAAGGTTAACCCTAGAGTTGCCTCCTCGTTATAGCAAGGAATTTGAATAATCAGTTTCATATTGTTTTTGTTGCCAAGGCAAACCGTATCTTTAAGAAGATGAGCCTAGATTGTTCATTGTTCATTGCTACTGCGCTCGATCGTCCAAAAAGGGAAGGTTTGACTGGGATTGATCACTACGCCGTTAATATCGTTTTGCGCAAAGGCATAATCTTTAGTCTGCCAAAGGGGAATATAAGGTACATCCTGACTCATTACTTCCTGTAATTGAACTAAAATTGCTTGGCGCTTAGCGACATCTTGTTCCTGTCGAGATTGCTCGATTAGCTGGTTAGCGCGATCGCTATAATAGAATGAACCACGACTTTGTGCTGCACCCGATTTACAACCAGTCTTAGCTGAACCCTGGCTACAGCCGAGAAAAGGCTGAAGATAATTATCTGGATCGAGAAAGTCTGGATACCAATCGACTAAAGCAGCAGGATATATTCCCTGACTGAGATTGCTAAAAAAGGAAGCCGACTCTACACTCTGGGGAACAAACTGCACTATTCCTCCTAGTTCACTTTCGGCATAGGCTTTAATCGTTTCTGCCACAATCCCCCTGGTAATTGAGCCGCTGGGATGCCAAATTTCGACGATCGCTGGATTTTGCGCGGAATAACCTGCTTTGGTGAGCAATTCTTTGGCTTTAGCCGTATTAGCTTCACCATATAGTTTTTTAAATGTCGGTTCATAAGCAGCAAATGCTGTGGGTACAAGACTATAAATCGGTTCAGCTTGTCCTTTTAAAACTCTTTCGTTGATTAAACCACGATTAATGCTCGCAGCGATCGCCTGACGCACTTCTGGCTGGTTTAAGGGTTCTTGCTGTAGATTCAAGACGAGATAGTTAACCACTGTTCCCGAACCTTCAATTGCCTGATGCTCTGTTTTCTTTTCTAGTAGGCTTTCTATTTGCTGAGGATCGAGAGACTGATAGGCTACGTCAACTGCTTTGGTTTCAAAGCTATTAAACAAGTTAGCTGAATTTCCGCCATAAACCTGTAAATTAATGCCTTGATTGGCTGGCGCTTCACCCCAATAATTAGGATTGCGATCGAGACCGATCGAATCGCTTTTGAACTGACTTAGTTTATATCTGCCTGTCCCCACTAACTTATTGGGATTAAATTCTCCTGCACCTATCTTGTAGGCTTGGGGTGATACAGCACAAGCACCTGGAAAAGCGAGTAATGCGGGAAAAGCAGCAAAGGGTTGTTTGAGGGTAATTTTTAGCTCGTATTCACCTGTTGCTTCCACTGACTTAATCACATCGCCTAACAGGAAAGCAGGTTTTCCGCCATTTTCGATAAAACGTTGCAGCGAAAACGCCATCGCCTTAGCATTAAACACTGCACCATCATGAAAAGTTACCCCTGTTCTCAAAGGAATGGTGTAAATCAAACCAGCTTCGTCAATGACTGGCATGGCAGTTGCTAAGAGTGGCTTAATGTTTGTGGTGCCGACTTCGTAGGTATAAAGACTTTCTGCCACATTATAAAGAATGTTTAACCCTGCTATTTCGTAGCTATCTGCGGGATCGAGAGTGCGTGGCTTTAAAGTTGTACCGACAGAAATACGATTACTATCAATTGGCTTTGTCTCCGACTGATTTTGACTGTTGCACCCCACCGCCAAGATAAAACAAAAAGAAAATAGAATTAGATATTTACCTAAATATTTACTGATTTTTCTCAGTCGTTGCCCAATGCCAGAAAATCGATTAGTACTCATTACCTAGTAAGATTTAAAAGTCTATCCCGCATGATACTGGGTAATTAAACAAATCGTCCTCAGAAAACTAAAACTTTGACGCTACCGCCGTCGGAGACGGGGTCTAATACTTCTCGTTTAACAAATGCGGATTAATATATGAGGCTAGAAAAGTAACGAGTAACGAGTAACGAGTAACGCTACCTACTATTCACTACCTATTTGCGAAGTTTATGCTAAAGCACTAGCTACGCGTCGTCCTTTAGGACTACCTACTACTTAACTAATCAATAACAAAGCTTAAACGAGAAGTATTGAGATGGGGTCTTCCCGCGAGGAAACATAAAATCGACACAGAAGCGATCGCTTTTTTACAGGTTTGCTTAGATCTGCTTGATGAGTCCTAATTGCACTGAAAATTCTTTGCGTCTCTGCGTCTTTGCGCGAGATTTACAATCAAAATATTAAGTGCAAGTTTAAGGAGAAATGGTATGACAATTAAAATTACTGATTTTTATTTGCTGACATGGCAAAAATATTGCCCAAGACAACATATCGGGAACTTTTGCTCTTGCTATTACGTAGGAGAAAACGTTTAAAAGTTGTGGGAGAGTCGATGCTGCCATTACTACAGCCAGGGGATGAAATTCTGCTCGATCTCCATGCTTACCAAAAATATTTGCCTCAAATTGGTGACATTATAGTCACTCTACACCCGCTACAGGTCAATTTACCTATAGTCAAAAGAATTACCGCGCTCAAAGAGAATAATAGCTATTTTGTCACAGGAGATAACGCTGAAGCTAGCACTGACAGTCGCCACTGGGGAACGATAGAGTTCTCTGACATTATGGGCAAGGTTACTAGTAAATTTCACTAATGAATTTATTAGATGACTTGTAACTATCAAGAGTCGCAAACAACAGTATTGTCCTAATTAAACTTGTTTCACCAAAACACAGCTAAATTTTTCGCAACTAAACAAGCTCGTTGATTATCGATCCACTGCTAGTTGAAAAGCGCTTTGATCTTCAAAAATTTCAAAAACTTTATCTAACTGAGTAAGCTCAAACATGATTCGTACTGACGGAGGAACCGAGCAAATTCCGAAACTGTGACCGAGGCTTTCTGCCAAACGAAATGCTTTAATTAGTGCCATTAAGCCTGCACTATCCATAAATTCTACGGCTTCCATATTTACTAGTAAAGCAGAGTCTACTGAGGACTTTACTTCCACCGTTAAACGCTCCAGAAACTCTGTTGCATTTGCTGCGCTTAAGAAACCTTCTGGTCTAAAAGTCGTAAATTTTGTACGTGTTTGTGTGCTGCTCATTTTATTGTTTCTCGTCCTAGATATTGCTCAAAAACTAGTTTTATGTTTTAAGATTAATCTGTATATTTACGGATATCTACTATTTTTTACGTAATTTACGTAATCTTAATAAGTAAATGAAGTATCCCTAAATTTTTACCTTAAATTTTGTCGGTTGTGGATCTAGGTATATTGCTTTACAGCCTCTAGATCCATACTATGTGTTGAAAACTCCGTTCCACCCTAAATCATGAGAAACACTTTATATTTATTTATAATATTTATAATCAATTTGTGGATCGCTTAAATCAGGGCATTCACTAAACTTTCAGCTTAAACCAACATTTAAAAATCCGCTACGCCATTAACCATATCCGTACAAAGTTAGATTAGGACATTAATAATAATCGGCTCGTAAGAAACGCGAAATTCCGTTGCCCTAAAGGGTAAACCTTCGGATAAGAAAATTTCGTAAGAAGCAAAGAGAAAGTAGTATTTCAAAAATGCCCTAACGTTTTTACGTATGGCTATATTGTTGTTAACAGTAGATTTATTATGATTGAGTTGAAATTAATATTTGGTATTGGAATTTACTAAATCCATAATGTAAACAGTTGTTTCTTCTTAATATCAATAGAATTTAGAGTATAAAAGTAAAAAGTAAGGAAAAATTGCATTTTTTACCCCAAAGGAAAGCAAATGTCATCAAACATGATTTTAATCATATTTAAAACTTATCTTGATGAGCCTGCCAAAATGAATGAATAAACTTGTTTAAATATTTTTGATTGGAGATTTTCTGGTCAAAATGATAGCTATTATCTTGTAATTGTGGTATTAAATAAATTATTTCTGTGTCTAGAGCAGGTCGAAATAAACTAGCTGGCCACAATAAATCTGAACCAGATTGTAAATCAATTAACTTAAGTTCTTGAGCGCTTTTACTATAGTCAAAGTTTTGGATTAATTTGGATGAACGTTCTTGCTGAAGGAATTCTAATTCAAGCGATCGCTCTAACGACTCTGACTTCAAGCTACTTGGTGTATCAGCCGAGATGACTAAACAAAGTGGTCTAAACCAACAAAGTTGACGGTGAGGAATTAACTGAATTACCTCACCATAAAGATAACTGTTTTGATGCTCTAAACATACTATTTGACTGACTTTTAAAGGTAAGTCAACCGAATTAGAGATAATATTATCCATCGCTATAGCAAGTTTATAAGATTTGCCAGACTTAAACTCAGTTAAGCCGAAGCACAAATAGAAACACAAATAGTGCTTATGTCAAATATCCCTGTTTTTTCAATTGAGTTAGGATTTTAGCAACACTTTCTGAGACATCTTCGAGATCGGTGCGACATTCAACTTCAGGGTTGGTTGGAGGCTCATAAGGATCGTCGATGCCTGTAAACTGCTTAATTTTACCTGCTCGGACTTGTTTGTATAACCCTTTAACATCCCGTTCTTCACAGACTGAGATGGGAGCATTAACAAAAACTTCCACGAAATCATCGATATTAGCCCTCATTTCCTCTCTGATGGCACGATAAGGACTGATAACAGGGACTAAAACAATTACGCCATTACGAGCTAATAGTTTTGCCACAAAACCAATACGGCGGATGTTAGTGTCTCGATCTTCTTTGGAAAAGCCTAGGTCTTTAGTCAAATTTTCTCTGATTTCGTCACCGTCTAAAACCTCTAGCTGATATCCTTCAAACCGCAGTTTTTCCGTAAGTGCTTCCGCGATCGTACTTTTTCCTGCTCCACTAAATCCAGTAAACCAAACCACTACACCCTGCTGCTTCATAATAATTTTTATTCTTTAATAAATTTTTATGTCTCACCGTATTCTACTTGATGGGGGTCTAAGGTCAAAGTTAAATAGATTTACAGATTTACGTTTCTCTTTCGGCTAAGGTCATCCAGAGTTCGGTATGATGATCGATCTCGGCGTTTAACGATGCTAATTTGGCAGACAGTTCCTGCACTAGGTTAAAATCACTACAGTTTTCTGCCAGAGAGTTTTCCAGCTTTTCTTTGTCAATTTCCATTTGCGCAATTTTGGCTTCTAACTTTTGATATTCTCGTCTTTCAAAGTTAGATAAAGGTTTGATGGTCTTATCTTGAGGGCTAGATTTACTGCTACTGGGGTTTTTTGGTTGAGTTTCTTGTGGTTTGGCAACAATTTGTTCTTGTTTAGCTAATTTATCTAATTTGTCTGCCTTTTTTTTCTGTTCTAAATAGACCGAATAATTACCAGGATAGAGTCTCACTTCTCCTTCTGGCTCGATCGCTAAAATAAATTCTACAGTCCGATCTAGAAAATAGCGATCGTGAGAAACGACAATCACACAGCCGTTAAAGTTCTCTAGATAGTCTTCGAGAATCGCTAAAGTCTGTACGTCTAAATCGTTAGTAGGTTCATCTAAGATCAGCACATTAGGAGCATCCATCAATACCTGGAGCAAAAACAGCCTCCGCTTTTCCCCACCTGAGAGTTTATGTATCGGCGCATATTGTTGATCGGGAGGAAAAAGAAACTTCTCTAACATTTGAGAAGCGGTGATTTTAGTACCATCAGCCGTAGTCACAACTTCTGCCACTTCCTTAATATATTCAATTACTCGTTGATTTTCATCTAGAGCAGCCAAAATATTATCGGAATGTTGATCGAAGTAACCGATATGAATTGTCTTGCCAATATCTACCTTGCCTTGGTCTGGTTCGATCCGTCCAGTAATAATGTTCATCAGAGTAGACTTCCCTGCACCATTAGCACCAATGATGCCAATGCGATCGCTTGGGGTAAATTCATAGCTAAAATCTTTAAACAGGATATGTCCGTCGTAGGATTTAGCAATATTCTCCAGTTCAATTACTTTTTTGCCGATGCGTCTACCTGGAGTATCAATATCAACCTTTTCCTGTGTTTGCTTGAACTCCCGATCCTGCATGTCGCCAATGCGATCGATCCGAGCTTTTTGCTTCGTACTACGGGCTTTTGGCCCTTTCTTGAGCCATTCTAGCTCCCGCCTTAAAACACCCTGAAATTTACGTTGGCTACTGGCAACAGACTCTTCTTGGAGCGCTTTTTTCTCTAGATAGTAAGAATAATTACCAGAGTAGGCATAAAGATCGGCGCGATCGATTTCTAAGATGCGAGTGGTAACATTATCTAAAAAATAGCGATCGTGAGTAATTAATAAAATTGCTCCCTGAAAACGAGCTAAATATTCCTGTAACCACTCCACCGACTCAGCATCGAGGTGGTTAGTCGGCTCATCCATCATTAAAAGATCTGGTTCGTTAAGCAAAGCAGCAGCTAGAGCAATACGTTTACGATATCCTCCAGAAAGATCTTTTACTTTGGCATCAAAATCCTCAATCCCTAATTTACTCAAAACAATCTTGGCTTTTGTTTCCAAATCCCAAGCGCCGAGAGTCGCCATTTTTTCTGTTACCGTGGCTAAACGAGACATTAAAGTCTCCAAATCACCACCCTTTGCCAAAGCTATTTTGTGGGATAAATCCTCATATTCCCGCACTAGCTGCATCTGCTCTCCACTATCAGCAAACACTTGGTCGATTACCGTGAGATTTTCATCTATTTCAGGCTGTTGGGGTAGATAAATAACTCTGGCTCCAGACTTAAGCAAACGCTGACCACCATCCGTCGGCTCAATTCCAGCAATCATCTTTAACAGAGTAGACTTACCAGAGCCATTAACGCCAATCAACCCCACTTTGTCGTTAGGTTCGATGCTAAAGCTGGCATCCCGCAATATTTCTTTGATGCCAAAATCTTTTTTAATATTCTGTAGAGTTAAAATGCTCATTTATAATGCTTTTTAGGGAATAGCTGGGTTTAGATTTTTTAGCTTCTTGCTTTTAGCTTTTAGCTTTTAGCTTTTAGCTAATGTTCAGAGTAGATACCAATGATTAATGATCGATTTATATGCTTATTATTGGACATCGAGGGGCAATGGGACATGAGCCTGAAAATACTTTATTGTCTATCAAAAAGGCGATCGCTTTAGGTGTTGATGCAGTAGAAATTGATGTCTACAACCTCGAAGATAATTTAGTCGTAATTCACGATCGCGATTTATCTCGGACGACTAATGGTACAGGTTATCTAGAGAATAGCAGTTTTAGTTATGTGCGATCGCTCGATGCTGGTAAAGGTGAGCAAGTACCTACTCTAGAAGAAGTATTTAAAATAGTAGCTCGTCAAGTCATAATTAATATTGAATTAAAGGGCAGTAATACCGCTAAGTTAGTAGTTGATTTGATTCAAACACATCTAGAGCTGGGATGGTCTTACTCAGATTTTGTAGTTTCCTCTTTTAATCATGATGAATTGCATCGGGTTAAGGTAATCTGCCCTAATATTATTACGGGAACGCTAATTTACGGTTTACCCTGGCAATATCTAGCTAGCGCTCAACAGCTACAGGCAGATTTAGTTATTCCTCACTTAGATTATGTCACTTCTGAGTTAATTGAGTCTGTACATCAACAAGGTCTAGGGGTTTGGGTATATACCGTTAACCAGCCTGATGATATTAAGCTGATGAGAGCATTAGGAGCGGATGCTATATTTACCAATTACCCTGAAAGAGTCATTTTAAATACTGATTAATGAATCGCTGGATTGGCTGGACTCGCTGGATTTATCCGATAGTAGGCTTGCTGCTGTTAACTTTTGCGCTCTATACTTGCCAAAAAGAGTTAAATCGCTATAGCCTTGACGATATTTTAGGCGGTTTTGCTCTAATTAGCGATCGCCAGTTAGCTTATGCTTTATGCTTTGCTTTTACAGGTTATTTTGCGATCAGTACCTATGACCTAGTTGCTTTTCGTCAACTCAATCATTATTTAAGTCGTAAGCGGATTTTATTTACCACTTTTATTACTTATGCCGTCAGCAACACTACGGGATTTACGCTGCTAATCGGCGGGGGAATTCGCTATCGTTTCTATTCCTGTTGGGGTGTGCCTCCCCGAATCGTTGCCAAAATAACTGCTTTAGGCAATCTTACTTTTTGGTTAGGGTTACTGACTCTCAACGGAATTACTTTTTTGGTTCATCCCCTGCAATTACCGCAATTTCTGCCGATTCCGACAATGGTAATGCAGTATCTGGGAATTGCTGCTCTGTCTATAGTCGGCGCGTATCTTTATTTTTGTTGGCGCAAAAAAAGCCTAAAAGTTAAAGGCAACATTTTGCGTTTTCCTCAACCAACTATTCCTCTAACCCAAATTGCCGTTTTTTCCCTTGACTGGGCATTAGCAGCGGCAGTTTTATATTGCCTAATTCCCAGCTATCCTCATCAGTCTTACCTGCACTTTTTTAGTATTTATCAGCTAGGGATGGCAGCCTCAATCATGAGCAATATTCCTGGTGGAATTGGCGTATTTGAAACCATCATTATCTTTTTATTGCCTAAAAGTATTTTTGCTCCAGACATTTTAAGCTCTCTCTTAGTTTATCGCTCAATCCGCTTTTTAATTCCTTTGGCGATCGCCCTAATTTTAGTCTGTTGTTTTGAATTTAGACAAAGGTGGCGCTCAAAAACTCGCAGTAAATAACACCAGTAATAACTGTTGACTTAGCCAAAATAATCTGGTTCATTACCAGGTTTCCACTTAATATTGCAGCCAATACTGGGCTTTTGTTCAAAGTTGATCTCTCGATCTTGTAGCACAGCGTCGATCGCCTGACGTAAATCCTTGCCCGTTACAGGAACACCATTACTCGGACGACTATCATCTAATTGACCACGATAAACCAGTTTGCTCGAACTATCAAACAAAAAGAAATCTGGCGTACAAGCAGCAGTATAGGATTTACTTACTGATTGGCTTTCGTCGTAGCAAACAGGGAAATTAAAGTTAAGCTCCTGTGCCATTTCCTTGAGCTTCTGGGGAGAATCGTCTGGGTAATTGGCTACATCATTGGCGCTGATTGCTACTATACCTAAGCGATCGCGATAATCATGACCGATTTTAGCTAACTCTGACTGAATATGCTTAACAAAAGGACAGTGCTGGCAAATAAACATCACTAATAATGCTTTACTACCAGAAAACGTAGCTAAAGAAATAGTTTCTCCCGATACTACATCAGGTAAGTGAAACTCAGGGGCAGTAGTGCCTAACGCCAGCATAGTTGAAGCAGTTTTTACCATTAGAACAATCCTTGTAAAATCCCATCAAAATTATCTTAGATCAAAAACAAGAGTAAAAATACCGAGCTGAGATTGCTAAATTATTTTGGCTCAGGCGATCGCTTTTTGTTTATTTTAAACATCTTTACCAAAGACAAAAGATGTGAACTACTCGACTCTGACCCTATCGGGTACAGAGCGAGCCTCTTTCCCTCGGTGGGGCAGTTTTGATTGAGGCAAGTTCCAGCCCCAATAATTTTTGCAGTTTGGCTGAATTTTCATCGCGATTTAGCTCCGCACCGCACGAGCAAGAATGCCATCGGTCAGATAAGGATTTTGGCACTTTGTTTAGACAGGCGTAACAATGCTGCGATGTTCCCCAAGGATTGACTTTGAGGACTCGTTTGCCAAGTTTCCAAGCTACCCATTCTAGTATCTGAAAAAAGCTCGAATGCCCAGCATCGAGCCAGGATTTGTTCATTCCAGAGCTTTGAGATTGATTGTTTGGCAGAAAACCACCTTTGCCATCAGGCTTAGACTTGTTTCTTCTAATTAAATTTTTTAGCTTCAAGTCTTCAATAAAAACAACATCAGCCTTTGAGAACAACCAATAAGCAATCTTCAAGTGAAAATTTTGCCTTTGTCTTGCTATTTTTTGATGTAATTTGGCTATAGCCGAATACAACCTTTTTTTGTCTTTACTTGCCAACTGGTGCTTGGATTTGGCTCTTTGTAATCGAGCTAATCTATCGGCTGCCTTTCTCAAAAATTTGGGAATTTCAATATAAGTCCCATCATCACAAGTTAAGAATCGCTCTAGTCCAATATCAATTGCACAACTGTTTTCTTTAGTGGGACAAATTGCTTCATCCTCTTTAATCGGAACAGTTTGATCTTCGAGAGCTAATGATAAATACCAGCCATCGGCTTCTAATTTAACTGTTCCCAACTTAACTACGAATCCAGTAGGAATTGGACGATGTTGAAACAACTCAACCTGACCAATACCAGATAAATCTACGTAATTATTTAATATGTGTTTATTTCTCAACTGAGAATAGGTGAATGACTTGTAATAATGTAATCCTTTGAATTTTGGTTTACCTGCACGATTGCCATTCTTGTCTGGAGTAATAAAGTTTGAGAATGCAGTCTCAACCCTATTAATTACATCCTGTAAGACTTGTGAGTGAATCTTTTTGTACTCAGGAAATAATTTTTTGGTGTTTTTTAAGTCTCCTAGTTGAACCGTTTGCCATTGGACATAACCACCAACAATATTGGGGTGTTTATCTCCTTTTTGAGTAATTGGAAGTCCATCATCACCCAATTTTCTGCCATCCCTAACCTGAACTCGAAACTCAGGTATGTCTTGGTAAATCCTATTTACGGAAACTAGAGAAACATTTAGAGGACATGAATTAACAGGAGTTCTGGTTTCTTGCCACCAACTAAAACGCTGACCTAATCGATAGTTATATTGACGACGAAGAAGATTCAACCACTCAATCATGGTGGCATTTTGCTCTTTGGTTGGTCGTAATTTATATTGATAGGTCAGCTTCATAATATAAGATTATCTAAAAACACACTAGCGTATCCAGTCGCAAAGTCAGAAAAGAATTTGAAGTAGAATTGAGACAATTTTATTGGGATTGGAGTAAAGGATTTTGGAGCGATGGCTACTCAGTTGATTCTGTAAGCTTTGCAAGTCCGCGTTGCCTGGGGTCTCCCAGGCATTTATGACGGACGCTCCCCTAGAAATTCTTAAGAAATATGTACAGAATCAGGGTGAAGATTGCTCGTCTCCACTGCGTTCCGACGTTAAGGCTTTTCATCCTGACTCTCACCCTAACGGTTAGAGAGCAGGAATTCTCAGCCTAAGAGGTTAAAACGATAAAATGTATATAGGCAAGTATTACTATTTTTGTGGTAAACAATGACTCCCGATCCTAAGATTGTTAACTCGATTGAAAAGCTCAATTACCGCGTCACTGTAGGCGACGTGGCTGCACAAGCAGGGTTAGAATTAAATTTTGCCCAACAAGGGTTATTAGCCCTAGCTAGCGAGGCTGGAGGGCATTTACAGGTAGCAGAGTCAGGAGACGTAGTTTATCTATTTCCTCCAAACTTTCGCTCTATTTTACGTAATAAATACTGGCAGTTACGCTGGCAACAAACCTGGCAGAAGATTTGGCGAGTCTTGTTTTATATCATTCGCATTTCCTTCGGGATTATTTTAATCGCCTCAATCTTGCTAATGCTAGTAGCAATTCTGCTCCTGGTAATCGCCATGAATTCGACTAACGAGGAGAGAGAGGGAAGCGATCGAGGCTTTGGTGGAGGTTACGGAGGCGGATTTTTTGTACCTCACTTTTGGCTGGGCGATATCTTTTGGTGGTTCGATCCTGGCTACAACCGTCGTCGTCTTCAGCGTCGTAAACAAACCAGTAATTATCAGATGAACTTCTTAGAGTCCGTCTTTTCCTTCTTATTTGGTGATGGTAATCCTAATGCCGATTTAGAAGAATATCGTTGGCAGCAGATCGGTTCAGTAATTCGTAACAGTAAGGGTGCGGTAATTGGCGAACAAATTGCCCCTTATATCGATGAAATGGATCGAGATGAAGACTATATGATTCCTGTACTTAGTCGCTTTAACGGTTATCCTCAAGTTTCACCCCAAGGAGAGATTATTTACTACTTTCCTGAACTTCAGGTAATGGCTAACCACCGACAAGAATCTATTTCTACAGCAGGCTATTTACAAGAAAAACTGTGGCGTTTTAGTCAAGCCAATGGTAGCCAAATTACTCTAGCGGCTAGTTTAGGTGCTTTAAATATTATTGCGGCATTTGTCTTAAATTCTCTGTTGAGAGGAGGTGCAGTTTCTGCGGTTACCTACGGAAAGAGTATCGTGTTATTTGCTGCTTCGATTCAATGGTTTTTATTAGGCTATGGTGTTTTATATCTTTTAATTCCTTTGGTGCGCTATTTTTGGATTCAAGGACGCAATCCCAAGATTGTGAAGCGTAACCAAGCTCGTGAACAAAGAGCGATCGCCCTCAATCAAGCCGATCAGTCTCTACGTCAGAAATTAGCCTACGCCAGTCAGTTTGCTCAACAAAAAGTAATTGGCGATCGCGACATCACCTACACCACCCAAGACGATCTTTTAGATCAAAACATTAAAAATGCCGATAAAATCGATCAAGATTGGCAACGGAGAATCAGTGAGCAGTAGGTAGTGGGTAGTAGGTATTAGGTAGTAGGTATTAGGTAGTAGGCGGTTGAGCGTAGCTCAGTAATCAGTAATCAGTAATTAGTAATCAAAAATATGAGTAAAATTAACGAAATATCAGGAAGAGCGATCGCCGTTGAGGGAAATGATATTGATACAGATCGGATTATTCCTGCTCGTTTCCTCCGCTGCGTTACGTTTGATGGTTTAGGAGAACATGCTTTTGAAGACGATCGCCTGCAAACAAATGGTAATCATCCTTTCGATCGGCCTCAACACCAAGGAGCGAGTATTCTCGTAGTCAATAATAACTTTGGCTGTGGCTCTTCACGGGAACATGCACCTCAAGCTCTATCTAAATGGGGTATTAAGGCGATTGTCGGACAAAGCTTTGCCGAGATTTTTTTTGGTAATTGTGTGGCGATTGGTGTTCCCTGTCTAATAGCTAATCCAGAGGAGATCCAGCAGCTACAGACAATAGTTAAAGAAAACCCTAAAGCTAATTTTATCGTTGATTTAGCCACAATGTCCCTCAAAAGCGATCGTTTATCTGTTCCCGTGAAAATGAACGAAGGTTCAAGACAAATGTTTTTGTCAGGTACTTGGGATAACTGCGGACAGTTAGTTAGTAATGCCGAGAAGATTCAAATAACAGCGACTAAATTGCCTTATGTAAATTGGCAGACTGCTTAAATAAACCTAGAGCGATCGCCTGAGTAGACACATTAATTTATCGAAGTAATAGGTAATGGGTAATGGGTTCTATCCAACTGAAATTCGCTGTAAGTCGAGAAATATCTAGCCATACGTAATAACGTTATGACATTTCCTACTTCCTATTTCCTACTTCTATAAAACCCCCCGCTAAAAATCTTTGGTTTCTAACGGGAGAAATATTAACCTGCTAAACTGGAATACTCGATTGCTCGTTGCTTAAGCAGCTTCATTGCTTTATTTTTGATTTGTCTGACTCTTTCTCTGCTGACACCACAAACATCACCAATTTGCTCGTAGGTCATTGTTTTGCCGTCATTTAAGCCATAGCGCAGTGTAATTACATCTCGCTGTTTAGGAGAGAGGGTATGTAATAGACTTTGAATATGAGCGCGAGTTTCTTGACTGGAGACAAAATCTGCTGGAGAAGCGGAATCATCAGCTAAAATTTGCCCTAACTCAGTTTGATTTTCATCAATCGTAACGTTCAGACTTTTGGGTTTAGTAATTCTGGCAGACTGTGCCAAAGATCTTAACTTATCTAAATCCATATCTAACTCTGTCGCAACTTCACGATCGCTCGGTTTTCTACCCAACTGTTGAGATAGCTGACGAGTGACTTTTTTAATTTTATTTAGGTCTTGAGTAATATGAATTGGTAAGCGAATTGTTCTAGCATAATTGGCGATCGCTCTAGTCATTGCTTGTCTAATCCACCAGTAGCTATAGGTTGAGAACTTGTAACCTTTGCCAGCATCAAATTTTTCAGTCGCTCTCATCAAACCAATACTACCTTCTTGAATTAGATCCAGCATTGATAGACCACGGTTTTGATATTTCTTGGCAACAGACACTACTAAGCGCAGGTTTGCCTCAACCATTTTTTGTTTAGCAATTTGTCCTTGATGGATGATGCGCTGCTCTTCTGGAGTCGGATTGGCTTTATCTAATAAAGGCAACATAGCCTGAATTTGATTAGCGTATTCAACTTCCTCTTCGGCTTTTAGTAGGGGAGTGCGACCAATTTCTTTGAGATAGTCTCGAACTGTGTTGTTTGAATTATTAGCCATGATTACGTTTTAATTTATGATTTTGGGTTAATGTTTTATTTGCTTACTAGAAAGTTGAACGTTGATGATTAAACATTTAAAACTGAGAGTAATAATGCATATATTCATTTAGTTGTTTACAGCCACTAAACTAAATTTCTCAATTTACAATGATCATCAAACATCAACAGGTAAATCTTTTCTCAGGAAAAAAACTCTTTTAAAGGTTTATTCTTCTCCTGCCGACCAAGGTTTAAGAAAATCTGCATACAGGGTTAGTCCCCCGTCTACAAACAAGGTTTGACCAGTTATATATGAGGCATCGTCAGAAGCCAAAAAAGCCGTAATTGCTGCCATTTCTGCTGAAGTTCCCACTCGTCCCATTGGAATATGACTTTCGACTTCTTTGAGTTTTTGAGTGTCATCCGTCCAGCTATTAATTGGTGTTGCTGTTGCCCCAGGAGCGATCGCATTTACTCGAATACCTTGAGGTGCATATTCTAAAGCCAATGTTTTAGTCATGTTTTCCATAGCTCCCTTGCTCATTGAATAACTAATGTAGGTCGGTCTAGGGATAATTTCATGGACGCTGGAAACGTTGATGATGATGCCACCATTACCCCGCTGCATAAAATGTTTTAAAGCTTCTCTGGCACAAAGATAAGCACCCCGCAGGTTAACCTGCATTACCCGATCGAAATCAGCAGTTGATAATTCATGGGAAGGGGAAGTAGTTTGAATACCTGCATTATTGATTAAAATGTCTAGACTACCTAACTGTTCAACAACTTCACTGCACATCCGCACAATATCTGCTTCTTCAGACATATCGCCTGCCACTGGCAACACCTTGCTAGTATGACTATTTTCTTGCTCACTAGCTCTAATAATCAACTCTTTGGTATCGTCAAGCTTGCTGATATCGCCACGGTAGTTTAAAGCCACATTAGCACCTTCAGATGCAAAGCCAGCTGCGATCGCCTGTCCGATCCCCGAAGTCGCCCCCGTAACCAAAACATTTTTCCCTTTTAAACCCTTCATGCTCAATTTCTGCACCGAATTTCTCGTTATCTACAGGTTTATCAGTTTTTCAGGCTAGTCTACATCCTCCTTTAGCAATAGAACCCAGGATTTACTGCTTGTATCTATCTACCTGCGCCAAATAAAGCATCGACAATATCTTTTTCCTGATTCAGAAACATTTCTTTGTAGATGTTTTCTTTATACATCATTTGTTTATGCATCTGGATCAATAGTTCTTGAGCTTCAGATTGAGACAATTGCTGTACGGTATCGCTAAATATTCTATGACTCAATTCTTGCTCCATCGAAAGGGTATTCTCTAATCTATCCATTGTTTTCTTCCTTTTTCTTCTTTTGTTTGTTTTTTCTATTGTAAACAAACCTTAAGATGTCTTGACTCTATCGAATGTAGTAATATCCGCAAATGAATGACAGTAATCACTAAACACAAGAAATAGATAGTTAGGATGAGAAATGAATGTGTTTTCTCTTTGAAATGACTATAAAATCATCTTTGCAAACAAGTAAAGCCTCAAAGATTTAAGCGCAAGATTATTGAAACTATTTAAACTTATTATTTAAGTAAATTCGACTTGAATGAGATTTTCTAGCCTTTTCTCTTCAAACGTTCTATCAATTCCTGTAACTGTCTTACTAAGGGTGGTAAATCTGTCTGAATTGTTTCCCAAATAATGCCTAAATCCACTCTAAAATACTCATGAATTATAATATTCCGAATTGCGCGAATATCTATCCAGGGAATTTCTGGATACAAGAATTCTACCTCTGGCAAAAGCTGACTAACTGCCTCGCCAATAATTGCCAAATTGTACAAAACCGCCTTGACTGTTTTAGGATCTCGTTCAAAATCAGCAAAATTCATTCCGGCGGTAAAAATTTTAATTTCTGCACTCGTCTCCACAATATCTTGGAGTCGCTGCTGCAAATTTCTAGAAGGCACGTACTGCCTCCCGTAAAACTGCCTCTCGTAAATGTTCTTTTAAAGAATCAGGCGTTCCTAAATCTACTTTACGCCCTAAAATCGTCTCTAAATATCGCTGTAATCGAACAAAAGTCAGTAATCCTACAGGTTGCTCAAACTCAACCAACAAATCCACATCACTTTGAAGATTGGTTTCATCCCGTGCAACTGAGCCAAATAACAGTAATGACTTTACTTTGAACTGTAAAAGTGCAGGTCGATAGGCATTTAACAATGCTAATACATCATCTCGCTTGAGTAATTGTTGATTGTTTTCTACATTCATCTTCTTATTAACTATTTATTCCACAATTTTAAGATGCTTTGTTTGTAGCAAATATTTAAGTATTTCATATTACCTGCAAATTGATGCAGCCATTCTTTACTCTTAAGCTAATTTTAAAGCTGCAATTAGTATCCAAAATTTATTTAATGCGGGGGTTGATGATGACGAGGAAGCTACAGAGCGATCGCTTTTTGGCACAGTCTGGGTTCAGTTTTAGCGTTCTTCATTATATTTACTTCGTTGCATAATTAACTTTGCCACCAAACCCGTCCATCCCGTCTGGTGTGATGCCCCTAAACCGGCACCATTATCGCCATTAAAATATTCATTAAATAGCAATAAATCTTGCCAATGCTCATCATGATGAAATTTATTTAGATCGCCAAAAACTGGTCTAGCTCCATCATCTTTAGGCAGAAAAATATTGATTAAACGCCTTTCTAATTCTAAAGATACTTCCCATAGAGTCATCATTTTACCTGAACCAGTGGGACATTCGACTTGGAAATTACCGTCGTAATAATAATCAAATTTTTGCAAAGATTCGATTAATAAATAATTGAGCGGAAACCAAATTGGCCCACGCCAGTTAGAATTACCACCAAACATTTTACTCTGAGATTCAGCAGATTCGTAGCTGATATCATAGGTTTGGTCCTCAGTTTTAAAAGTGTAGGGATGTTCTTGATGATATTTAGAAACAGAACGAATACCATAGTCACTGAGAAATTCTGTTTCATCCAGCATCTTGTTTAATAATTGACGCAGGCGATCTTCATTCACCACGGCGAGTAAACGGCGAGAATTATGTTCGCATCCTTCCATACAGGCAAGATTACGGCTAAGTTGAGGGCGTTTGTTAACAAACCATTTTATTCTGCCATTCAATCCTGGTAGTTTATCCAGAGTTTTTTGCTCGATGGTAGTTACCGCAAACAGAGGGATTAAACCTACAAGCGATCGCACTTTTAGATCGAGATTTTCACCATTGGGTAGATGCAGCACGTCATAATAGAAACCATCTTCTTCATTCCAAAGAGCTGAACCTTCTGAACCCATGTGGTTCATCGCATCAACGATATAGAGAAAGTGTTCAAAGAATTTACTGGCGATATCTTCGTAGATATCATTATCTTGGGCTAACTCCAAAGCAATAGTTAGTAAATCTAAACAATACATTGCCATCCAGCTAGTACCATCAGACTGAGATAGTTTTCCCCCTGTTGGTAAGTCGCCATCACGATTGAAGACACCGATATTGTCTAATCCAAGAAAACCGCCTTGAAAGATATTATTATTTTGCTCATCGTGTTGGTTTACCCACCAAGTAAAGTTAAGCAGTAGTTTTTGAAAGACTCGTTCGAGAAACTTTTTATCTGAACGTCCATACATCTCTTGTTCGATGCTGTATACGCGCCAGGCAGCCCAAGCATGAACAGGAGGATTAACCCCATCAAAATTCCATTCATAGGCTGGCATTTGTCCATTAGGATGCATATACCATTCACGAGTAAGGCGCTCTAGCTGTTTTTTGGCAAAGTCAGGATCGATCGCCGCCAAAGGTATCACATGAAAAGCTAAATCCCAGGCTGCAAAATAAGGATATTCCCATTTATCAGGCATCGAGATTACGTCATCAGTATGCAGATGTATCCAGTTACTGTTGGTTCCTTTTTGACGCGACTCTGGTGGCTTAGGTTGAGCAGGATCTCCTTCCAGCCAGGTATCAACTATGTAGTGATAATATTGCTTATTCCATAGCATCCCTGCAAATGCTTGACGTTCAATATTTTGCAGTTCTGGACTTTTTGGATCGGGCGAAACTCGTTGATAAAACTCATCGGCTTCTTGTTGACGTACTTGGAATGTATCGTTAAATGTTTGTCCAAAGGGAGTCTTAAGATCTGGCCGATCGCAGAGTCTTAGTTGGATACTTCTGGTTTCCCCTGCTTTTAATTCTAAATTGTAATAGGCTGCAAATTTTGTACCAATCTGATTTGGGTTTACCGCATCCTGTTTTCCTTCCACGACATATTTATGAAAAGCGTCTTTAACATAAGGAGATTTATTTTTTGTGTCAGAGGATAAACGTTGATAATTAGTATCGTTTTCGGTAAACAGTAGGGGCGAACAGCTGTTTGCCTCCACATTAGCGCAATACAACCATCTTCTACCCAAGTCGGGGTGCTGCGCCTCAATAACGCTGTATTCTGTCGATTGTTCGTAGATCTTTAATTTGGGCTGATCTACCTCATAACCCCATGACCAAATATTGCGAAACCAGAGAGTAGGCAGTAAATGTATTGCTGCGTTTTCCTCAGCGCGATTTGTTACCTGAATGTTGATTAAAATATCTTCATCGCTTTGCTTGGCATATTCTACCGTAATATCAAAATACTTATCTTCATCAAAGATGCCAGTTTCCAGCAATTCAAACTCTCTATTCTTTAAACCCCGCTTTTTATTCTCCTGTTCCAACTGCCAATAGGGAAAAGCCTTTTGGGGATACTTATAAAGAAACTTCATATAAGAATGAGTTGGCGTATTATCTAAATGAAAATAATACTCTTTAACGTCTTCCCCATGATTTCCCTGACTATTGGTTAAGCCATATAATCTTTCTTTTAAAAAAGGATCGTTACCATTCCAAATTGCTAAAGAAAAACATAACCGCTGATGGTTATCAGACATACCTGCAATGCCGTCTTCTCCCCAACGATATGCTCGATAATGGGACTGTTCAAAGGTAAAATCATCCCAGGCTGAACCATCCGCACTATAGTCTTCTCGTACTGTTCCCCACTGGCGATCGCTTAGATAACAACCCCATCTGCGCCAGTATGCTGTTTTTTCTCGATCCTGCTGTAGTCTAATTTCTTCCTGGGTAAGTTTGGGGGATTTAGACATAAAATGCAGCAAGACTAAACTATAAATTATTATCTAATATATGGCGATCGCTTTAATCATCAAATCTAGCCAAAGATAGATCATAAGTTTTTAGGAAATTTTTCTCACCAAAAAAATATCGACTTAAGCAGCTTTAAAATAACTCAAGTCGATCTAGTATATTTATTATTTGTTATTGATTTTTAGTTTTTTATTGGTTATTTATTGTCTGCTTCTTTTCTCAAGTCATCTGCTTGGGCTTGCATTTCTTGACCATTTTCAACCGCTTCTTGGTCGTCAGAATATTCGCCTAAATTTTCTCTAACTGTGCCTTCAATATTGACGCTTCTTGCTTCTGCTTTCTGCTTCAATCCTTCCGCTGCGTTTTGTATGTCTTTTTTAATGTTCATAATTTTATTTTAATCACTTCAAAGATAATCTAGCAACAATCAATTCAGTTATCTTCTATCTTTTGACTTATTTTTTTAGTCCCGAAAGTTAGCGATTTTTATAAGCGATCGCTGGTTAATTAGTTTTAGATTTACTAGAGTTAGGTGTCTGACTCAAATTAATTTCCCCTTTGGCAGGAATTAGATAGTCTGGGCTTTCTTCAATTGGTCTGGTTCCCGCATCTTGAAAAGTATCTACTATTTCTAGATGAGTTTTACTTACTGGACGGCTGTGATCTTCTGCTTTCATGGTTTAATTACTTTTGCTTAAATCTATGGAGTAAAATCTCAATCCAAACGACTATCATCTCGTTGTTCTAGTTTAGCCTTGAGACCTAATTCTTCATTATCATTCATCTCTAATCCTGCTTGTTTTCCAAGTTCATCGACATTATTCATGTCTAAATCTACTGCTTGATTAATTTCATCAGTATCATTTGTTTCGCTAAAAGGTTCGGTTTGAGCAAACTTTTCTTCACCTGTATTCATAAAAATATTCCTCTTTATATTCTTTAATTATAACACTATTTAACTACTAAGATAACTTTAAATAAATATTTTTGTTTCCAGGAAACATTTCACTGATTTTTCAGTCTATAAACAACTTTTGTAAAGTCAAAAATTGTTAGTTGACAAGCTAATTATATTTGCTTACTTTATCCACTTTTTCATTTTCATCATTTAAATTTAAAAATATACCAAGCTAGTCTGAATTTACATCTAGCATCAATCTAGTTTTTTACATCACGACAGAAAAAATAATTATTATGGCTAATTTGACAGGAACTCCAGAAAGCGAAGATTTACGAGATTTATTTGACTTAAGCTCAGAAAACGACGTGATCAACGGTTTAGCAGGGAACGATGTCGTTATTGGTTATCTAGGGGATGACACTCTTTATGGTTCTGAAGGGAACGATACCGTAAGTGGTGAAGACGATCGAGATTTTGTGGGAGGAGATTCGGGAGACGATCTGCTTTTGGGTGGCGATGATTTTGATACTTTAACAGGAGGCGAGGGGGACGACAAACTTTATGGAGATTCAGCAAACGATCTGCTTTATGGTGTTGATGGTGATGATTCCTTAGATGGAGGAACAGGAGACGATCGTTTATTTGGTGAATCTGGTGATGATCTTCTAGGAGGCGGGCCTGATGGCGGAAACGACACTCTAGACGGAGGAACAGGAGACGATCGCGTATATGGTGACGCAGGTGACGATATTCTGTTTGCTGGTAGTAACAATGATGTTGTCGATGGTGGAGAAGATGACGACGAGCTATTTGGTGAATCTGGTGATGATACCTTGCTGGGAGCTTCAGGTAGAGATACTTTATCTGGCAATCAAGACGACGACATTTTAGAAGGGGAGTTAGGGGATGATATTCTCAATGGTGGGTCAGGTGCAGACACTTTTGTCTTTTCTAATATTACTAATGTGGGATTAGACACCATTGAAGGATTCTCATTCGACGATGGAGACCAAATACAAATCGATGCTGACGGCTTTGATATTGATACAGACGAAATCGCTCGCTTTACTTTTGATTCTAGTTCTAGAGAAGTTCTCTTTGACGACCAAGCTTTTGCTGTTATTGAGGGAGATGTCGAATTTGTTCCTAGCGAAGATATTGATATTGTCTAAATTTTAAGTAAGATATCGTACATCATTCAAAACTAAAAAATTTAACTGGACAGGCATTTGTAATAATGTCTGTTTTTTGATTATTCACATAGATAATTTCACATAGGTAATTTTATGATCGAAGTAATTTGTGCTGGTTCTTTATTCCTATCAACCAATGCCTGTCTAAGCTTAAAATCAATCGATCTAGACTCTATAAATACCGCACAATCTACTCTGGTTCAATCAAATATCTGGCTGGACAAGATGTATCTAGCAGATCGCGAGTCGGAATCGGATTATAATCGTGAACTGGAAAAACTTAGGGAGAGATTTAATATAATCATTCCCGATCCAGAGACAGATCGCGATCGCGATGCAGATGAACGCCGACGAGAATTAGAAAGAGAAGACGGACAATATGACTCGGGAAATGAGCAGGAATCGGATTATCGCCGACAAGCTGATGAAGCAAGAGACGACAATGAGGACAATGATTCAGATTCAGAGTCGGATAATGGCGATCGCGACGCAGATCGGCGCCGACAAGAATTAGAAGTAGAACATCAAGGAGACGAATCTGATCCAGGGGAATATTCGGATAATGAACAGAAATCGGATTATCGCCAGCAAGCCGATGAGGCAAGAGACGAAAATAACAACAATGTCCCAGATTCAGACACAGACGATTCAGACGATGAAGACAGTAGCGATCGCGACGCAGATCGACGCCGACAGGAATTAGAGTAAAGTAAACAGAAAATTAAAGTTATTAAAATTTGCAGGAAACTGTAACCTATTGCCAACAACCATTAAGAAGTTATAGTTTCCCGTTTTTAGCCTTAAAATGTCAAATTTGCTCGCCTTGCCACAGTGCAACCCACTCGATCTTGAATGCTTATACTGATCTTCCTTCTGTTGGCCCTTGAATTGCTTTCCAACCAGCTAAACCGCCTTGAAGTTGTGACACACTTTCAAAACCTTCTTGGCGTATTTTATTAGCTACTGTTTCAGCTTCTTGATCGTTGCTGCTGTAGACGTAGATCTCGCGGTCTTTTGATAAGTTTTCCACAGTTTCCATCAACATTGCACCTGTAATTCTTTCTTCCAGGTAAGATTCGCGATCGCGCGCATCGATAATGGTTAAACCAGGTTCACCCCACTGTAAACGTTCCTTTAATGCTTGAGCGCTGGCTTTAGGAGTAGCTGGCGGAGGAGTAGGAATTGGTTTAGTAATTGTTTCCTTAACATCTGAGATTACTTTTTCTGCTTTGTTTTCAGACATAAATTTGACCTAATTAAACTACCGTTAATCTTTATATTAAGGCAAGTTTTGGCTACTAATTAATCCCTCTAAAGGAATAACTATTAACCGCAATCTAAGTCAGAAATATTTCTTTTGGTTCATTCCTTTAAGCAATTTTTTCTTTAGTCTTAATTGTTATAGGTTGCAATTAATTTAAACATAAGAGACTATCATGCAGACCGAAGAACGTCGCCCAACTCCCGATGAAATTCCCGAACAGAAATTAGATTATCCTGCTTCTCAAAGGGATGTGATTCCCCAGCCTGATAGTGATTTGTCTAACTATAACCCTGCCAATAAATTGACGGGCAAAGTGGCGTTAATCACTGGTGGTGATTCTGGGATTGGTCGAGCAGTGGCGATCGCCTATGCCATGGAAGGAGCAGAAGTAGCTATTTTATATCACGCCAATGATACTGATGCCGAAGATACTAAAAAGATGGTTAAGGACATCGGCAACAAAGACTGCTTGACGATTAAAGGTGATGTTCGCGACTATGAAAGTTGTGAAGCTGCAATTAAACAAGTAGTCGATCGCTTTGGCAAGCTAAACATTCTGGTGAACAACGCAGCATACCAGATGGTACAGAAGAAGTTTGAAGATATCTCCTTAGAACAGTTTCGACGCACGATGGAAACTAACGTTTTTGGTTATTTCTACATGGTCAAAGCAGCGATATCTCATTTAAGCGAAGGGGATGTGATTATTAATACTGGTAGCGTGGTCGGTAAAATGGGCAAGGGAATGCTGGTGGACTACTCTACTTCCAAAGGTGCAGTACATACCTTTACTAAGTCTTTGGCTTTAAATTTAGGCGATCGCGGTATTCGCGTCAATTCCGTCGTACCTGGCCCCGTCTGGACACCTAATATTCCCGCAACTATGCCTATTGAAAAGGTCGGTCAATACGACACCGATGGCATTATCAAGCGAGCAGCTCAACCAGAAGAATTAGCCCCCGCTTTTGTCTTTCTAGCGTCTTCTGACAGTAGTTTTGTCACTGGCGCACTATACGACGTAACAGGTGGACAGTTATCTGCTTAGTCAGAATCGCAATGCTTTTAGATCGATGATTTTACTTCTAGGACGCTTTGTTATAATAGTTGCTCTATTCAACAAGCGTTCTATTTTTAATGCACACTACTGTAAACCCTGAACACCTGCAAGCTATAGATGATCGGCTTTCTAAACGCCCTATAGCTCTTGACCCTGGCGGCTACTATATTATCTATCTAGACCGAGATGCAGGACTAATTTGTGCTAAACATTATACAAATATCATTAACGAGCAGGGATTAGCAGCCGATCCAGAAACAGGAGAAGTAATTGCCTGTGGTGGTAAAAAAGTCGAGCGGACTGTAGAGAAACTCTATACCGCTAGAACTGCTAAAGAATTGTGTGTCGAGGTAATCGAGAAGCCTCAACCCTGTCCGATTACCATGTTAGACCATGCTGCCTACTTAGGTCGGGAATTTACTAGGGCTGAGTATGCTTTAGTTAATGGTACTGAATATATTCAGGATTAATTACCAAGTCCTACATACCAGTAGTAGGTGACCATTGGCACGACAGTAGCTACAATCAAGAAACCAATTACCCAAACTGTGGCGCTTCCTTGGTCGGTATCTTCAGCTTTAGTAAAAGTACCTTCAGTTTGAATCTCATCTTCAATGATTGGTGGCCCTGGATCTTCTTGTCCCGAAAGTATGGCGACAAGGCGATCGCCTGCATCAAGAAAAGCCTGATTATATTTATTGCCCTTGCGAATATTGTAGCCAACGGTATCATCAATAATACTTTGAGCGACTTCTGCGCCAATCAATCCCTGGGCGGTATCTCCTGAGCGAATAGCTACATTGTTTGTTAAAGTATCTAAGACTAACAACGTTTGATTAGCCTTAACTTCAGCATTTGGATACCAATTGTCAAATATTTCCTCTGCTAAAGTATCCACCGTCTCACCGTAGTCTAAACGGCGAATTGCGACCATTCTCACTTCTTGACCTGTCTCACTAGCCAAGTCTTTAAAAGTCTTGCTTAACTTGTTTTGATTAACGCTACTAATAGCATCGGCAGTATCTACCACCCACAATTCCGCATCAAAATTAGGTAGATCGAATAATCCTGTGGCGATCGCTGGTGTGGCAACACAGAATATTGTTACCACTAATAATAGGGTAAATAAAGCTGATTTTAATCGGTTCGTCTGCGTTTTCAACGCTTTAATAGACAAAAAGTTCATTGTTGTTCTCAAATAACTACTTATCACTTACTTTAAAGAATATTTAAAGAATATACTTAGCCCTCAACATAAATAACTGCTGAATGCCCATATAAATAATAATAAAGCCCAGAGTTACCTCTAGGCTCTAAGGCGATCAATAAAGCTAAGAGCTAAAAGCTAAAAGCTAAAAGCTACGAACTAACTCATTAAAAGCGAAGCAGCGCGGTCTTGGGGGTTTCCCTCATGAGCGACTGCTTCAAGAGAACGTAGTCTATTCAAATGAAAACGGCTGTAAGCAATTTAAAGACCAATTAAGCCTTTAATGCCTCCCAAGTAAACTGTAGACAGCAGGAAGTAAGCAAAAAATGCTCCACCGCCGCCACCGATGAAGAAACCTGTAGTAAAATCACTCCAACCTTCTTTGGAAGCAAAAGCAGTAGGTATTTTGCCAGTTGTGATAGTTTCTGTTGGCTGACCACCCATAGCATTAGAGTACAAGGATAGACAGACAGTTAAGATAGTTACTAGACCAAAAGATGATAGTAACGCTGCTATATCTGCATGTTCAGTATTTCTTAAAGGGCCTAAAACTAAAAAAGGCCCATATAGGAAGTAGCCGTGAGCCATACCTACTTCTAATCCGCGACGTAGAGGTGCTAAACCCTCACGGTAGGCAGGAAGGTTACGGATCAAAGATAAGCTAAAATCAGAAGAATTTAGCGGTGTCGCTAGATTACCAATTTGAGGATCTCCTGCGGGCTGAATCGCATTATATTCGTTCATAAAGTTTGATTTCTCCTTAAATCTATTGGATTCAACAAGTCGATTGGGCATGGTCGGGAAACCCGACCGCCCCTCGACTTCAATGAATCCTTTAAATAGCATCACTCTAACTTGGTTTAAGTTCGCTTTTTGTTAAGAATCTTTATAACTAAACCTAATCGGGTTAAGCTTCACAGTAATATCCATGTTGTTAACGTTCGATTCAACAAATAGGGAAAATAAACATGATTGGCGATTATGCAGCTTCTTGGTTGCCCGTAGCAATGGTTCCTCTAGTAGGTCTTGTCGGCGCAGCAGTTTCCATGGCTCTGTTGTTTATCTATATTGAAAACGAAAGCCCAGCAAAATAGTTTTACAAGTTTTACCACAGTAATACTATTAAGTGACTTCACTTTACTTATAATAAATTAATACTCTGTCTTCTCAGGCGGAGTATTTTTTCAGTAATTGGTAATACCACAAATACACAATATTAGTAATCAGTAATTATTTAAGGCGATTGGGCAAAGCCCAAGCTGCGCGATCGCAAATAAATAATGTTCCTGAAGCGACGCACAGAGGAATAGTTACTAAATTGACAAAAGGAATACTAATTAGCGCTAAACATACTAAGCCAAAACTGCCACTAGCTGGTAAAGTTTTGAATACTGTTTTAAGTTTTTGACGGAATTTTAAGCGTCTTCTTTCTAAGCAAGAATCGATAAAATCAAGGCAAACAATTGTAGTAGTTAAAATTATTGAACCAATACTGGAAATAACTGTACCTACTCCTGGAAAAAAATTAATTAATAGTAGAGGAATTCCAATTAAAGCAATTAAAACTAGCTTTTTTAACTCATATAATACGGCTCTTGTTAAATCGCTGACTATATTTAGTTCAATTAGTTCTACTTTTCCTGTGCGATATTTTTCTAATTGTTCTGATAGTTGACCATACCAGGGTGCGCCTAATAATACTCCAAACTGTGTCAACAGAAAGCCCGTGGCAATCAAGAGAACAATTACTAGGACGAAACGCAAAATCGCGATTAAAGCCGAAGCGGTATAGCTAAGAAAACTAAGCCATTGAGGCAAGCTAGCAATTAATTGATTTAACCAGATAGTTACATCTGCTTGAATACTATCGACAATTTGCCAACCAAAGTAAAGTAAGCCACTATAAAGGGCGATCGCCACTACAATATTAACTAAAATAGGAATAACAATATATTTAATTAATCTAGGGTTTTGGATAAAAGTAATTAAGGCGCGAAAAGGATAAGTCGCACCATCCAGTGTTCCAAACCCACCCAAAATTTTTGTCAGAATCTTTAACATTTAAATTAGATCGATTATAAGGATTAATTAAATTTTTATGCTAATTTTTATTCTTGATAGTCGCTTTGAATATCGACTTCTAGAGTATCCTCATCACAATAAATATACAGAACATTAGGACGACAACAAACCTGACAATCTTCAGTATAAGACTGCTGCATACCAGCACTAAGATCGACAAAAGTGCTGTTAAATTCGCCACAAAAAGCACACATATATTCGGCAGTTGTTTGCATAGTTAATTACGTAGTCTTGCAAAAACATTAATCTAAAAATTAAATTGTACACTCATGGTTGGACTATTATCTATTTCTGTAGCTCTGGGCAGATATTGGAATATTAAATATTAACAACTAACTACATATAATAATAAGATCTCATACCAATTGCCAAAAATAGCGAAACAGATAAATCACTAACGTTACGCAGCAGGGCAAATTTGAAATTACTGAAGAATTTTTAGCCTTAGAACCAACAGAATGCGATCGCGGATTATTGGGTTACAGTTTAGGTTGCGCCCATAGCTCTTATTTTAAGGAAAATAATTTAGCTGTTAATCGCGACATTTTTGCCAGATTGATCGAGACAAACCAGTCATAGTTAATAGTTATTTTAGTTATTTTATTAGTGAGGATAATTAATGTTTGCTCCCAAAGTATTACTCCATCCTCAAGAACAATACTTTCCCATGAATCCTTTAGACTTTATCTCGGGTTCTCGTTTTCGTTATCATGTAGAACTAGGAAAAGATTATGGCTACAATAAGGTTTTAAATGATTGGGTTGAAACAGATATAAAAGCTTCAGAATACTATAATGTACCTCTCAAAGTTCTGAATAAGTTTGGTCTTAATCCAGATCAAACAAATCGACGACCAAAAGATCGAAATAGAGGCAAGATCGGCAATGTATTTCTGCAACCTGACGGTAAGCCTGAAGGAAATATTAATCCTACTGGCAACATTCCCTGTTATTTATTTGAGCTAAATGCAGATAATGGTTATGTTTTCCATCAATATTGGTTTTTCTATGGCTATAACCCTTCTTTGGTAGGAATTGATCTCAGTCATCAAGGTGATTGGGAAGATTATACAGCAGTAACTAAAGACGGTAAATTGGTTGGTGCTATTCTTGCTGCCCACGGAAAAAGAACTTATTACAAGCTAGATCGACTAGAAATGGACGGAAAACAGGTACGGGTATATGCTGCTTTAGGAACTCATGCTTTGTATCCCCAAGAAGGTTCATATGGTAAATTTGGTACAGATCGAGCCAAAAGGGGTGGATATGCTTGGGACACATCACAAAATATTGAAATTTTAGCTCAACAGAGTTGGCGAGATTATGCTGGTGCTTGGGGAGAAGTTGGGGAACTACCTGCGACAACTGGCCCATTAGGTGCTTGGTATAAAAGGATTCCAGGAAGTTTTCCAGTTGATTAGGACTTTTCGCTCATTTTGCGTCTTTAATTGCCATAGCCTCATTTAGATGCTTGATCAAAGTTGTTTGGGGTAATGCCCCTTTTAAGTGTTGCCAAGGCAGAATAGTTTCTACTGCTGACCAGCGATCGTGAACGTAGTAATCTAGGGGTGGTATTTGTCCCTTAAGCTGCTTAAAAGCTCGTTTATAGCTACCTGCGGAGTCACCAAATTCTCTCGTTAGCTGAAGTAATTTACCCAAACGGCGATCGCCACGAGAAATTAGAGCCTGAATTACTGACCAGTTATAGCTTTCAGGACGAAAATCAATGCCTTGTTGACGCAGATTTTTTTCTAAATACTTTAAGCGCTTCTTAGCATCGGGATTAACTCCAAACCATTGGAAGGGAGTGTGAGATTTTGGCACAAAAGTACTGCAACCCAGAGTTAAGCGTAATCCAGGCACAGCCTGTTTAATTGCCGACATCATGGCTACCGTCTCTTCAACATCGCTCATTTCTTCTCCAGGGATACCCACCATGCCATAGAGTTTCAGGGCTTTTAAACCTCCTGCTTTGGCGTTAATTGCAGCCTGGATAATCTCATCACTAGTTAGTTTCTTATTAACTATCTGCCTAACCTTTTCTGAACCACTTTCAACGGCAATGGTGATCGAGCGAGTATCACGGCTAGCTAGTGTAGAAGCGAGCTTTTTAGTAACAGTATTAGTGCGCACAGAAGCAATACTCAAGCGTACATCTTGATATTTTGGTTGGGATAAATAATCCAAGATCGCTGTAAATTCAGGGTGTTGAGTAACAGATGCGCCAAGTAAACCCAAACGGTTTGTTACCTTTAGCCCTTTTTCAATGGCAGGAATTAAAGAAGTTTCTAAAGGCGCAGTCCGAAAAGGTAAAGTAAGGTAGCTAGCCAAACAAAAACGACACATTTCAGGACAACTACGTACCACCTCCACCATGTAAATATTCTCCCAGGCTGCTTTTTCTGTCACCACCGTAGAAGCCGAAAGAGTATTACCCCGATAGGTTTGCTTTTGTACCGACTCAGGGATCTCAGAATCGATAGGTGCGATCGCCTTAATCTCACCATCAGGACTATAATAGGTTACCTCGTATAAGCTAGGAATATATATCCCTGGAACTTGAGCTAAATGACGCAGTTTAGTTTGACGATTTGCGTGACGCACCTGCTGATAGGCATCAATAAAGCGATCGAGTAAATCTTCCCCATCCCCCAATAAAATTACGTCAAAAAAATCGGCTAGAGGTTCAGGGTTAGCGGTTAATACTGTCCCGCCACCAAATACTAAAGGATGATGATCTTCACGTTCAATACTGTGGAGAGGAATATCTAAAGACTCTAGTAGATTAAAAATATTAATATAGTCTAGTTCCCAAGATACAGAAAAACCCAACAGTTCGGGATTTCTGGGTAAAGGTTCATGGAGATCGGTAAACAAACGACGAACATCAACATCAGAACGCATTGCCAAAGTTGCCCAAACAATCTGAAAACCTAAGCTGGTAATGCCGATAGTGTATTCATTGGGAAAAGCAAAGATAGCGGGAATAGCGTTATGTTCTTTGGTTGACGGGGTAAACAGGAGACGCTCTTGTTGAAATACACTCACAGATGATTTAGTTAAAATTAGTTTAAATCTCGCGCAAAGACGCAAAGACGCAAAGGGGTTAAATTTAATTTAGTGCATTGTTATAAAGAATTAGTATAACCAAATCGATCATGAGATAGGTAAAATTTTAGATTAGATCTTGACTGTGTTATTTTTGCTATTTGGCAATAGTCTCACGTTTAAATGTTATTTTTAGTCCTGGTAAATTAGAAGTCTGTAACCTCCTACGTATCTCTTGTTTAGCTGTTTCAAATGTAGGAAATTCTTCACTAAGTCCAAAAGGTATCCAGGCACTATATCCGATGTTCTCAAGTTTAATATTGACTTTAGCAGGAACAATATATTTTCTAGCAGAAATATGAAACTTTTTTACATAACCTTCGCCATTATTTAATTTGGTAGCAGGTTTAGCAAAGTCTTTAAAATATTCCTCAAATAATAGCCATGCTTTTTTATCAACACCAGTTAAGCAATAAACAATTTCAAATCTATTGGATGATTGCTTAACTTCTCGGTTATTAATAATTCCTTGAGCAATTGTTGTATAGTAAGGAGACGTTCTAAGATCGACGCTAAAATATTGAACATAAACTCCTATTCGATCTTGAGATAGAGACTGTACTTCTCTAGTATATTTACTAATATTAATTCCTCGACTGACAAGTAAGCTATCAATATCAACTATTTGACTACGGCTACCTATTCCGCGCTTGCCTAGTTTGTAGCCCTGACTAACTTTTGCTAGTTCATTTCTGATATTTTCACGATTAATAGGTTCATTAAAAAATAATTTAATTAAGTCTGAATTATAAGGATTTAATCTCTTTAAATGTACGACGTATTGTTTTTCTTGCTCAAGTTGCTTTTGGATTTTAGTTAACGATTCAGAAGTTATAGCTTTTATTGATTCGCTAGCTAAAGTAGTTTGGGTATATTCAAAATCACTTGAAAATTCTTTAGGCAAAAATGAATTTAAAGAATTAACTTCTATCATATAGCCATTGACTAAAAGACGATACATGAAAGAATAAAAACGCGGGAACTTTTCCCATTTTTGAGCATAAGCTTTACGAGTATTAAATAATGTTTTAATCAGTCCTTCACGCTCTTCCATTTCGGAGTTAAATTTTTTATTAAGAGCGGTAAAATCCAAACCAATATGAATAATATTTAATTCCAATAGCTTTTTCTGAAACAACCAATCAATACCAGTTTGAGGTTGAATTTCTTTTCTTGGAGGCTCTACGCCCAAAATAAAAGCAAAATCAGCGATCGCCACAATAGTTTCTCTTAAAAGTGTTTCTGTTGGGCGAACGTTTTTAGTTTTAACTGGACTAGCATTTAAATGTGGATGATATTTCTCAATGCGTTGTTTTTCTATATTGTCTAGTTGAGTTTTACTTACTTGTTCGTAGTAAATTGTAAAATGCTTCTTTTTTTGCGCTTCTAATTGATAAATACGATGGTGCGCTTTACCTTGCCAGCGTTTACGAAGATTTTTGGCTTTTCCTATATACCAAACATTGTTCGCTTCATCGAGAACATAGTATATTCCTGAATATTCAGGAAGTATTTGTTTGGCTTGTAAAACAACTTTAGGAAGTGCCAAAATATTTAGATCAGCAATCAAATTAGTACCTTTTGAATCTTTGAGATTGTCTTCGATCTTATTATTTTTTTGATTAAAATAGCATTTTTAATTGCGTGTCAAAAATAAACCTGAATATTTAACTAAAATAGCTAAATTCTATGTTTTGATGAAACCCAAATCAGACAATGAGATTGTTCCTGCAACCAAACTTTCTTTAGTTCTTTTCGGTAGTTGCTTAACATAATATTCCATTCGACTAGCAGCAGATTTTGTGCCAACTTCAGCGCTGAAAACCAAGCATAACGGATGACGGTTTCTCGTATATTTAGCCGCTTGGGAACTACCAGACTGATGTACTGCAAAGCGTTTAGCCACATTATTTGAGATGCCTGTGTAAAGAGAGCGATCGCCACAGCGAATTATGTAAATCGACCACATGAGTTCTTTATCTCCCATAATTAATCAGTAACCAGTAATTAGTAATCAGTAATCAGTAATCAGTAATCACGATTCTATTTCACGAGGAAGATCGAGAGTAAAACTGGTTCTTTCTGGTTGACTAGTTAAATAAATATTGCCACCTAATAACTCAATCAAATTTTTAACCAAAGCTAGTCCAATACCTGTTCCTCCGTACTGCCAAGGATCGCGGTTAGGAATGCGATAAAATTTGTCAAAGACTCGCTGCTGTTCATCTGAGGGTATTTCAACTCCTGTGTTGTAGATACTCAACTCAAGTCGATGAGCTTGGGCTAAAGCAGTAATACCGATAGTTTCCCCTGCGGGAGTATATTTACAGGCGTTGTTGAGTAACTCTGTTATAACTCGCTTGATGGTGGAGATATCCGATTTTAATTGAGGCAAGTTTGTAGGAAGATCAATTTTCAACGTCTGTTGTTGATGCTTAATTCTTTCTGTAAAAGGTTCAATAATTTGTGGTAGCCAAATCGATAAATCAATCCACTGCATCGTCATCATTTCTTTTTTGGCATCAATATAGCAAAGAGTAAGTAAATCGTTTACTAGTTGATTCTGGCGATTGCAGGCAGAACGAAAAATGTCTAGCACCTTAGAAAAAGTTGCGGATCGCTTACTACCCATTTCTTTTTCTAGCAGAGTTTCTAAAGTTGCTGAAGCAAGCTGAATACTACTCATAGGAGTTCGCAATTCATGGGAAATCGTCTTGAGGAAATCATCTTTCAGTAAGTTTAAGCGAGCCAGTTCTTGAACCTGTATTTGCGACTGTTGATAGAGTCTTGCCTGTCTAATAGCGATCGCACATTGATTAGCAACCTGTTCGACCAACATAATTTCGTCCACTTCAAAATAGGCTTCTTTGGGTCGCAATAGCCATAAATTACCTAAAACACCTTGATCGTCATAGATCGGACAAACTAGTCTTGTAGCCTGAGTCTGAATAGGGTTGAGTTCTGGAACAAATTCCACAAATTGCAGGGATTGTTTTTGTAAAAGTTGGGCATCGAGTTCGGGAAAATCGGCAATTATTCTGCTTCTACCTTGGCAGTTAGGTGACTCCTTAGTATATTCATAGGCTACTTCTGCCTTAGTGCGATCGCCATTGTAAAGTTCAATTTTGCAGCGATCTATGTTTAAGACTTGACCTATTTCTTGGGTGACAGTTTGCAAGATCTGTAGCTCATCTAAGCTATCTCGCATTTTTTTCATCACCTTGTGAGTCATGGTTTCAAACTTTATTGACCTTTGTAGTTTGGCAGTGCGTTGATTTACTTTCTGCTCTAAATAAACATTCAAGCTTTGAACTCGGTCATATAATTCTGCTTGCTGCACCGCAATTCCCACCTGGATTGCTAACTGTCTTAATAACTCAACTTCTGAAGCTTGCCATCGACGAGGAGTATGACAATGATGAGCAATCAACAGTCCCCACAGTTGCTCATTGGCAACTATTGGTAGGACTAAATTTGCTTTGACACCAAACTTTTTGAGGACATCACTATAGCAAGCAACAAGCTGAGCCTGTTCTACATCTTCAACTACATGAATTCGACCCTGCTTATATTTTTCAAGATGTTTGTCAGTAAAACAAGGATCGTGCAGCTTATAACCAAATACGCTTTGAGTATTCTCGGTTACGGATTCTACGACAATCACACCACTAAAATCTGGTTCAAAACGGTAAATTACCACCCGATCTGTCTGAAGAAACTGCCTCACCTCCGCAACTGTTTGCTGGAGAATCAGTTCTAAATCGAGAGACTGCCGAATTCTTAAAGCGATCGCTGCTAACAAATTTTCGGTTTCTGTTCCTAAAGAAGAACTTACTGAACCTTGCTCAGTATTATTTTGCTGCAATTTAGCAGACCTTACTTCCTTAAAATTAAAGTCAGGCAAAAACTTTTCCCGTTCAAAATTGTTCTCTATGCTCAAATCTTAATATTATTTAAATCTTTTTGGTTCTATATTTACGATTTTTTTTAGATATTAATAATTTTGCTTTGCTTGAATCTTAATTCATCATTAATCTCGATATTTATGCTCAGAAAAACTGCTAGTTTTATTACGATACGTTAAGCAGTGAATAAAACATCGCGATCAAAGATTAATCCAAAGTATGAACGCAGCAGAGCTAGTAAAACAATATCAGGCTGGGATAAAAGATTTTTCAGGGATCGATCTTGTGGGAGTGAGCTTAAAGAATATTGATTTGTGTCAAATAGTCTTCAATCAAGCAATCCTAACGGAAGTTGACTTTACGGGGGCAAACTTAACCAATGCCAACTTTCATTTTGCTTTATTAAATCTGAGCAATTTAAGTGAAGCTATTCTAACAGGAGCTAACCTCAAATCAGCGACCTTACAGTCTGCCTTGCTATATAAAGTATCCTGTGGCAAAGCTCAACTGCAAAATGCCAATTTACAAGCAGCAATTTTAAAACGAGCATTTTTAAGAGAAACCAACCTTAGTCAAGCTAATCTCATCTCAGCCGATCTTAATCAGGCAAACCTAATTGATGCAAATTTGACAGGCGCAAATTTGACAGATGCAAATTTGGCTAATACCTTCCTTCAAGGAGCAAACCTAATCAATGCAAATTTAACAGGCGTAAATCTAGACCAAGCAATATTAACTGGTGCGATTATGCCTGATGGACAGATTCATGACTAGACTGATGTTATAGCCGTACAAAGTTAAATTAGGGTAGTAGGTAGTAGTAATTAGTAATCAGTAATCATTTAATGGACAGTAAAGAATTAGCTCAATATATCGAAGCCACCGACGGGATCTCAAAACCTTGGTTACTGGTACAGCTAAGGTTAAGTAAATTACAAGAGCGCAAAGATCAAATGCCACCCCAAGAATACATGACAGAGTTGGCAGATATTCAAGCCGACTTATTGAAACTGGGAGAGTGGTGGAAAGGTATAGAGGGAGAAGTTTTTGGTTCGTAACTGTCGATTGAGCGATATCTACTCAAAAACCAAGATCTCCAGCAATCTATATCTATTTATAGAGATAAAAACTTTACTTTTGATAGAAGTGAGATTGTATTTATTTATTTATTGTTTTGATAGACAAAATAGATAATAGATAAATTTTCAGGAGAAAGTAATGAGAAAGATAACTCAATTCATTAAATCCATTAAAATTAAGCAAGTATTAACAGTTTTTATGGCAGGTTGTTTACTACTAATTAGTACTGCCTGTAGTAATGATAATGTAGCGCAAGCAGAAAGAGAGGTTCAACCCACAACCAAAAGTTCTATGTCCAAAAGCGGTATGTCTGATACCAATGATACTTATAACAAGTATGATGCCAACCAAGAATACCAAGGTGGCATGAATGGCTACAACGACGATCAAAGATATGATTATGATGCGGGAGCTGCCGCCAAAGCTAAAACTCTGGTTGATAGTGCTAAACGCCGTAAAGCAGATAATTTGGGCGACTATGTAGACAACGTTGGCGATCGCGCGAAAACTACAATTAATAAGGCACAAAGAGAAACTCCTCGTAACCTCAAAAATAATACAGAAAATGCGGTTGATTACGTTCAAGACAAATCTGATAATCTACAGCGCAATCTTAGTAAAGTTCCAGGTGGCGCAAAAGACGTGTTTGATGAAGCTACTTCCCCAATACAAGACACTCTAAACGATGCTAATAAAGTGACTAAGAAGGCTGCTCAAGAAATTAAAGGCAATTTTGAAGACTCTTGAGTTAAATAAAAGTTTGCCCTAAAGGATAAACGATCGCGAGCATAACCTATAGGTTATTGCGCTTTTGATTGATCGACTATGAGTAAATTTGATTATTCGTTAGATTATGAACATCTAAACCTTCGCGATCGCCCAGATCTTTATCGAGTAGGTAAGGGAGAACAGGGAGTACTGTTAGTCCAGCCTTACAAAGCGGAAATCTTACCTTATTGGAGATTTAAAACTCCTGAAATTGCCCTGGAATCTAGCGAGAAAATCTATCAACTGTTTTTGGCATATCTAGAACAGGATGATTTTGTGGGTGCAGACATGGCACGGAAGTTTTTACAAATGGGGTACACGCGATCGCGCAGATATGCTAATCATAAAAGTGGCAAAAAATATCGGCTTAATCCCCAACAGCAAGAGTCGCCAGCAGCCGAAAAGGCAGCCCGTAAAGAAATTTTACCTTTGGAGCAAGATCCCGTAAAGGCAAAATCAGCGGAAATATTTAAGCATAAATGGCACGAAGCTAAAGCCAATCCTAAATATCAACAGCTTTTACAGCTACATCAAGCAAAATATCAAGATAGTAATGGCAAAAAAGCAAATTAGAACAGGTTCTCCTGTATCTTGGCAGTGGGGAAAAGGAACAGCATCAGGCAAAGTAAAAGAAATTCATCACCAAGAGATTAGTAAAAAAATTAAGGGTAGCGAAGTAAAGCGCAACGGTACTCAAAATAATCCTGCCTATTTAATTGAGCAAGAAGATGGAACAGAAGTACTTAAGCTTGAAAGCGAATTGAATGAGGAGTAGTAGTGCTTTGTTAATTAATTAATGATAAGTGAGCAAGCTTGGAGTAATGAGTAATGAGTAATGGGTAATGAGTAATGAGTAATGAGTAATGAGTAATGAGTTTTTTACCTACTACCTACTACCCATATGCGAAGCGGTATACCATTTGCGAAGCTTATCCTTTAGGACTACCTAATCTCAACCCATCAATTAATATTTGACAGAGTAGTAGCAGAGTATCCAGCAGCAAGCTTTGATTTAGTTCATTACTCTCGTTCCGAAGATATAGATCTTAGGAAAGAACTGTAGAGCCGAAGTTATGACCTCCAATAGATGTGCGAGCGCTTCACTGCTTGGTCTAATAAAGGTGTAGTTATACAACCTAAATTCTATGCCTAAGCTAAATATTGGATTAACTGAAGAACAACGTCATGGTGTAATCGAGTTACTAAATCGCGATCTTGCCGATCTTTATCTAGTTCTAATCAAAACTAAAAAATACCATTGGGACGTAATTGGGCCTCAGTTTCGGACTCTACATCAATTGTGGGAAGAACAATACACTGCTCTAACCGAAAATATTGATGCTTTAGCTGAGAGAGTTCGCGCTTTAGGTGGTTATCCATTAGGAACAGCAGCAGGATTTATTCAATACAGCAGTATTCAAGAGCATTCTAATGATCTTCCTGACGCTAACCAAATGGTAGATCGCTTGGTACAAGATCACGAGCAAATAATTCGTAATTTAAGAGAAAACATCGATCAATGTTCTGATGAGTTTCACGACGAAGGTACTGCTGACTTTTTAACAGGATTAATGGAACAGCACGAAGAAATGGCTTGGATGCTACGTTCTTTCCTTGAAGGTGAAAATTTACACGGAAGAGGTGAGCGTCCTGGAGCAGAAACTCAACCAGCAGTTAATGCTTAAGAGTTAGGAGTGGGAATAAGTCTTAAATCTTTTGAATTAGGCTCATTCTTACTTCTTGCTTTTCGATTCTAACCATAAAAATAGTCAAAAAAAATTTAGCAACATGACAGAAACATATCAAGCAGAACGGACAATCACCGCTGTTTTAAAAGAAGAAGAACAGATTGATAATGTGGTTCGTCGTCTTATCGATCGCGGTGTACCTCAAGACCATATTTCCGTAATGGGTCAGAATTTTCAATCTCAAACTCGGATTGCGGGTTTTATTTCCAAAAAAGATGTAATCCTGGGTGGTTTACGTACAGGGGCGGTTTTTGGCTCTTTGTTTGGTTCTCTACTTAGTCTCTTTACTGGTATAGGAGTGCTATTTATTCCCTTTATTGGTTCTGTAGTAGCAGCTGGGCCTATTACCGCAGTCCTATTAGGAGCAGCTAGTGGGGCGATCGCTGGTAGTGCTGGTGCGGGATTAGCTTCGGCTTTAGCTACTCTAGGGATGCCTAAAGAGAAGGCTGCGGTTTATGAAACTCGTGTTAAAGCTGGAGAATTTTTGCTCATGGCAGAAGTTCCTACTGATAAATCTGGTGAATATCAGCTATTGATTGAAAGTGCTGGCGGTGAAGAGATCCATGTTAATGATTCAATCCTACCCCGTCCTTGTCTCGGTAAATGTAACGATGTAACAGATCTATCTCCTGAAATTCGTTCTCACTTATCAGAAGCAGCACAGCAAGACTTTATTGCTAGCTACAATGCAGCTTTGGATGAAACCAACGACGAAACCAGTGCCGAACATCAAGCTTGGGCAGCCATTAAAGATAAATATGACGAAGACGAAAATGGTGTATGGTCTAAAGAAAAAGTAAGCGTCTAAAATTCAAGCATCGCGAAAATCATTCCAATTAATTTCCGCGCAATTAGCTAGTTTTTAAGTCGAAAATAAAAACTAAAGAGTCAAGAGTATTATTAACCAAATATGCTCTTGGCAATTTGTTGTTAAGGACGTTTTCTCGGGAAAATATATCTAAGCGTCACTGCAATCGCCTTAATTGTAAATTGTAAAAATTGTAAAATTTGATTTTTGACCAAGTTCGAGTCAGAATGTTTTAAGTTAACTAGCCAAATTTAGGTAATTAAATCAACATAATTGCGATCGCGATTTTGCCGACCGCAGTTAGAATATAAAAGTGCAGAAAAAAAGAATTTGTAGTTATTCTGGGTTAAGAAAATAAATTCTTAGTTGAATAAAGATCAATTAAAGCCTATGGCTGTCAACGACTTTAAAGATTATTACCAAGTACTAGGGATCGGCAAAAATGCTAGTTCTGATGAGATAAAGCAAGCCTATCGTAAATTAGCCCGCAAATATCACCCTGACCTCAATTCGGGAGACAAACAGGCGGAAGCTCGTTTCAAGGAAGTTAACGAAGCACAAGAGGTTTTGTCAGACCCTGATAAGCGTCGCAAGTACGATCAATACGGTCAATATTGGTCAAACATGGGTCAGCCAGGCACTTCAACAGGCAATTCAACAGGTACTTACGCAAGATCTGCCAATCCTGGAGTAAACGTAGATTTTGGCGATTTTGATTTTGGTCAATATGGCAGTTTTGAAGATTTTATCAACGAAATGTTAGGTCGCGGTGTAGGACGTGGCACTACAAGCTATCGAACTTCAACTGGTGCTAGTACTGGCTACAGTAATATGCCTCCTCCCGATAGTGAGGGTTCAGTTAAACTTTCTTTTTCAGAAGCTTTTAATGGTACAGAGAAACAGTTTGTCTTGGGTAATGAGACAGTTAAGGTGAGGATTCCCTCTGGTGCTAAGTCAGGAAGTCGTTTAAAGATTAAAGGGAAAGGCCCATCTAGCTCTGTTTCGGGACAACGAGGAGATCTATATCTCAATATTGAACTATTGCCTCATCCTTTGTTTAAGTTTCAAGGAGAAAATTTGGCTGCTGAAATACCCATAACTCCTGAAGAAGCAGTCTTAGGTGCAGAAATTACTGTACCAACTCCTGATGGTAAGGTAGCGATGAAAATTCCTGCTGGTGTAGACTCAGGGCAATCTTTAAGGCTTAAGGGTAAAGGCTGGTGGAAACCGAGTATGCAGCGTACCGATTTAATGGTGACGTTGAAGATAGTTACCCCTAAAGATTTAAGTGAAGTAGAACAAGAATATTATCAAAAACTTCAACAGGCTAGTAACTTTAACCCACGTCAGAAGCTCGAACATATTAGGCTCTAAAGGTAATAAGTAATGGGTAATGGGTAATGGGTAATGGGTAATAGGTAATAAGTAATAAGTAATAGGTAACTGAAATGCGCTGTAAAATTTATTTTTGCCTTGCTCAAAATCGCGGTTAAATTATTACGTCAGTCTTAAGGATGGTTTTCAAATAAAATGAGTATAAGCTATATAAAAAGAGCTTTACAAGCATTTTGCGCTTCGAGCAATATCTACCTTAAGATCGACGAAATAGTTAAGCAGAATAAGACATTATAGTGATTATTCCTAATCAAAAAAAAGGAGCATAGATTATTCGCACTACAGCAAATTTTACTAGCACCTAAATTAAGTTTTTAAACTTACTTTCTAGCGACAAAATCTATGAACTCGGTTGTTGAGCTTACTTGAGTAAATCTTTCATCTTTAAAGGTTTACTAGCTTAGATAAATGGATATTACAAATAAAAAGTAAGTCTAATTAATTCACAACCTAATAGGAATATAATTCACGAGCAAAATTAAGAGATATATCGTTATGGCTTATACAGAACCAGGAACAAATACTAATAGAGTAGTTGAAACATTTGCGATCGCTGAAGATCGAGACCGAATTAGATGGGGGCCAATTATCGGTGGTATATTTGTGGCGATCGCAACTCAGCTAATTTTAAGCGCCTTGGGTGCTGCGATTGGCTTGACCGTTGGTGAAACGGGTGGTGCCGTCGGTATCGGTATTTGGTCAATTGTTAGTCTGCTATTGGCATTGTTTATTGGTAGTTGGGTCGCTGCTGCTGGCTCTGCGCCGATGAACCGCAAAAGTGCTTTACTTCAGGGGTTAATCTTGTGGGCAACTACTTTGGCGATCAGCGCCTGGCTATTGGCAAGTGGAGTAACTGGAGCATTTGGTGTGGCAGCATCTAATGCAGGAGAGGTCTTAAATCAGGTGCAGCAGCCTGGAGGGCCAGCCGTGCCAAATCAAGTTCCCAATGTCTCAAACAGTCAATTAAGAGAGGTTGCTGATGTATCGACTAAAGCAGCTTGGTCTTTTATTGCTGGTTCACTCTTGGGGTTAGTTGCATCTTTGATTGGTGCCACCGCAGGGGCAAAAAAACCTAGACCAGTACGTGATACCAGAGCGTCAAATTCTCAAGTACCGCAAAACTACGTTTAACATTTGTTTAACCGTAAAAACAGTAATAAGTAATATTTGGAGGATCGAGATTGAGGTTAGCCTAATTCTTTGTCCTCCATTAATTTTTGCTGGCAAAGTAAATTACCAATATTGGCAATAAATATAAGATATAAATGAAGCGTAAATTAAGGACACGTTTCTTATGTCTGAGAATGGCGATTACCAGGATTCTAGCGCTGAATTTAAGCGCGATTACCCTTCGGGTACCCTAAAGGACTCGCTTCGCGATCGCTATATAGAAATATACGTCGATGCTAATCAGCCAGAATTACTTCAGGGTTTGGAGGAATGGTTACGCTTGGGTTTAATTAGCCCAGAACAGGTTAAAAAGATTGCCCGTAATCGTTTAAGTTGTGTTTTACCGATTCGCGAAGTTGTTGAATCTATTCCTGTTGCAGCAGAAATTAGCGATCTGGGTAATCAAAGGCAGGTTTTAGATCGAGCCACTGCGCCTCACGTCTTGCAAAGGGTTTTTCAGAGTTTTTTAGCTGAATTAAGTATTCGTTGGCTATTATTTCTGGGCATTTTCCTAGTGGTAGTTTCTTCGGGAGTATTGGCTGCTAATCAATGGCAGAGTTTCCCCAACCTAGGACAATATTTAGTGCTTTTGGTTTATACGCTGGGGTTTTGGGGCGTTGGGTTTTGGACGGGGAAAGATGTAAAATTGACATCTCAAACTTTAACGGCGATCGCGATTTTATTAATTCCGATTAACTTTTGGGCAATTAGTCATTTAGGGTTGGGGCGAAATTTCTTAGAATGGGCAACTATCGCCGTTGCTGTCATTAGCTTGACTGCTGCTAGCTATCTTTCTTTTAAACGCAGTCAAAGACTGGTGTGGCTAAGACTACTCTTTTGGCTGTTGAGCTATTTACAGTTTGGCTGGCGAATTCCTTATTTTCCTTTATTAGCTATTTATGGCGCAATCGGAATTATTTGCTGGATTCACGCTCAATTTTTATTGCCACGGCGTAAATATCCCGTCGTTGGGTTACTGTTTGTGTTGGCAGCATGGTCATTATTGCTAGCCAGAATTTTAATTAGCGCTACCGCTTCTCTACCTAATTACAGTTTGGCGATCGCCATTTTTGCTTGGTTAATTGCGGTAATCTATTTAAATCAAGCGAGAAAAACTAAAGCGATCGCCTTAAAACGTAAATCAGTAGCAATTACTAATGCTTTTTTGGGCAAAGTTGGCAAAATTCTCTGCATCATGCTTTTTGTCGCTAGCTGGTTGGTTTCAATTAATGCGGGGTTATTAAATTCATCCCTCTATTTCTGGCAAACCGTAGGCATTAGTGTTCTGGCGATTAATCTATTTAGCCAACGTTTAACTTTATATTGGCGCAAGTTAGATTTAACTGCACTTTTTCTGATTGGTTTACAAACTCTTTATGTCTGCAAAGAATTAATTCCCGACGGTTTACGCAACCAAGCTTTAGATCTGTCTGTGGCGGTGAGTAAGACTGATTATTTTCCTGAATCTGTCTTTGGTTTGACGCTATTTCCTTATGTAATCTTGTTCGTGCTGATTGCTGATTGGCTATATAAGCAGCAGAAAACTCAGTTAGCGCTATATAGCGAATATTTAACTCTAATTCTGGGTGTTGGTTTAACCTGTCTGAGTTTAGCTAATCCTACTTGGCGATCGCTAAATTTACTGTTATCAACTCTTACTTTGGGCTATGTTGCCCGAATTCGTCAGCCAATGAGAAGCAGTCTTGTTTATTGTACTCACCTGTTAGGATTGATTACCCTAGTTAATGCGATCGCCGTTGTGTTCCCTAACTTAGATCGAACTGACTGGAGCATTATTTTGCTTATTTTGACGCTGATTGAGTGGGGTTTTTATCTGACTCAGATCAGACAACAGCGTAGTCAAATTTTGACGCTAACTAAGCAAAGCTGCTGGTATTTTGGTTTGTTTTTAAGTGCTATTAGCTATACCTCTTTTCTATCGGCTAATTCCGCTGTTTGGGGGTTAATTTGGCTCGCTGTACCAGGAATGTTATCTTTAATCGCCAAATATACTCCCAATCTGAAGCAACGCCGTTTGGCTAGCACAATTAGCTGTATTGCCCTGATCCTGGTTCAAATATTGCTATTCGAGCATTTGGCAGCTAGATCGATCGGCTTATTCATCGCCACAGGATTGATGTTTGTCAATGCCTTTAACCTGCGTCGTCTGAGGGTAATGGTAATTCATTTAGGTTTGGCGATCGCTCTGGTTGCCAGTTTATTTGAGCTGGTTATTGGTAATAGTTTGAACGATTATCGACAATGGTTATCTGTTGAGAGCATAATTATTCTCTTGCTATATCAGCTCCGCTTATGGCTGTTAAAATCTAGTGATACACCTAAATTTGGCTATATTTCCCAGCGCACCGCCTTTGGTATTTTAGGAGTAGGTAGGGAAACTCAAAACTTTAAACTGGTTAGTAAATATCTTCAAGCAGCAGACTATTGGGCGATTGTTTTAATTGCGATCGAATTAATCATTATCAGCGCTTTATCTTTCCTGCTGCCTAGTCTAAAAATCGATCGCTATTTTGGACATTATCTTTTCAATACTGCTTTACTCACGGGTGCTATTTTATGGCGCTATCGTCAATCACCTAACAACCTAGTTTTATATACCATCACGTGGCTGTGGGCAATTGTCGCTGGGGGATTAGTTAGGCTGTTTGTCAGCAGTAGTTTAGTTTTGGCTACTAGCAATATTGTTCTCGGCTTAATCGCCTTGGTGATTGTCGTCTTATTAGATCGATCTAATACACCCTGGGCAAAGTTAAATTTATCCTATATCCCATTGGTATATGTAGCCTGGGGCATTTTCTGGCGACTATCATCCTTTAACGCCTATACGGGATTATTAACCCTGGGTGTTGCTTCGATCCTCATTAATACCCAACCAAGTAATGTTCAAATTAATCGGCTAGTTAAATATCTTGGCTTTGCAGGTATCTCTGGCGGTATTTATGAATTAGTTATTGCTCAAATCCAGTTTAGCTCGGCTGCGGATAGTTTAACGATTCTCAGCTTAGTGGCAGCAGCGATCGCTTTTAGCTACCGTTTGTTGGCTTGGTGGTATCGACAACGCGGGTTAACCACTCTATTTAATCTCAGCTTAGCTCAAGTAGTGGCGATCGCTCATCTCCATTGGGCAATGAGCAGTATTTTAAAAATTATCGCTGCGGGAATCGCAATTGAAACCAATGCTCCTCGTTTGATTGCTGTGAGTATCGCTACTGGTTTTTGTCTCGGTGCTTATGCTGTAATTCAGGGTAGAGATGCCGATCCTGCTGCACAACAAAATAGTGACCAACGGTCAGAGCAGGCTCCGTCGTTTTACGGCGGAGTAATCTCTGACTGGTGGGTATATGTCGGCTTAGTCGAAATTTGGGCCACCTTAGTTTATAGTCGCCTAATTATCAGCCAATTGAGTCTTTTTGATCCTTGGCGGCTTGTTTTTACCTGTGCTGTGGCATTATTAATCTATCAAATACCCTGGTCAAACTTTGGTTGGCGAGCGACTCCCTGGCAACGCACCGCCTTAATTATTCCTGCTTTGATGGCGCTAATTACAGCCGAAAATATTTCTAATCTTAGTTTAGTAATTACGGCTCTATTTTATCTGCGGATTGCTTACGCTCAAAAGAATATTCGCTGGAGTTATATCAGCCTGGGATTACTCAACTGGTTTGCCATTCGACTAATAGTCCAACATGACACCCAGTTAATTCTCGTGGCGGGAATGATTAGCTTTTCAATTTTATATCTGGCTCAATTCGATCGAGATCTACAACACCATCGCCAACTACGTCACTACTTGCGTCTCTTGGGAAGCAGTATCTTCTGCATCTCTGCCTTGTTTGAGCAACCAGGAATTATCACTGGAGCGATCGCCTTTGGCTTGATTTTAAGCGGTTTAGGTTTAAGAATTAGAGCCTTTTTGTTTACTGGCACAATTACTCTGGTTTTAACCGTCTTATATCAACTAATTATTTTAATCTTCACCTACTCTTTTCTCAAATGGGTAGTCGGCTTACTAACAGGAATTAGTTCAATTGCGATCGCTGCTGGATTTGAAACTAAGCGCGATCGTCTATCTCATCAACTTAGAAGTTATCGCGAGCAATTACAAAGTTGGCAATAAAAAATGCCTACAACTGGTCTTTAATTCTATTGTTTAAGAATAGCTGTCGACAATTATTATAATATTTTTGTAATTATTAGCTACCTGCTTGAAATCATTTCTTAACCATAAATGGACGCAATTTGATGAGCAAATCCTGAAATTGCTCCCTGTTCAGCATTAATTGAGGGGGTACTTGAAGATTCACTACCCAAATTCAAAAACAGATAAACACAAAAAGTAATTACAGCTGCTAACAGTATTCTTTCAAACATTTTAATTTCTCCCCTACACATCCCTAGATTTTAATTATGTCTTATTTACAATAAATAGACCATAATATAAAGCTAAATTTACAATTAAGTATCACATTAAAATTAAGGTTAAGGTGGATAACTGATTTAATCACCAAGCCAAATCTTAACTAGATATGTCAGTAAAACTACTGTGAACAAGGTAATATTGATTAACTAAATATTAAGTTCAAATTAATTAACCATCATCACAATTAACTCCAATTACACACTGATTTTCACAGCGATTATCTTACCTAGATTCAAATAGATTTTTCTTGCGAAGATAGCTTTCTTGTTCACGGTTCATCTGAAGCTTCTGGCGAAAAATTAGCACAAAGAAACCGAGATCGTCGATTAAATATCTCTTCCAAAGTCTACCAGGCTCGCACAGCAGACGATAAAGCCACTCTAATCCTGCCGAACTCATCCAAACAGGAGCGCGACGCAGATTACCCGCTTCAAAATCGATGGTCGCGCCAATCGCCAAAAAAGTTTTAATTTCAGTCAAACTTAAACGATATTGACCAATCCATTTTTCCTGTTTGGGTGCGCCAACTCCCACCGCTAAAACGTTGGCACCAGAACGATTAATAATTTCAATAATTTTCCCACACTCGACAGGATCGCTTTCAAAGCCCAAGGGAGGTGAATAGGTACCTACTACCATGTTGCGTCCTACTTTGGCATTAATCCGCTGACTAGCTTTGGCTGCAACTCCTGCCAAGCCACCTAGCAAGAAAATTTTGACGCTTTCGTCTTGGCTATAGCGGTGATAAAAAGCGGGAAATAGATCCGAACCTGAAACTTTTTGTTGAATTGGCTGACCTAAAAAACGAGCAGCATACATGATCAGCTGACTGTCACATACTCGGTAATCGGCATCCTGATAGACTTGATAAAATTCAAGGTCTTTTTGCAGCTTCATTAGATGGTCTACATTCGGAGTAAAGACTACTCCGCCATGCTTTAATTCATCGAGCAGCTCACACATACCTATACTGTCGATGGGAATATTTAGTATATTGACTTGCGAATGATCCATTGCTGTTTCTGCTAGATCTTTTTTGGGGGAAGGGTATTTACTCAACTGCAATACTTTAAACTTTATTTACGATTAATATTTATATTTGATGCAAATAAGCAAAAATACCAAGAAACTAAAATGTAGTATTAATTTTTTATCCTGGGGATGAAAGTATGAATTAGCAATAATCAGCTAAATGGAAGTATATCAATTGAGACAATTTGATTAGGCTCTAAACTTTGATGAATGAGCCATTAAACCTCTAAATATGCAGATATGACGTAAATTGCTGAAAAACATAGTTTTTACTCCTGGTTACTTTCACATAAGTACATATTACAGTATGTTTTCTTAATTTAGCTTCACCACTATGTAATTCTTCAGTAAAGATTCTTGTGTCAACAAGTCTTCAATGGTAATACATAAATATCTCTGAGTATTAATACTGAATAATAGTTTTAGGCGATCGCTACCAGGATTTCCTGGAGGATCGAGCTGAGCAATAGACCTTGCTCCCTCACTATCGTTTAAGGGTTGTACGATCTGCTCTTGATTGGTCACCGTGCGCGTAACTAGGCGATCGCCATCAAAAAAGACTTCGGTACTAGTGTCGCTACTAAGTTCGCCAATAATCACTTCAATACTGCTTTGATTGGGAGTAGAAGCACCCAGAACTAACTCTGTTACTTGAGCCATAGGATAAGGCTGTCCCTTCTCGACGATCGGATGCCAGTCGTGACGATTAGTTTTACGATTCCAATAACGAATACCATAGCTATGATAAAGAAAGTCCTGCACCTCAGTACTTTGAGATACTTGCAAAGCACCGATGGCGATCGCTTCAAACTGAAGTTGATGCTTTATCTGAACTTCATCAAAATATTTTCTAATCCAATCCTGTACTATAGGTATTTGTACTGATCCCCCTACCAGCAATACAGCGTCAATGTCTGTGGCGGTGATTCCCTGGCGTTTAGCCTGTTGTAATAACTGCTCCATCAGATTATCAAGCCGATTAAGCAAACCTTGTTGAGTCAAAATCTGCTCAAAGCGATCGCGATCTAAACTCAGTTCGTAAGTTTCCAAGGTTTCATCATCAAAATAAACCTCTTTGGCTTCAGTCACCGTAGAAAGCCGAATTTTAAGTCTTTCTGCTAAACGAGTAGTTAAACTAGATTTCTCTAAAGATTGAGTGGCGACAAAATAATCCACCAGCCAATTATCCAGATCTGCACCACCCAAATTATCTCCCGCCTTAGCAATTACCTTGGCCGTATTTTTTGGTTGAGCAGCATTTTGCCCCAACATTCTTTGACCCCATTTGAGCAAATAACCGCGAGTAGCAACCCCAGCAGACAACTGTACCAAAGATAAATCCAGCGTTCCCCCACCAAAATCAATCACGAGTAAAGACTGACGATCGGCAGCTGTATAACCCAAAGCAGCAGCCGTTGGCTCATCCAAAATACTAATCTGCTCCACCTCTAAAGACTGACACACCTCCATCAACCAAAGACGATAGGATTCAAAACTATCTACAGGAACAGTCAAGACTAAAGATTTAACCTCCCCTGCTGTTTGCTGAAGACTGGTAAGCAATTCCCCTAAAAACCATGCTCCCACCTGCTCAAAAGAAACCTTAACTCCGTCCAGTTCAGGTAAAAAACCTTGAATTTCCGTGCCAATACCCCGTTTAAAATTAGCAAAAAAACGTGTATCACTAGCCAAATCCAAACCGCGATCGCGCACAGCCTGTCCGACGATCACTTTTCCTGCTGCTGCATCTTCTACATAAAGCAAACTAGGAATCAAAGGGGGTTGAGAACCAAGCTGCTGAGACAAGTTAGGGAGCTTAACCAGTTCAGCTTTACCAGTAGCTAAATTCCAACGGGCGATCGCTGTATTGCTCGTACCAAAATCAATTGCGTAAGCGTTGGGGGATAGAGAATTATTTATCATCAACAAGATCGACCATCTAGGCTTATTGCAAATCAGTTTATCGCTTTTATTAGCTGATAACTGACGTTACGCAGAGAAAAGTTAGTAATTACAATATGTAGGGAGACTGGGAGATAGGGAGATAGGGAGATAGGGAGATAGGGAGATAATTATTGCCCCAAGTCCCCGACGCGAAGGACGCGAGCTTGCGAGCTAATCCTTTAGGGCTAGTGCTAAAGCACTTGTCTACCGAACTAAGCGGCATATGCGGAGCAGTATCCTTTAGGACAAGTCGCATAGTTGGAGATACCGCTACGCGACGCGAAGCTAGTCCTTTAGGGCATATCCTTTAGGGCAAGTCCCCAAGTCCCCAAGTCCCCAAGTCCCCAAGTCAAAACTATAGAGTAAATTAGCCGATGCGTAATATCAGCTGATAAGTAGAAGTAGCGCCAAGCAAACTACAGTCTAATGATGACTAGAGGAACTCAGATGTCCAATCTATAGTCGAGCTATGATAAGAAAGCATCAATAATTAAATTAATAGAAGTTAATCAATAATGAAAAACAAGAGATTTCTAGCTAAAGTGGCTAGCCACGCTACAGCGCTTTTTTTAGGAGTTATTTTGACTTTTAGTACTGTTAGAGTGATGTCTTCTAAAGCTTATACCTTAGCCCTAGACAGCACTTCCAATAATCAACCAATTGCCCCTCAAGTCGAATCAGTTCAGGCACAAGCACCCACAGCTATTAGTTCCAGTAGCTTTGTCGCAGCAGCAGTAGCCAATACAGGGCCTGCGGTAGTGCGCATTGATACCGAAAGAACGATCGCCAGTCAAGCTGAGCCTTTATTTGAAGACCCTTTTTTCCGTGAATTTTTTGGCGATCGCTTTGGCGCACAACTACCAAGAGAAAGACAGGTTCGAGGACAGGGTTCAGGTTTTATCACCCAAAAAGACGGCATCATTTTAACTAATGCTCATGTCGTTAGTGGGGCAGATCGAGTGACGGTTACCCTTAAAGACGGGCGAGAATTTGTCGCAGTAGTTAAAGGTACTGATGAAGTTACCGATTTAGCCGTAGTTAAGATTGAAAATCCTGCGGGAGATTTACCCATTGCCCCTTTAGGCAATTCCGCTCAGGTTCAAGTTGGAGATTGGGCGATCGCTGTAGGCAATCCCGTCGGTTTAAATAACACCGTAACTTTAGGAATTATTAGTACTTTAGCTCGTTCTTCAGCCCAAGTAGGTATCCCCGATAAACGAATTGACTTCCTCCAAACTGATGCCGCCATCAATCCAGGAAACTCTGGCGGCCCATTATTAAATGGACGAGGGGAAGTAATCGGCATCAATACCGCAATCCGCCCCGATGCCAACGGCATTGGTTTTGCAATTCCCATCGATCAAGCAAAAACCATTGCTGCTACCCTGGCTGCGGGCAGACAAGTTCCTCATCCTTATGTGGGGGTGCAGATGCGCACTCTTACTCCAGAATTAGCCCGACAAAATAATAGTAACCCCAACTCTCCCTTTGCTCTGCCTGAAGTCGAAGGTGTTTTAATCTTGCGGGTTTTACCCAATACTCCTGCCGAAGCAGCGGGCTTGCGCTTGGGAGATGTAATTACCGCTATTGATGGACAGGTAATTAATGATGCAGAACAGCTACAGTCAATAGTTGACGAAAGCGGCTTAAATAAAAGTCTTCAGTTTAATGTTATGCGAGGCGATCGCCCTTTAAAACTGAAGGTAGTAACCAGTCAGCTTAAGAGTATATCTTAGCTGCATTGTGGCCATTATTTTCCTAGAGTATTTGTTTTATTTGTTCTTGGAGCCATTGGTTAAACAAATCAGTAATAATTAGATAACGCATTTCGCTATCTAGTTTTGGTTGAATAATTTCCGAAACAAAAATTAGATATGTTTGCTTATCAATGACAATTGGCTTAAGAACTTGTGGGGGATGAGCAGCGAATACTGCCATAGAAACTGCTGGCTTGAATTCATTTCTTTTTAAACAGCCTCGATAGCCCCCACGATAACGTAATTCTGGTTCTTGAATATATTGATGGGCGACATCCCAGAAACTAAATTCTTGTTCTTGAATTCCATAGAAAAGTTCCATTCCCAAGTCGAAGTTGGGGAGAATTACTTCATGAATTGTCGCTTTGGTATAATCTAGCTGATGTTCATAAAAATATGATTCAACGCGATCGCTATATAAATGTTGAGCTAATTTTAACGAGAGGGAATTGTCATAGATAAGTTGTTCAAATTCCTCAATCGATAAACCATATTTTTCTAGCCAATCTAAAGTCGCCTGAGAACTAGAAAGGTTATTTTTCAGGCGAAAACTGTCTGCTGCTTGCTGTATTTCTAATTCACTGAGGATAATATTTTGGGCTTTAGCAGTTTCGCTAATAATTTTCCGCCTCGCAATTTCTTGGGAAATTTTAGGCATTAGACGAGAAAACTTTATTTGTTGAATAATTTCCTCTGGGCTAATCGGGATCTGTTCTGGCATTCTCAGTTCAATTTAAAGACTCTTGGTCTATTAAAGCTGAATACCACCCTTTTTTAAACTTTTAAATGGAGCGAGAAAAATATCCGCTAAACGACGTTGACGAATGACAATTTCAGCAGCAGCAGTCTGTCCTGGAGTCAACAGAACTCGGCGATCGCCATGCTGAATATAATTTTGGGTTAATTCAATCTCTAGTTCGTAAAATTCTCCAGGCTGATTAGATTCAGACGTATTATCTGTCGATGAAGATGAACTAGAACTCGGCTTAACTCTCGAATCAGGAGAAATCCAAGTTAAACGACCAGGCACAATACCATAGTCTTGAAATGGATAGGCATCAAACTTAAGTTTTACAGGTAAGCCCACTTTGAGAAACCCGCTCTCGTTACTACTCATTCTGGCACGTAAAACTAATGGCACATTTTTAGGAGCAATTTGGGCGATTGTTTGTCCTGGCTGCACCACCGCACCTGGTTTAGCGATCGGTAATTCAAAAACTGTACCTTCGACAGGAGCATAAATCGTCCGTTGCTGCAATTGATAATTTAAACCTTTAATCAAACTTTCGGTTTGAGCAATTTCTCCTTTGAGGGTAATAACTTGAGATTCAGTATTTTTTAATTCTTCGATAATTTTTAATCCCGCTAGATTATTAGCCTCGACCAAAGATTGCAAACCTCGTTGCTGTTCTTGATAACGTAAAGCAGCTTGGTCAATTTCTCCTGCTGTTTGCTGACGTAATTTGCTATAACCCTGATTCTGCTCTTGATAGCGCGATTGAGCCTGAGCAATTTCAGCTTGAGTTTGATTGAGATTTTCACTACTTTCTTGGGCGGTTTGTTCTGCTTCTGCTAATAAATCTTGAGATAACGCTCCCTGCTCAAAAGCATCTCGATAACGGGGTACTTTTTCGATCGCTTTGCGCCATTTAATTTTTGCCACTTTATGAGCAGACTGGCTAGCTTTAATTGCACCTTGAGCTTGTTCTATCTGGGCTTGTTTTTCCGCTAGTTGATTGCCATAGTTGGCTTTGAGAGAAGACAGATTTTCTCTGGCTTGAGCGATTAAAGCTTCTTTTTCAAACTGCTGTGCCTGATTTTGCTGTTTTTGGGTTTGCAGCGAGATTGACTGTTGATTTTTGAGTAATTGTAATTGATTTAGTTGATTTTGTTGTCCCTGTAATTTTTGTAGTTGCTGACTTAGTTCAGCGTTAACCAGTTCCGACTCTAATTTAACGAGCTGTTGTCCTGGGGTAACTTTGTCTCCTTCTCGAACTGCAATGGACATCACCGCACCACTCACGGGAGCATCTAGCCTCACAATTTTTCCTTGAGGCTCTAATTTGCCCTTGGCCGCACCAATTTCATCCACTTTGGCAAAAGTTATCCAGGGTATCATCACAACTGTTAAGCCAATCAACAAATAAAGCAAAGCTCGCAAAGAAACTCGCGGTAGGGTTTCGACTCCTTCGCGAGTAGATTCTGCCCAGTTACTCTCGCTGGTTACTGCTGGTGGCAATTGCTCTTGATCGACAACTATCTCAACTTTGGGAGTAAGAACTTTTGCCAATAAACCTGGACTCAATTGCGTATAACCTTGGCGAACGGAGGTAATAGCGTTAGTTAACTCCTGTGCCGAACTGCCCTTGAGTAAGTAGCCTGTTGCCCCAGCACACAGGGCATTTTGGAGATATTCTCCATCTTCGTGGGAACTCAGCACCAAAACTTTACAGCCAGGAAAACGCTTAACAATAATTTCGGTGGCGGTAACTCCATCCATTTCGGGCATTTCTAAATCGATTAGAACCACATCTGGCTGTAGTGATTCGACTAAAGCGATCGCCTCTTGACCATTATCTGCCGTGCCGATAATTTTCAGATGATTGGCAGTTTCAATTAATTTACTCACGAAACGCCGTGCAAAACTCTGATCGTCTACCAGCAAAATTTTAATTTCTTTAGGCTGATTAGACTCAACAATTGCAGTGTAGTTTTCAATTTGTTTCATGGCGAATTTAACAATTTATTCAAATAATTATGGGAATTTTAATTAGCGATCGCTAACTGTTGTTGATTAAGATGGAAATACTGACCCCGTTGAGCCATTAATTCATCATGAGTCCCGCTTTCGACCAATACTCCGCGATCCATGACTAAAATTAAATCTGCCTTGCGTACGGTAGAAAGACGATGAGCAATCACTAAAGTAGTTTGATTTTTTAAAATAGTATTTAAGTTATTTTGAATAATTCGTTCTGATTCTGCATCCAAATTGCTAGTAGCTTCATCGAGAACTAGTAAACGAGGCTTGCCTAATAAAGCGCGGGCGATCGCCAAACGTTGCCGTTGTCCCCCAGAAAGTAATCCGCCACCTTCTCCCACTTGCGAACCATATTTGAGGGGTAGCTCGTCAATAAAGTCCGCAGCTCCAGCCAGACGAGCAGCTTCTTCGATCGCCCCTTGGCTAGCATTAGGATGACCAATGGTGAGATTTTCTAAAATCGTTCCCCCGAACAAGAATGTATCTTGATTCACCACTCCTGTTTGCTGTCTGAGGGATTTGAGCGAGATTTTATTAATGTCATAGCCGTCAATGGTAATTTTTCCCTGAACAGGAGCATAAAGTCCCAGTAACAGTTTAGAAATAGTGGTTTTGCCCGAACCACTGCGTCCTACCAGGGCAATGGTTTGTCCTGACTGAATCTCAAAACTGAGGTTTTCAATCGTATTGGTCTGGCTTTCTAAGTCGTAGCGAAAAGTGACATTTTCAAACCGAATTTCCCCCTTGATTGGTGGCAGAGGAACTAAATTTTCTCCTGATAATCCTGTCTCAGCTGCGGTGTTAATGACATCATCAGTACGTTCAATCGCAATTCTAATTTCTTGAAAATTATTCCACAGGGTAATCATCCTTTTGAGCGGGCTAATTACATTCGCCACCAGCATGTTAAAAGCAATTAATTGCCCAATAGTCAGTTGATTTTGAATTACTTGCCAAACTCCAAAAATTAATAACACGCTAGAAATAGTGGTTTCAATTAAAGAAGTACATAATTCCACCCGTTCTTGAATCATCTGTCCCGAAAAAGTAATCCGAATTGACTCATTGATCAAATCTTCCCAACGCCACCTAACTGTCTGTTCTACTCCCATAGACTTGATCGTACTAATCCCCGTCAAACCTTCAATGAGGTAGCTTTTTTCTTTAGTACTGGCATTAAAACTTTCACGAGATACTCTAACCAGAAACGGCGTGGCAAAAACCGTTACCACGGCAAATATAGGTACGATAACTAAAGTCAATAGAGATAATTTCCAGCTATACCAAAACATTAAAGCAAGATAGACAAACAGGCTTAAAACATCCAAGACTGTAGTGATGGCATCTCCCGTTAGAAAACTGCGAATTTTACGATTTTCGTTGATTCTGGAAGTAATATCGCCGACATAACGAGTTTCAAAGTAGTTTAAGGGCAGATTAAAGGTATGGCTGATAAATCCGACAATCAGCGATAAATCTAACCTATTAGCAGTGTGATAGAGCAAATAACGTCGTAGGGTCGAAATTACTACCTGAAAAATTCTAAAAATGAGCAAACCCGTTCCTACCGCAATCAAGGTGGGGACACTACGTTGTACCACTACCCGATCTAACAAAATTTGGGTGAATATAGGCGAAAATAATCCAACAATTTGAATGATGAAGGAGGCAGCAAAAATTTCGAGTATAACTAGTTGATAGGGCTGGAGTATTTTGCCATATTTCCAGAGACTTGCCTTTGTTTCTGGTGCTTGTTCAAACTTGGCTGTTGGTGTCAGTAGCAAAGTATAACCAGTCCAACCAGCGACAAACTCTTGGCGACTGAGAATACGTCTACCGATCGCGGGATCAGAAATAATTACTTGCCGTTTAGTAACTTGATAAACCACCACATAGTGATTTCCTGCCCAATGGGCGATCGCTGGCAATTCTTGACTTTGGAGCGCTAATAAATCTGCTTTACGCGGTCTAACCATAAAGCCGACAGATTCGGCGGCAGTAATTAAACCTTTAATGGAAGCTCCTGAACGATCTACATTAGCCACTCCCCTTAATTGGTTAATACTGAAGTTTTTACCCCAATATTTGCTAATCATGACCAAACAAGTCACTCCACAATCGGAATTACTGTGTTGTTTAAGAAAAGGATAACGTCTTGAGGATTGTTGCCACCAATGAGCAATTTTTACTGTGGGACTAGGGAAATAGGGCAGCGATTGAGTCTCTGGAGCAGCTTGTGCTTCAGGAATTACTGTCTGAAGAGGGGCAATTTTAAGTGCCGAACCAGTGTTTTGCGTTTTGATTGAGGATTTGGCTTTGATTGTTTCGGGAAGATTATCTTCCAGAAGATATAGCTGAGTGGGTTTGGTAATTAGCCATTCTCCCTCGGTTGGTAAGAATTCTCTATCGTAAAGTTGACCTGGGGCTAACTTTAGACCCGAACCGTGAACCATTTCCCCCTGACGCAGGAGCCACAAGTGCTTCTTTTCAGCCAAGTGAGGTGATAAAATGCCTGGCTCTAGTTGCTCTGTTGCTAATAACGGCAAGATTGGCAAGAGATCTTCAACGGACTTTGAGCCACTGACTTGATGACACAACATCAGTAAGTCCCATTTTTCTCCCTGGCGATAAATATGTTCCTGTAGCTGGGGATGAGTCTCTAGCCAAAATTTTGCTGATTTAGTATCTAAATAAGCTAGCGTTAAGCCTAAAGAAGCTCTGAGACTGTACGGTTGCCAACCAGATTCAACAAACAAGTCGATTTGTCCTAGCCAACCTTGGGATATCGAAGCAATCAAATTATCTTCATGATCGATTAATCTGGCTTTACCCGTCAAAATTAGGTAAATTCCGGCTTCTATGCGGTCAAAATGCCAAAACAGTTCTCCTGGATTTGGCTCAATGATTTCTAATTGTGATAAAAATTGCTGAAGTTGAGATTCTGATAAAAGATGATTTAAAGACTGCTGAATAAATTTTGGGTCTAAATCTGGTTTTGAAACCACCATAGTGAATCATTTAATTGAGAATAGGCAGCTGGATTGAGGTCTTGGATCGTAATTCGTCCTGGTTTTGAGTTGCTAGAGGAAGATTCATCGGAACTTGCAGGGTGCTGAGAATTTTTGGTCGATAGACCCATTTGCTTGAGTAACCGATTAACATGGCGATCGCTAATTTCAATACCTAATTCTGTGCTTAAGTGCTGACTCAAACATTTGGCTGTCCAACGTTTGAAAGCGTAACCGTGATCTTTTGGACTACTGGTTACTAACTCCTGAAGACGCTGGAGATATTCATCGTTAACCCTTTTGGGTCTACCAACACAGGTATCTTGCCAAGAATCGCTTTGCGGTTTTTTGGCGATCGCCATCCAATAGCGAGCCATATCTTTGGAACAACCTAAAGCCGAACAAATCTCTACTTGGGATTGACCTAAATGACTCCGCAGAATTATTTCTAAGCGACGACGATGTCTGTGGTCTAAGTTTTTAGTCGACTTTTCGGCAAGTATCTCAGTTAAGATACTGGTTAAGTCTTGAGCTTGATCGTTTACAGTCATTACCCTCCATAAAAAATGATTTAGGTTCTTGGTTTTACTTATAACATTCGATCTAGGCTATTACTAAGTTCTATTAACTAGTAAACAGACAAAAAGAAGACAATTAAGTCGCCGAAAAGACAACTTTAATATTAATTTAAATAGTTTATTTGATTTGATTTTCGCCATCGGTTTTGAAGAGCAAATAATTTATGTAGGTATTTTTACTTTAATGAATCATACCCAAATTTTTTACAATGTTGTTATTAAAGAATCATGAAGCTGTGGTTAAACTTAATGCGCTGCAATTAAATAGTTAAGTTAAATGCTTGAGTATAGATAGGACATAATTTTGTGTTTGCTGTAGTTTATGTCTTTTTATTTACTGTTTACCTGAATTTCGACTAAAATTTTGCGATACAAAGATAGGTGAGAATTTATTCTTCCTCAATTTAATATCTCAAGAGTTATGTACAGCATCTACTTCTTGGGAATTAACTCACAGCAAAATTATCAAATTAATAAAGGTAAAAAAAATGGGAATCAATATTAACGATCTACAACCTCTAGGCGCTGATTTATTATCTGGTTCTGAGAGCGTTATGGGTAACCTTCGAGTTCTTTCTGAAGAAGAATTAAGCCTTTCTGGTGGCGGTGGTTACGGCGGAAAAGGAAAAGGAAAAGGCAAAGGCAAAGGCAAAGGCAAAGGCAAAGGTGGATATGGATGTGGATGTGGAAGCAGATACCACTGTTAATCTAGAACGAGTTATCGATAAAATCGTAACTCTAACGTTGGGATATATCTAACGACTTTGCGAAACTATCGCTTAAATTTTTGTCTTCTTGCAAAAAATCAAGCACAGTTTAAATTGGGTAGCTTAAAAGATACCTCGTCAACTGACTTAACCTTAGAGTTATTGACGGCGTGTCAGAGCTACCTTACTTATTAAAAAAAATTTATTATGGGATTTATTTTAAGTGCGAACAATGTGGTAGATTTCCTGAAGCAGAAAAATGTTTGTCCTCCAGACTTTCAGCCTACTGTTCCCATAATTTGTAAAGAAAGCAAAAACTTCAATTTAGTTGTCAGAACTGCACAGGATGATTCTCCTGACTCCTCGGATTGCACTAATTGCGATCGCGCCAGCTTTTTAGTTAAACAAAATCGCGTCGATCGCGAAGGGAAAACATCTGGACACTTGATTACCGAATGGTTAGTTCAAGAACTAATCAATAAATTTAGTAATTTAGCGACCATTCAACCACTAATTTCTGAGGTAGTCTTGTTTGACCGAGATAACTCGATTCTGGTGTCAGTTTTTTACGATGACTATATTGCCCTTGATAGTTATTATCGAACTTGTCAGAGCTATCATCCCCAAATCGCCCAAACTATAGGTATTAATCTAGCTCAAGTTCATCGCGCTACCTATCAACAGCCGCAGATCCGAAAATTCTTAAGCCAATACTTCAAATTAGATCGACCAATTAGACCCCCTGGCTTTATTCGTGAATTAAATACTGTCACTCCTGATCTTTTTAGCAAAGTTTGTCCTGACGGACTTGAGTTTTATAAGTTATATCAAAAGTTTCCCAGTCTTCAGCAAGCGATCGTCGAACTATATGACAATATACAATCAGCTTGTGTAACTCATAATGACCTTACTTTAGATAACTTTATTATTAAGGCCAATCTCAATCTCGATCGAGAATTAGTTCAAATCAAACCAGAACAGGTAAAAATAATCGATTGGGAACTTATCTACTGGGCAGATCCCGCTGTGGATTTAGGAATGCTGGTATCCCAATATTTAGGAGAATGGCTCAATACTTTAGTTGCCGATTCTAACCTCGATCTTCATACTACTCTTAGTCTAGCTACCTGTCCCTTAGAAAAGATCATCCCGAGTCTGAGAGCATTACTGCAAGGATACCTGGCTACTTTTCCTAAAATTATCGAGTATCGCCCCGATTACATTAGAAGAATAGTTCAATTTGCGGGCATTGGTCTGATTAATCGCTTGAGCTACTACGTTGAGTATCATCATCCTTTCGATAACGAAGCACTTTGTAAACTACAAGTAGCTAAGAATTTGCTTTGTTCCCCAAAAGAAGCGATTAACACTATTTTTGGCGCTACTGAGGCGGAGTTGATTGATAGCAGCACTGCCAAAGCTTCCAGGAATTTGCAGGCAATGGTTTAGATGCTACATAAATAAAGCTCATAGCTTATAGCTAAAAATGAATCACTATGATTTGTAATTCACATTAGGCATATAAAACAGTGTTAGTTTTAAAATGACAATTTCAATGAGCAAACCTACCAAACCAGACGATTTGGTAATTTATCAGGAAAATTTTACGCAAAAGTTTGAAGATATCGTCGAAAATCTGCAAATTACAGCAGATTTAACGATCACTTATCGCGATCGCGAACCTGTAACCATTGCGTCTCATCTTCAAGAATATTTAAAACAAATCTCTCCTGTAAAGCGCAATCAATACCTGGCAGCCAAATTACAAAATTATCTTTACAGTATTTTCAGTTTTGACCTTCAGCCAGAAGAAAATTCTAGTTTAGAAATTAGCAATAATACCGCAACCAAAGAGGTTAGCGATCGCCAAGAGGTGGCAAATTATGTCAATAAATGGTCGAGAACAAAATTCTATCAACAGCTCGTGCAAAATAATCACGGGGAAGGTTATAGCGACCCTAACTGGCTAGTAGTTAAACAAGAAGCTGACTATTGGCACGTAACCAAAAACGATTTAACTTTACACATAAAACCAGAAAAGCATCTGGCAGAGCAGATACAGTTGCAGCCAGGACAATTAGTAGCGATTAAAATGCCATCCAATTTAGTAGAGCGCGGATTTTATATTGCGATCGCCAACTCTGGCCCGATTAAGGCTGCGGACTCCTCAGACGATCTTATTATTCAAATGTATTTTAATGTAAGTTCTCAAGGAGCATTGCTGCTGCTGGATCACCTAAGTCGGGAACTCAATACTCTCAAAATTCCTTTTAATTTTAAAATTGCCTATGATGAGACAAATTTCGCTGAACTCGATGCCGTCGTTTTAGATATCAAGAGTAGTGATTTTGAGCTAGTATATCCAATTGTCGAAACTATTGAGCAAAAAAATCAGCCTTATTTTCGCCCAAAGATACCTTTCTTCTGTCTACCTTTGTCTCCAGGTTGGGGGTTAGCTGAAAAACCGCGATCGCCAAAATTTGAACAAGAAAATATCGGTCAACATTATTGTGGCATTATTGCCACAGCGCTAGTCGAAAAATGGCAAGAAGACGGTCTGACGGAAAACAAATTAACTGATGTTTGGAATTATTTATCTCTAGCGGGGGTAGATATCGAACATCTCTATCTTAATCCTGATTCTACCAAGAGCTATCAAGCTCAAATTGACTAGATTTGGGTTGAAGTTTACATTCTCTAAAAAATTATTAAATTATTATTTCATTTGACATATGCCTATTGAACCTTGGTTTCCCCTTGCGATCTATTATGCAGATCTAGAAAATGCAGCAGAGCAAAAAGATTCTTTAGTATCTAACGTTCTTAAGCTAGAAAAAGAAAGTTACAAAAAACGGATCGATCCAGAGATTGCCTGGACTGGCGATTTTCATGGAGCGGGACACATTCATCGAGACCCTAACTTTGCTTGGATTGTTAAACAACTAGAAACTCATACTCTTCGTTTTTTAGAAGAATTGGGAATAGATATTAGCAAAATAGATTTATATATTCAAAGAGCTTGGCCAGTCGTTTCCCGCGCAGATCAAGCAATTCCTCCTCACAGCCACCATACTGCTCATGTTAGCGCTGTTTACTATATATCTGTGCCAGAGAGTGGCACGCTTAAATCTGGTGCTTTTACAATTTACAACGATGCGGGTATGAATGAAATTATCGCAGGTATTGGCGATGAGCATACTAATGCCATCAAAAAGAAAAATCCTTTTAACTATGAAGAAGGATACTATGCTCCTACAGAGGGAAGATTGTTGATTTTCCCTTCAAAACAACGTCATGGTGTAGAAGCTAACCAAACTGGAGAAACGAGAATTTCTTTGTCTTTTGATATCGTGATTACTTCGGCTGAGAATGGAGATCCTGGGTTGTATGAATTCCTCTCTCCCCCTCCAAGTATGTGGAAAAAATTTGAGCATAACTAAAGCTCAATCCTATTTTCAATCAGTAACTTTTTTATCTACCAGACATCTTGCCGATAAAGTGAGTTTAGCAGAAAGACTATTTTCTGCTAATTCTGCTGGTGAAAATAGAGAAACTTCAACAGCTCGGAGATCGCTTTACATCTTTACATACTGAAGTGTAGCCCTGATGCACGGAACAGCATAAACCACAATGCAAGTGTAGCAATTAGGTACAAATAGAAGCGCAACATAATCAGATTAAATGTGCAATGAACAGCACTATGTAATGCGCGAAACGCCACAAAGATCCACGCTGCGTTCACATACACGTTATCCACCTGTTGCGTAATGAAAAGGTACAGCACTAGCACATAGAAAAGTACTGGAATCTCAAACAGATTTTTGAAGTTATCTGATGGATTGGATACACTTGGTGGCGAGATTTGCGCCAATGTACCTGGCACTGAAAGATCTTGTGAGCTGATTTTTTTACTGGTGATGAAGCTAATACGACGGATGTACAGATACACCCAAACTAAGAATGTTAAAAACATCATCGCCAAAAAGGGACTAAAGATTGCATTTTGCATCATTATTTCTAACTCTCAAACTTACTTATTCTGATGGTTGGTAGGTGATAAAATGTGCGATGCATTGTGTACAAGGCTTGAAGAAATATAGAAGAGGGAAAATCCAATTAAAGGATGGAATATCTCTAGATGAAGACAAGTTTTGAGATGAATACTGGCAAACTGTAACCCCAGCAGAATAGTTAGGCTGACGGCGAGATTTCTAATTTGACGTGAGAATGGGACTATGAACGACCATCCCAGTAGTACTAATGATAATCCGCTATAATCTCGCACTAGCCAGACATGAATATTCCACCAAGCAGGATCATTGAAGTAAGCAACTCCAACCGTTAATAACTGAGCAATCAAGCAGAGATTAAAGACGATTGCAGTTACATAAAAACAGATCTGCATCCAACGTGAAGGAATGCGATCGCGCAGCGGAGGCGGAGCCTGATCGCGAATAATTTCTGAATTTGTGGTCATGACAGTTTACCTATTTTGCTACTTCTAAACTCGATATTCCCTGCATAAATAGCATTGCCTTCTCGACCAACTCACTCCCCGCTTTTTCGGGCGAACCAACATCAAAGGGTGGGGCAGGATTGTACTCTAGTAAGAGTTGAATGATCTTGGCGGTTTCCTCTCCACAGAGGATGCTGGCAATTGTCAGACCAAAATCGATACCTGCTGTCACTCCGCCACCTGTAATCCGATTGCGATCGATTACTACCCGCTCAGTGCCAACCTCAACGCCCAACTGAGCAAGTTGTTCGCGCATCGCCCAGTGGGTAGCTGCTCGATAGCCTTGAAGCAGTCCTGCCTTTGCCAGAAACTCCGAGCCACCACAAACAGAAGTGATGAACTTGGCGGTGCTGCCTTGTTTGCGGAGAAATTCTAGTGTCTCAGGATCGTCGACTACTGTCATCTGCCCTAAGCCGCCACCGATGCAGATAAGATCTAAGCGCGGGCAGTTTTCAAAGGTGGTATCGGGCAAAAGCATCATGCCATCATCGGTTTTAATGGGATATAGCGTTTTCCAGAGCCGATGAATCTGAACACCAGGCAACGCACTGAAAACTTGCTGTGGCCCCACTATGTCCAGCGATGTCATGCCAGGATAAAATATTAAACCAATGATGTGTTTTTGTGAGTCAGTCATGAATTTATCTCCTTAAGGCGATCGCGATTTAATCTATCTTTATAATAAAAGTGGCAACTGACTTCACCTAGTCCTCGATCGGGTACTCTTTTTAACTTTATGATGATCTCTTTGCAGCTTTTATTTGCAGAAATCAACCAGATCAAAAGTGAATCAGATTGGCAAGCACGTCTCGCACCCAAGATTGGTGAGTATTTTGTAGCCAAGCGCTCGGGAATCTTCTTTTTTGACCAACTAAAAGCCAGTCCGAAGTTACCCAAAGTCTTGAAAGTCGCCTTATCTGTTGAACATAATCCTCTTGCACGCTACTTAGCAGAGCGTCATACGCCTGTCCATGAAGGCTTAGTAACCTCCCCCAAGACATGGGCAATCATCTGTCCCCGTCCCGATCATTGGCATGTGATGGCGGGGCCTATCGTCAGCCAGGGTCAATTAGTTGGTGTAATCGGCTGCACACGTGAAAAGTCAATGCCTGCATTTGATACCCAAAATCTAGCTGATTTGAGCGCAATCTGTTTACATTTGTCTGTTTGGACGGCAACAGGGCGATCGCAAAATGTTTTCGACGAAAACCCACCACATCAGCCTTTAAAGCCTTGTCCGTTAACGTCTCGCGAACTGCAAATTGCCGAATTGGTTGCCTTGGGACGAACAAACGCAGAGATCGGCAAAGAAATTTGGATTACAGAAAATTCTGTCAAACAGGCTTTGAAGCGAATGTTCCGCAAGCTTGAGGTTTCGTCTCGTGCAGAAATGGTGGCACAGCTTTACGCGACCAGACACCATTTATAGCAATACTAGACAATGTTAGTAAAGATATGGAAGATTAAATTATGGTCATGAAATTAGACAAGGTTGTTCCTTTTGGAAGATCTCTCGACGTGTACATTAAAATGTTCAATCTATCTTCAGAAGATTTGCAGCAGCGTATCTTGGGAGTTGGCGATGGCCCTGCGAGCTTTAATGCTGAAGGTACAGCAAAGGGATACAATCTTACTTCCATCGATCCGATCTATCAGTTTGATGGTACAGAGATCAAACAAAGATTTGATGCGGTAGTAGACAATATTATTGAGCAGATAATTGCCACACCAAATAATTGGGTATGGAGTTATCATCAAAATCCTCAAGAGTTAAAAGCTAGTCGGATTAAAGCTTTAGAAATTTTTTTACAGGATTATCAATCTGGTAAACAAGCAGGTAGATACATAGCTCAAGAATTACCCCATTTAGATTTTGCCGATCAAAGCTACGATCTGGCATTATGTTCTCACTTTTTGTTTTTGTATTCCGCACAATGCGATTGCGATTTCCATGTTGCTGCTATCCAAGAAATGTTACGAGTAAGCCCAGAAGTCAGAATATTTCCGCTGTTAACTTTGATGCAGGAAACTTCGCCTTACCTAGATTTTGTGATTGATAAATTTAGTAATTTAGGATATTCACCGACAATAGTACAAGTACCCTATGAATTACAGCCAGGAGCAAATCAAATGCTGGTAATTAAAGCTCAAGAGAAATAGCGATCGCTAACTTTCAATTTTTAATCTCTCCTTAATCGATCGATATCGTTGAATTAGTTAATGAAATGAAAACTCGTGGTCAAGTATTGTTAACTGGTTTATTCTTTGCCTCGATCTTGTCTTATATTTCTACGGTAATTAATTGATTATTGCCACATTTTGAACTTTGGTTGCTATCCTAGGTAAAGTCATTACGGAATTCACCGTATTTGGTAACTTCGAGCTGAATAAAATAGCGTTCGGTGTTGCTATAATTCCCCGAGGAGAAGTCGGTTTGGTCTTTAAAAAGAAAGGCTCTATAGCTGAATTAGTGGACAAAGTTCAGGAATGACAACATAATTAGTCTCAACTAATCAATGAAACCAAATTGCTTCTTCTCACGTCTTGATCAATCAAACTTCAAGAATGGGTACTATAAAGTTCTAATGGAATTGACTGAGGATACTTTAAGGTTGGCATCAATCTGTTTGAGGCAGTTTGACGAAATCATAGATTTTAATTGTGTCTTATTTGACGAGCAGCTTTGCTGGTATGCAAAGACGTACCAACGTCAACTGGTATCAAGATCCTCCTCTGGGGGGAATCATGAACGACACTGGCTAACCGTATCTGAAAATCAGTTACCTAATCTGTGCGAGGAGCAATAATTGTGAGATTTCACTGGCTACTATCTGGTTTTATAGGTGTTTTTCTGTTATGCTCCCCCGCTAAGGCAGGAAAAATTGTTTCGTGGGAGTTTGAACCACAGGACAATAATTTAGTTTTTGAAACCGACCAAGGGGTACAGCCTAAAGCTGAATTATTGAGTAACCCCACTCGACTGGTGATTGATTTACCAGGAACAGTTTTGGGTCAAGAAACAGTAAAGGAAAGCTACCAAGGCCCAGTTAATGGATTTCGTATTGGACAACCAGAGTTAGATACCTCGCGTATTGTGGTGGAATTAGCGCCTGGCTATACTCTCGATGCCGAGCAAATTGAGTTTGATGATGTTTCGCCGACTCATTGGAAAGTAACCATACCGCAGCCCGAAGTATCCCGTGTTGCTGCTACCAATAAAGACCCTGAAGTATTAGAACTACCCGAAGTAGATCTGCCGACAGAATTACCAGGACTAGAAGACACTACGGTCAATACTGCTAATTCCGCTAGTGCTGATTCTCCTTATATTAAAGCTACGAGCAATGGCTTTTTGATTGACATTGAGGGCGATCGTCAAATAAAGATTGATTCAGAACGAGATGGCGATCGCATTAATTTCTCTTTTGAAGGTGTTACCCTACCCGAAGATTTAGTCGATCAGTCGATAGCTGTCAATCAATATGGTGTTTCCACGATTGATTTTGAACAGGAGGAAGATGAACAGGCGGTTATGAGTATGCAGGTGACGGAAGAAAGTCCTGATTGGCTTGCTATGTTTAGCCGCATTAATCAAGGCTTGCTTTTAGTTCCTAAAGGTGAACTTCCTCGTTCTACTGCGGGCATTTCTGATGCTCCTTTACCCACAACCGAATCTGATACATCATCTGAAGTAGCCGATAATGACGAACAGCTAAACTCTATTGAAGAAATTGAGCTAGGGGATGATGATACCCAACTGATAATTCATGGCGATCGCGAGCTATCGGCGGTCGCATCCCGCAACAGTAACGGTATTTACCAAATCACTATTAACAATGCCGAATTAGCCGAAGATTTTCAAGGCCCTGAACTACAATCAGGTAGTCCCATCTCCGAATTAAAGGTACGTCAAGAAAATACCCAAGTCGTCTTAGAAATCACCACTCGCTTGAGATATCGTCTAGGCAAACTCAGTGCTAGTGACAACGAGGTGGTCTTGCCGATTGAGGTGGGTATTGCTCCTCTACCTGAAAATGATGCACCTTTATTACCTCCAGGATTTGCCAAGATTCCTAAGGAGAGTACTATTGAGCCAAGTCTGCCTCCTCTAACCGAAGATCGCCCCAGAGTAATTATCGATCCTGGTCATGGTGGTGAAGATTCGGGTGCGGTTGGCATTGATGGTTTGCGAGAAAAAGATGTAATCTTGCCAATTGCCCTCGACGTGGAAGAAATTCTCAGAAAACAAAACATTGATGTCGTAATGACTAGAGACACGGATGTCTTTATTAGCCTTGAGGGTAGAACCGACCTCGCCAATCGTGTTAAGGCTGATCTGTTTGTCAGTATTCACGCCAACTCAATTAACCTCAGTCGTCCTGATGTCAATGGGTTAGAGACTTACTACTATGACAGTGGTCGTCGCTTGGCAGAATTGGTTCACTGGAGTATTTTAAATGGAGTCGATATTGATGACCGAAGCATTAGAAGAGCTAGATTTTTTGTTCTGAGACATTCCACTATGCCAGCTGTGTTGGTCGAGGTGGGCTTTGTCACAGGAGAGGTTGATGCTGACAATCTTGAAGATCCCAATCATCGTCGTCTTATGGCAGAAGCGATCGCCAAGGGAATTCTGGAGTATATTAAACAGAATAATCTTTAAGTTAAGTATTTATACTTCCATAATTAATCTTATTTAAGACAAAACTAACCATTCAATATGAAAAATTCACATCAGCGGATCGGCTTATTTGATAGCGGAGTTGGCGGGCTGACGGTATTAAGAGAAATGTATCGTCAAATGCCGACAGAATCTCTTCTCTATGTTGCTGATTCGGCTCGTTTACCCTACGGAACGCGATCGCCAGAAGAAATTTTGCTCTTTGCGCGTGAAATTCTCGATTGGATGTGTGGCCAAGATCTCAAAATGATTATTATGGCGTGCAATACTAGCTCAGCCTTGGCTTTAGAAGCTGTCAGGAGCGAATATAACGTGCCGATTCTCGGCGTAATTCTATCGGGGGCAAAAGCTGCCGTCATGCAAGGAGAGCGAATTGGGGTAATGGCTACTGCTGCTACCGCTAAAAGTCATGCTTACCGTCAGGCAATTCATGAAATTAAACCCCAAGCTCAGGTGTGGGAAGTTGCCTGTCCTCAGTTTGTCAGCTTAATTGAGCAAAATCAACTATATACCGAACAAACTATATTAGTCGCTCAGGAATATTTAGCCCCCTTGCTAGCACAAGACATTGATACTTTAGTTTATGGCTGTACTCATTATCGACACCTAGAGCCGATTATCCGCACCTTATTACCAGCTTCCGTTAAGGTAGTCGATCCAGCAGAACATATTGTAGTGGCAGCGGATAAAGAATTATCCTTATTAGGACTAAGAAACAATCATTTTTCCTTGCCAACTCGCTTTTGTGTTACTGGATCTCCTCAGCAGTTTGCCGATCTATCTCAGCAATGGTTGGGCTACTATCCGCGCGTACAAAAGATTGAGGTCAAACAACTCGTCTCGGAAGTAATGGCTTTAAATCCTACAGAGTAATTTGACCAACCCTCACAGCTCCGCTTCAGCTTAAGGCGTTTTCATGGGCTGTTTTGAATCCACAGCAGTGCGAGAAATTGTTCTGGCGTTGTGTCTTTGAACTTCTGCTATCTTCAATAAGCCATAAACAATTGAGAGATAGAGACTAGCAAAAAATAAGATGAAAACAGGTAAGTTGCTCAAGTTCATCGTTAATGTGGGCTTATTTAAATCAGATTTTTTTGATTAAGTAATTTTGGGGAAATTAAGACAAGAAATTTCTTTGCACCTTGGATTAGACTGTTCACCTTTTGTCGCCTAATTAGCTTAGACAGTAAACAGCAAAATTTCAGGACAAAATTAACGCAGAGCTATTGTGACCTCTACTTCGAGATACCTTGGTCTGACTAAAACATCCAAAAAAATTGTCTGTATTTAGACTTGAGCTACTCTGATTATCGATCGATTTGTTTCAGCAAAATAAAGCTGATTGCCCTAGCAAGAGATTAGCCCTGAAATAGTTAAGTCTGCTAAATCTGCCAATATGTGATTGGCTCGATCGCACTTTCAGGAGATAACCTTTAGTTTTGGTAATACTCTCATTATTGAGAATAGCACAAATCTTTTAGATTAAATACTTACCTAGTCTTGATTATAGACTTAAATTTGTCATCGTTCTTAAGTTAGTAGTTGGTTATTAGGTGAGCTTCCCTTAAAATAAGTACAATATATGTAAAGTTTCTTAAATAATTATTTGCCATACCTGGCTGAACAATGACATCTTCTACTACCTCGTTATTGACACCCGTTGAAAATGATCTGAATATTTTGACAGATAATCTCAAGCAACTGATTGGGGCGCGCCATCCGATTTTAGGTGCTGCTGCCGAACACTTGTTTGATGCTGGGGGAAAAAGAATTCGACCAGCGATCGTTTTGCTGGCTTCGCGAGCTACTATGTCAGACCATGACTTAACCCCTCGTCATCGTCGTTTAGCAGAAATCACGGAGATGATTCATACTGCTAGCCTAGTACATGATGATGTGGTGGACGAAGCTGATTTGCGTCGCAATGTGGAAACAGTCAATAGTTTATTTGGCGATCGCATTGCTGTATTAGCAGGAGATTTTTTGTTTGCTCAGTCATCTTGGTATTTGGCTAATTTAGATAATTTGCAGGTAGTCAAACTTCTGTCTGAGGTAATTAGAGATTTTGCCCAAGGAGAAATTATGCAAAGCATAAATCGCTTTGATATAGATGCTTCTATCGACTGTTACTTAGACAAAACTTATTATAAAACTGCTTCCTTAATGGCAAATAGTGCGAAGGCTGCTGCTGTCTTAAGTGATGTGAGTTCTGATGTAGCGGAAAACCTTTATAGCTATGGTCGCAATTTAGGTTTGGCTTTTCAAATTGTCGATGATATTCTTGATTTTACTGGTTCAACTGAAGTGCTGGGGAAGCCAGCAGGATTAGATCTAGCTAGCGGCAAATTGACCTCTCCTGTGTTTTATGCTCTGCAACAAGAACCTTACTTGAAAATTTTAATTGAGCGCAAATTTTCTGAATCAGAAGATCTCAATCAAGCCTTAGAATTAGTCAAAAAAAGCGATGGTATTGAGCAAGCTCGTCAACTAGCTAAGGATCTGGCTTATAAAGCTGGTCAAAGCCTTAGTTGTCTGCCTCCTTCTAGTTCTAAAGATGCTCTCCATGAGTTAACTGATTATGCCGTAAGCCGTATATATTAATTTAAGTTTACTCAACAACTTTAATTTTAGATTATGCTAACTTGAAGCAAATTATTAATCATGCTCGGCAATAACATCAAATAAGGCATCAAGATTAATTAGGAGTCAGAAGTCATAAATACGATGTTGGTCTCTAGAAAGGGTAAATTAAAACCCAGCTTAACAGGTAACTATCAGTCAATTTTGGTAATTGTGCTCTTAAGCTTGTTTACTGTCAGTTGTGAAGAAAATAAATTTTCTCAGTGCGAACAGATTTTTCGAGTTGCTCGAGATGTTCAACAAAACAATCAAAATGCTAGTGATGGTAATGAACAGTCAAGCGAAATGAAAAACTGGCTTGAGGCTGCAAATAGATTTAGCCAAGCAGCCGATCATATGACAGTTCTTAAGCTTAATCAAAGTGAATTAATTAAATATCAAAACCAGCTTATTACCATCTATCGTATTTACTCACAGGCTACCTACGATGCGGTAACAGCCAGAGAAAATAAAGATGTTCTTGCCCTTAAATCGGCTCGTCAGGATGCTATCAAAGCGGGAATAATCCAACAGAAATTGATTCAGGAAATTAATACTTACTGCTTAAACAAGCAAAATAATTAGTAAAGCTAAACTGAAATTTTAGGCAAAATTGAACCAACACCAACCATTGTTAGTCTATATAACAAGAACGAACTATTTCTAGGTAAAATGAGCAAAATCTTAGCTTGTGAACAGGCTAGTGCGATCAATGCAGCATTAGAGACAGGGTCGGCGACAGAACAAGAATTAATCTTCCTTTGTCAGCAGGGCGATCGCGACTGTTTTCGTTTGCTATACCAACGTTACCAACAGCGGGTACGCTCAACCCTCTATCAACTATGTGGTTCGGCAATTCTAGATGATTTGGTGCAGGAGGTGTTTCTCAAGGTTTGGAAAGGATTACCAAAATTAAAGACAACTAAATATTTTTCCACCTGGCTTTATCGCATTAGCTGGAATGTAGCGATAGATCAACGGCGTAAATTAGCTAAAGGTCAAGAAAAAACCAGCCTCAATCAAAAAACTTGGGAAAAAGAATTAGACAAGACAAAACTAACTAATTTAGAGCCTGCATCAGATTTGATGCAGTTACACTATCGGGATTTGGTGCATAGAGGTTTGAATAATCTTAGTTTTGAGCATCGAGCCGTATTAGTTTTGCACGACCTAGAAGATTTACCACAAAAGCAAGTTGCCGAAATTTTAAATGTGCCTGTCGGAACAGTTAAATCTCGGTTATTTCACGCTCGCAATTCTTTGAAGAAATTTCTCGAACAACAAGGGATATCTTTTTAACCTTTATTTAGTTTAATCAGCAGCATTATGACTAACTTACGCAATGATCGCCAAAATAACCTTGTCAGTTTTATGCGACATAATCGACCCATACCTGCCGATCCTCACTTAGATCTCGAACAGCGCCTAATTGATTCTCTCGAACCTCATCCCAGACAGAGAAGATTCAGTTTTAAAATAACATGGACTATTCCAGGGGCGATCGCTACTGGGTTTCTGGTCACTTCTGTCAGTTTTGGTGTAAAAACCCCTCGAACAGCCCTCGAACCAAAAGATCTAGAAAACTTTTTAGTCAAAAATTGGTATGATACCCTCGATAATAGCAGCTATACAGCAAACAAAAAAACAGAAGCTTCCTGGTTACTTCCCACCATATCTGAGTCGCAACCAGCTTTATCTGTTTCTGCACAGTAAAGACTTTTATTTTTTGTAGTCTATCAATGATTTTTCAAGCTTTAGTCCGACGACAACGATACTGGTTAACTATAGTCGCGATCGCTCTTTCAATTTTTTATAGCCTACCTGTGTTTGCAGGTTCCTCTTGGTCGTTTTTAACAGGTTATAATATTGCCACTGAAACAATCATTGCCCAACAGTCTTCTTCCGCAACGCCACCAGAACAGACTGTCAGTAGTCTATTTCAACAGTTGGATTTAACCAAAGAACAGCACCAGCAGATTCAACAGATTCATCTCCAGTATCAACAAGAAATAATTAATCAAAAACAGCATATTGCCAGATTGCAGCAACAGTTATCAGATATGATGGTGGGGACAGAACCGATAGAATTACTCCAAGCTAAAAATCGGCAACTAAGTAGTTTACGTCTGAAAATGGAATCATTACACTTTGAGAGTATGCTGGCTATCAGAGAGATTTTAACTCCCCAACAGCGTCAAAAGTTTCGGGAATTAGTCAAAAACTCTGCTGTTAAATAAGGCTTAAGCTGTTCGTATTCAAAGATTAATTCGCATTTAACTTCAATAATTGGCAAAACAATCTGGTTCAATATGTGATAAATTATAAATTGCCAAGAATGAGTATGATAGACGCTAAAAGCCAAATTTAGCTTCTTCTTGATTCAATCTGCGGATATGGTGGAATTGGTAGACACGCACGCTTGAGGGGCGTGTGGCTTACGCCTTGCGAGTTCGAGTCTCGCTATCCGCACCTCACTATCGTTCGGTCTAGGACTGACTTTCACTCGCAAGACGTAACCCACACGTTCAAGCTTTACTCAAAACTTACTCAAAAGTAACTATAGCTGAGAGCTGAACGAAAGAGAAGCGGGTCCATAGATACCCCAATTATTTAAGCGCTTAAATTAGTAACTAGCAAAAACAGGCTTTCTCTAGATGCCTCAATAGAGCGCTTAATTATCGCTATATAGAAAAGTTGTACATTATTCCATCTTTATAGCAATCTGTCAAATCGCTTAAACAACCCTCAGTTCGTTACGAAACCAAGTCTTTCCAGGCGGTTATCTTAAATACTGTAATTAAATGGTTAAAACAACTATTCTTACTGATCTTTATAGGCAATTACGGCACTACCCCTCGATCTAGGTGGATGCCTATAGCAAGGGGTAGTGTTTCAGATTAGCTTTACTTATACTAGTACGTTTCCAGTACAAGCTCGTTATTTTGCATTTTAGAGCTAGATCGAGGTCAAATTTGCACTTTTAGAATCACTCAGATTCTAAAAAGTCTGGTAAGCTACCTAGTCAAATATCGTCTCAGCTTCACTTTAAATCGAATTTTAGGCTGGCATTTTGATAAGAACGTGTTTGAATACCTGAGAGCTAAAAACTGAAAATTAGCTCAACTTATCGTTAACTACCATTCTTTTTCTTAGTAAGTACATCTTTCTAAGTTGTGTCACAAGTTGTGACACAACTAGCAGATACGCTTCCTCTTACGTCTTCTGTCTAATCGACTATTTGACCTTTCACTGGTAGGCTGAAGCTTCAGCCTACTAAGGGTATCCAAAAGGTGTTTTAACTGTTCATCTGTCATAGACAGCCTAGAACGCACTCCATAGCGATCTTTGATGTAAACGATACATCTTTCTTTTGACCAACCTAGACGAGCTACCTGGTCATCTATAGCGTGCTTGAGAGCAAAGAACTCTTCAGTCTTCCTGTTCATTGTTTGCTTCCTCTTTGATGATCTCGTCCTCTATTCGTTCCCATTTTGCGATCAATTCCATCCCTACCTCGCTAGGTCTAGCGCCTTCATCCTTCTCAATTAGCATACGGGCGATCGCTGCTTTTCCTA